>Ga0307440_1000676_pt1 | contig 16862 bp, 19 predicted proteins | sample SalMarWE160410MG_FD_202150 | JGI IMG/M metagenome (GOLD analysis project Ga0307440, IMG submission 202150) | Salt marsh sediment microbial communities from the Plum Island Ecosystem LTER, Massachusetts, United States - WE1604-10 | ecosystem: Environmental > Aquatic > Marine > Intertidal zone >... | reverse complement strand
GGCGGCGGTCAGGTGGCGGCTGGCCGGCGCCCGGTCGGCGCCGCAAGTGTAGGGGAATCTCCGACAACGACGTCAGAAAGCGGGGGATGGGCGCCTCCGGCCGCGGCCGTAGGCTGACCGTGAGGGCGCGGCTCGAGGCGCGTCCGGCGGTGGCGGAAGGGGGCCTGCATGCTCGTCAGCGATTGGATGGTGGCGGACCCCGTGACGGTGACCCCGGGGACGAAGCTCTTCGAGGCCCAGAAGCTCATGCGTGACGGGGGCTTCCGGCGCTTGCCGGTGGTGTCGAGCGGTCGGCTCGTGGGTATCGTGACCGACCGCGACCTGCGCGAGGCGGCGCCTTCCAGGGCCACCAGCCTGTCGGTCTTCGAGCTCAACTACCTGCTCAGCCGTCTCACCGTGAAGGACGTGATGAAGACCTCGGTGCTGACGATCTCGCCGGACGACCCCATCGAACGAGCCGCGCTGCTGATGAACGAGCACAAGATCTCGGGCCTGCCGGTAGTGGACGCCGGTGTGGTGGTGGGCATCCTGACCATCACCGACCTGCTGCAGGCGTTCGTGGCCCTGCTGGACCTGCAGGACGGCGGGCGCGCGACGCCGCTGGCCGGCAGCGCCAGCCCCTGACTCCGACTCTCCTTCTACCTCCTAGCGCACCCTGTCCGCGGCCATGACGCCGCGGACAGGCGTTTGACGGCCGGATCGCCGCGGGGTCAGGGGGCGCCGGCCGCCGCCACCTCGTCCAGCACCTCGCGGGCGAGGCGGTCCACGGTGGCGGCCACCTTCGGGCTGAGCCCCTCGCCGAGGCCGAAGTCCGCCCCCTCCACGGCGAAGACGAGCAGGCGGCCGGGCATGACGCCCAGAGTGCGCGCCAGCTCCACGACGTGCTGCAGCGGCAGCACGTGGCCCGACACGGGCGTTCCGGCGGCGCTGAGGTCGCCCGTGGAGCCGTCGATGCGCAGGTGGGTGCCGGCCGGCTTGCCGGTCCGCATGGCATCGACCACCACCGCCAGGTCGGCGTCCTTCCAGACATCGACGAGGTCGGCCGGCTCGCCCGCGTTCACGACCACCTGCACGCCGGGGACGTTGGAGGCCGCGATCCGCAGGGCCACCGCCGGACCCACGCCGTCGTCGCGACGCCAGGCGTTCCCCAGGCCGGCGACCAGCACGCGGCTCATGGTTGCCGGTCCACGTCGAGGGTCAGGAAGTGGGTGGCGCAGGAGATGCACGGATCGTAGTTGCGGATGGCCTGCTCGCACCTCAACGTCAGCGCCGCATCGTCGAGCGAGAGATTCTCCTCCACGAAGCGCGCCAGGTCCGCCTCGACCGCCCGCTGGTTCTGCGACGTCGGCGGGGTGATGACGGCCTCCAGCACGGTGCCTTCGCCGTCAATCGTGTAGCGGTGGTAGAGCACCCCTCGCGGCGCCTCGCTCCAGCCGTAGCCGCGCCCGGCGCGCGGACGAACGTCCGCCGCCGCCGGCTCGGGCGGGCGGTAGCGCTCGATGATGGCGATCGCCTCCTCGACGGCGTAGAGCGTCTCCACCGCCCTCACGACGATGCTCTGGTAGGGATTGCGGCAGGTGTCGCCGAGCCCGGCCGCGCTCGCCGCCTCCTTCGCCCGCGGCGACAGCCTGTCGAAGTTGAGGCTGTAGCGCGCCAGGGGGCCGGTGAGGTAGGGGCCGTGGCCGCGCAGGACGGCGTGGAGGGCGTTGGAGCGCTCCACGTGCAGCTCCTCGACGTGGGACTCGAAGGACTCCGGGCCGATGTCCAGGCCGCGGTCGGACACCAGGCGTCCATCCTCGATGGCGTAGCTCTCGGGAGATCGAAGGGCGACGTACTCGTGGTCGTGCTCGAAGCTCGGGAACTCGAAGCCGCCCACCCAGCGCACCGTCTCCTCCGCCGCCTCCAACGCCCGCTGCAACGGCTCGAGCAGCGCCGTCAGCTCGGACCTGGCGGGGGCCCGGTGGAACCCCCCGACGGCCGTATTCACCGGGTGCACCGCGCGCCCGCCGATGACGGCCATCAGGTCGTTGCCGGCCTTCTTGAGCGTCAGCCCCCGCTGCACCGCCTCGGGTGCGGACTTCGCCAGGGTCAAGGCGGAGTCGTAGCCGAGGAAGTCGGGGGCGTGCAGCAGGTAGATGTGCAGGGCATGGCTCTGGATCCACTCGCCGCAGTAGAGCAGGCGCCTGAGCGCACGAACCTCGGGACCCGGGTCGACCCCGCAGGCGTTCTCCAGGGCCTGCACCGCGCTGGTCTGGTACGCCACCGGACAGATGCCGCAGATGCGCGAGGTGATGTCGGGCGGCTCGAGGTAGCTGCGGCCGCGCAGCAACGCCTCGAAGAAGCGAGGCGGCTCGTAGATCTCCAGCGTGGCCTCCTCCACCTTGGCTCCGCGCACGCGCAGGTGCATGGCGCCCTCGCCCTCGACGCGCGCCAGCGCGCCCACGCTGATCCGGCGAAGCTCGCGAGGCTCAGTGTCCATGCCGACCCCCCTCGGGCGGCGCGTCCGGGGCCTCCAGCTGGAAGCCCGGCGCCGCCGCGTTGAAGGTGTGCAGGGCGCGTTGCACGGTGACCTCATCGGCTCCCAGGGCCTCGCGCCAGTAGGCGGCCAGTGCCGGCACGTTGGCGCTCTCGGCGGGGCCGAAGCAGCCGTAGCAGCCGCGGCCGTACGCCGGGCAGATGGCTCCGCAGCCGGCCTGCGTCACCGGCCCCAGGCAGGGGATGCGGTGCGCGACCATCACGCAAGGAGTGCCGCGGCGCTTACACTCCTGGCACACGCTCACCTGCGGTAGCCAGGGCCGCCGGTCGTGGAGCAGCGCGGCGAGCACCTCCAGCAGCTGACCCTTGTCGATGGGGCAGCCCCGGAGCTCGAGGTCGACCGTCACGTGATCCGCGATGGGCGTGGCGGTCTCCAGCGTGTCCAGGTACTCGGGGTGCGCGTAGACGGTGCGCGCGTAGTCGCTCACGTCGGCGAAGTTGCGCAGGGCCTGGATGCCACCCGCGGTGGCGCAGGCGCCGATGGCCACCAGCAGCTTCGACTGGCGGCGGATCTCTCGGATGCGCTCCGCCTCGTCGGGCGTGGTGATCGACCCCTCGACGAGGGACACCTCGTACGGGCCTTCGAGCACCGTGCTGGACGCCTCCAGGAAGTAGGCCACCTCCAGGCGGTCGGCGAGGGCGAGCAGCTCGTCCTCGCAGTCGAGCAGGGTGAGCTGACAGCCGTCGCAGGAGGAGAACTTCCACACCGCGAGCCGCGGGCGCCGCGGCGTGCTCGACCCGCCCCTGGGGGACAACGGAGTCCTCACGATCCGCACCTCACCGTCGTCGCGGCGGACATCACAGCTCCGCCGTCTGCAGCAGCCCGCGTACGGCCTCGAAGGGGGCCACCGGGCCGTCGCGGCACACGAAGATGGGACCAAGCTGACAGTGCCCGCAGAGGCCCACGCCACACTTCATGTTCCGCTCGAGCGACACGTGCACGCGCTCTGGCTTCAGGCCCAGGCCGAGGAGCTCCTGCGCCGCGTAGCGCATCATCAGCTCGGGCCCGCACACCAGCGCCACCGCGCCGGCGGCGTCGAGCTCGACGCGCCGGACCAGCTTGGTCACGAACCCGACCGCGCCACGCCAGTTCTCGGTGGCGCGATCCACCGTGACGAGGACGTCCATGTCGAGGCGCCCGCGCCAGCGCCGCAGCTCGTCGATGTAGAGGATCTCCTGCGGGCTGCGCGCGCCGTAGAGCAGCGCCACGCGACCGTAGCGCTCGCGATTGGCGAGCAGGTGGTAGAGCGCCGGCCGCAGCGGCGCCAGACCGATGCCGCCGGCGACGAGCGCCACGTCGTGCCCTTCGGCCTCGGTCACCGGCCAGGGGCTCCCGAACGGCCCCCGCACCCCCAGGCTGTCACCCGGCCGCAAGCGGCACAGCGCCTCGCTCACCGCGCCCACCCCCCGCACCGTGTGCACCAGGCGGCTGCGCTCACCGGTGTCGCCGCTGATGGAGACGGGCACCTCCCCCACGCCGAAGGCGTAGAGCATGTTGAACTGGCCGGGCCGGCAGCGCCGGCAGGCGTCCGCTCGCGCACCGCCGCCCACCGGCACCATCTCCAGGGTGACGGTGTCGTGCGTGTCGGCGTGATTGGCCAGCACCCGGTAGGGGCGCGGCAGCATCGCCGGCGCGGACGCGGCCGTGGCCAACCGCTCAGTCCCCGCGTCCATAGAGGTCCAGGAGCTGCATGCGGGTGGCCTGCAGTCGGTCGGCGATGACCCGCGCGAAGCGCTTCATCAGCTCGTACCCGAGGGTGGCGTCCCGGTCGCACTTGTCGCGCAGGCAGGCACCGTCGAAGGCGGTGGCGCGGATGTCCGTGAGCGCGCGCGAGTCGAACTGCCAGGTGTAGGGCGGGTAGAGCCAGGACCATCCCATCACGTCGCCGGCGGTGAGCGTCTCGATGCGCCGAGCGGTCCCCGTCGGGGGACGGATCTCCACCGCCGCCGTTCCGCTGCGGAGCATCAGGAAGCTCTCCGCCGGCTCGCCGAAGCGGAAGATCATGGACCCGGCCGAGAAATGTACGTTCCAGCCGCAGCCCGCGATGAACGCCAGGCTGTCGTCGTCGAGCCCGGCGAACACCGGGTTGGCGGCTAGCAGCGCGGCCACGTCCTTGATCATGGTGGTCCCCTCCTCCGCGCCCCTTGCGCGGCAGCCTGGGCCGACTGCGCCACCGCCACGGCGGCTTCTTCGGTGATGTCGATGCCGACCGGGCACCAGGCGATGCAGCGGCCGCACCCGACGCAGCCGACCTCGCCGAACTGCGGCACCCAGCTCGCCAGCTTGTGCGTGAGCCATTGCCGGTAGCGTGCAGCGCCGCTCCGCCGCACGCTGCCGCCGTGCAGATAGCTGAAGTCGAGCGAGAAGCACGAGTCCCAGATGCGCCAGCGCTCGGCATGATCGCCGGTCAGATCGGTGGTGTCGCGCACCGTGGTGCAGAAGCAGGTAGGGCACACCAGCGTGCAGTTGCCGCAGCTCAGGCAGCGCTCGCCGAGCGCCTGCCACATGGGCAGCTCCGCCCCGCCGCTCAGCGCCTCGCCCGCGGCGGGCGCGTCGAGCGTCCGCGTCATGCCGGCGGCCGCCGCCGCCAGCAGCGCCTGCCGCGCCTGCTGGTCGGCCGCGCTGGCGGTGCCGGGCTCGAGCTCGGCCAGCACCTCGCGGCCTCGGTCGCTCCCGGCCCGCGCCACGAACCCGTGCCTGTCGCCGTCCAGAATCTCCGTGAGCGCCACATCGAAGCCATCCTCGACGCCCGGTCCGGTGCCCATGGACGCACAGAAGCAGGTGGCGTTGGCATGGCCGCACTCGACGGCCACCAGGAACGCTCCGGAACGCCTGCCGGCGTAGATGTCGTCGGCGGCGCCCGACGCCAGCAACACGCGGTCCTGTACGCCGACGGCCGCCAGGTCGCAAGGCCTGACGCCCAGCAGCGCCAGCGTCGCTTCCGGGGCGGGGTCGGCCGTGACGCTCAGGCTCCCCTCGGCCTCGCGGGAGGCGCTGAACAGGCGCACCTCCGGCGGGTGCAGGAACTGCTTCCAAGCGTGCGCCCCGAGGGTCACGCCGAAGCGCTCCCGCGCGGCCGGATCGTCCTCGGCGCGGCGCGTCAGCCGGTAGCGGCCCGGCGCCGCCTCGTCCTGCCAACCCGTGGGCAGCGCAACTCCCTCGGGCAGCTCGGCCAGAACGTAGTCGCCGCCCCGTACCTGCGGCGCGACGACGGTGAAGCCACGGCGTTGCAAGCTGGCCGCCAGTCTCTCGGGGGCGTCCGCACCCAACCACAGCGTGTCCGCGCTCATCCTCCGCACTCCGCCGGGGAAATGGGCGGCGTACCACCGAGGCCGTCATTGCGATGGTCGCTCGTCACCCGTCCTCCTCTGGGATCGCGCCCCGGCCCGCGACCCCAGCGCCACGCTACGGTCGACGGCCCCGACCCGCCCACTGCCAAACGGCCGACAGTCGCTGTGGGACTTTCCCTGACAGAGAGCGGACGTTTGCCCTCCTCTCACCGACGGCGCATCGCGTCCTGGTAGAAGGGCTCTATGCGCGTCGCCGTGTCGCTCGCCGCTCTCGGCCTGGCCCTCGGCCTGGGGTTCTCGACCGCGGCCGGCGCCGCCTCCCCCTACCGCGTGGGCGTGATCGTCTCCAAGGAGGGCACCGCCCACAGCGCGGGCGATGCTCAGGCGCTGGCCGCCATCGCCTACGCCGCGCGCCTGCGGGCCGGCGGCGGCATCTTCGGCACCAACATGGACGTGCAGGTGGTCGACGACGCCGGCGACCCGGCGCAGGCGTTGTCGGCCGCTCGCGACCTGGCGGCGGGCGGCGTGGACGCCCTGGTGTGCTGCACGGTGCCCGCCTCCGCGCAGCGAGTGGCCGCGTGGGCGGAGACGGCGGGCGTGGTGATGCTCTCCCCCGCCGGCCTGGAAGGGCTGAGCGCCACGCCCTACTGGGCGTTCTCGCTCGCACCGCGCGACCAGGACGCGCTGGCGGCGGTGGTCGCCGACATCCAGGCGCAAGGCGCCGGCAGTCTCGCCGTCATGACCCTGGACAACAGCTTCGGCGACCAGGCCGTGGCCGACGTCCGAGCCCTCGCGAAGATCGCCGGGGTGAGCTTCGCGGGCGAGGCGCGCTACGCGCCCGGCAGCAGCGATCTCACGCCGGAAGGGCTGTGGATCGCCACACGCCAACCCGACGCGGTGATCGTGTGGGGCCTCAAGAGCGATCTCGTGCCGGCGGTCCGGGGACTGCGGCGTCGCGGCTACCAGGGCCCGATCTACGCGCGCACCGCGCTGTTGCGCACGGTCGTCGGCGGGCTCGATCTGGCGGCCCTCACGGGTGTGCGCTTCGCCGTGCCGCCGGTGGTGGTGGCGGACGGCCTCGCACCCGGGGCCCCCTGCGCCGACGCCGCGCGCACCGCCGCCAGCCGGCTGCAGGAGGTCTACGGCGGCGTGATCGACCTGCAGCCCGCCGCGCCGGTGTACGACGCGCTCGACCTGCTCCGGCGGGCGTTCGAGCAGGTCGCCGCGCTGCGGCTGCCGGACGGGGACCTCTCGAGCCGGCGCCAGGCGGTCCGCGACTCGCTGGTCGCGCTGCCCCCGACCTGTGGCGCCAACGGCCGCTACGACCTCCAGGAGGGGCAACGTGCCGCCGAACAGCCGAGCGGCCTCGCCATCGCGCAGGTGGCGAACGGCCGCCTGGTGGCCGCCCCCTGACGCCGTCCCGGCGGCCGTCCATCGCGCCCTCCCGGCCCCGCAGCGAGACCTGGATGGGCCAGCCACCGCGGTACACTGAGCGCAATGATCGAGAAGCTGAATACCCTCACGGACGAGTTCGAGGCGCTCGAACGACGTCTTGCGGACCCCGCGCTCATCGGCGACGGTGCGCGCTACCGCGAGGCGATGCAGCGCTACAGCGAGCTCAAAGGGATCGTCGATGCCTTCCGGGAGTACCGGGAGGCATCGACGCAACTGGAGGGGGCTCGCGAGCTGCTGTCGGACGCGGAGCTGGGCGAGGAGGCCCGCAGCGAAGCCGAGCGTCTGCAACCGCGCGTCGACGCCCTCGAGCGCTCCCTGGAACGCCTGCTGTTGCCCAGGGACCCCTTCGACGACAAGGACGTCATCGTGGAGGTCCGTGCCGCCGCCGGCGGCGACGAGGCCTCGCTCTTCGCGCGCGAGGTGCTGGAGATGTACCTGCGCTACGCCGAGAGCCTCAGCTTCCAGGCCGAGGTGCTGGACTCGCACCCCACCGACGTGGGCGGCCTCTCCAAGGTGTCGCTCGAGGTGCACGGCCGCGGGGCGTACAGCCGCTTCAAGTTCGAGTCCGGCGTGCACCGCGTCCAACGGGTGCCCGCCACGGAGGCGCAGGGCAGGATCCACACCAGCACCGTGACGGTGGCGGTGCTCCCCGAGGCCGAGGACGTGGACGTGGCGCTCGAGCCATCGGACTACCGCGTGGACGTGTACCGCTCCAGCGGCCCAGGCGGCCAGTCGGTCAACACCACCGACTCGGCGGTGCGCATCACCTACCGGCCCGGCACCTCCGAGGAGATCGTGGTGACGTGCCAGGACGGCAAGTCGCAGATCAAGAACAAGGAGAAGGCGTTGGCGGTGCTGCGGGCCAGGCTGCTCGAGCGCGAGCGCGAGCGTGCGGCCGTGGAGGCGCGCGAGGCCCGCCTGGTGCAGATCGGCAGCGGCGAGCGCAGCGAGAAGGTCCGCACCTACAACTTCCCGCAGTCGCGGGTGACCGACCACCGCATCGGGTACACCACGCACGATCTCCAGGGCGTCCTGCTGGGAGGCCTGGGGGAGCTGACGGCGGCGCTGAGCGAGGCGGATCTGGGCATGCGCCTCGAAGAGCTGGCAGAGCACCGCGAGTCGGAGCAGCCGGCGACCAGCCGGGCCGGTGGCACGGCGTGAGTTCGTCGTTGCCGCGGCGATCCTCCTCGACTCGCAGGGTCGAGTGCTGCTCGTAGGCAACGACTGGCAAGGATACGGCAACGTCCGCTATACCCTCCCGGGCGGCATGGTGGAGCGCGGCGAGTCGACGCTGGACGCCCTGAGTCGCGAGGTCAAGGAGGAGACCGGCCTCGTCATCACCGAGGTGACCCAGCTGGCGTACGCCGTCCACGTGGAGGACCGGCGGCGCAACGACCGCGCGGTGTCGTTCGCCTTCCACTGCCGCTACGATGGCCTGCTCAACCCTCGCGACCCCGACGGGTTCATCGTCGAGGCCCGCTTCTTCCCGGCCGAGGACGTGAAGAGCGTCATCCCCATCCCACCGCTGCGCGACCCGCTGGTGGCGTACCTGCAGGGCCGGCGGCCCGGGACCTTCTACGCCTACGGCGGCTGGGACGGGCGCAACATGACCCCGGTGTGAGCCGCCGCCGGGGCCTGCCACGCCGGCCGCGCTCGGGACGTCGCCCGCCATGCCGCGCGGCGGCTGGTAGCATGCGCCATGCCTGAAGGCGCTCCCCTGCCGCCCAGCGAGGCCGCGACGCTGCTGCGCGACGCCGCGCCCGCACCGGTGAGCGAGCCGGTCGCCCTCGAGGAGGCGCTGGGGCGGGTGTTGGCGGCGGACGTCGCCAGCCTGTGCGACCACCCCACGGTGGACGAGTCCGCCCTCGACGGTTACGCCTGCCGGGTGGAGGACACCGCCGGGGCCGGCGCCCAGGCGCCGGTACGCCTGCGCGTGGTCGGCGAGGCACCCGCGGGACGCCCGTACGCCGGCAGCGTCGGCGCGGGTGAGACCGTTCGCATCTTCACCGGTGCCGTGCTCCCCGAGGGCGCCGACGGCATCGTCGCGGTAGAAGCCAGCCGCGAGCCCGAGGACGCGCCGGGAACCGTCGAGCTGCTCGCCGAGGCGCGCCCCGGCGACGTGCGCCGGCAGGGGCAGGACCTGGTAGAGGGACAGGTCTATCTACCTCGCGGTCGCAGGCTTCACGCCGGCTCCGTCGGGCTGGCGGCGGCCATGGGGCACGCGCGCCTGCCGGTCGCTCGGCGGCCGCGGGTAGCGCTGCTGACCACCGGCGACGAGGTGGTGCCTCCGGGCGGGCCGCTGGCTCGCGGCCAGGTCTACGACAGCAACGGCGCCTCGCTGATGGCGCTCGGCCGCGCCGCCGGCGCCGACATGGTCCGGCTTCCGGCCGTCGCCGACGACCCCGAGGCTCTGGGCAGCGCGCTGCGCAAGGTCGGCGGCGTCGACCTGCTGCTCACCTCCGGCGGGGTGTCGATGGGCCGCTACGACCTGGTGCGCGAGCTGCTGTTCGAGCGCGGCAACGTGGTGTTCTGGAAGGTGGCCATGAAGCCGGGAGGGCCGGCGCTCTTCGGCCGCTTCGAGGACACCGCCGTGCTCGGCCTTCCGGGCAACCCGGTGTCGAGCATGGTGGTGTTCCTGGTGCTCGCGCGCGCCTTCATCGATGCCGCCCTGGGTCGCAGCGACCCCTCCCCCTACTTCGACCGCCGCTGGGCGGTGGCGGGGGCCAAGCTGCATGCCAACGCCACCAAGGAGAGCCTCCTGCGGGTGACGCTGGCCGAGCGGGACGGGCGCTGGCTGGCGCGGCCGCTGACCAACCAGTCCTCCGGCGTGCTCCGCTCCATGGCCGCGGCCGACGCGCTGGCGCTGGTGGCTCCCGGCCGGGACGTCGCCAGCGGCGAGAACGTGCCCGTCATCCCGCTCGCTCCACATCTCGGGTGAGCGCTCGGAGCACGGTGGCGCCGTGAGCGCGGCCTCGCCCGAGAGCCTCCCGCTGGCGTTCTACGCCAGGCCCGCTGACGTGGTGGCGCGCGAGCTGCTGGGACAGGTGCTCAGCGTGCGCCGGGCGGGCCGCCTGGTCAACGCCAGGATCGTGGAGACCGAGGCCTACCTGGGCGAGCGGGACCTGGCGTGCCACGCCTCGCGCGGGCGCACGCGACGCACCGAGACGCTCTACGGACCGCCGGGGACCGCCTACGTGTACCTGATCTACGGCATGCACCACCTGTTCAACGTGGTGGCGCTCGCCGAAGGCGAGCCGCACGCCGTGCTGGTGCGGGCGGTGGAGCCGGACCCGCCCCTCGCCGCCCGCACCGACGGCCCGGGCCGGCTCACGCGGGCGCTGGGGATCGACCTCTCCCACAACGGCATCTCGCTGCTGGCGCCGCCCATCACCATCCTGGCCGGCACGCCCCCGGAGAACGTCGCCGTGGACGCCCGGGTGGGCGTCGACTACGCCGGAAGCTGGAGCGCGGCGCCGCTGCGGTTCCTCGATGCCGGCAGCCGCTGCCTGTCCCGTCCGCCGAGCCTGGCGGCGGGGCGCGGCTGAACGCCGCGGACCTCAGCTCTCCTGAGGGAACTCCTCATGCGGGGTGCGGGCGCTGTCGCGAACGCCGGCCTCGAACGGCTCCACGTGCACCGTCGTGACCAGGTCGGAGAGCTGGCCGTGCATGCCCTTCTCCAGCCTCCCCACGAGGGCGTGCGCGTCCCGCACGCTCATGTCGGGATCGATGAAGACGTCCACCTCGGCGAAGCGCGAGCGCCCCGCCCGGCGCGTGCGCAGGCGGTGGTAGCCGAGCACCTCGGGCGCCTCGTCGAGCACCCGCAGGATGATGCGCTCCTCGTTCTCGGGCAGGCGCTCGTCGAGCAGCCCCGAGACGGAGCGCTGCATCACCCCCACGCCCGCCCGCACGATGTTCACCCCCACGAGGATGGCGATGATGGGGTCGAGCGGTCGGAAGCCGGTCAGCGCCACCAGCACCACCGCCGCCAGCACGCCGACCGAGGTCCAGACGTCCGTGAGCAGGTGCCGGGCGTTGGCCTCGAGCGCCGCGGAGCGCTCGCGGCGGCCGGTCCGGAAGAGGAACGCCGCCAGGGTGCCGTTGACGACCGTCGCGGCGGCAGCCACGCCGCTGCCGAACGCCACGTGCGACAGCGTCTGCGGATGGAGCAGCCGCTCGGCCGCGGCGATGAGGATGGCCAGGGCTGCGAGCACGATCAGCGTGCCCTCCAGCACGCTGGAGAGGTACTCCGCCTTGGCGTGACCGTAGGGATGGCGGTAGTCGGGCGGCGTCCCCGCCACCCACATGGCGATCATCAGCGCGACCGCCGCCACCAGGTTCACCACCGACTCGGCCGCGTCGGACAGGAACCCCACGGAGCCGGTCAGCCCGTAGGCGCCGAACTTCAGCAGCAGGATGACCACGGCGCCGGCGAGGCTGATGCCGGCGGCTCGCCGGCGCAGGTCGGAGTCGCGGCCGGAGTCGGGGCCGGGGTCGGGGCCGGAGTCGCGATCGGGGCCGCCGACGCTGCCGGGCCGGGTCACCCCCGGCCGTCCCCTCCGTCGTCGCCGTCCGGCGCGCCCGGCGAGGGACCGTCCGGGCCGTCCTCCTCCGGCGCACCGCTCAGGAGCGCCTCTGGGTCGGCTCCGGCGGCGATGGCAGCCATGATGGCCTCGAGCTCCTCACCCTGGTAGTCGGTCACGGTCTCCTCGATGAGCGCCAGGGCGCGCCCGGCGTCCTCCTCGGGCACCAGCACCAGCGCGGTGCCGGTGCTGCTGGCTCCCAGGTTCGAGAACATGTCCGACAGCATACCCGCGCCCCGGACCATGGCCACCATGCCCTCGTCCTCGAGCAGGGCCGCCACCATCTCGGCGAGGGCCTGCGCGGGAGCGACGTCGACCACCGTCCAGCGGTCGCCGTTCACCACCACCGTCTCGCCTTTCACCGCGACGCTCCGCCCAGGTAGGCGTGCACCAGGGCGCGGTAGCCGTGCCTGGCAGTGGCGAGGCTGGCGACGTCGACGCTCTCCTCGGTGGTGTGGGCGAGCTCCTCCTCGCCGGGCCCGAAGCCCACCACCGTGCCGCCCATCCGCGTCAGGTGGGGGGCGTCGGTGGCGAACCACCAGGTGCGCTCGCGCAGCCGCTGCCCGGCGGCCGCCAGCGACGCGCCGAGCGCACGCCGGGCGGCCTCCACCTCGCGGCTCTCGCCCGGCGCCAGGTATGGCGAGACCGAGCGCAGGAAGTCGCGCACCACGCGCCCGTCCTCGCTCTCGGCGTGCTCGCCCGGCACCGTCACCTCCACGCGCGGGTCCTCGGCCAGCGAACGCAGCAGGTCGCAAACGCTCTGCTCGCTCTCTCCAGGGATGGTGCGGTAGTCGACGGTAAGCACGGCGCTGCCCGGGACCATGTTGACGCCGCCCTCGGGGTAGCTCCGCAACTGCGTGGGGGTGGCGCTGGCACCGACCAGCGGGCCGCCGCTCGGCAGCTCGCACGCCTCCAGGCGCTGCAGGAAGCGCGCCGCATGGTACAGCGCGTTCTCGCCCAGCTCCGCCTTGGCGGCGTGGGCGATGCGCCCGGGAAAGCGCACCTCGACCTCGACGCGGCCGCGGTGACCCAGCATCAGGTCGAGCTTGCTCGGCTCGCCCAGGACGATCACGTCGGCCGCCCGCCGTTCGCCCAACACCCGCGCACCGAGGCCGCCGGTCTCCTCCTGCACCACGCCCGCGACCACCAGCGTGCCGGCGAAGCCGTCCGCCGCGGCATCCGCCGCCGCCAGGGCCATGCACGCCAGAGCGCTCTTCATGTCGCAGGCGCCCCGGCCCCACAAGCGCCCGTCCTCGACGGCGCCGGACAGCGGCGGGTGGGGCCACAGCGAGGCGTCGCCCAGCGGCACGGTATCCAGATGGCCGTTGAGCATCAGCACGGGGCCGTCGCCCCGCTCGAAGGTTCCGATGACGTTGCCTACCTCGTCCGTGCCGGCGCTATCGAACCCCAGCCGGCGGAAGGCGCCGAGCAGCACCTCCGCCGCCGGGCTCTCGTGCCCGGAGGGGCTCGGTGCCCGGATCAGCTCGGCGGCCAGTGCGGTCTCGGCGTCGCCTTCCATGCCTGGCATCATACGAACTTTCCCATCGCGTTCCCGCCGGCCGCTGGCTATGCTCCCGGCATGACCACGCTCGCCTGGGACTGCGGCGCCTGCGGCCACCACAACGAGGACGGCGCGGTGTGCGCGGCCTGCGGGGTGGCGAAGCGGTACCTGGACGACCCGCCCCTCGAGCTCCCGTACCCGCCGCGGCTCGCGGCGTTGCCCGCCTTCTACGCCGGCCTGCTGTGGGCGGCGACGGGCATGCTGGGGGTGAGCCTGCTGCTCGCGCCCGGCTGGCGAGCGTCGCTGGGGCTGACCCCGCTGTTCGTGGCGCTTGCGACCGGCTCGGCCGCGGCGGCCTCCTGGTCCTCGCTGACGTCGGCCGCGTGGCAGCGCCTGTTCAACGAGATGCGCCTGGAGGTGCCGCGCTCGGTACGCAGCGGCGACGACTTCGAAGCCGTCCTCACCCTGGTGCCGTACGACCAGGTACGTGACGTGCACGTCACCTTCGCGCTGGTGGACAGGTTCTACCAGCACGACGCCAACGGCGGCATCCAGACGCGCAGCCGCCGGCTTGAGCGGCAGCTGGCCCTGCTGGGAGAGCCCCTCAGCGGACGCCGGAGTCACGTGCTGCACGCGCGCTTCAAGGGTCCCTTCCCGTCGACCCGCCACACCGACGTGGCAGCCGAAGCCGTCGCGTCGGTCCTGGGGCTCGTCGGGTTCGTGGTGCCGGGGCTGCGCTTCACCGCGCGCAACCTGCGCGAGCACGGCGGCTACTTCGTCAGCGCCAGCGTGCGCGTCGGCTGGCTGCAGCGCACCTTCAAGCGCCGCGTGATCGCCTACTACGTAGGAGCCGACCTCTACGTCGGCTGATCCGGTGGGGCCGGCGCCTGCTCTCGCAGGGCGTCGTCCGGCCACCACTGGTGCCGCCTCAGCGGCACCCGCCCTCGGATGAGCGCGGTGCCCTCGGAGCGCAGCAGGGCCGCCTGCAGCTCGCCATGGCCCACCTTGTAGGTCGACAGCCCGCCGGTCGCGTTCACCACGCGCTGCCAGGGCACGGCGCCGTCGGCCTCGCGCAGGCCGCGGAGCACGGCGCCCACCGCCCGCGCGGCGCCGGGCCGACCGGCCAGCAGCGCCACCTGACCGTACGTCACCACCGTGCCCGCAGGCACCCGGCGCACGACCCGCAGCACGCTCTCGCGGAACGACTCCACGCCCGAGTGTAGCCGGCGCCGGCGACCGCGACCGGACGGCGACGGCGTGAAGGGAGCTTCATGCGTCCGGCGACCGGCGCGCGCCGCCAGCCGGTAGACTCCGGCATGCATTCCGCCTGTCGTCGCCCGCTGCGGCCGGTCGCCGGGCTGGCATTGGCGCTCGCGCTGGCCGCGCCGGTCGCCCGCGGCGCCGCCCTGCCCCTTCCCGCAACCGAGCCGATCCCCGCGGCCGACCCCACCCTGGAGGCGGCCCTCCTGGACGCCACCAACGCCGCGCGGGCACGCTTCGGGGCCAAGCCGCTCGCCCAGGACGAAGGGCTCGCTCGAGCCGCCCGCGAGCACGCCTCCGAGATGGCCCGGCTGAGCTACTTCTCCCATGGCTCGCCGCTCAGCGCCCACGCGACCCTGCAGAAGCGCCTGGCGCTCGCCGGCAGCCCGCTGGTCGATGTGGCGGAGAACCTGGTGCTCCTCGGCGAGAGCTCCGGAAACGCCGCGGACGCGCAGAAGGCGGTGCGCGACTGGTTGAACTCGCCCCACCACCGCGAGAACCTGCTGAACCGCAGCTACGACCGCGTCGGCTTCGGCACGGCCCGCAACGCCGAGGGGGAGCTCTTCGTCGTTCAGGACTTCGGCGCGCAGCCGGTGACGCTGCTCGACGCGTCCGCCGCGCACGCCCAGCGCAGCGTCAGCGAGGTGCACGTCCGCGTCGACGCCAGCCGCGCCCTGAGCGCGCTGTTCACCCTCGAGGGCTCGCCGCAGCAGACCCGCGACCTCCCTGCCGGCTCCTCGACCGTCGTGCTGAGCACCGGAGCCAGCGGCAGCGTCGCGCTCGCCGTGGGCGTATCCACGGGAGGCTCGAGCTACCTGATCGACGACGCCGGCACCGTCGACCTCGCCCGCGGCAGCTTCCGCGAGGACGCCGGACAACCGCGGCAGCAGCTTCGCATCGCCGGCGTCACCGTGCAGCGCCGCAGCGAGCAGGGCGCGCGACTGACGCTCGCCTACACCGCGCCCGCCAGCGCTCGGCTGGCCCTCTTCCTGCAGGGCAGCTACCAGCCGACCTCGCAGACCTCCCCGGGCCACTTCGAGCTGTTCCTGCCCGACACCCTGGGGGTCGCCACGGTGTCGGTCGGCGTCGACGAGGGCGGCGGGAACGTCAGCATCGTGCACCGCTTCCACATCGATCCGTCGGCCGCCCTGCCGCGGCTGCTGGCCGGGGCCGGCCCGGCGCCCTGAGCCGCTCGCGGCCCGCCCGCCGCCGCTGGCCGGGCGGCCGCCGGCTCGGGTATCCTCGCGGGCGTGGCCGCCGCACTCGCGCTCACCATCCGCGTCGCGGGGTATCTCTTCCTCCTGGGCATCTTGATGGTGGTGCTCTCCCCCGTTCCCGTCTTGTCCAGGCGCTTCCCGCGCCTCTACCTCAGCGGCTTCGCACTATCGGTGCTGAGCCTGGTGATGGTGCTGCTGGGCGCGCTGCTGTTCCACTGAGGCGCCTGCGCCGGGTCACGGCGACCCCGGCCGCCGCCGCGCCCGGCTGCTAGAATGTCGCTCGCACGCCCCGCCGCCGGGCCGCGCCCGCGCGGCGCCCCGCTCTCTGGGAGGTCCCTCATCCGCGCGCACGTCATCACCTACGGGTGTCAGATGAACGAGTACGACACGCACGTCATCCACTCGGAGCTGGTGGCGGGCGGGCACAGCCTGGTCGACCATCCGCGCGACGCCGACCTCATCCTGCTCAACACCTGTGCCGTGCGCGGCAAGCCGGTCGAGAAGGTGGTCTCGCTGCTGGGCGAGCTGCGCAAGGAGCGGCGTGGCGGGCGCCGTCTCACCATCGGCCTGGTGGGCTGCCTGGCGCAGCTCGAGGAGGGCCGGGCCATCGCCGAGAAGTTCGACGTCGACATCCTGGTGGGGCCGGGCGCCATTCCCGACGTGCTCCCCGCGATCGACGCGGTCGCTCGCGGGGAGGGCCGCCAGCGCAGCCTGCGCTTCCGCGACGACCTCGACAAGCTGGTGCCACCCGCGCCGGACGCCCTCACCGGCTTCCTGACCATCATGCGCGGCTGCGACCACCACTGCACCTACTGCATCGTGCCCAGCACCCGCGGTCCCGAGGTGTCGCGGCCGGCGGAGCTGATCCTGCGCGAGGCCCGGGCGATGCACCAGGCCGGCGTGCAGGAGGTGGTGCTGCTGGGCCAGAACGTCAACTCCTACGGCCTCGGCGACCCCGAGCTGCCGTCCTTCGCCGAGCTGCTGAGGATGGTGGCGGGGGTGGGCATCCCTCGAGTCAGGTTC
>Ga0307440_1000675_pt1 | contig 16925 bp, 12 predicted proteins | sample SalMarWE160410MG_FD_202150 | JGI IMG/M metagenome (GOLD analysis project Ga0307440, IMG submission 202150) | Salt marsh sediment microbial communities from the Plum Island Ecosystem LTER, Massachusetts, United States - WE1604-10 | ecosystem: Environmental > Aquatic > Marine > Intertidal zone >... | reverse complement strand
GATCATCCGAGAGGTCTGCCATCAAGTCCTTGAAGAGCTCCCCCACACGGACAGCCCCCTGTTCGAGCTCGCACTCAAGCTCGAGGACATCGCCCTGAACGACGAGTACTTCGTCGAGCGCAAGCTGTATCCGAACGTAGATTTCTACTCCGGCATCATCTACCAGGCACTCGGCATCCCGCGCAACATGTTCACCGTGATGTTCGCGATTGCGCGCACGGTCGGCTGGATGTCGCACTGGATGGAGATGATGAGCGACCCCAACAACCGCATCGGCCGCCCGCGGCAGATTTACCACGGGCCGACCCAACGGGATTACGTGCCGATCTCCAGACGTCGTTAGGGAAGAGCTCCTCCTTTGGGACGGCAGCGCTCCGGGAAGGGAATCGCCGACCCGCGGTCACAAAAGGATCTGAGCTTCGTGGAACCCACCCGCTGGCGGCCACTCTGACCGCCGGCCCCGAGCGCGTTGCCGGCATCCGCCCGCGGCATTGCGCCGCACTCGGGATCCGCCGGCGCCGATTAACGGGGTGCAAACTCCGCTGGCTTGCCAGAGATGAGGCACGCCACCTCCGTGAGTCCGGCGCCCTTCTCGGGGCGGTCGCTGACGGGGTCGAAGGGCGGATTGCGGATTGCGCCGCGGGGGAGCACCACTAGCTCAAACGGCGTCTCGCCGGCGACAAAAGTAAAAACGGGGTGAGCGCGCTGCACACCGCCGCCGAAGCGCAAGTTCTCGTCGTGCTGCCTCCAGGGGATGCCCTGGTCCAACAGAGTCATAACGAATTCCTCCGGACTGTCGGCAAACACATGAAGCCGAATCCCTTGCCCGGAGTCCGCGGTCCCGTGAAGCACCGGACCAACCAGTCTCGGCATGAAAGCACGGAAGTTGCGCATCGCGGCGAGCGCCTGCTCCCGCAAACACCGCAAGGCAACCGGCTGCCTCTCTCCCTGGAAGAGGCGAAGTTGCTGCAACAATGCCTCTTGTATTTCCTGATTCCTGGGCCAGCACCTCCGGTCAACGACACCCGCCCTTTCAGCGGCCTTATGACGCGCGCAATCGAACTCGCCCAGGTTTTCCTCGACCATGATCCGCGCAGCCTCATACGCCAAGCGTTGACGCTGTGCACTAAAACGGCTGCGATCGCCCATCGGGAGGACCTTGGTTGATCTCAGCAAGCCAGATACGGTCTAGCCCCCGCCCGAAACGGCCGTCGGCCCGCGGGTCTCGGGGTTGCGTCTTCTGAAGCCTTCGTTCCAGCATCCTATCCGAGGTGAGCCACGTCGGAAAGGCCCAGCAAATCTGATGAGCTGTGCGGGTTCAGGCAACTTGAGCTAAGGCCCGGTCCCATGGGCGTTTTTCTGTGACAGGTCGCACAACCACCCGCGGGGCACGGGGCATATACTCCTGACCCAGCGCCATCTCGACCCACGATTTTGACCGTAAAATAGTTGTAGTTTCGGCAGTTAGAAGTTGTTTGATGAAATAACCTAAAGATCCGGCGCGCAAGGGGCATCTCGCACACACCATGATTAGTTTCACGCGGAAAAAACCTGCCTTGCTGGGTGTCGACATCAGCTCCACCGCGATCAAGCTGATCGAGTTGGCCGCGACAAATAGCGGCTCCGCGTCGCTGTTCCGGGTGGAAAATTACGCGGTGGAACCCTTGCCGCCCAACGCGGTTGTAGAAAAAAAGATTGCCGAAGTCCAGGCGGTCGGCGAGACCATACGCAAAGCGGTCAACCGGTCGGGTACCAGGGCGAAGCACGCGGCGGTCGCCGTATCCGGCTCGGCCGTCATCACCAAGGTGATCTCCATGTCGGCGAGCCTCAGCGACGCCGAGATGGAGACTCAGATCCAGCTTGAGGCCGACCAATACATCCCTTACCCCCTCGAAGAGGTCAACATTGACTTCGACGTCCTGGGACCCTCCGCGGGAGGCGGGGAAATGGTGGACGTCCTCCTTGCAGCCTCGCGGCAAGAGAATGTAGATGATCGCGTCGCAGCCCTCGAGATTGCGGGCTTGACCCCGACGGTGGTTGACGTGGAGGCGTACGCAATGGAGAACGCATGCGCATTACTGCTGCGCAGCCACGGCGAGAACCCGGAGCACAACGTGGCCGTGGCCGACATCGGTGCGACCACCACCACCCTGCATGTCCTGCACGACGGACGAACCGTCTACACCCGGGAGCAGAACTTCGGCGGCCAGCAGCTCATCGAGGATGTCCAGAGACGCTATGGGGTGCCTCGCACCCAAGCATTGCAGCAGGTGATCGAGGGAGGCCTCCCGGACAATTACGAGTCAGAGGTGCTCAGTCCGTTCAATGAGGCGCTCGCTCAACAAATCGGCCGAGCTCTGCAGTTCTTCTACTCCGCGAGCACATTCAACCGTGTCGACCAAGTGATCCTGGCCGGCGGATCGGCTGGTATCAAGGGCATCGATGAGCTGGTCGAAGAACGCCTGGGTATCCCCACCGGCATCGCCAACCCATTCAGCCACATGGCCCTGTCGCCGAAGATCCAGGCACAGATGCTGAACCGCGACGCGCCAACGCTGATTATTGCGGTTGGGCTAGCGCTGAGAGGGTTTGACTAATGGCGCGAATCAACTTACTGCCGTGGCGCGAGGCGGAGAGAAAACGCAGGCAGCGGGACCTTGCCGCAATCACGGCTGCCAGCGTAGCGGCGACCGTCCTCATCGGAGTTACCGTTCACCTGCAGCTCGACCACCTGATTTCCCTCCAGCAGGAGCGCAACCGCTTTCTGGAGCAGCAAATCAGCATGGTCGATCGCAAGATCGGGGAGATCAGGAAGCTGGAGCAGACCAAGGCGAATTTGCTCGCCAGAATGGACGTGATTCAACGACTGCAGCAAAGTCGCCCCGAGATCGTGCATCTCTTTGACGAGCTCGTCAAAACCATCCCAGATGGCGTCTACCTCACAAAGGAGAGCCAGCATGGGAAGACTATCGTTGTCGAAGGCCGGGCCCAGTCCAATGCCCGCGTATCCGCCTTCATGCGCAACATCGACGCATCAACCTGGCTCGGCAACGCCCACCTCCTCCTGATCCAACAAAAGGACAAGACTGCAAGCGGCCTTAGCGAGTTCAGGCTGCGGTTCAACCAGAAGGAGCCCAGCTCGACCGCACCTGGCACCCACGCGCGAAAGGGAAGTAGAGCCGCAGCCGCGAACACCCGAGCCGACCTTCAACTGTACAAGTCGGCCTGGCAATGGGGTCCGGCTCAGCCCGAAGGACCCGGCGCCATCCCGAAGCGGAACCGAGACGCCCACAGGAGCCAACATCAATGCGCGCTGCCGATCATCCGGAGACAAGGTAGGTACCAGCGATGGACCTCAACCAGCTGAATGAGCTCGATTTCAATAACATTGGCGATTGGCCCGGACCGGTCAAGGCCGTCGCCATTGCCCTGTTGTGCGGCGCCTTGGCTGGGGCCTGGTACTATTTCGATACTCAGGACCAGCTGTCCCGGCTGCAGACGACGGAGCATAAGGAGCCTCGGCTGCGGGCAAGCTTTGAAACCAAGCAGAGGAAGGCGGCCAACCTGAATGCCTATCGGCAGCAGCTGGAGGAGATGAAAGAGTCCTTCGGCGCCATGCTTCGCCAGCTGCCCGACAAGACGGAGGTAGCCGCCCTGCTGGTAGACGTCTCGCAGACGGGCCTCGCCGCGGGTCTCAACTTCGAGCTGTTCCAGCCATCGGGCGAGCATCTGAAAGACTTCTACGCCGAGCTTCCCATCCGGGTCCGCGTGACCGGCACGTATCATGAGTTCGGTCGCTTCATCAGCGGCCTTGCCGCCCTGCCGCGCATCGTCACGATTCATGACGTCAACATCGAGTCTCACGGCAACAAGGGGGCCAAGGGCGTTGCGGAGCAGTTGACCATGAGCGCGACGGTCAAGACATATCGCTACCTCGAAGAGCCAGGCAGAGGCGGTCCTCAGCACAGGCGAGGAAAGAAGAAGGGAGGCCGGAGATGAGCCAAAGAACTCCCCTTGCGATCCTCGTTTGCCTCACGCTTGCGGGTTGCGGAAGCGCCCACATGGGTGAGCTGAAACACTACGTTCAGGAGGTGAAGGAACGGCAGCCACCTCCGATCACGCCACTACCGGATATTAAGCCCATCGATACCTTTGTCTACCAACCGGGCGATCGGCGTGACCCCTTCGTCATGGATACCCAAACAGCGGAGGCGGCCGCGGGCACGAATAATGGGATTGCGCCCAACCCCCTGCGCCGTAAGGAAGAGCTGGAGAAATATTCTCTCGACTCATTGAAAATGGTGGGGACATTGGACAAAGACAACACAATGTGGGGGCTGATAAAGGGGCCTGGCGGCATCCTGTACCGCGTACATGTCGGGAATTACATGGGAACGAACAACGGACAGATCACGCGCATCACCGATGATGAAATTTATCTGACCGAGATCGTTTCTGCTAAACCAGGGGACTGGCACGAGCGTCAGGCCAGCATTGCGTTAAGTCAATAAGCTGCGGGGGATTCAGGCGTGATGAACAGCTTGCCGATCCGGTCCATGTCACTTTCTGCCCGTATGGTGCACTCGGCCGCGCCATACCTGAGCGCCGTCGCCCTCCTGCTCGTCGGCCTCGTGCCCTGCTCTCGGGCGGCCGCCGCAACCGAGCTTAAGGACGTGCAGTTCTCGGCGCTGCCTGGAAACCAGGTCCGTATCGACCTCACCTTGTCCGGGCCCATCAAACCGCCCGGGGTCTTCTCGACCGAATCCCCGGCGCGGATCGTGCTCGACTTTGAGGGCGTGAAGAGCGCGCTCACCAAGCGGTCCGTTCCCATCGGTATCGGCCCGGTACGGGGCTTGGTGGCCGTCGAGGCAAGCGACCGTACGCGCGTGGTCGTCGACCTCAGCGAGGCCGTGCCCTACCAGGTTGACACCAAAGGCGACCAGGTGTACCTGTCTATCAATGGTGCAGCCAGCGCTGCGCCCCGGTCCGCCGTGCAACGCAGCGCACACACCCAGCCCTCACCCGGAGGCAGGGCCGAACCGGGCGCCATCCGGGACATCGACTTTCAGCGCGGTGCCGGTGGGGATGGACGGGTAAAGATCACCCTGCCCAGCCCGAGCACAGCCGTATCGGTGACCGAAAAGGGCACACACGTGATCGCCGACATCAAGGATGCCTCGATCCCGCCACGCCTGGTGAGGCGACTCGATGTGACCGATTTCGGGACCCCTGTCGTCTCCGTGGAGTCGGTCCCCAAGGGCAAGGACACGCAGGTAGATATCCAGACCACGAACGACTATGACTACCTCGCCTATCAAGCGGATGACCAGTTCGTCCTGGAGTTTCGCCCGGTAAGCGGGGCGAAGAAGCGGGAACAAGACCGCAGAAACAAGGTCTACACCGGCGATCGCCTGTCCCTGAACTTCCAGAACATCCAGGTCCGCGCGGTCCTGCAGCTGCTAGCGGACTTCACCGGATTGAATCTGGTCGCAAGCGACACGGTGCGGGGGAGCATCACGCTGCGCTTGAAGAACGTCCCCTGGGATCAAGCGCTCGACATCATTCTGCAGTCGAAGGGTCTGTCCATGCGGCGAAACGGCAACGTCATCATGGTCGCCCCCACCCAGGAAATCGCCGCCCAGGAAAAGCTCGAGATGCAGGCGGACAACGAGATCCGTGAGCTTGCCCCACTGCACTCCGAGTTCATCCAGATTAACTACGCAAAGGCGAGCGACCTTGCCAAGATTCTCAAGGCGAAAGACAACAAGATGTTGTCCGATCGCGGCCATGTCACCGTGGACCCCCGCACAAACACGCTGCTGGTCGAAGACACAGCCGCGAAGCTGGAGGACATTCGACAGATGATCGCCAAGCTGGACGTCCCCGTCCGCCAGGTGATGATCGAGTCCCGCGTCGTGATCGCCAACAACGATTTCGCCCGGGACATCGGCGTGCAGTTCGGCGTCAATGGCTCCGTTGGGCGCGAAGGACACACCGAGGCCCTCGTCGCCGGCAGCAGCAATGCAGGGCTGGCCGGGAACATACCCGGCACGGCCAACATCAACGCGGGCCCGTTCATGCAAAGCGCTATCACTGGACAGCCTTACAACTCCTCGATCGAAAACCCCAGCGGCTCGGGCTCCCAGGCGCTGATGGTCAACCTTCCCGCCGTTGGCGCAACCAGCGGCATGACGATGCTCCTCGGCAAGGTGGGCTCCTATCTGGTTCAATTGGAGCTGACGGCCATGCAGCAGGAAGGACGGGGGGAGATCATCTCCAGCCCAAGGGTGATCACCTCCGATCAGCACAAGGCCGTTATCAAGATGGGCTCGCAGATTCCATACTCTACTGTGTCTCAGAACGGAACGAACACCCAATTCAAGGACGCGGTGCTGGAGCTGGACGTCACGCCGCACATCACCCCTGACTCCCGCATCATCATGGATCTGTCGGTCAAGAAGGACGAGCCAAACTACGCCCAGTCGATCAACGGGGAGCCTCCGATAAGCACCAACTCCGTAACGACCTCGGTGCTGGTGAACAACGGCGAGACGGTGGTGCTCGGAGGGGTGTACGAGCGCACCAAGAGCTTCAACAAGAAGCAGGTGCCGTGGCTCGGAGACCTCCCGGTCCTCGGCAACCTATTCAAGGAAAAGTCGAATAAGGACAACAACAGCGAGCTGCTGATCTTCGTGACCCCGAAGATCCTGAAGCAGGAGCTCGTCAATCGCTAGCGTTGATGGCGCTAGAGCGGATGGCGCTGGCCCAGCCCCCCAGGAGGTAGGTCGTTCGCCGGTTCAACCTTCCGGGCGAAATTGCTCGGATCGAGAAACCCGGCGAGCGCCGCGAGGGACAAGCCTCGTCCTGGGCGGAGAGACTGCCAGCCCAATCTTGCCGAGGCGGGGGAAATCTGGCATATCTCTATGCCATGATGCGGTTACAGAATGTCTTTCTCATCGGCCCCATGGGCGCCGGCAAAAGTACGGTCGGCCGTCAGCTCGCCGAAGCCCTGTCCTTCGAGTTTCGCGACTCGGACCAGGAGATCCAGCGTCGCACAGGCGTCGACATCCCCACCATCTTCGAGTTCGAGGGCGAGGAAGGTTTCCGTGCCCGGGAGCGACAGGTTATCGAAGAGCTCAGCCGGGAGGAAGGCATCGTCCTGGCGACGGGGGGCGGCGTCGTGCTGCGCGCGGACAACCGGCAGGACTTGGCGTCCCGCGGCGTGGTGATCTATCTCCACTGCAGCCCGGAGCAGCAGTACGCGCGCACCTCGCGCGACCGAAAGCGGCCGCTGCTCGCCACGGAGGCACCCCTGGAACGCCTGCGGGAGCTCATGACAGAGCGCGACCCCATCTATCGCCAGGTGGCCGACATGGTCGTTTCCACTGAGAAGCGGGGAACCGCGTCGGTCGTCAAAGAGATCCGGCGGCGCCTTGAAGCCGATAGGCCCTAAACCCTCATGAGCGGGACCATCGTCGTCGAGCTCGGAGCGCGCAGCTACCCTATCGACATCGGACGCGGACTCATCGGGGACCCGGTGCGGTACCGGCCCCACGTCGCCGGCCGCCAGGTCATGATCGTGACCAACGAGACCGTGGCCCCACTCTATCTCGAGGCCGTTGAAGCAGCCTTGCGCTCCTACCGGGTGGAGACGGTGATCCTGCCCGACGGCGAGCAGTACAAGAGCATCGAGGTCTGGAACTGCATCTTTGACGGCCTCCTAGAGCATCGGTTCGGGCGCGACTGCACCCTGATCGCCCTTGGCGGGGGCGTGATCGGCGACATGGCCGGCTTCGCCGCCGCCTGCTACCAGCGCGGCGTGGCCTTCATCCAGGTGCCCACGACGCTCCTCGCCCAAGTGGACTCATCCGTGGGCGGCAAGACGGGGCTCAACCATCGCCTCGGCAAGAATATGATCGGGGCCTTCTACCAGCCCCGGGCGGTGCTTGCCGACACCGCTACCCTGAATACCCTCCCCGATCGGGAGCTGTCGGCCGGACTGGCAGAGGTCATCAAGTACGGCCTCATTCGCGACCCCGACTTCTTCGACTGGCTGGAAGCCAATATGGGTGCCCTGCTCGCCCGCAAGGGCGAACCACTCGCTTATGCCGTCCAGCGCTCCTGCCAGAACAAGGCGGAGGTGGTGGCGGTGGACGAGCTCGAAGGAGGCCAGAGGGCGCTGCTGAACCTCGGGCACACCTTCGGGCACGCCATTGAGACCGGAGTCGGCTATGGCGAATGGTTGCACGGAGAGGCGGTCGCCACCGGAATATGCCTGGCGGCGGACCTCTCCCAGCGACTCGGTTGGCTGGACGACACGTCCGTGGCCCGGATCCGCGCCCTGATCGAGACCGCACGACTGCCGACCAGCCCGCCGGCCGGCCTGAGCCGGCAACGGTTCCTGGATCTGATGGCAGTGGACAAGAAGGTCCAGTCCGGGCGTCTGCGGTTGGTGCTGCTCCAGGGAATTGGCCAGGGAGTGGTGACGCACGACTTCTCTCCGGAATCTCTCGAAGCCGTGCTCGACGCAGCCTTAACGACCGCCGGCTAGTAGCGGCCCTCCCCCGTAAGGAGCTACGCTTTTTCCGAGACTCCGCTCGGAAAAAGAGGTTCTCCTGCGGAGAACAGCACAAGCGGCACCCCCGAATATTAGCAAACCCTGTTCTTACCAACATGTTGTCGTTCAGCACGCCCTAAGCGACTAATCATCAGGCAGAGCACGAAGAGCTACCCCGGCGCCAGCGTAAAGAGATCGCTCCCTAGGCTGGCCAGAGGGGGAACACGAGGTCGCAGCGGCCGATTGAACGCCCGCGCATGGTGCGCGATTACCCTGCAAGGCCCCAGATAGACGGCCGAAAGAAGAGCGTGCCCACTCGTCGGCGCACCGAAATCGTGCGGCACCCCCTCTCTCAACACAAGGGGCCGCTTACGGAGCAGCCCGCTGGCCCACATACGCCGTCTTCACCAACTGGCATAGGACCTGCCTATCCTGTAAATTTGCGGGTCCCGTGTTCGATAGAGCGTTTCCACCCGACCTGACGCGCAATTCGGAGTGGTGCCCGGAGCAAGGAAAGACGCTTGGTTGCCTGACCGCCATGCACTGTTGAGGCTGCCTTTTAACGGGTCTTGACACCGCCCTCACTCGCCGGATCAGCCGCCAATCCGGTCCACGGCAGGTGGGGACGGACTTCGGTGCAGAACACAGTCTGCGAAGAGAGACCAGAGACCAGCGAGATCTGCGATGAGCCTTCGTGCCTTGCCACCAGCCCAGGGACTCTACGATCCTGCCAACGAGCACGACGCTTGCGGCGTCGGCTTCATCTGCAACATCAAGAATCACAGAAGCCACCGGATCATCGAGCAGGGACTGGAGCTTCTGGACCGCCTCACCCATCGCGGCGCGGTGGGGGCCGACGCGAAGGCCGGCGACGGGGCAGGCATTCTGGTACAGATCCCGGACGCGTTCTTCCGCGATGCGGTCGGCTTCGAGCTGCCGCCGCCTGGTCACTACGGGGTCGGCATGGTCTTCCTCTCTCAGGACCAGAACGCGAGGGAAGAGATGCTCGCGATCGTGAATCGGCACATTGCGGACGCCGGACAACTGGTCCTCGGCTGGCGCGATGTCCCGGTGGACAACAGCGATCTCGGGGAGAGCGTTCGGCCCACGGAGCCGGTAATCCGTCAGGTGTTTGTGGGGCGGGGTGAAGACTGTCCGGATCAGGACAGCTTCGAGCGGACGCTCTTCGTGATCCGCAAGCGCATGGACAACGCGATCCGCGAGGCTGGGCACGGCAAGACATCCTACTACGTCACCTCCATGTCCTCCCGCACCATCGTGTACAAGGGGATGCTGCTCGCCTACCAGGTCGGCCATTACTACCTGGACCTGCAGAGCCCACGCTTCGAGTCCGCGCTCGCCCTCGTACACCAGCGCTTTTCCACCAACACCTTCCCGACCTGGGACTTGGCGCATCCGTTCCGCATGATCTGCCACAACGGCGAGATCAATACCCTGCGCGGCAACGTGAACTGGATGGCGGCACGGCGCCATACGATGGGGTCCGAGATTCTCGGGGAGGATCTGAACACTATCTGGCCCCTGATCCCGGAGGGGCAATCGGATTCCGCCTGCTTCGACAACGCCCTGGAGCTCTTGGTGATGGGCGGCTACAGCCTCGCCCACGCCATGATGCTGCTCATCCCCGAGGCCTGGTCCGGCAACCGCCTGATGGACGAGAAGCGCCGCGCCTTCTACGAATATCACGCCGCCCTGATGGAACCCTGGGACGGCCCCGCGGCGGTGGCCTTCACTGACGGGCGGCAAATCGGCGCGACCCTGGACCGCAACGGTCTGCGTCCCGCCCGGTATCTGGTCACCAGCGACGACATGGTAATCATGGCCTCCGAGATGGGCGTGCTCGACGTGCCGGAGGAGCGCATCGTCAAGAAGTGGCGTCTGCAGCCGGGCAAGATGTTCCTGATCGACCTGGAGCAAGGGCGCATCATCGACGACACCGAGCTCAAGGCCGCCCTCGCCGACGCCAACCCCTATCAGGAGTGGCTGACGCGCACCCAGATCCACCTAGACGAGCTGCCCACAGACGTCGCTCCGATGGCTCCGGACGAAGGAACCCTGCTGGATGCCCAGCAGGCCTTCGGGTACACCCAGGAGGACCTCAAGTTCCTGCTCACCCCCATGGTCGTCTCCGGCCAGGAGGCGGTGGGCTCCATGGGCGCCGACAATCCGCCCTCGGTCATCTCCGCCCGGTCGAAGCACCTCTCGAGCTATTTCAAGCAGAACTTCGCCCAGGTGACCAACCCCCCGATCGACCCGATCCGGGAGGAGCTGGTCATGTCCCTGGTGTCCTTGATCGGCCCACGCCCCAACCTGCTCGGCCTCAACGAAGCGGGTAAGCACTGGCGCCTGGAGGTAAATCAGCCGGTACTGACCAACGAGGACCTGGAGCGGGTGCGCCACATCGAGGAAACTTCTGGGAGCGCCTTCCGCACCAAGACCCTCACCATGGTCTATCCGGCGGGAGAGGGTGCGGACGGCATGTCCCCGGCGCTGGAGCGCCTGTGTCATGATGCAGAGCAGGCCGTGCTTGCCGGCTACAACATCCTGATCCTTTCCGACCGCAACACAAACCGGGACTACATCCCCATCCCCGCCCTGCTGGCCACCTCGGCGGTGCATCATCACCTGATCCGGCAGGGGTTACGGACCAGCTCCGGGCTGGTGGTGGAGACGGGTGCCGCCCTGGAGGTCCATCACTACGCGACCCTCGCCGGCTACGGCGCCGAGGCGATCAATCCGTATCTGGCCTTCGACACCATCCAATCACTGCTCCCGCACCTGCCGGAGCAGCTGACCTTCGAGGAGGCGCAGAAGCGCTACATCAAGGCGGTCGGCAAGGGCCTGCTGAAGGTGATGTCGAAGATGGGCATCTCCACCTTCCAGTCCTACTGCGGGGCACAGATCTTTGACGCGGTGGGCCTCAACAGCGGCTTCGTCGCCGAGTACTTCACCGGCACCCAAACGATGGTGGAGGGCATCGGGCTCGGCGAGATCGCCCGGGAGGCGGTGCGCTGGCACGAGCAGGGCTACGGCGAAGAGCTCATCTACCGCAAGCACCTGGACGTGGGCGGCGACTACGCCTTTCGACTCCGCGGCGAGGATCACGCCTGGACCCCGGACACCATCGCCAAGCTGCAGCACGCAACCCGGGCCAACCGCTGGGAGACCTACGAAGACTATGCCCGGATGATCAATGAGCAGAACGAGCGGCTGCTCACCCTGCGCGGGCTTATGGCCTTCAAGTGGGCCGCCGAGCCCGTCCCCCTCGATGAGGTCGAGCCAGCGAGCGAGATCGTCAGGCGCTTCGCGACCGGCGCCATGTCCTTCGGCTCCATCTCTTATGAAGCCCACTCGACCTTGGCGCGGGCTATGAACACGATCGGTGGTAAGTCGAACACCGGCGAGGGCGGCGAGGAGCCCGAGCGCTACGCGCCCCTCCCCGACGGCTCCCGCAATCCGGAGCGCTCTGCCATCAAGCAGGTTGCCTCCGGACGCTTCGGCGTCACCACCGAGTACCTGGTCAACTCGGACGATATCCAGATCAAGATTGCGCAGGGTGCCAAGCCCGGAGAGGGCGGTCAGCTGCCTGGGCACAAGGTCAACGCCCAGATTGCCCGGGTCCGTCACTCCACCCCCGGCGTAGGGTTGATCTCTCCGCCGCCGCACCACGACATCTACTCCATCGAGGACCTGGCGCAGCTCATTCACGATCTCAAGAACGTCAACCCGAAGGCGCGGATCTCAGTGAAGCTGGTGTCCGAGGTAGGGGTCGGCACCGTGGCGGCGGGCGTCTCCAAGGCCCATGCCGACCACGTGACCATCGCCGGCTACGACGGCGGCACAGGCGCCTCACCCCTGACCTCTATTAAGCACGCGGGATCCCCCTGGGAGATCGGGCTTGCGGAGACGCACCAGACACTCGTCCTGAACCGGCTGCGCGGGCGCATCGCGGTGCAAGTGGATGGGGGGCTGCGCACCGGCCGGGACGTCGTCATCGGCGCCCTCCTCGGAGCCGACGAGTTCGGCTTCGCGACAGCGCCTCTGATCGTCGCCGGTTGCATCATGATGCGTAAGTGTCATCTCAATACCTGCCCCGTGGGGGTCGCGACCCAGGACCCGGAGCTGCGCAAGCGCTTCACCGGCAAGCCAGAGCACGTGATCAACTATTTCTTCTTCGTCGCGGAAGAAGTCCGGCGGCTCATGTCCCGGCTCGGCTTCCGCACCATGAACGAGATGATCGGCCAGATGGACCGGCTTGAGATGCGAAGCGCCGTCGACCACTGGAAGGCGAGAGGACTCGACTACTCCAGGCTGCTCAAGAAGCCGGCCGTTCGCCCGGAGGTGGCCCTCCACAATTGCGAGTCACAGGATCACGGCCTCGGCAAGGCTCTGGACCTGGAGATCATCCGCCGGGCGGAGCCCGCCCTCCAGAGGGGCGAGCCGGTGACGATCGAGCTCGCGGTCAAGAACTACAACCGGACCGTTGGCGCGATGCTCTCGGGGCGGGTCGCCGAGCGTTACGGCCACGCCGGGCTTCCGGACGACACCATCCACATCAAGGCCAAAGGGACCGGCGGACAGTCCTGGGGCGCGTGGGTTGCCAAGGGGGTGACCATCGAGCTGGAAGGTGAGGCGAACGACTACGTGGGCAAAGGTCTTTCCGGCGGGCGTCTCGTCATCTATCCGCCAAAGGAATCCGGGCTGGAGCGGGCCGAGGACAACATCATCGTCGGAAATACCGTTCTCTATGGAGCGATCAGCGGTGAATGCTTCTTCCGTGGTGTGGCCGGGGAACGCTTTTGCGTACGCAATTCCGGAGCGACCGCGGTAGTGGAAGGAGTGGGCGATCACGGGTGCGAGTATATGACCGGCGGCATCATGGTCTGCCTGGGGCCGACGGGCCGGAACTTTGCCGCAGGCATGTCCGGCGGCATCGCCTACGTCCTGGACGGCAACGGGGATTTCGCCAGCCGCTGCAACGTCGCTATGGTTGAGCTTGAGCCCATCGCGGAGGAGGACGCTGCGCTGGAGGCCCTGGATCATCAGGGCGGCGATCTCGAGACCCACGGGATGGTGGACATCAGCCCGGACATGACACGCTATGACGCCCTGCGACTGAAGCAGCTGATCCGCAAGCACTTGCACTACACCAACTCGGCGGTCGCGCGGCGCATTCTCGAAGACTGGTCACGTTATCTGCCGAAATTCGTCAAGGTCATGCCTGTCGATTACCGGCGCGCGCTGAAGGAGATGCAGGCCCATCGCAGCCGCCCACCGCAGCCCACCAAGCACCTCAAAGGGGTAGTCGAGCATGGGTAAGCCTACCGGTTTCCTGGAATACGACCGCCGCGATCGCCGTTACGAGCCGGCCGCGGACCGGGTTGTGCACTACCATGAGTTCGTTGTGCCTCTGCCGGAGGCGGAGGTGAGCATCCAAGGGGCCCGCTGCATGGACTGCGGCATTCCCTTTTGTCACCAGGGCTGCCCGGTCAACAACATCATCCCGGACTGGAACGATCTGGCGTATCGGGGCAATTGGCGGTCTGCCATCGAGGTGCTGCACTCGACCAATAATTTCCCTGAGTTCACCGGGCGCATCTGTCCCGCACCGTGTGAGGCCGCCTGCACCCTGAACATCGATGACACACCGGTGACTATCAAGACCATCGAGTGTGCCATCGTCGACAAGGCCTGGGCCGAGGGATGGATCAAGCCGCAGGTGCCAAAACACCGCACCGGAAAGCGTATCGCCGTAGTAGGCTCCGGACCCTCCGGCTTGGCCTGCGCCCAGCAGCTCGCACGGGCAGGTCATAACGTCGTCCTGTTCGAGAAGGAGGACCGCATCGGCGGGCTCCTCAGGTACGGAATCCCCGACTTCAAGCTCAACAAACGCCTAATTGACCGGCGCATGAGTCAGATGCGCGCTGAGGGGGTGGAGTTTCGTACCCACACCCACGTGGGCGTTCAGGTGTCGGTGAAGCAGCTCAGGGAGGAATACGACGCCTTGGTGCTAACCGGCGGGGCTGAGAAGCCCCGCGACCTGCCGGTGCCTGGCAGGGAGCTACGGGGCGTCCACTTCGCCATGGACTTCCTGCGGGCGAACAGCAAGCGGGTGCAAGGGGTCTACGTCCCCGACGAGCAGTTCATCAGCGCCATGGACAAGCACGTGGTGGTCATCGGCGGCGGCGACACGGGCTCCGACTGTATCGGGACATCCAACCGCCACGGCGCCCGGTCGGTGACCCAGATCGAGATCCTCGACAAACCCCCGGTCAAGGAGGACAAGGCGCTCACCTGGCCCCTTTGGCCGAACAAGCTGCGCACATCCAGCTCCCAGGAGGAGGGCTGTGAGCGCATGTGGAACGTGACGACCAAGGCCATCGAGGGGGACGAAGGGGGCAACATCAAGACCCTCAAATATGCGCTGGTCCGTTGGGACAAGGACGCCTCGGGCCGCTGGCAGATGTCCGAGGTCCCCAGCTCCGAGGGTGAGCTCAAGGCCGATCTAGTCCTGCTCGCGATGGGTTTCGTCCACCCGGTGCACGAGGGCATGCTCACCGAGTTGGATGTCGAGCTCGACCCCCGCGGCAACGTCAAGGGCGTTACAGAGGGTGCAAGGGCCTACCACACCTCCACCGAGGGCGTCTTCAGCGCCGGCGACATGCGCCGGGGCCAGTCGCTGGTGGTCTGGGCCATTCGGGAAGGTCGTCAGTGCGCCCGCGCGGTGGACGACTGGCTCATGGGACGCTCGGACCTGCCGCGGTAGGATTTTTAGCTGTCCTCAGAAGGCTGCGTGGGGGGGTCCGCATCGTCCGGTCGGAGCATCGCCCGCGATACGCCCCCACGCGCCCTTGGGGTATGCCGATCAGTGGCCATCGAGACGACATCCAGTCGCCAAGATCGGGAAGGCCAACAGCAGCCCTTATTCCCCCAGGATATGCACCTGGTCCCCCAGCATATCCTCCACATAGAGCATTTGCACGAGGATCGCCCCGACCAGCGCGACCGGCGTGGCGATGAGGACCCCGAACATACCGCCCAGCAGGGCCCCGAATACCTGCGCCGTGATGAGCCATCCGGGAGGCAGGCGGACTGCCTCCTCGATCACCAAGGGGGTCAGGATGTAGCCCTCGAGGAAGTGGGCGATGGCAAAGAGCAATGTCACATAGAGCGCCGTTATGGGGCTGGTTAGAAGCGCGCTGAGCACAGCCGGGATGAGCGAGATGATGGTACCGAGGTAGGGCACAAAGGTCAGAACGCCGGCGATGAAGCCGAGTACCACGGCCAATTTCACGTTCAGCAGCCACATCCCGATCCCTGTAATCAGCCCGACGGCCAGCATGGCCACGAAGCGCCCGACCATCCACCGCCGCAGCGCCTTGGCCACACTGCCGAGCACTTGCCGGACGCGTGGCCTTCGGTGCTTAGGGACGAGCTTGACGGCGGTGGCGGTGTAGAGGGCTGGATTAGCGGCAAAATAGATGCCAGTAACCAGGACCACGAAGAGCTCTACCGCCGACTGCACCAAGTCGGCGATCGAAGAACGGGAACCAAGCAGATAATGAGCCCCCTGCTCAATGAAGTCCTGGGTGCTCGACTCTGGCATGGTCCGCTTGGGTATCAGGTGGAGCTTGCTCAGGTGACGCTCGATCTGGCTCACCGCCTGCCGCAGATTCTGACGCAGCTCCGGCGCCTGCCTGGCCACCCCAGCTCCCCCAACCCAAGAGACCGCCGCCAACGGCAGGGCGAGGGTGAAGAGGGAAAACGCGAGCGCCAGACGGTGTGGCAATCGCGTAAGGCGTGAGACCCGGCCTGTTATACCATCGAGTACCACCGCAAAGACGATAGCGGTAAATATCACCATGAGCCCCTGCCCGACCGAGCGGAGGAAGAGGAGGAACAGAAACGCCAGCGTGCCAATGCCGACCGCCACCCCGGCCCGCTTGGCAGACTCCGCAAGGGACAGCCCGACGTTTCCGCTCATGACTGCGGCCAACTGACGATCATCGCAGCGGCGACACCCCGGAGACTGTCGGTCGCCACCGCCACGACCCTTCCTCTCACCCCGGCCCTCCCAGATGGAGAGAACGATTCGGAGCGTGGTACGCGCGACTTGACGGTCGGCACTGAGAGGATTCCCCTGCGGTGAAGTCCGTGAGCCTCCCCTGCCCTGCCTCGGCGGGCCGAGATCAGGTTGGCTGGGGCCTGCTGCATCTTTCTCCTCCTTCCGCGAATCGTATTACAAAAAGATACGGATGACCGCCCAGCTTGGGACATCCGGGACAGGGACGGGGGCGACGGAGGTGCGACTGCGCGGGGTATGTCGCCGCTGTTGCGCTGCTGCTTG
>Ga0307440_1000674_pt1 | contig 16947 bp, 11 predicted proteins | sample SalMarWE160410MG_FD_202150 | JGI IMG/M metagenome (GOLD analysis project Ga0307440, IMG submission 202150) | Salt marsh sediment microbial communities from the Plum Island Ecosystem LTER, Massachusetts, United States - WE1604-10 | ecosystem: Environmental > Aquatic > Marine > Intertidal zone >... | reverse complement strand
AGCGAAGACACTATTATACGGCCGGCTAGCCGCAATTTTGGAGTAAACCCCATGGTATTCTGTCGTGTCGAGGCGTCTCGCGCCTCTCGAGTTCGCCCAGACCTGGCATGGCTTGCGCGTGGATCCTCAACCAGCGTAAATACAGGACAATGGAGGCCAATTGGGCGGACAGCAAATGATCATGGGCCTTTGATACCGGCCGGCGGTTTAGGACACAATGGACCTTCGTTACCCTTCGGAATGTCATAAGCACGCCGTTCGTCGGGAGTAAAGTCACGCCGCACCAACTCGCAGGCCTGCTGCCACCATAGCGTTGCAGAGACGTTCCAGAGCAGCACCTTGCGATCATTATCGCCCGCCAACAATTGGGACCCGTCGGGTACGAACGCGAGACTGTAGGCAGGCAGCGAGTGGCCGACCAGGCCGACGGCATTGCCGAAGCTTCCGTACAGATTCCACAGCACGATTAGTCCGTCCGAGCCCGACGAGACAAGTCCATTCGTGTACGGATTGAACGCCACGAGCGTATGGCCCGTGCCGGTATGGCCTTTCCGCAACGGTGCCTTTGGATCCAGATCCGGTACTCGCCACAAGCCGATGCGCTGATCCATCCCACCTGTGGCGAGGAGACTGACATCATTATTGAACGCCAAACTCGTTACCATGCCATTGTGGCCATCGGTCCGCTGCCACATGGTACCGTCCTGAAGATTGCGGACGAAGAAACCATGCGATTCGTAGGCTCCAGCCAGCCATTCGCCCCGGTCGTCGAGCGTCAAGGCTACCAGAGGGGCCAGAGTTTCCAGGGAATCAACTCGTCGAAAGCCCGCTGGTTCGATCGTGTAAATTTCGACCCCGCGGTTGTACAGAGCTACTGCAACCTTACGTGCTGCTGCATCCAGCGTGATGCTGCTGGCCGGGCCGCGGAGCGGCATCCGAGCCGTGATCGTCGGCGCTTTTGCGGCGAGGCTCCAGCGCACAAGCGCTTGCCCCTCGTCCTCGAGAGTAATCAAACTCATACCATCGCGGCTCAGAGTCGCAGTCGCACCGGGCGTGACAGGGAGAATCTGCTTTGTCGGGACTGCCGGTGAGACCGAAAAGTCCCACGTCACCATCGTCCCGTTGTAATCCAGAGTTCGGGCGGTGTGGGCGTCGGGTAGCACCGCCGCCGCAACCACGGAGGCCGTATGTGGCGAGGCAAAGGCGCGGTACAGCCGATGCGGCTCAGCCAACGTCCAGACCAGTATGGACTCATTCGACGTGGCTGCGACTTTGAGTTCGTCCGATGAGAAGGTCACATCCTGAACTCTGCCCACAGTGCCGAGTAGTGGCTCGCTCTGCAGGGTGTCGAGGTCCCATAGCGCGACACTATTTCCGTAACCGATGAGGAGGCGATGGCCTGCGCGATCAAAGACGATCCGCTCGACTCCAGAATAGAGGGTATCCAACAGTGTCGCCGATGGTTCCGGCGCCGAAAGATTCCACAGCACCAGGGCGCCGTCAGCGTAACCTGCCGCCAGTTCCTTGGCGTCGGGTCCGATGGCCAAAGAAAGAACGGCCTGTCTCACGCTACTCGTCTCCGGATAGCGCAACTCGGTCACTAACTTCTCTCCCGTTGCTGCATTCCACAACTCTATTCCAACGTCCGCAACGCCAAGCGCCAGTAGCTTACCGCCGGGGCTTAACGCCATCGCATCGATGTCCCGTTGTTCAATCGGGATCAGCACTGAGGCTTGGCCGTTGATGGGGCCGACGGAGATGCCACCAGCCGCCATCATGGCTACGGTCCCGGAGGTTCGATCCACTGCAGCGAGTTCGCCCTCAAAGGCGGTGAGCACCTCCGCCCCCATATCTTTGAAGTACACCTGTTTCGATTTCCGGAAATCTGCCGTAAGCGACGGCGGCTTTTCCGGGTTAGCCAAGTCCCATGCCTGCACCTGACCATCTGCGTTCAATGTATACAGTTGCTGGTTGTCTTTCGAGAACGTGATTCCCCAGAAGGATTGACCCGGCGCCGTCAGAAAGGCATCGACATTGTTGAGCGCCGAAAGGGAGTTCACCAAACTCCGGTAGGCAACCGCCCCAGGCTCGAGTCTGAGACTCTGCAGCTCAAGCAGGATGGCGAGATCGGGTTGCTCGGCGGTCTGTTCCACCAAAACGCCGTGAAGCGCCAGACTCCTGGCATTGGCGCTGACGGCCCGGCGTTCGGCTTCGATCCTTGCCTGTACCGCCATTCCGGCGGCGATAAACAAGGACACGCCAAATACCAGTAGTGCCCCGATTGCGCTCCAGGCCAGTCGCATCGTTTTACGATGCTGGCGAATGTGCTCCCCGAAAATTTCGTCCTTTTCTTTGTCGTGAAGGCGGGCGGCAATTGTTGCAACGACATCAAGGAAGGTCGGGTCGTCCAGCGTCGCACGCGCTGCGGCTGCGCCATCAACGAAGCCAGTGCAGTCGACATAAAGCGGCGTACCCTGAAATACGCCGTGCAGTGCGGCTGGCACGCATGTTGACCCCTGCCAATCGAAGTCCTCGCGGTCGTCATCCCATTTGACGAGTCCACGCGTGACGACAATGTGTATACGGTGGGGATCAGCATGCGCGAGCCAGTATTCCAGTTCTCTTGTTACCCACTTGGAACGGGTGCACTCGGGCGAGGCCAGTAACAGCAGATGCTCGGATTCATCGAGCGCTTTTTCGATCTCCGGCCAGAGGCTCGGCGTGACCGACAAGTTGGTTTGATCACGAAAGACCCGGCAAGATCGCGAGCGGTTCCAGGGCTTCACGAACCTCTCGAGCGCGCCCTGCAACCGCGCTGCGAACTTGCCGTCCGCCGCGTGGCTGTATGAGATGAACGCTCTATAGCGCTTGACATCCATGCGTCTCGTTGCACGCGAGTGAAATGCATGAAGCGATCGGCGCCTGCGCGGTACAGTTGTGACGACTTCCCAATGCTGTATGAAGCTTACCGCAGGATCTTCGCTGGATTCGGATTACTTGAATTTGTGACCGCCACCACCGCTCGGTTTGCGTCATTGCCTCGGTGCGGCATTTCTGGAATCCCGAACTGTTGCGCGCAGACCCAAGGGCGATGGCTCCGCGACTGTCAAACCACGAAAGGCCTGAGCGGTTGCTGTCTCGGTTGCAGACCCGGTAGACGAGGGCGGCCGATCGTTCGCTGTCAGAGGCCCTATCTCCAGTTACCGGTCGGTCGCGCGAAACATAGACAGCGACTTACGCCCGTCTCTGGGGCGGAACGGGATCCCGGGCCACATGGGCCTGATTTGGTTCGGCATCCCACTTGGTGTTATCGGGTCTGCCTCGCCGGAGCATCCTACGGGCTCGAGTTAGACCATCATGCCTGGTCTCGCGGGCGGTCACGGTCCCTGAAGTCGTCCGAGACCCGTTAGAATCAGCTCAAGCATTCGGGATATGTTGCGGGTTCGGAACAGCTCGCCGTTCTCGTCCTCGCTAAGCAGCGGATTGATTCTGGCGGGTCCGGTCTTGCGCAGCCGGTCCACCATCTCCGGGTAGTCCCACCAGCGCTGGCCGCACTGGTCGTAAAGGGCGCGCATGCCTTCTGCGTTGGGGGCGCGGCGCTGATAGTCCCAGGTTGCCTCGGGTCTTTCTCTGCCCTCCAGCAGGTCAATGGCCAAAGCTGCCGCACCGCCGAAGGCGCCGATCAGGAAGACCGGCTGGCCGGCCTGCGCGGACAGGGCCACCTCTTCCAGGACACCGGGGATGCGGCCCGAATACCACTTCTCATCGGAGCCCGGGCCCTGCTCGGGAGGACCGAACTTGCCGCCCAGGATGACGCGGGCCGCGATGCCGCTGTCCTTGGCCACCTGCGACTCGCGCATGTGCGTCATGCCGCGCGCCCAGCAGTAGCGATACTCCGGTGACTGATCGGCCGGGAAGGGCTTCGCCTCGACCGCATCGGCGATCGCTCCGCTGGGGCAGGTGTCGAGATCCTTTGGTCGCGGCACGCGCTTGAGCGTTGCGACGTCGTTGTAATCGGCCACCAGAACCTGGTTGTAGGGCAAGGGCCATCCGACGGTGTTGAGGATGCGGTCGACTCGCGCGACGCCCTCCAGGCAGTGGTGTGCCCGCACCAGCTCGAACAGCACCTGGGTATAACCCTTGTCCCCGAGGTGCCCGCCGTAGACCAGGGTCGCGCCCTTGAGCAGCAGGTAGCGGGAGATCTCGGCCATCGCGTCGCGGAAATGCAGCTCGTCGAACCCGAAGCGCTGAATGTCGGTGCTCTCGGACATGGAGAGGGCGATCCGGGTGCCCTGCAGTGGACGCTCGGTAGCCAGCCTGGACAGCGGGGTGGCAGTCGGCACCCCAGTCTCCCCAAGCAGAGACAGCTCCTCCTCGCCGAGCGGTGGGTCCGGGTAGAGCACGGCGCCGGCGCCCTTGGCCCAAAGCACGGAGAGCAGCTCCGGTGGCCGGGCCAGGATGAAGTCCCCGGCCTGCTCGACCTGTTTGAGCAGGGCGGTCGCGTGCAGATGCCGCAGGGTCTCCTTCAGCACCAGGTCCACGGCCGCAACCGCCGCGGCGCGATTCATCTCTGTCTTCTCCTCGGCTCCCTTCTCTGGCGAGATGCAGGGCCAGCAGAGCACCGGCAGGTTGCCAAGATAGGGGAAGCTGCGAATCTCCTGCTTATTGAAGGCCGCCACTACCACGACCGGCCGCTGGTGCTGTTTGGCGAGGATGATCTCCTTGCGGCACCACTCGCGGGTCGAGTAGTTGTCGGTGAGGACGCAGAGCAGGGAGGTATCCTCGATGCCTTGCTCGATGGCCTCCGCGAAGGGGGAGCCAGCATCGATGTCCCCCGAGTCCACCCAGGCCCGCACGGGTTGCCCGTGATTCAGGTAGGCGATCAGGGCACCGATGACCTTCGGCTCGGCGTCGATATCGAGCTTGGTGTGGCTCAGGAAGAGCTGCAGAGGGGCGCGGCTGGTGCCGCTCAAGTCCTGGGGAGACCACTGCAGGTGCCGGCACAGCTCGATGACCAGCCGCCTGACCACCAGGTCATCCCGCTTCTCATTGTCCTGCTCGGTGAAGGCGCGGACGAAGTTGGTGCCGCGCAGACGCTCGTCGAAGCCCCACGCCGCCTTGTGGAGCTGCACCGGAAAGAAACGGTGGGGTGAACCCTGGCACTTCTCCCACAGGTCGCCGATGAAGGTTGACCACGTGCGCTCCAGTCCGCTGTCCCGATCCACGACCTGTGCGTCCGCCAATACCACCACGAAGCTTCGCTCGGCCTCATTTAGATCGTAGGTCGCAGGGGGCATGACCCCATCGGTCGGGCAGAAGACCGTAGGCACGCGCAGGCCCGGCACCGCGGGATCAGCGTTCAGAGCCTTGTGGATGGTCCTGGCGAGCCCGCGTGCATCCTCCGATGCCGGATGGAAAATGACGTGAACGAGAAGGGGCAGCTTTGACATTCCGTTGCTCCTATTTGACGGCTTGAGTCGCCTCGTCGGAACGGTGCGTGTGTTTGCCAAGATTAGCGCAGGCGGGCAGGGCGAGAAACCAATACTGTTGGCCGTCCACCGGTTCTGGGCAGCGAACAGTGAGCGGATCGCTCGTTACGAGCGGGTCGGCATCGCCGCCGCCCCGGTGCTCGCCGGCCTCGGGGTGCTTGGCCGGCTACGGCCGTCCGCCTATGTCGGCCTCGAGTACTGGCTCGGCTCGCCCACCGCTACAGACTTCTGCTCCGCCGGTGCAAGTTCATCGTCGCCGTCGACGGCGAGGCGGACGCCGAGATGACCTTTGCGGGCCTGATGAAGATCATCGGATACGCCCAGATCGACCTTGGAACATGCTTCCGTATGGACATCTCGGATCTGATGCGCGACGAGGCGGGCTCAACGAAGGCGCATTTTGTCCTGGGAGAGATCGACTACGGGACCGACCGGACCGGCTATCTGCTGTACATCAAGTCATCGCTGACTGGAAACGAGCGCGACTACATTCGCGACTAACGGCGGAGGCATCCGTCATTTCCCATGAGACGACCGCGGACCAGCTCTTCGGCGAGGACCAGTTCGACGCCTACCCCGCTCTCGGGCAGCACATCGGCAGCGATCTGTTTCGCCCAGAGCTGGTCGGGAAAGACCTCCATCCCCCGCTCGAGGTTTGGTTTGAGTCCCTGGCGAGCAATCTGCTGGAGGAGCCAGTTTCATGGCCTTCTTAGTAATCGAGCACCTAACCCTGATGATCTCGAGCCGCTGCTCCGACCAGGTCTCCTTTGGCGGCCGACCACAGCCCATGACCGAGGTCCGACGAGCCATGAAGTCGGGGCTGGAGGGGATCAAATTTGCCGATGAGCAGGTATTTCGGGTGTGGATCCACGAGGATGAGGCCGTGAGCCCAGGGGACCAAAACTCCTGGGACACCTGCGTCGGCAAGGCGCGCAGGGCGGACATCTTCCTCGTCCTTTACAGCGGCAACGCCGGCTGGTCGGGGACGAGCGAACGGCTGGGGGACCACGTGGGCATCTGCCACGCAGAATTCGAAGCGGCCTACAACAAGACGCCGGGCAAAGTGCGCAGCATCCAGTTTCCGGTGATCGCCGCCGAGCCCGGCTCTCCCGACGCGCGCTTCCAGGCGTATTTCCGGCGGCAGGGCCTACTGGGAGCCCAAGTGAATTCCGGCGAAGAGGCCGTCGAGCGGGCCCGGGAGGCGGCCGTTGCCGCGTTGCTCGATCTGGCCCGGGCCGGGGTGGGCGTCGGATCGCGCGGTAGTTATTACGCCGGCGAGGCGCTGGAGTGGACCCGGCTCGACTACCCGGCTCGCCGCAAGGTCACGACGAATACGGTCGTTGCCTACCTGAGGGAACGCTCACGCAGCCGGAAGAGCCGCACGCCCGCAAACACCGTTACGATTCCTGTCTTCGGTGAGTCCGTAGCCTTCGTCAGTGACTGCATCCCCGCCGCCATGAGCACCGCCGCGGCGCGCGAGCTTGTCGGACAGCCCTTCTTGAAGGACCACGAGATCTGCGCCCGGCTGCCCCGGGGGACCGCCGGTCCGGTCCATCTGATCGCCTGTCAGAAGGGCGTGACCGAGGCCCAGGCGCTGCGGCAGCTCGGGTTCCCTGATGCGGTCGTGGTATCCGCCCCCTTTGGTGTCTACGTGGCCGACGACGTGCAGAAGATCCAGATGGTCTTCATCGCCAACTGCCGTGACGAAACGACCACCCGCCACCACGTTCAGCGCTTTCTCCAGTGGCTGGAGGAGCAGGGGGAGAATCGGCTGCTCGCCCAGCGCGCCCGCTCGCGCCGGCGGATCGCGGATCTGATTGCCAGGGAGCGAGGTGACCCAAGTCGCACGAACTCTTCGCCCCGCGCCCGAACACCGTAGGGTCCGCTTTGATGCGTGCTGGCAAGGTCGCATCATCGAGTGGGAGCGAAGCCGACCCAGGTAGTCGCTGAGTAGTAAGGTCAATAGAGCCCGCACAGGCCAGCCGTCGCGAAGAGGCTGAGATTTCTCGATGACCTTTAGTGCACGGCGGTCGACCCGGGTAGCGGAGATGCTGGCTGCTGACAACGATCGACAGGCCGAACACCTCACTGGATCGGCAGCGCGAGCCCGCAGGTGATCCGCCGTCAGATCTGTCGGATTCGCCGGTGGGTCGTTCCGCCCTCCAATGCAGTCACAGCATCACTGGACCCTTGCAAGCGGAGACCCGTACTGGGGTGAATGACCACCGAACGGCGCCGAGGCCAAGTTTCCTTCGCCCGGACATGCAATGGGTGCGGTCGCTGGGCTGAACCCAGCGGCTGTCCGCCGACTTGACGGTGTCGGTCGCGAGGTCGATCCTAAAGGCAGCGCGAGGGGTCTCTTCTATCTGTGCAGCGATTCTGCGCAACGCTGCCCAAACTGCCGTTTACGCAATTCTATGCGAGTAATCGGCAGCCGCCGTCCAGGAGCTCTTGCCGGGTTGCCCCGCCCCCTTTGCAGGAGGATGTAAGGCATGGCCTACCAGCACGAGATATTTATCTCCTACCGGAGAACCTCGACGGCTGGACTATGGGTTCAGAATCATTTCAGGCCACTGCTCGAGGGGCGACTCAATGAAATCGCGCCCGGCAACGTGCGCGTGTTCTGCGATCAGAACATGGCGGAGGGCGTCAATCTCTCGGCAGATCTGAAGCGTCACATACGCAACTCGGGTCTGCTCCTCTCGGTGTGGACAGCGGATTATTTTCGCTCCGCCTGGTGCATGGCCGAATGGCAGAGTTTCCGGGATCGCGAACGCGCACTCGGCCTGTTTGCCGACGAGCATCCGCTCGGCTTGATCTATCCGGTTCGCTATGCGGACGGAGCCAACTATCATCCGGACGCGAATCAGGCGCTGTGCCGCAAGGACTTCACGAAGCTCAATTACCCGTATGAGTCCTTTCGCGATTCGGTCAAGTATCTTGATTTCGACGAGCTTGTACAGCAGGTCGCCAACGACCTCGTGGCGCGTCTCCCGGACCTCCCGTCGTGGCAGCCGGATTTTCCGGTGAGCGAGCCGCTCCCGATGGGCCCCGTCGGACTTGCTCGACCGGTGATCTGACATGCCTGGCACCATCGTAACCTTCTACTCCTTCAAGGGGGGCGTTGGGCGCAGCCTGGCCGTGGCCAACATCGCGGCAATCCTGGCCCAGTGGGGATCGCGCGTGCTCGTCGTCGACTGGGACATCGAGGCCCCAGGTCTGAATCATTACTTCGCGCCATACCTCGAAGACCGTACCCCCGGGGTTCTGAATTTTCTGGCCGACTGCGAGCATGCAGGGCCGCGTCCGTGGAATGTCTACGCCGGTCCTGTGGTGCTGCCCGACGGGGTCCGCGGTCTGAGCTTCATGCCGGCCGCTGCCGACGACGGAACGGACTACACGGAACGCGTCCAGCGTTTGAACTGGGACCTCCTGTACGACGAGCACGCCTTGGGCACGGCGTTGGAAGCTCTCCGCGCCGGCTGGCTGGAGCACTTCGATCTTGTTCTCATCGACAGCCGCACCGGCGTCACCGACTTCAGCGGGGCCCTCACGGTGCAGCTGCCCGACGTGCTCGCGTTTCTATTCACCGCCAACGCCCAGAGCCTTGACGGCTGCGCGGACATTGCCGAGCGGGCCATGGAGGCGCGGCGCAAGCTGCCGCTCGATCGACATGCCCTGATGCCCCTACCCATTCCGGCACGCTTCGAACAGCGCGAGGAGTACGAGCGCGCTCAGGAATGGCGCAGGCGTTTCGCCTCGCGGCTCTCGCCCTTTCTCGACCTCTGGACGACCCGTGGAACCGACGTCCTCAAGCTGATCGATCTCTTGACCATCCCCTATGTTCCGCGCTGGTCGTTCGGCGAAGAGCTGGCCGCGGTGCTCGAGCCGGCAGGCACGAGCGGGGCGCGAACGGCGGGCCAAGCCGTAAGCTACGCGCTCGAAACCATCGCCGCACTGCTCGTTCAACAGTTCGCCAAGGTCGACCTATTGGTATCGAGCCGAGACGAGTACGTGCATTCCGCAAGGGCCACGGTAGCCGGCTGGCGATCCGGATCCCAGGGATCCAAGCGAGTGTTTCTCTCTTATTCCAAAGGCGACGAGAAAGCGGCACTCGAGATCTCGGAAGAGCTGCAGGCCGCGGGTTTCGGGACCTGGATCGCGGAGCATGAAATAAGGCTCGGAGACCGGGTTGAGGAGGCATTGCGCCAGGGCATCGAAGAAACAGACGCCTACCTTGTGGTGATCAGCCCCTCCTTCTCGCGCAGTCAGCAGGCAGAAGTTGAGGTTGTATTGCGGCAGAGTCTTAGATCGGATCGCCATAAGCCCATCATCCCCGTTATTCTGCCAGGCGGGGAAGAACCGCTGGCCCGGTCCCGGCTCAGCGACTTCAAATTCGTGTCGTTCGATCCGGGCGAAGGGTCGATTGCGGATCAATTGAAACCCGCGATCACGCGTCTGGGAAAGGCCCTGGATGAGGTGTAGAGAGTCCGAGTGCCTCTGCCCAAGCGTGGATAGCAGTTTGGCCACGAGGGTAATGTTGACCTTAAGGCTGTTGATTGGACCGCGGGCGTTTCATCGAAGCGTTTCCCGATGAGCGACAACAACCAGATCTTTCTGAGCTACAGCCGCAACGACCTCCAGGCGGTGGCGAGCCTGCGCGCCCAGCTCGAGCAGGGCGGGCTCAGCGTCTTCAAGGACGACCAGAGCATCCGCGAGGGTGATCAATGGCTCACCCGGCTCCAGGAGGCGGTGGACGGCTGCGGCGGCTTCGTGGTGCTGGTAGGCCGCGACGGGGTCAGTCGCTGGATCGGGGCCGAGACCCAGACGGCGCTCATCCGCTACTTCGGCCCCCACGACGACGCCAAGCGCCTGCCCATCTTCCCGATTCTGCTCGGCGACACGGCCCCCGAGTCCCTGCCGGCCTTCCTGCGCCTCTTCCAGGCCACTGCCTGGAACGGCACCGACCGCCTGCCCGAATCGCTGCTGGAGCAGATCCGCGCACGCGCCATCGTCGTCAGCGAGGAGGCCGTCTTCAAGGGCTGCCCCTTCGTCGGCCTTGACGCCTTCAAGATCGACCAGGCCCGGCTCTTCTTCGGGCGCCAGAAGGAGACCCTGGCGGCCCTGGCCTGTTTTGAGACCCGGAACGACCGCAAGGCCGTGCGCTGGCTTGAGATCAACGGCAACAGTGGCTGCGGCAAGTCCTCGCTCATGAACGCCGGCCTCCTGCCGCTGGTCGAGCAAGGCTGGCTGTGGCCGCGTACCCGTATCGCCCAATGGCTTCGCATCGGCCCGATGATGCCCGGGCAGCGGCCGGTCGCGATGCTGGCCGAGTCGCTGGCCCGCTTCTCCCGCGAGGCCCTGCACGAGCCGCAGGAGATGGCCGATGTCCGCCGCGCGTTGGTACAGGACGACCGCGCCCTCGCGGAGTGGCTGCGCGGGCGCAAGCGCGACGACACCGCCTTCCTGCTCGCCCTCGACCAGTTCGAGGAGCTCTTCACCTTCGCCGACAAGGGCGAGCGCCAGCAGTTCGACCGCCTGCTCGCGGCCGCCCTGGGCGACGCGGACTGCCCGCTGTACCTGATCTCAACGGTGCGGGCCGACTTCCTCGATCGCTTCGACGACCTGCCCTGTCTGATCGAGCTGCGTAACCGCCTCGCCTACCCCTGGACCTTGCCGCTAGCCGGCGACGATGCCGTGCGCGCGATCATTGGCGGCCCGGCGCGCCTGGCGGGTCTCGATGTGAGCGAGGTCCAGGAGGCCATGGTCGCCGACGCCCACGGCGAGTCCGGCGCCCTGCCGCTGGTGGAGAACGCGCTGGAGTGGCTCTGGAAGAAGCCCGACGGCAACCGATTGAGCGGACGCAAGTACATGGATCAGGGCAGGCTCGCCGGGATCCTCAGCGGCAGCGCCGACGCACTCCTTCGCGCACTGGACCCAAAGCGGCAGAAGCGGGCCCTGGAGCTGCTGTTCAACCTGGTCAAGCTCGACCCGGAGAGCCGGCAGCACACCCGCCGTCGTATGCCACGCGAGGAAGCGGAGGCGATCGCTGGGGGCGGCGATCAGGGCCGCGACCTGGTGGACCTGCTCTCCGGCCGGCGCGACCTCGACGGCGGCGCGCGAACGGGACCTATGCGCGTGATCACCGTCACCGAAGAGGCGGCGGCCGCAAACGACGCTGCCGGGCACCTAAACAAGGGCAAGGTCAGCTGGGTCAGCCTGATCCACGAGACCCTGATCCGCAGCAAGGGCCTGGACGACAAGGGCGAGCCCCAGCCCTACTGGCCGACCCTCTGGAGCTACATCGAGGCCAACAAGGACCGGGCATGGCGGTACGAAGAGCTGCGGCTCCGGGCGCGGCAGTGGCAGGACCGTAAGGGCTTTGCACGGCTCTTCGGTCTCGCCGGCTGGTCGCGTCTGCTCGGCTATCGGGTCTTGGCCGCGCCAGGAAGCATCGAGCGCCGCTATCTGCGCTGGAGCGCCGCGAGCGTATTGATTCAGGCCCTCCTATTCGCCGCTGTCGTCGGTTTCCTGGCCGAGAGCGTCTACTGGGCGAGGGCCCATGGCCTGCCGTTGGAGGCCAACGGCACGCGCTGGGCCTACAAGCTCGGCGTCAAGAGCCTGCCGTTTCCCGAGTTGGTGAAGATCCCGGCGGGCACCTTCGCGATGGGCAGCGAGCGCAAGGATGAACGCCCCGTCCATTCGGTGACGATCACCGATCCCTTCTACCTCGCGGCCACGGAGGTGACCTTTGCCGAGTACGACGCCTATTGGGAGGCCACGGGGCGCGCCAAGCCCTCGGACGAGGGTTGGGCCGAGCGTGCGCGCTCGCCCGTCATCAACGTGGACTGGAACGATGCCCGGCTCTATGCCAACTGGCTGGATGCCATGACGGGCGCCGGATGCCGGCTCCCGAGCGAGGCCGAGTGGGAGTACGCCGCTCGCGCCGGTACCACCACCGAGTATGCCCTGCCCGCCCCCGAGGGTAGCGATGACATCGCGGGAAAGGGACTGGCCAACTGCAGAGGCTGCGGCGGCGAGTGGGACGGAAAGCAGACCGCACCGGTCCGCAGCTTCAAGGCCAACGCCTGGGGGCTCTACGACATGCACGGCAATGTTTACGAGTGGGTCGAGGACTGTTGGCACGACGGCTACGCGGACGCGCCGGACGACGGCCGGGCCTGGGAGGACAAGAGTCGCGAATGCAGCATCCGGGTGGTGCGCGGCGGGTCCTGGCTCAGCGATCCGGGCGGTGCGCGCTCGGCCCTCCGCGGCAGGTACTACCCGAGCTACCGCTTCGACTACATCGGGTTTCGGGTGTTGTGTTCGTCCCCCATCGTCGGGCACTGAACACTGAAGTGCCGCGCGAGCGGCACCGACGGCGCGAAGCGCCGTCCACGCGCGATTTTTCGCGTGGCCCTGATGATCCTCCGGCTGCCCCCCACCGGGCCATGCGGTCCAGAAGTCCCGAATGGAGTGCAGCGGCCGCTCCCAGGCTTGGACGGATGTCTCGACATCCCTTAGGCTTCCGCGCACAAGGACAGCAGAGGGGGATCAGGCATCGTGCCGGAAGGCAACCCGCAATTCGATCTATTCCTGAGCTACAACCGGCGCGACCGCACCGTCGTCGAGGCCCTGGCCGAGGCGCTGCGCGAGCGGGGGCTGAAGGTCTTCAAGGACGACTGGTATCTGCGTCCGGGCCAGCCCTGGCCCCTTGCCCTGGAGCGGAACCTTGCCGCCAGTCGCGCCGTTGCCGTCGCGGTCGGCCGCAACGGCCTGGGTCCCTGGCAACAACGCGAGGCGGCGGCCGCCCTGGACCGGCAGGGCCGGGTACCGGAAACCGAGCCACCGCTGCCGGTGATCCCGGTGCTGCTCGACGAGGAGGGCAGCCGTCAGACCGGGCTTGCGTTCCTGCTGCAGAACACCTGGGTCGACGGCTGGGACCCGCGCGCCGCGGACCTGATCGCCGGCGCGGTGCACGGCAAGGCACCGGCGGAGCTGTACGGCGCCGACCATCCGGACCCGCGCAGGCGCGTTTGCCCGTACCGGGGTCTCGGCGCCTTCCGCGAGGAGGACGCCGGCTTCTACTTCGGCCGGGAGCCCGACCGCGAGCGCCTGGCCGCGGCCGTCGATGGCCGTCCGCTGGTCGCGGTCGTCGGGGCCTCGGGCAGCGGCAAATCCTCCTTGGTCCGCGCCGGGTTGATCCCCCACCTCAGACGCCAGCGGGGCGAGCGGATCTGGCAGCTGACGGACATGATGCCGGGGGCCGACCCCTTCCTCGCCCTGGCGCGGGCCCTGCTGCCGCTGCGCGAGCCCGAGCGCGTGCTCGCCTGGTCCAAGGGCGACCTCGACGACGAATGCGAGCGCCTGCAGGCGCGGCTGGAACGCGACGGCGCCGAGCACCTGGCCCACGTCGTCGCCCAGATCCTCGAGGAGGAGCCAGGCACCACCCACCTGCTGCTCCTGGCGGACCAATGGGAAGAGCTCTACACCCATCGCCCGAGCGAGGCCGCCGCGGCCGAGGCCTATCGGGAGCGGGCTCGTCGCTTCATCCGGATGCTGCTCGACGCCGTGCGCGCCGCGCCACTGCGGGTGGTGCTCACCCTGCGCGCCGACTACTGGGGCGAGGTGCTGAACGACGAGCCGCTGGCGGCCCGCCTGCCCGATGAGTCCCTGGTGCACCTGCGCGCGCTGGATCGGACCGCCCTGGAGGCGGTGATCCGCCGCCCGGCGGAGATCACCGGCCTGCGGGTGCCGGACGCCCTGGTGGAGGTCCTGCTCGATGCCGCTGAGGGTCAGCCGGGGGATCTCCCCCTGCTGGAGTTCAGCCTCCAGCAGCTCTGGGCCGAGCGCTCCGGCGACGGCAGCGCCCTGACGCTGGATGCCTACCGTGCCATGGGCGGCCTGGAGAAGGCCATCGTCACCCGTGCCGAGCGCGCGTACGGTGAGCTGACGCCGGACGAGCGAGAGGCCGTGCCCGGCGTCTTCGCGGCCCTGGTCCAGGTCGGCGAGGGCCGTACCGACCTGCGCCGCCGCGCGCGCCTCGCCGAGCTGGGCCCCGCCGGTCAGGCGGTGGCGCACCGGCTCGCGGACGAGCGCCTCCTGGTCACCAGCCGGGACTGGACCAGCGGCGAGGAATGGGTGGAGGTGGCGCACGAGGCCCTGCTGCGCCACTGGCCCAAGCTCGGGGATTGGATCCAGGCCCGCCGCGGGGCGCTGCTCACCCTGCGCCAGCTCCAGGCCGATGCCCGCCTCTGGATCGCCAGCGAGGAGAATCCGAGCTACCTCTGGTCCCACGAGCGGGTGCGGGAGGCCGCCGCGGCAATCGGGCGGCTCGGCACAGAGGTCATGCTGAGCCCCGACGAGGCGGCGTTCCTCGGTCCCGTGGATCCCGCCGCCATGTGCGCCGAGCTGGGGTGTCCTGAAACCACCCACGGGCGCCGCGCCCTGATCGGCGAGCGCCTGGACGTCCTCGGCGATCCCCGTCCAGGTGTCGGTGTCGGTCCCGACAAGCTGCCGGCAATCGACTGGTGCGCGGTGCCGGGTGGCGATGCGGCCATCGAGGTGGAGCGGCGCTTCTGGCGCGGCACCAGGGCGTTGGTCAAGCCGGTAGCGGACTTCCAGATCGCCCGCTACCCGGTGACGGTCGCCCAGTACCGGGCCTTCCTCGAGGCCGAGGATGGCTGGCGCGACCCGCGATGGTGGGCGGACGACCTCTACCGCGACCCGGAGGGCGACAGCTACGATGTCGGGCGCTTCGGGAACCACCCCGCTGTCTATGTGAGCTGGTTCGACGCCCTGGCCTTCTGCCGCTGGCTCGGCGCGCGGCTGCAGCTGCCGATCCGCCTTCCGGATGAATGGGAATGGCAGCGTGCGGCCACCCTGGGCGACCCGGAGCGCATCTTTCCGTGGGGTCGAGCCTGGGACCCCAAGGAGGAACCCATTCGTGCCAACACCTTCGAGAGCCGGCTCGGCGCTGCCACGGCGGTCGGCCTGTATCCCGCCGGCGCCTCTCCCGCCGGGGCGCTGGACATGGCCGGAACCGTCTGGGAATGGTGCCTGAACAAGCACAAGGATCCAGGCGTGACCGTTTCCCGCCAGGATGACTTCGCAGGCCGGGTGCTGCGCGGCGGCTCCTGGCTCAGCAATCAGGTCAGCGCGCGCTCGGCCTTCCGCCACGCGAACCTCCCGTACGCCCGCAACGATTTCATCGGGTTTCGGGTGTTGTGTTCGTCCCCCATCTTCGGGCACTGAACACTGAAGTGCCGCGCGAGCGGCACTCCGACGGCGCGCAGCGCCGTCCACGCGCGATTTTTGGATCTTGGCAAGTACCGGGTTCGGCGAAGCTGTAGGGTTCGCTGTGCGGACCATCGGGCTCCGGATCACGGTCACCGCGCCGCCAGCGCGCGCCGGTGCTCCGCCGGGCGGATCACCAGGGAGTCCAGCACCCTGGTTCGCAGCCCCCAGCTGTCGGCATGCCGGACATGGGCGATCCAGCCGCGGATGCCCGCCTCCAGCTCCCCGAAGCTGATCTCCCCGCGATGGTAGGCGGTGAGCCGATCGCGGAGCCGTCGGTGGGCGTTGCGCACCTTGCGGGCCTTGACCAGGCGGTGGGTCGGGTGGACCACGAAGCCGAGCCAGGGGATGCCGGATTCGACTGGCACCACCTGGGTGCGGGTCTCGTGGATCACCAGGCGCAGCCGGGCGAGGCGCGCTGCGAGGGCGGCCTTCCAGGCCCAGAGCTCGCGCTTGCTGTCGCTGAAGAGCGCAATATCATCCACGTAGCGTAGGTAGGCACGGCAGCCCAGCTCGCGGGTCACGAACTGATCGAAGGGGTGCAGGTAGCAGTTCGACCAGAACTGGGAGGTGAGATTGCCGATGGGCAGCCCCCGGGGGCGGCAGATGGCCAGCAGGTCGTCATCCGGAAAGCGCTCGTAGCGGTACTCGTCGTCCAGCACCCCCCGGCCGCTCTCCACGATGACCTCGACCAGCCCCATGATGTCCGGCTCCGGGATCTGGCGGCGCAGGGTGTCCAGCAGGATGGCGTGGTCGATGGAGGCGAAGTGCTGCACGATGTCCGCCCGCAGCACGTAGCGGTGACGGCGGGCGTGCTGTTGCAGCCGGTCGATGGCCCGGTGGGTTCCCTTGCCGACCCGATTGGCGTAGCTGTCGGGAATGAAGAGCCGCTCGAAGCGCGGCTCGATCAGCCGGTAGGGTGGATAAGGCGCGCTCACCAGGCTGGCCATTTCTAGGAGCGCCGCCGCGCCGCATCCACCACGTAAGTTGTCCTCCAGTGGACTATTCCAGCTCCACGCCTCCGAGCTCCGCCGGGAGCTCACTACCCCAATCCTCCGCATACCACCCGCGCTCCACCGAACGCCGAAACGACGACCAGGGCCAGTCGGCGACGCTGCGAACGAGCCCGTGCTTGACCGGGTTGTAGTGCAGGTAATCCATG
>Ga0307440_1000670_pt1 | contig 16988 bp, 9 predicted proteins | sample SalMarWE160410MG_FD_202150 | JGI IMG/M metagenome (GOLD analysis project Ga0307440, IMG submission 202150) | Salt marsh sediment microbial communities from the Plum Island Ecosystem LTER, Massachusetts, United States - WE1604-10 | ecosystem: Environmental > Aquatic > Marine > Intertidal zone >... | reverse complement strand
ACAACGCCTACAGAACCGGTCAGGTCCCTCCTTCTCTGGGTTGTATAACCTGTAACAACTACTTCTGACAGACCAGTTACCTCAGTTTTCATCACAACATTAATAGCCGTCTGTGAGCCTACAGTTACCGACTGATTTTGATAACCAATTGATGAAAATACAAGCACTGCATCCGGACCCGGCACAGTAATCTTGTAAGTACCATTCACATCGGTAATTGCTCCGGTTGTAGTTCCCTGGACTGTGACGTTCACGCCAGGTAAAGGCCCCTCGCCTTCAGCAGTAACCGTTCCGGTAATAGTTTTTTCCTGGGCCAATAGGAAACCCGTGGAAAGAACCATGCTAAGAATTAACAGCGCAAAGCGCCGTACATTGGTAAAAATTTGCATAGTCGATGGTTTTTTTTAAACATGTTAGTTAAATAGGGTTCTTATAGTAAAGCAAGCATACGCTTGGCTTATACCAAAGATAGCAAAGAATATTTCAAAAAAACAAGCAGAATTTTAATTTTTTTATAATAAAAATTTAATAAAAAGTTAATATATTTATTTAGATCATTGGTAATCTGTATTTTACATAATATAAACATGTTAATAAAGTCTTAAAGAATTTAGCCCGGAAATGCCAATGTTAAAGCGTTTCAGAGATTTTTAGCAATTATCAGCATTATAAGCTTACCTAATTAAAAGAAAATTTAACAGGAAATGCAAGGCAGCCTTGTTCCACCCTGCCGTATTTCTTCGTAGCATTATCCTAAAAGCTTTAAAAAAGATGGATGGCATACAGCAAGTACGAGAGATCCTTCCCTGTCGTTCAGGATGACAGGTTAATTAATGGAGTGAAGTGAGGGATTCTACAAATGGTGGCAAGATGTCAATAATTATTTACTCAGTCTTTGGTAGCGGAGTACAACATAGTGAGGAGTACCCTCGATGATGGCAGTATCTGCTTTACTATATAAATATAAAGTTGTAAAATTATGTTTTATACCACATTCCTGACCAGGTTAACAAAAAGTTAAATTTCATATCCCAAAAGTTAAATTAATATTAACGCTATATATACATCCTTATATCAGTATTTAGTTATTTTTGAATCTCAAATAATGTCATTATTTCTTAATCACATCCCTATTTAATTGTATTTATGTTGATTATGGAAGAAGCCTGTACAATTATGGAATGCATGAAATTATTTCCCGGAGATAAAAATGAATGTTAAAACTATCCGGTTGCCTTCTGCATTGAGGAGATCACGTTTTTTTTTGATATCAAAACATGTATATTTACAACAGCAAATTCACCCCCTAAACCATGAATAGACCTTTAAAAAAGAGGAATACATTTAGTGAACGCAGGTTCATAATCAGCCTGATGATAAGTTTAACCATCGTCACCGGATGCAAGTCAGGCAACACTGATTCCAATAGTTCAAAAAACAGCACAGCAGTCTCCGTTCCGGCGCCTGACAACGATTATTTTCAGGAAATAGGAAAGCAGATCGGCATTGACTTCGTCAATACCATCGGGGAAGAACATGTAAAAAACATTGTGGAATCAAGCGGTGGGGGTACGGCTTTTCTCGATTATGACCAGGACGGTTATATCGACCTGTATACCACGACCGGCACGTGGAAAGAAGGAGTTACAAAGACTGATAAGCCTGATGTGATGCCACACAATCACCTTTATCATAATCTTGGCAATGGGACATTTGAGGACGTAACGGAGAAAGCACGGCTTGATGATCCGTATTACACTATGGGAATAACTGTAGGGGATTTCAATAATGACGGTTATCCGGATATATATTTAAGCAATTACGGTACAAATGTACTATACAGGAATAATAAAAACGGAACATTTACTGATGTTACCAAACGGTCGGGCACAGGCGGCGGGGACCATGACTTCAGTGTTGGTTCCACATGGCTCGACTATGATAATGATGGTTACCTCGATTTGTATGTAGGTAATTACCTGAACTTTGATCCGGACTATAAATATTATTATGCTCCGGACGGTTTCCCGGGACCTTTGGCTTATGATGCACAACCTGATATTTTATATCATAATAATGGTGACGGCACCTTTGAAAATGCAACAGAAAAGATGGGTATAAAAGATGTTGACGGAAGAGCAATGGGTGTTGGTGCTGCCGATTATGATGATGACGGATTCGTGGATATTTATGTAGCCAATGACCACACAGTAAATTACCTGTGGCATAATGACGGAGGAATAGGATTCACTGACAGAGGCACTATGTCGGGTACAGGTTTCAGCCAGGCGGGTGAGGCAACAGTAAGTATGTCTGTTGATTTTGCCGATTTCAATAATGATGGCCTGCTGGACATCTTCCTGTCCGATGATAAATATTGTTCCCTTTATGAAAATCTCGGGAATGGTGTTTTCAGTGACAAATCCTATACATCAGGAATTTCAATGCCTGCCGGACAATATGTAGGCTGGTCAACCGGATTCGTCGATTATGATAATGATGGCGATGTTGATATTTTTAAGATAAACGGAGAGCTGAAACACCTGTACGGACAGGAAGATCAGTTATTTGAAAATGAGGGGAACGGATTATTTAAAGATGTTTCAGCTGACCGCGGAGCGTATTTTCATCAGGAACTGGTAGGTCGCGGAGCATGCTTCGGTGACTATGATAATGACGGTGATATAGACGTTTATGTTGAGAACCTTAATAATTACGGATCTTTCCTCAGGAACAACAAGGGAAACCAGGACAACTGGCTTGAGATAAAGCTTGTTGGCACAAGCAGCAACGCCGATGGTCTCGGGGCCAGGGTCCGGATCACATCAGGAGGTAAATCACAATATGCCCAGAAAAAATGCACTACAGGATACCTGTCACAAAGCGACCCCAGGATGCATTTCGGGCTTGCAAAAAATGATAATGCAGACAGTATAGAAATTAAATGGCCATCTGGAAAAACACAGAAACTTGAGAATATAAAAGCCAACCAGATTATTACTATTACGGAACCTAAAAACTGATCCCGGATGAATAAACTAAAAACTGGCGTTACCTTTCTGGCGGTAGCTTTAACATGTTCGTCTGCCCTTTTCCTGACCTCTTGCAGTAAAAAGCCACATGAAGGGTTTATTATAATTACGCAGGTCAGCAAAATGCAGAATGATCTGAATTATATTAACGGTGATTCATGGAGATATGTTCCACAGAGCCGCATTTCGGAATTTGATCCTGCCAACCCGGATGGTTCACTGAAGGTTCTGACTTCCGGCTTTTATTCTGCCCATTCTCCTGAAGTATCGTCAGATGGTAAAAGTATGTTGTTTGCTGGTCAGAAAAAAGAAAATGATCCCTGGGAGATATATGAGATGGATCTTGACAGCAGGGGTGTCAGGCAAATAACTTCCATGCCAAACAACTGTACCGATCCTGCCTATATGCCACTGGGTGGTGTGGTATTCAGTGAAAACCTGCCTGGCGATTCAATAAAATCCGGCCACTCACTTTACACGGGGATGCTGGACGGATCCGATTTTAACCGTATCACCTTTAATCCTCATACATATTTTGCATCAACTGTCCTGAGCGACGGTCGCATACTTTCAATAAGCCGAAGAGTTTTTCCAAAAAACGGAAGAACAAAACTTATGGTGATGAGACCTGATGGCACTAAATGTGAACTTTTTTATAACGGACCTGATGGGACCATGATCACCAGCAGAGCATGGGAAACAGATAATAATGACATTGTCTTTGTTGAAGCTCCGGAAAGCGGAAGCGGGAACGGAAGAATAATCAGCGTGGAATATAATAATCCGTACGAAACAAGGAAGGTATTATCCGCTGACATTGATGGCAGTTTTCAAACTGTTTTCCCTGAACCTGAGGGAAAACTCCTGGTAACTTATAAAAAGCCCGGAGATAATAAATATTCAGTATATGAATTTGAACCGGCTACAGGAAAGCTGGGGAAACAGATGATGAATAACAATGATTTTGATATCCTGGAAGCTGTGGAGGTAAATGTACATCCAAGGGCAAGGAAACTACCAAGCGAGGTACACATGGATATCAAAACCGGGCTTATTGTCTGCCAGGATGCTCATCTTCTTGATCCCAAGGCAGCTGCTAAAAAGCCAGCGTTCCCACGTGCTGACCTGATGGAGGTAATAGGAATTGATTCTTCACTGGGTGATTTCGTGCCTGAGCCTGACGGATCATTTTACCTGAGAATAAAAGCTGATGAACCATTCAGTATAAGGTCATTGGATAGCAATGGCAATGTGATCCAAAGCTGTGACTGGCTCTGGTTACGTCCCAATGAACGCAGGGGATGCGTTGGTTGCCATGAAAATCCTGAACTTTCACCGGCAAACAGGATTCCGATGGCAGTTAAAAAAGATCCTATAGGCATTCCGATACATGTCAGTAAGATCAAGGAAATATTCATTGATACAGAATAGCGATGAAAAGACCAACCAAAGTATTTTTATACCTGGGAATTATAATAGCATTAGGATTACTGGTTTATTTTCCGGGAAGGAAAGCAGCCAGGGCACATGTGGACTATATCACAGCCACTAATGATCATCCTCTCCTTTGTACCAGCTGTCACCTGTACACGCAGAAAACAGGCATACTTGCAAGGATGATCAATGCTGATTACCTGTCACCATTCAACCTGGCAGTCTCAGCCGACGGGAGACACCTGTATGTGGTTGCACAGGAAGCCAATGCATTACTGGTCGTAGATGCAGGTTCGCGCAAAATCCTTAACAGAATAAATGTTGAAAAGATGCCACATTCTGTTGTCCTTAGCAAGGACGGCAACAAAGCTTTTGTAAGCAATGAATGGGCGGATGATATTTCGGTGATCGATCTCGGCTCTGATAAAGTGATTGATACACTGGAAACAGGTGATGGTCCTGCAGGGCTCGCCCTGAGTGCCGACGGGAACTACCTGTATGTCGTAAACTCCTATACATCTGATGTTTCTGTAATTAACCTGGAAACCGGCAAAGAGATAAAAAGACTTCCCGCGGGAGACAACCCCACAGGCATAAGACTGTCGCCTGATGGAAAAGTCCTGTTTGTCACAAGCCGGCGTGCCAATCTTGTTCCTTATGGAGATCCTGTTGTTACTGAACTCACCATTATTAATGACAGCACACAGAGGGTTGAAGAGTACAGGGATATGAATTCGGCATATATGATGGAAAATGTAGCCTTCTCCCCTTCTGGGGATCTTGGGTTTGTGACCCTCATCAGGCCAAAGAACCTGATGCCGGCCATACAGGTGGAACAGGGGTGGATGATGACTCATGGCTTTGGTGTAATAGACAGGAAACACAATAATAAGGTTTATCAGTTTTTAACTGATGAGCCTAATGCATATTATTCTGATCCTTTTGGTATTGCTGTTACACCTGATGGAAAAAAGGCATTTATTTCAAGTTCAGGCTCGGACAGGATCGCAGTTATAGCCATTGACTCAGTAAGAAGCCTCATTGCCAGGGCTACTCCCGAGATGCTGAAATATTATCCTGATAATATGGGTTTAAGCAGACACTATGTAATAAAACGGATAAAGACAGGTTCCAATCCCAAGGGAATCACACTGTCACCTGACGGAAAGAAGTTGTACGTGGCAGAAACGCTCGAAGATAAAATAGGCGTTATTAACACTGAAACACTGGAAAAGGAAGATCCCATCGATCTTGGCGGTCCTAAAAGAATTACTGTTGCCAGGGCCGGGAGAAGACTTTTCAACAATGCAGGGCGTACATTCCAGAACCAGTATTGCTGTTACACCTGTCACCCAGATATGCATGAGGATGGCCTTGTGTACAACATGTCAGGGAAGGATATGGGAAGAAATGTAACAAACACAGAATCATTACGTGACATAAGCGAAACGGCTCCGTTTAAATGGACGGGTACCAACCAGAGCGTGTATAAGCAGGATGGTATGAGATTTTCCACATTTCTTACAAGGACAGAAGCCTTCAGCTACAAGCAGCTTGATGAACTTGTTGCGTATATCATTACGGGCATACCATATCCGCCAAACCTCCTTTACAATCCCAATGGTGTGCTTACCGATGCCCAGAAAAGAGGCAAGGCGTTATTTGAAAGAACAGAAGATAACTTCGGTAACGAAATTCCTGAAAACAACAGGTGTATAACCTGTCACCCGCCACCATATTATACAAACCGCAAGCTGGAGTATGTGCAAACACTGTCAAAGACAGACGACTCTATCCTCTTCGATACACCACATCTGACAAACATATATGCGTCTGCGCCCTACCTGCATGATGGACGTGCAGCCACACTTGAGGAGATATGGACAGTATACGGTAAAGGTGACAAGCACGGTTATGTTAATGATATGACAAAAAACCAGTTAAATGACCTTGTTGACTATCTGAAATCATTAAGAGATCCTGAATACGATCACAAAAAAACAAAGTTTCACCAGGCATCTGTAAAACCTCACTAAGACTATAAGACTAAAAACTATGAAAAAAGCCGACCAATTTAAACATCTTAGATTTGCTGCTCTTACAGCATTTTTGGCTGGAATACTGTCAGTAGGTGCGATCCGTGCAGATGGTCCTGCATCGAATAAGACAGGTCATGGGACCACACGGAAAGGTGATATTATAGTACCTGCCGGTAATTTGCCAGGAACTGGTGCAGGGCAGGCTGATGATGCCCTGCCTGTTTACGGTAACTGGAAGACTTTCACCACTAAAGACGGTTTGCCTTCAGATCATACCTATGCAGTTAGGATTGACGGCGACCGGGTCTGGGTTGGAACTCATGATGGTCTAGCATTATATGAAAACGGTAAATGGCGTACTTATACCACTGAGGATGGACTTCCGCATAATGGAGTTACTGCCATTGATATCAACGAGGAAACAGGTGATTTATGGATAGGAACATTCGGAGGATTAAGCCGTTTATCAGCCGGTAAGTTTGAAAATTTCACACAGCTTAATAGCGGACTGGCTAATGATCTGATCTATAGCGTCGTATGTGACGGCAAAGATGTATGGGTTGCCACCGGAGGTGGTGCCGGGCATTATGATACATACACAAAACAATGGGAGATCTTTACTGAACAGAATGCACCCATGCATGAACCCTGGACCTATGGTGTATGTGCAGGAGGAGGCAAGATCTTTATAGCTGCCTGGGGAGGTGGCGTAATTGAATATAAGAAAGATAAAAAGGAATTCAGGGATTATATCGATCCAGATCATGAAATGGAAATTGACCTTCTTCCCGATGACGGACCCGTACATGACATTACAACGGGCGTTTCCTGGTCCGACGGGATCCTGTGGGTAGCTACCTATTTTGGTCTCAGCCGTTACGACGGGTTGCACTGGAAAGGCTATTTTGATGATGACAGTGGCCTCGCCAGTAACTTCATAAATTTTGTGAAAGCAGCAGGACCTGTTGCATACCTGTGTACAGACAAAGGTCTGAGCTGTACTGACGGGGACAAATGGATCACATATAAAAGAAACAGTTTTGAAAGCAGCAAAGGAATGCGGATTTATACAAATTACGGCAGAAAAAGCGACAGCACTGCCAATAAAACAAGCAAAGAGGTGCCAATAGCCCAATCGATTGCGCATAATTTTGTTTTGGGAGTTGATGTAAGCCAGGGAGTTATCTGGATTGCCACGGAACATGGCGTAAGTCGTGGCGAACTAATTAAATAATTGAAGGGAAAATCTTCAGGCTAAGAAAAATGATTTAACCGGAAATATAAATTTGTCGATATCCTTAATCTGAAATTAACTACACTATCATGAAAATGAACCATAAAATACTGATAATCCTGGTCGCTTTGTTTATCCTGCCATTGCCCTTTTTAAATGGTCAGGATGAAAAAGTCAACTATGGAAAGGCTCCCGATGAGATCTTCCCGTTTGATAAGTTTACCAAAGCACATGAATACTTCTTCCTGGAACCTATAGAATTTTACGGTGCCGGGAGGGAAATTCCTCCACCTAAAAACCTGAAAGAAGTGAGGATCGGATTCCTGGGTCCGCTTGAAGGTTCGATGATAATAGACCTTGGCACTCAGATGTTACACGGAGCTGAAATGGCTATTGACGAAGCTAATGCCAAAGGAGGCTATAACGGAATCCCCTTTAAACTTATGGTACATAATGATGTGGGTCTGTGGGGTGCCGCCGCAAATGAAATAGTCAAAATGGATGACGAGGGAGTCTGGGCATGGCTGGGCTCAATTGACGATATTGTGTCACATGTTGCCCTTCGTGCAACACTCAAACTGGAAATACCTGAGGTATGCACAGGCGATCCTGATCCGACCTTCACTGAGACCCAAATTCCATGGATGATACGTGTTATAAGTGACGATCGACAAAGCTGCTACGCCCTGGCTCACCAGATATTTACTATGGATAACCATTCCAGGGTGGCTGTTATAAGGACAGGAAGCCGTTATGGCAGGGTTGCTGTTAAGATATTCTCTGAAACGGCAGTCAGGCTGGGTCATCCTATGATAATTGAGGAGAGATTTGCAGACGGGGAGTCTGATTTTAAACCTCAGCTTGAAAGGATTAAAAAAGTTGATCCCGATGCAATACTGATATGGGGAAATGCCAGGGAATCTGCTCTTATACTCAACCAGATAAGGGATCTTGGAATGACACAGCCTGTTTATGGGTCAGACAGAATGGTATCAGCCAGGTTTTTAAAAATGGCCGGAAAAAATGCTGAAGGGATTGTTACCACCTGCCAGTATAACCCTGATGCAGATAATCCAAAACTTAAAGCGTTCCAGGCCAATTATCTTAAGAAATACGGCGAAAAGCCTGAAGTCTTTGCTGCCCATGCGTATGACGGAATGAACATTATTATAGAAGCTATCCGGAAAGCCGGACTTAACAGGGTTCTGATACGCGATGTGATTATGGACCTTAAAACCTTCCAGGGATACCAGGGGATTACCGGTAAATTAGTCATTGACGGATCATGGAATGATATTGGTGATATATACCTGGCAAAGTTCAAAAACGGTAAATTTATGTTTACCCTGGCTCCTCCACCAAGTGAGATTGAGCAACATACCAGTTCCACAGCAGGTTACTAATATTTAGAGATTAAAGAAGATGGATACTATTTCATGCAATATTCCTATAAATGCTGAATTTACAGTTCCTTCAAGGGTAAGCCGGAAAATAAATCCTGAGAATACCATTGTAAATGTCAGTGGTGTTGAATTCGGGGGACCCGGCGTAGTTATTATCGCCGGTCCGTGTGCCGTTGAAAGCGAGGAGCAACTGTTTGAGACAGGCAGGGCTGTTAAGAAATCAGGCGCAAGGATACTGAGAGGAGGTGCTTTCAAACCTCGCTCTTCTCCATATAGTTTCCAGGGACTTGGCGAAGAAGGCCTGAAACTGCTGGGTGAAATAAGGAAGGAAACCGGGATGCCTGTAGTCACCGAGGTAATGGATACCAGGCAAATAGAACTGGTTTCGGGATATGCCGACATGGTGCAGATCGGATCACGTAACATGCATAACTATCCGTTACTGAAGGAAGCCGGTATGTGCGGTAAGCCTGTCCTGCTTAAAAGAGGAATGATGGCCACTATTGAGGAATTTCTTCTCGCTGCAGAGTACATTCTCCATCACGGTAACGACCAGGTCATCTTATGTGAACGAGGAATCCGCACCTTCGAAACATCAACGCGAAATACTCTGGATCTTAGTGCAGTGCCGATGCTGAAACATCTCAGTCATCTGCCTGTTATTGTTGACCCAAGCCACGGTACAGGGTTAAGATGGATGGTACCATTCATGGCAAAAGCGGCTGTCGCAGCCGGGGCAGACGGACTGATCATTGAAGTACATTATAATCCTGAAAAAGCTCTGTGCGACGGACATCAGTCACTGAGCCTGGACGAATTTGCCGGTTTGATGACTGACCTTGATAAAATAGCACTTGCTATTGGAAGGTGAAATACTGAACGGTAACTAACCTGCTTGAAAGGTGCAATTGTCGGGTGCATGAGACTATCAACAATATTTATAAAGACCTGCCTGCTGGTTGCATTCGGAGCAACCATGGTTCGTGGAGATGTTTACGCAGGAAGCAGGAATACAAATGATACAATAAAGATCGGTCTCCTGGTAACAGATGATAATGCCCGTTCAGCTGTAAACGGAGCTCATCTGGCGCTGGATAAGATAAATCAACATGAAACAGCAGACGGGCACCATTACACTGTTGTTGTCCGTTCGATGGAAGGAACCTGGGGAACAGGATCAATTCAGACAGTCAACCTTATATACAAGGATAAAATATGGGCAGTTCTGGGTTCCCATGATGGTAGAAATGCTCACCTTGTTGAACAGGTCATAGCCAAACAGCATTACGTATTTCTGTCCGCCTGGGCGACGGATCCTTCCCTCTCCCAGGCCTTTGTGCCCTGGTACTTCAATTGCGTCTATAACGACCTGCAACAGGCTTCATCACTGGTTGATGAAATTTACAATATCAGGAAATATAACAGGATTGGCGTAGTCTCTGATGAAGGATATGACTCTAAACTGGGTATGTCATGTTTTGAGAAGATAGCAAAATCAGAAGGGAAACCAGCTCCCGTTGAATTTTTCTATAATTCTGAAAAAGATATTCCGGATATAACTGATAAAATAAATAAAGCGGGACTTTCCTGCGTTATATTGTTCGGACAGTCTCAGGCTTCGGTCAATATCATCAGGCAGATGAAGGATAAAAATATAAAGATCCCGGTTTACGGAACCTTGTCGGTTATGGGTGATGGATTAAGCCAGGAGCAGGAAAATAATGACTACCAGGATGTATCGGTTGTAACATCAGGAGGATGGCTTTCTCCTGCAGGAGCAGAATTCCGTAAAGAGTACACGAAAGCATTCGGATATCCTCCGGATGCTGTGGCTGCTTATGTATTTGATGGCATGAATGTTCTGGTAACAGCAATTAAAAACAGCAATTTCGATATTGATATTTTAAAGGATGCAATGATGAAGGTACATTATCCGGGTATCACAGGAGATATATCTTTTGACGAGAGAGGCAACAGGAGCGGAAAACCAGAAATAATGGAATTGCAAAACGGGATTCCGGTAACAGTATACCACTAGATCTGTCCTTAAATACTTTTTATTTCTTAATTTTGATGACATGAAATCCACATGATTTAAAATCATAAAAAAGTATGAAAATATTAATACATGTGGGTCCTGTGTGACCTGTAAAATCAGTATTATTTACACATGAAAAAAACACCTATTTTATTATTATTGATGACAGGATTTATCCTGTTCTTCCTATTCAGCTGCAGGGAAAGTCCTGAAAAAATCAAACAAAAAGCCGAGGAACTGGCATCTACCAGGACACTCGGCCTGGCATATCTTGAAGAATTCAAGCTTGATGATGCCGAAAAGGAATTCCAGAAATTCATTAAACTTTCCCCGAAGGACAAGTTCGGCTATGCCAACCTGGGACTTACCTATTTAAGGATGGCAAAATATCCTGAAGCAGAAAAGGAACTCCTGCATGCCATCAAAATTGATCCAAAGGACCCGGATATAATGCTCATCCTGGCTACCGTATACCAGATGAGCGACCAGCGCGGAAAAGCCATTACGGTCCTTAAAGACGCTCTTAAGTTTGCCCCGGATCATATTAAGGTTATCTACGACCTGTCTGAACTGTACTCAACAGGTACTGATGAACAGTCACAAAAAGACCGGCAGGATTGCTTAATTAAACTTGTCGAGAAAGCTCCGGGAAATCTCGTTCCCTATCTTAATCTTACCGATATGTATATCAAGGAGGATAGCACTGACAACGCAATACATTTGCTTGAAACAGTACAGAAACAATTCCCGGAATTCCCGAAAGAAGCTGTTGATTACTTCAATAAAACCATATCACTCCTCAGGAAAGATGACAACAAGGATGCTCTTGTACAATTCACTGTCTTTCATAATTATATGAAAGTTACATCACCATACCAGGCGGGAATCATGGATCTTAAAGGACCTGGAGGTTCTCTTATCGGATTCCCGGTTATTACATTCGATCAGCAGAGCTCACCCCTTCTCGAAGACCATAAAGCCCAGATGGAAGCTATAAAATTTACCAATGTGACATCCACTGTAGGTCTTGGTATAATCCCGACCTTCAATGAAGGCGGGCATGATGATCAAAGAATGTCTTCACATGCAGAGGTATCGGATTATGACGGCGATGGTGACGGTGATATTTATGTCGGAAGTTTTGATCCTTCCTCATCATCATATAAACACTTTCTTATGAATAATGAACTCGGCAGTTTCAGGGATGTATCTGCCGAAGCAGGCATTGACCATACCGGGACTGAAACCTCTGCAGCCTTTGGCGATTATGATAATGACGGATTCATGGATCTTTACATTTTAAGGGATGAAGGTGATATTTTATACAGGAATAATGGCAAGGGAAGATTTGTGAATGTTACATTAAAAGCAAAAGTCGGAAGCAGGACAGGCGGAAACAAAGCATTATTTGTAGATCTCGATCATGACGGGGATCTTGATATCTTTGAAGCCCGTAACGGGAAAAACCTTGTTTTCCGGAATAATGCTGACGGAACATTCGAGGAAGAGGGTGAAAAGATGGGTCTGTCCGGGAGAGATCTCAACACATATGATGCTGCCTTTGGAGACTTCGACGATGATGATGATATAGACCTGTTCGTGGTCAATGATAACGGCAGCAATGCTCTCTATTCAAACCAGCGACAGGGACTCTTCCGGGATATAACTGAAAGAGCAGGGCTCAAAAGCAGTGGGGGATCCAGTTCAGTGGCTGTTGCCGATTACAACAACGATGGATTTCTTGATATTTTCGTAACGTCTTTCGACGGAAGCGGATCTGTTCTTTACCGGAACAAAGGGGATGCTGTTTTTGAGGTTGATAAGAACACCAGGAATATAGCAGAGGCTCTTAAAGATATAAAAGTATACGATTCAAGGTTCTTCGATTTCGACGATGATGGTCACCAGGATCTAATCGTTGCCGGGGAATCCAGGGAGAGCGGAGGAAAAGGAATAGTACTTTTCAGAAATGACGGGCAGGGTAATTTAAACCTGACCAGTGATATCCTGCCTGAAGATCCCAGATCAGGTAAGGAGCTGTCTGTTTTTGATTACAACGAAGATGGTGATCTTGATGTAGTTGTTGCAGGAATAAACGGAGGAGTTTACCTGTTGAGAAATGACGGGGGAAATAACAATCACTTTATAAGGATGCAACTCTTCGGGCTTCGTGCAGGAAGTGCAAAAAATAATCATTTCGGCATAGGGGCTAAAATAGAAATGAGAGCTGGTGATCTTTACCAGACCATGGTGGTAACATATCCGGAAATAGTTCTTGGACTTGGTTCCAGACCACAGGCTGATGTGATCAGGATAACATGGACCAACGGAGTGCCACAGAATATATTCTTCCCCGAAACAGATCAATCACTCATTGAAGCCCAGACCCTTAAAGGATCATGTCCATTTCTTTACACCTGGGACGGGAACAAATATACATTCGCAAAAGACATTCTCTGGAGAAGTGCTCTTGGCATGCCTCTCGGTATAATGGGAGGAACAACTGCCTATGCCTTCGCCGATGCATCAGATGACTACATCAAAATACCGGGATCACTGCTAAAATCCAAAGATGGCAGGTACAATATCCGGGTTACATCTGAACTCTGGGAGACCATTTATTTTGACAAGCTTCAGATGGTTGCTGTTGATCACCCCGATTCAATTGATATTTATGTTCCCGAACAATTCACTCCTCCCCCGTTCCCTGGAATGAAAATTTACAGGGTTGGCACAAAACATTTCCCGGTATCAGCTATTGATGGTGAAGGCAATGATGTCCTTTCGTACATAACAAAAACTGACGATCACTACCTGGCAGATTTCAACCAGGGTAAGTACCAGGGGATTACCGAAATCCATGATCTCATACTTGATCCGGGTAAATTAGCGGATAACGGCAAGTTATGGATATTCCTGTATGGGTGGATATTCCCAACGGATGCAAGTATAAATGTTGCTCTTTCACAATCGCATGATCTTAAGGCTATCCAGCCATATATCCAGGTCAGGGATAAAAGTGGTAATTGGGTGACAGTAGTTGATAACATGGGATTCCCGATGGGAAAAGACAAAATGGTCATCGCCGATCTGTCAGGAAAATTCCTGTCTGCCGATCACCATATCAGAATCAGGACCAACATGCAAATATACTGGGACCAGGTATTCTTTGCCGACAGGCTGTCTGCCACCACGGTTACCACAACAGTAATGGACCCTGTATCAGCTGACATCCACTACCGGGGATTCTCAGCCGAATACAGAAAAGGCGGACGTTATGGCCCTCACTGGTTCGACTACTCCAGGGTGGATAAAAACAGGAAATGGATTGACCTTCAGGGTAACTATACCCGTTATGGTGATGTACTGCCTCTGTTGAAGGAATCCGATAATATGTATATCATATCAAACGCCGGGGATGAGACATCAGTATCTTTTAACGCCGGTGACCTCCCACAACTCAAAAAGGGCTGGACACGTGATTTTCTTATTCACAGTGTCGGATGGGTTAAGGATGGTGATATTAACACTGCGAAAAGCCAGACAGTAACTCCATTGCCATATCATGGCATGAAGAGTTACCCTCCTTCTCCTTCCGACTCTTACCCTGACGATCCGAAACTTAAAAAATATCTCCGTGAATACAATACCCGGATCGTTACTGATGATTACTATCTTAACGCATTAAAAATTAAATAATTGAAGCAAGGAATAACAAAAAACAGAAAGGATGCAGACAGGAAAAAAGGATTGTGACAGGTTGGAAAAGAAGGTAATAATTGTTTCTGTTTCATTTCTGTTGCTGACATTATTTACTACTGGTATATCAGCCCAGGAGAACAATGTAATATTTACAGATGTGACGCGTAAAGCAGGTATTGACTTCCTGTATAATTTCGGGGATTATTCCTATGTAAACATATTGGAAAGCAGCGGTTCTGGTGTTACAGTGTTTGATTACAACAACGACAACCTGATGGATCTATACATGATGAACGGTACCTACCTTAAGGGTATTTCGGATCCTGACGGAAAGGTTTTTAAGGATACTCCTAATAAGCTGTACAGGAATAACGGCGACGGAACATTCACTGAAGTAGCAGAACAGGCAGGCCTTGACGACAGGCACTGGAGCATGGCTGCAGGGGCTATAGATATTGACAATGATGGTGATGAGGATCTTTACCTGCTCAACTTCGGTCCGAACAGGTTTTTTCGCAATAATGGTAACGGAACCTTTACCGATATAACAAAACAGGTTGGTCTTGAAGGGCCGGATACTCTGAACGGATTCACAAAATGGAGCATTGGAGTATCATTCTGGGATTATAACAACGACGGGAGGCTGGATGCAATGGTAGGTAACTTCCTTGCATTCGATCCGGAATATGTATCACCTTCCACCCCCGATCTGATGCCAAGTCCCTCGGAATACAAGGGGCAGGCTTCAATGTTATACGAACAGCAACCCGACGGAAGGTTTGTTGATGTGACAAAGGAAAACGGGCTGTATTATCCCGATTCAAAATGCATGGGTCTTACCGTTTATGACTATGATGATGATGGAGATATAGATATTTTCCAGGCAAACGATCACCAGTTGAACTTCCTTTTCAGGAATGATAACGGTAAATACAGGGATGTGGCTGTTCAAAGCGGCGTTGCTGCCAATAGTGAAGGTGTGGGGACAGGATCTATGCATGCTTCTATTGGTGATATAGACGGAGACGGCCTGATAGATATTCTTGTAAGTGATCTCGACTATGGCGCCCTGTATAAAAATATTGGTAATGGTATCTTTATTGATGTGACATCATCAAGCGGCGTCAGCAGTGCAATGAATGGCAAAGGATGCTGGGCCGCCCAGCTTTTTGACTATGATAATGACGGTGATATGGATATAATTTCAGCCGATGGTACAGCAGAGGAGCTGATACTTCAGTACCCCCTGCTTCTTGAAAATGACGGTAAAGGTCATTTCAGGAATGTCGGGCAGGAACATGGTTCATACTTTTCAACAAAAAGGTCGGGAAGAGGCCTGGCTGTATGGGATTATGACAATGACGGAGATATGGATGTTATTGTCTCACATGTCGATATGAAAGCAACTCCTGCTCTTCTCCGTAATGACGGGGGAAACAGGAATCACTGGCTTGGAATAACCCTGAAAGGGGAAAAGGGTCCTGCCGCAGCCGTTTCTGCAAGAGTAACGATAACAGCAGGGGGGAAAAAGCAAGTACTTATTAACCAGTGGGCTACCTGCTACCTGTCAAACAACGATCCCAGGCTGCATGTCGGCCTTGGCCAGAATAAAATGATTGAAAAGATAGAGATTGACTGGACTGACGGCAAAAAAGAAGTGTATAAGAATATCCATGCCGACAGGTATATCACAATAATGGAGGGCAGAGGTATAGTGAAATGAGTACTTAAAGTACTTCGAGTACTTAGAGTACTTCGAGTTGGAAGTACTTCGAGTACTTAGAGTACTTAGAGTACTTCAAGTTGGAAGTACTTCGGGTACTTAGAGTACTTAGAGTACTTCGAGTTGGAAGTACTTCAAGTTGGAAGTACTTCGAGTTGGAGAAGTTTTTGTTGGAGAAGATTGAGCTGGAAGAATCTGAAAAGTGCATGTAAAATAAAATATAAATATGTAATAAACGCTAAATAAACAGACTAACAACTTTAAGTACTTTAAGTACTCAAGGCACTTTAAGTACTGTTAAAATATACTTTTATAACTATAAATATTCAAAAAATGGACAGTCAGTATGTAAGCAAAGTTGTGGATTTAACAAATCCGGAAAA
>Ga0307440_1000669_pt1 | contig 16988 bp, 19 predicted proteins | sample SalMarWE160410MG_FD_202150 | JGI IMG/M metagenome (GOLD analysis project Ga0307440, IMG submission 202150) | Salt marsh sediment microbial communities from the Plum Island Ecosystem LTER, Massachusetts, United States - WE1604-10 | ecosystem: Environmental > Aquatic > Marine > Intertidal zone >... | reverse complement strand
CCGCTCGGCTACAACCCCGAGGCCGCCGGGCTGGCCTGGCAGCGCACCCTGGCCTTCTTCGAAAAGCATCTGCACTGATCGGTCGCGCTGGTCGGCACCGATGGACGAACGCCCCTTCTCCCAGGCCTGCGCCAACAACCAGCAGCCGATCCTCGAGATCATCCGGCCGCTGTTCGCCGAGGTCGACGCGGTGCTGGAGATCGGCAGCGGCACCGGCCAGCATGCGGCCTACTTCGGTGCCGCGATGCCGCATCTGAGCTGGCAGCCCAGCGACCGCCCAGAGAACCACGCCGGCATCGACGCCTGGCGCACATCGGCCCAGCTGCCCAATGTGCCGCCGCCGCTGGCGCTCGACGTCAATGCGCCCTGGCCGATCGACAGTACGCCGGCCGTCTTCTGCGCCAACGTCATCCACATCATCGGCTGGCCCGAGGTCGGGCGGCTGTTTGCCGGCATCGCCCGCCACCTGCGTGCACCCGGCATCGTCTGCTTCTACGGCCCGTACAACTACGGCGGCCGCTTCACCAGCGACAGCAACGCCCGCTTCGACCAGTGGCTGAAGGAGCGCGATCCGCGTAGCGGCATCCGCGATTTCGAGGCCGTCGACGCCCTGGCCCGGGAGGCGGGTCTGTCCCTGCGGGCCGATCACGCGATGCCGGCGAACAACCGCTGCCTGATCTGGTGCCTGGCGCGCTAGCCGCCTCCGCCGCCCTGCCGTCCGTCCGGTTTATCCAGCATAATCAAAGACTTCCACCCCTAGTTGGCTCCGGCGGCCCAGTGATGTCGAATTCATCTTGGAATTGACATAAGGCATCCGTATCATCGCAGCCGGAGATCGACCATAGGAGACGAACATGCGCGGTGGCGTGCGCTTGGAAAAGCCGGTGCAATGAGATTCAACCTGGATACCCGCCGTGGCCGGGCATGGGCATGGCTGTACGCCATGTTCCAGGAACACAATTTCACCAACCTGTTCCGCTTCAACTTCCATCGCATCTCGGACAACACCTACCGCTCCTCCCAGCCGACGATGTGGCAGTTGCGCCGCGTGGTGAAGAAATACGGCATCAGGACCATCATCAACCTCAAGGGCGCCAATCCCGGTTCGGCCTACTGGGCCTTCGAACGGGAACAGTGCGAGAAGCTCGGCATCACGCTGATCGACGTCGAGATCAAGTCGCGCGGGACGCCGGGGGCCGAGGACCTGCGCCGCGCCAAGGACCTGTTCGCATCGATCGAATACCCGATGTGGATGCACTGCAAGGCGGGCGCGGACCGTACCGGCATCTACGCCACGCTGTTCCAGCATTTCCACCAGAACATCCCCATCGAGCAGACCAACCAGCTCAGGCTCTGGCCCTTCGGCCATATCCGGCAATCCAAGGCCGGCAAGATCGACAACTATCTGAACATCTACATGGCCTACCGGAAGAAGAACCCGGATGTCAGCCTGCTGGAATGGGCCGAGCAAATCGCGGACCGCGACCGCATCGACCGCGAATTCCGTCCCTTCGCGCTGGCCGGCTTCATCAACGACAGCCTGCTGCGCCGCGAGTAGGCCCACCGCAAGATCCGGGTCGCGGAAACGCGCATGCATCTCCATCATCCCTGCATCACATGCATGAGGAGACCGATGCACAAAACCATCGCGCCATCGATCCTGTACCTCGGAACGCCCGTCGTTCTGGTCAGCACCTTAAACGAGGACGGGACGTATAACCTCGCGCCCATGTCTTCAGCCTTCTGGCTTGGATGGCGTTGCATCCTCGGCCTGGCCTCGAGTTCAAAGACCATGCAGAACATGCTGCGTTCGGGCGAAGGCGTCCTCAACCTCCCTTCCGCAAAGGAGGTATCCGCCGTGAACCGGCTCGCGCTGACGACGGGTTCCGATCCTGTCCCGGAGAGGAAGAAGCGCCGGGGATACAGATTCGAGCCCGACAAATTCGGCGTTGCGGGACTGAACCCGGCCGCTTCGGAGACGGTCGCCGCACCGCGAGTGAGGGAATGCCCCGTCCAACTGGAGGCGTGCGTTGAAGCCGTCCACGGTATCGCCGAGGATGATCCGGCACAACGCGGCAACCTCGTTTGTATCGAGGTGCGCATCCAGCGCGTGCATGTGGAGGAATCGATATTGATCGATGGTGAAACGGCCCGCATCGATCCGGACAAGTGGCGACCGCTGATCATGAGTTTTCAGCGCTTCTACGGGCTCGGACCGCAGTTGCATGACTCCACCCTGGCGACGATACCGGAAGCCATGTACCGGAGTCCGGACGTCGATCGGGCGCATCCCGCGAGGGAATCATGAACACCATGATTGATGGAATACCCCATGTCGGACTATGAGCGCATCGCCGAGGCGATCGCCTTCATCGTCGAGCGGGCGGAGCAGCAGCCGAGGCTGGACGAGATCGCCGCCCACCTGCATCTGAGCCCCTTCCACTGCCAGCGCCTGTTCAGCCGCTGGGCCGGCATCACCCCCAAGCGCTTCCTGCAGGTACTGACGCTGGAGCGCGCCAAGTCCCTGCTGGATGCATCTCGGCCCCTGCTCGACGTCTCCTACGCCGTGGGGCTGAGCAGCGGCTCGCGCCTGCACGACCATTTCGTGCAGCTCGAGGCGGTGACGCCGGGTGAATACAAGGCCGGCGGCGCCGGCCTCGTCATCGAACATGCGGTGCACGCCACCCCGTTCGGCCGGGCCTTCATCGCCGTCACCCCCCGGGGCATCTGCCATTTCGCCTTCCTGGACGATGCGGATGACGGCTCCCAACTGGCCGGCCTGGCCGACCAATGGCCCCGGGCGACGTTCCGTGAAAACCGCCGGCGCACGGGCGCCATGGTCCGCGCCATGTTCGACGGCAAGCCCCCGCCCGACCGCCCGCTGTCCCTGCACGTGCACGGCACGAATTTCCAGATCAGCGTGTGGAAGGCGTTGTTGCGGATCCCGCCGGGGACGGTGGCGAGCTATGCCCAGGTGGCGGCGGCCATCGGCCAACCCCGCGCGGCCCGCGCCGTGGGCCTCGCCGCGGCCGGCAATCCGGTCGCCTTCCTGATCCCCTGCCACCGCGTCATCCGGGGCAGCGGCCACATCGGCGGCTACCACTGGGGCGCGGTCAGGAAGCACGCGATCCATGCCTGGGAGACGGCCAGGAGCGCATAGGCATCTCCTCCATGACAGGCCCCCGGAAATACGGCTTAATAGGCGCATGGGGGTGCGCCTATGGATTACGATGTCCTGATCGTCGGTTCCGGCCCCGCCGGGCAGCATGCGGCCTGGCAGGCGGCGCGCATGGGCAGGAAGGCCGCCATCATCGAGCGCAAGCCCTCGATCGGCGGTGCCGGCCTGCAGACCGGCACCATCCCGAGCAAGGCGCTGCGCGAGGCGGCCTATCTGGTGTCGCGCTCCGGGGCGCACGGCATGCGCGGCATCTTCGCGCAGAACGCCCAGTCGCGGCACGGCCTGCTGGCCGATGCCGTGCGGCGCAAGGACGCCGTGATCGCCATGCAGGAATCGGTGATCGTCAAGCGGCTGCTGAGCTCCGGCGTGGCCCTGATCCCGGGCGAGGCCTCGCTGGTCGACGCCCATACGCTGGAGATCGTCGATGCGTCCGGGCAGTCGCGGCGCCTCTGTGCCGACATCATCGTGCTGGCCACCGGCTCGCGCCCCCGCCGCCCTTCCGACGTGCCGTTCGACAAACAGACGGTGCTGGATTCCACCTCGATCCTGAAGCTCAAGCGATTGCCGAAGAGCCTCTTGGTGGTCGGCGGCGGCGTCATCGCCTGCGAATTCGTATCCATCTTCGCCTCGCTCGGCGTCGAGGTCACCGTCGTCGACTCCCACGCGCAGCTGTTGGCCTATCTGAGCAAGGATGTCGTCGGCGTGCTCGCCGATGCCTTCGCCGGCATGGGCGTCACCCTGCACATGCAGGAGCGCCCCGTGTCCATCCGCCGCGTGGACGGCGGCACCGAGACGGTGCTCGAAAGCGGCAAACGGCTGCAGGCCGAGGCGGTGCTCTATGCCCTGGGGCGGGAACCGAACGCCGCCAGCCTCAACATCCCCAAGGTCGGACTCGAACTCGACCAGGGCTGGATCCGGGTCAATGCGAACTTCCAGACCAGCGTGCCGAACATCTACGCCGTCGGCGACCTGATCGGCCGCCCGGCCCTGGCCTCCACCGGCATGGCCCAGGGGCGCGCCGCCGTGATCCACGCCTTCTCCGGCGAGGCGCATGCGATGGCCGACCACCTGCCGATGGCCATCTACACCATCCCGGAGATCTCGTGGGTCGGCAGGACCGAGCGTGAGGCGAGCCGGGACGGGCTCGACTACGTCGTGGGCCGCAGCCGTTTCGCGGACAGCGCCCGCGGCCAGATCATCGGCGAGGCGAACGGCCTGCTGAAGCTGATCGCCGATGCAGGGACGGGCCGACTGATCGGCGTGCACATCGTCGGCGAGCAGGCCAGTGAGCTGATCCACATCGGCCAGCTGGTGATGCACTACGGCGGCACGGTGCGCGATCTGGTGTCCAATGTGTTCAACTACCCGACGCTGGCCGAGTGCTACAGGCTGGCGGCGCTCGACTGCCTGCAGCAGCTGAAATAGCGTCCCGGACGCTCATCGCCCGCGAATTTGGCCTACAATATCCATCCATAACCCGGCGAGCAGGATCCATAGCCTGCACGCCGCGTTTCCATGGAGGTTACGATATGTCCCAGATAGGTACCTGGTGCGCCGGGTGGGCGCCGCAGCTTCTCAGCGTGCTGCGCATCATCACGGCATTCCTGTTCATGCAACACGGCGGCGAGAAGCTGTTCAGCTTTCCGGCGCCGTTTCAGTTCCACCTTCAGGCGTTCTCGCTGATCTGGTTCGCCGGCGTGCTCGAGGTGTTCGGCGGCGGGCTGGTCCTGCTCGGCCTGTTCACCCGCCCGGTGGCCTTCCTGCTGTCGGGAGAGATGGCGATCGCCTACTTCATGATGCACGCGCCGCACGGCTTCTGGCCCTTGCTGAACCATGGCGAGGCGGCGGTGTTCTACTGCTTCACCTTCCTGTACCTGGCCTCGGCCGGCGGCGGTGCCTGGAGCCTGGATCGCCTGTTCTGCGGGCACAAGGAAACGGCCGCGCCCGGCGCCTGATCCGGGCTGACACCACAGGGTTCAGACGCCGCCGCCAGGCGGCGTCTTCCTTTGTGCGGGGCATGTCCTGCCCATAATCGGCGCATGGTCTTTGCGACCTTGTTCCGGTGAAACCCATTCGATAGTTTCAAATCCATGGAACGCTTGAAAACTGAAGCCATTTTCAGTGCCTCCGGAGCCGCCGCCTATGACGAGGCCTTCGAGGCATCCGGAAAAGGCCGGTCGCTGTACGGGCCGGCATTCGAGCATTTCCAGGGACTCGGCCCGGACGGCATCGAGAGCCTGCAGCACTCCGCCGACCTGTCGATGCTCAACCAGGGCGTCACCTTCACCGTCTATTCCGACGCGCGCGGCACCGAGAAGATTTTCCCGTTCGACCTGATGCCGCGCATCCTCACCGATCCAGAATGGTCGGTGATCGAGGCGGGTGTGGCCCAGCGCATGACGGCGCTGAACCTGTTCCTCGAGGACATCTACCACGACCAGAAGATCATGAAGGACGGCATCGTCCCAAGCTCGCAGGTGATGAAATCGACGTTGTTCTGCCGCGAGATGACCGGCCTGAATCCGCCCGGCGGCCAGCATGTGCACATCGGCGGCATCGACCTGATCCGCAACGAGAGCGGCGCCTTCCATGTGCTCGAGGACAACCTGCGCGTACCGTCCGGCGTCTCCTACGTCATCGAGAACCGCTGGGTCATGGGACGGGTGCAGCCGGAGCTGCTGAACCAGTACAAGGTCCGCCCCGTCGACCATTACCCGCAGATGCTGTTCGAGAGCCTGGCCTCGCTGTCGGCGAGCGACAACCCGACGGTGGCGGTGCTGACGCCCGGCATCTTCAACTCCGCCTATTTCGAGCATTCCTTCCTGGCCAACCAGATGGGGGCCGAGCTGGTCGAGGGCCAGGACCTGCTGGTGGACCGCGACGTGCTGTACATGAAGACGACGCGCGGCCTGCAGCGGGTGGACGTGCTGTACCTGCGCATGGACACCGACTTCCTCGACCCGCTGGTGTTCCGCCCCGATTCGATACTCGGCGTTCCGGGCCTGATGAACGCCTACCGCGCCGGCAACGTGGCCCTGGCCAACGCCCCGGGCAACGGCGTGGCCGACGACAAGGCGATGTACGCCTATACCCCCGAGGTCATCCGTTACTATCTGGACGAGGATCCGATCCTGCCCATCGTGCCCACGTATCTGGGTGCGCGCGATACCGACCTGAAGTACATGCTCGAGCACATGACCGAGATCGTCATCAAGCCGACCGATGCCTCCGGCGGCTACGGCATCCTGGTCGGCAGCCAGGCCAGCAAGCGGGAGATCGGGGAGTTCCGCGCCATGCTGGCCGCCAATCCGGCCCATTACATCGCCCAGCCGATCCAGCAGCTGTCCACGCATCCGACCTGGGTGGAACAACAGGACGGCGGCAAGGGCTTCTTCCCGCGCCACGTGGACCTGCGCCCGTACGCCGTCTGTGACGTCGACGGCAGGGTGCGGGTGCTGCCGGGCGGCCTGACGCGCGTGGCCCTCCGCCAGGGCTCGCTCGTCGTCAACTCGTCGCAGGGCGGCGGCAGCAAGGACACCTGGGTGCTGTACCCCGAATCCCCGGGAGCCGCCGATGCTTAGCCGCATCGCACGCAACATCTACGAGCTCGGCCAGCAGATCGAGCGGGCCGAGAACATCGCCCGCGTCCTCGACGTCAACCGGCGCATGAGCCTCGAGCAGGGCTACTTCACGGAGCTCGACGTCTGGTCGCCGATGCTGGCCATCACCCACGCGCGCGAGGCCTTCGACGCCAAGCACGACTCGGTCACCCGGCGCCGCGTCATGGCCTTCCTGATCTCCGACACGTCCCATCCCTACTCGATCCGCTCCTGCCTGAACCATGCGCGCGAGATGGCGCGCACCGTGCGCGAGCACATCAGCGAGGAGATGTGGCTGTCGCTGAACAAGATGTACCACGTCATCACCGGCCGCACCGACAACTCGCAGGCATTCCTGGACGAGGTCAGGCAATTCTGCAATGCCTTCCACGGCCTGGTCGACAACACCATGAGCCACGGCGAGACCTGGCAGTTCCTGCGCCTCGGCGTGGCCCTGGAACGCGCCTTCATGACCAGCCGCATCCTGGAGATCAAGTACCACCTGCTGCTGCCCAGCCCCGAGGAAGTGGGCAAGCCCCTGGACCTGCACCAGTGGCAGGCCCTGCTCAGATCCGTTTCCGGCTACGAGGCCTATCGCCGGCAATACAAGGCCCGCATCGACCCGACCAAGGTGCTGCGCCTGCTGAGCCTGGATCCGCGCTTCCCACGCTCCCTGCATTTCAGTATCCGCCAGATCGCGGATGCGCTGAAGGGCATCGGCACGGCCAACGAGACGCAGTACGATCTGCTGATGGAAACGGAGTCCTTCCTCGACGACCTGCGCGGCGGCGCGGCCCGCGACGAGCTGCGCTCGATGCTGCTCAAGGATTACCTGGAATCGGTGCAGCAGCGCTGCGAGCACATCTCCGGGTTGATCAACGAGGCCTTCTTCAACTCGGTGACGGTGACGGTGACCGATGCCCACAAGGGTCTGCTGACCATGCAGATCCCGCAGCAACAGCAATGAACCCGATCCACACCCTGGGCGAAGGGGACCACGTCATCCTCGAGGTCGAGCACCGGACCCGCTTCGACTACAGCGCGCCGGTGTCGCAGTCCCACAACGAGCTACGCGTGTCGCCGGTGGACACCGGCCTGCAACGGGTATTGCAGCACGAGATCGAGATCGCGCCGGAGATCCCGGTATCGCAGCACCACGACCATTTCGGCAACCTCGTGCACCATTTCAACATCCTGGAGCCGCACGGGTTCCTGGAGGTCACCGCCCGCTCCGTGGTCGAAACCACCAACGCCGTCAGCTGTGGCCCCGAGTCGCGCCCCGATCGCCGCCCCTACTACGAGCGCTGGAGCGAATTCCTGTGCTGGTCGCCCGGCGTGCCGCCGCTGGCGGAATACGACAGCGTGCCGCAGGGCCAGGAACTCGACATGGCGATGGACGAGATCGAGTTCGGGCATGCGCTGTACGAGCTGGGCCGCTATTTCTACCGCACCTTCCGCTACGACCCGGACGTCACCCATGTCCATTCCAGCCCGAAGGAGCTGTTCGAGCACGGCGGCGGCGTCTGCCAGGACATGGCCCATGCCATGATCGGCGTGCTGCGCAACGCCGGCATCCCGGCCCGTTACGTCAGCGGCTACATCTTCGACCCGAGCCGGGGCGAGATCGGCCAGCACCTGCGCGGCGCCGCCGCCACCCATGCCTGGGTGCAGGTCTGGCACGACGGCTACGGCTGGATGGGCATCGACCCGACCAACGACAAGCTGGTCGACTGGCAGTACGTGCGCACCGCCTTCGGCCGCGATTATTTCGACGTGCAGCCGCTGAAAGGCGTGTTCGTGGGCCAGGGCGTGGAGCAGCGGCTCGAGGTCGCGGTGCACGTGCGCATCAAGGACCTGCTGTTCGGGCAGGACGACGCCGACGCGGACACTTCCGGATAAGCGCGATTCCCCTGCCGGTGGCGCCGTGCCGGGGCATGCTGCAGGATGGCCGGCGATGAAGGACACGCTGTTCTCCGTGCCGCAGCCCGCCGCCGATTTCGCCTTCAACGCGGCCGTGGCGGCCGTGTTCGACGACATGATCCGCCGCTCGGTGCCGGGCTACGCGCTGACGCTGGCGATGATCGGCCTGATCGCCCGCGAGCATGCCCAGCCCGGCAGCCGCCTCTACGACCTCGGCTGCTCGCTGGGGGCGGCGACGCTGACCATGCGCCATGCCGTCGAAGGGCGGGGCTGCCGCATCATCGGCATCGACAACTCCCCGGCGATGCTGGCGCGCTGCCGCGCCCACCTGGCCGAGGACGATGCCGCCACCCCCGTCGCGCTCGCCTGCGCCGACATCGCCGACGTCGATATCGATGACGCCTCGCTGGCGGTGCTGAACTTCACGCTGCAGTTCATCCCCGCCGAGCGCCGCCCGGCGCTGCTCGCCCGCATCCATGCCGGCCTGCGCCCAGGCGGCGTGCTGCTGCTGTCCGAAAAGATCCGCTTCGACGACGCGCGGGAACAGGCCGTGCTGACGGAGCTGCACCATGGCTTCAAGCGCGCCCAGGGCTACTCGCAGCTCGAGGTCAGCCAGAAACGCACGGCCCTGGAGAACGTGCTGATCCCGGAAACGCTCGCCACGCACCTGGAGCGCCTGCGCACGGCCGGGTTCTCAGAGGCCTACGTGTGGTTCCAGTGCTTCAACTTCGCATCGCTGATCGCGTACAAATAATGGATGGGAACGGGGCGGACGGCATCCCGGACGCGTTGGCGAGCCGCATCGACCGGGCCTGGGCCGAAATCCGCCGGCACGGCGATTACGGGCGCTGGCAGGCTTGCCTCGCCGCCCTTCCCGGGCTGGTGCCGGCACATATCGGGCTGGACGCGGACGCCGTCACCGTCGGCCGCGCCGACGAGATCGCGGACGGACCGCGGCAGGGCATCGAAGCGGCGCTACGCGGGCTGCATCCGTGGCGCAAGGGGCCGTTCGACGTGTTCGGCATCCATATCGACAGCGAATGGCGCTCGGATCTGAAATGGAACCGGCTGAAGGACGCCATCGCACCGCTGGCGGGACGGCGCGTGCTCGACGTCGGCTGCGGCTCCGGCTACCACCTGTGGCGCATGCGCGGCGCCGGCGCCGCCGGGGTCACCGGCATCGATCCGATGCCGCTGTACGCGATGCAGTTCGCCGCCGTCCAGCACTTCGTGCAGGACGAAGGCGTGCGCTACTGGCCCGTCGGCATCGACGATCTGCCGGAAGGCATGCCCGCCTTCGACACGGTGTTCTCGATGGGCGTGCTCTACCACCGGCGTTCGCCGATCGATCATCTGCTGCAATTGAAGGGACTGTTGCGGCCCGGCGGCGAGTTGGTGCTGGAGACCCTCGTCGTCGACGGCGATGCCCGCACCTGCCTGGTGCCGCAGGGCCGCTACGCCAAGATGCGCAACGTGTGGTTCATCCCGTCCGTGCCCATGCTCGAGGGCTGGCTGGCGCGTGCGGGCCTGGTCGGCATCCGCGTCGTCGACGTCGTGCCGACCACCGCGGCCGAGCAGCGCCGCACCGACTGGATGCGCTTCGAATCCCTGCCCGACTTCCTCGATCCGGAAGACGCCGGGCGCACCGTCGAGGGCCATCCGGCCCCCGTGCGCGCCGTGCTGCTGGCGGAGAACCCCGCCTAGCCGCCGGCGAGCAGCTTATCGGACGCGATGTGGTGGCCGATGATATGCATGACGTCCTTGTCGCTCGGCTCGCGGATGGTGATGATCTCGTGCGCATCGCCGCGCGCATAGATCGTGTGGTATTGCAGGATGTAGAAATCGCCGGAGAAGCGCGTGTCGGCCGTCTCGCTTTCCAGGGTGTAGGACTTCAGCGGCCCCAGCACCTGGTTCACATGCTTCAGGTACGACAGCCAGGCCTCCTTGCTGCCGGTGCGGAAGAAGGCCTTGCCGTAGCAGTTGATCACCTTGTCCCAGTCCTGCTGCTTCTCGGCCTCGAACAGTTTCTGGGCCAGTGGCTCGGCATCCTGCACCTTGGGCGTGCGCACCTCGTCGCAGCCGCCGACGAGCACCATGGTGGCCAGCAGCATCGCCAACCAGGCGAATCGCTTCCTGCCTGTTCCGTGATTCGATGTCATGCCTTTCCTCCTAACCCAGTTCGCTCAACAGCTGTTCCATCATGCCCTCGGCCTGGCGGGCATAGCCGCCGCCGAACAGGTTCGCATGGTTCAGGACATGGTACAGCTTGTACAGTGTTTTGCGCTGCCGGTAGCCGACATCCAGCGGCCAGGCCTCCCGGTAAGCCGCTTGGAATTCCTCCGGAAAGCCGCCGAACAACTCGGTCATGGCCAGGTCCGTCTCGCGGTCGCCATAGTACACGGCCGGATCGAAAACCACCGGTGCTCCGCTTCCGTCCACCGCGTAATTTCCGCCCCACAGGTCGCCATGCAGCAGCGATGCACACGGCCGGTAGTCCGTGAACAGGGCCGGCAGGTCCGCCAGCAGGCGCTCGCCCAGGCGCTGCAGCGACCCGCCGAAACCGTTCGCCGCCGCCAGGCGCAGCTGGTGGCCCAGGCGCTGCCGGCGCCAGAAGGAAACCCAGTCCGCATCCCGCGCATTCGGCTGGGGCGTGGAGCCGATGGTGTTGTCGCGCCACCAGCCGAAGGCCTCGCCGGTGACCCGGTGCAGCGCGGCCAGGCCCGTGCCGAGGCGGGCGGCGCTGTCCGCTGCCGGCCGACCGAAAGGGATGTACTCCATGACCAGGAAGGCCGCGTCGCCGGCCTGGCCGGCGCACACGGGCACGGGCACGCGCACGCTGCCGGCGCCGGCCAGCTCCGTCAGGCCGTCCCGCTCGGCCTCGAACATGGGCAGCCCCGCCGCCCGGTTCAGCTTGACGAAATAGGGCCCGCCCCCGCCCTCGAGCCGATAGCAGGCATTGATGCTGCCGCCGCCGACCGGCACGGCGCGCTCCCATGCCGGCTGCTGTGCTCCGGTCCCGGAAACGGCCACCGCGATGGCCTGCAGCGTGGGGTCAGTGATCACGGCCGCTCGCGTGCGGCGCCTCAGTCACGGTTCAGGAAGAGGTGATGCCGGCCAGGCGCTCGTGCCGGCGGCGGCGGTAGCGGTAGACCACGTAGCCGCGCCACAACAGGTGCGAGCCGATATAGCCGGCGACGCCGACGGCGAGGCCGGAGACCAGGCAACCGAGCAGGAACGGCTTCCAGATGGTGGCCAGGCTGTGCAGGAACCATTCGGCCGACACGTGGAAATCCGACACCTTGGTCGGCATGCCGAGAATCCAGGCGCCCACCTTGTAGGCAGCGAAGAATATCGGCGGCATCGTCAGCGGATTGGTCACCCAGACCAGGGCGACCGAGATCGGCAGGTTGGCGTGGATGCCGATGGCCATGGCGGCGGCCAGCAGCATCTGGAACGGCACGGGGATGAAGGCCACGAACAGGCCGGTCAGACAGGCCAGCGCCACCGAATGACGGTTCAGGCGCCACAGGCAGCTCTTCTCGAGCAGCTTGCCGAGGCATTGCAGGCTCTTGTGCCTGCGGATCGTCTCGGGATCGGGCATCACCCGTTGGATCAGTTGACGGGGCATGGCTTCAGTATGCCATGTGCCGCAGCTCACAGACAAGGGGGCTATTCGAGGCGCGGGAACACCGGGCTGGGCCTGGCGCAGACATGCCCGGCCTTGAGCAGCCCCCAGCCGCCGTGATCGTTCAGGCCGGGCTGCCCCGTCCCGGCATCGCCCATGATCTGGGCCAGCATCGCCGACGCCTTCGTCGGCATGAACGGCAACAGCTGCAGCGCGACCAGGCGCAGCGTCTCGACGAGGTTGTACAGCACCGTATCCAGGCGCGCCGCATCCCCGGCCTTGGCCAGCTGCCACGGGGCGTTGTCCTCGACATAGCGGTTGCCGTGGCGTACCACGGCGCCGATGCGCTCGAGCGCGGTGTGGAACGCCTGAGCCGAGATCGCCGCATCGACGTCGCGCTGCATGGACTCGACGTCGGCGATCAGCGCCCGGTCCGCCTCCTCTTCGCTCGCCACCGTACCCAGGCGGCCGTCGCGATACTTGTGCAGCATGGCCAGCGAGCGGTTCAAGAGGTTGCCGATGTCGTTGGCCAGCTCCGTGTTGTAGCGCTGGCGCAAGGCCGCATGCGAGAAATCGCCGTCCTGGCCGAACGGCACCTCGCGCAGCAGGAAATAGCGCAGCACGTCCGGCGCGTAGTCGGCGAGCAACTCGGCGGGGCGCAGGGCATTGCCCCTGGATTTGCTCATCTTCTCGCCCTCGACCGTCCACCAGCCGTGCGCGAACACGCGCCTGGGCAGCGGCAGCCCCGCCGCCATCAGCATGCACGGCCAGTACACGGCATGGAAACGCAGGATGTCCTTGCCGATCAGGTGCACGTCGGCCGGCCAGTACTTCGGCACCAACGCCTCGGGAAAGCCCAGCGCGCTCAGGTAGTTGGTCAGCGCATCGATCCACACGTAGACCACGTGCCGCTCGTCACCCGGCACCGGCACGCCCCAGGAGAAGGTGGTGCGGGAGACGGACAGGTCGTTCAGGCCCGACTCGACGAAGCGCAGCACCTCGTTGCGCCGGGACTCCGGGGCGATGAACTCGGGATGGGCGCGGATATGCGCCAGCAGCCGGTCCTGGAAGGCGCTGAGGCGGAAGAAATAGGACTCCTCCTGCACCTTCTGCACCGGCCGGCCGCAGTCCGGGCAGGTCTTGTCCTCCAGCCTTCCGGCATCCTTGAGCTGGGTCTCGGTCCAGTAGGTCTCGCAGGGCACGCAGTACCAGTCCTCGTACACGCCCTTGTACAGGTGGCCCGAATCGGCCAGCAGCCGCCACATCGCCTGTACGCCCTGCTTGTGCCGCTCGGAGCTGGTGCGGATGAAATCGTCGTTGCTGATCGACAGCTGCGGCCACAGGTCGCGGTAGCGCGCCACGACGCTGTCCGCGAGCTCGATCGGGCTGACGCCGCGGGCCTCCGCCGCCTGCTGCACCTTCTGGCCGTGCTCGTCGACGCCGGTCAGGAAGAACACGTCCTCGCCCTTGAGCCTGGCATGGCGCGCCAGCACGTCGGCGGCGATGGTCGTGTAGATATGGCCCAGGTGCGGCTCGTCGTTGACATAGTAGATCGGGGTCGTGACGTAGTAGGTCATGGTTCGGGGCCGTCTCCTCGCATCGCTGGCCTCGCATCGCTGGCCTCGCATCGCTGGCCGCAGTCTAGCCGCCCGGCGGGCAAAGGCCACGCCCCGGGCTCAGGCAGCGGCCTTCAGCACCCGGCGCAGCTGCATCATGTGCGCGAACAGGGACGTGGCCGGCCTCAGCGAATGGCGCTGCACCGCCTGCGGCCAGCGGGCCAGCCCCTCGGCCGCATCGAACACGTCGTCCGGATAGCCGTCCCGGCCGCCGGCCAGCAGCGATGCCTGCAATTGATCCTGCAGGTGGTCCAGTACGATGTCGGCTACCAGCGCATGCGGCACGGCATCGAGGTGCCTGCCCATCCAGTCCTGGACGGCGCCGAGATCGGTCGCCGCGATGTCCGTGGTCAGCCGCTGCCAGGCCAGCAGCGCCTCGCCGATGCGCGCGTCGGTCAGGCACTGCACCCGCCCCGGGCAGCCATGGGCCAGATGCAGCACCAGCTCCGAGAACGCGGCGTCGATGTCCATGCCGGCCAGCACGCGGCGCATGTCCGTATCATTCAGCGGCGCACAGTGCTCGAGCATGCAGCGGGAACGGATCGTCGCCGGCAGGCGCATCAGGTCGTTGCAGACGATCAACAGCAGGCTGCCGGGGGCCGGCTCCTCCAGACCCTTCAGCAGGGCGTTGGCCGCCTGCACGTTCAGCTGCTCGGCGTCCTGCAGCACCACGACGCGGCGTATGCTCTCGCTGCCCGACAGCGATAGAAAGGCCAGCAGCTCCCGCACCTGCTCGATGCTGATATCGCGCTTGCCCTCCTCCAGCGCCACCAGGCGCATGTCCGGGTGGGCACCGGCGGCACCGATGCGGCAACCGTGGCATGCGCCGCAGGGGCCGTGCGCCGTCGGTGCATCGCACAGGTAGGTGGCCGCCATGCGGGCCGCCAGCATGGACTTGCCCACGCCGCGCATGCCGTACAGCAGCCAGGCATGGTGCAGCCGCCCCTCGTGCATGGTGCGCATGAAGCGGGCCATCGCCGCATCGTGTCCGACCAGCTCCGGCATCAGCGCGGCCATGCCGTCCCCAGCCGGTCGGCCAGTGCCTGGCGGATGCGCTGCTGCACGGTCCCGATGTCGGCGTCGGCCGCCACGCGCAGCACCCGTCCGGGTTCCTGCCGGCAGATGGCCTCGAACCCCGCCTGCACGCGCCGGTGGAAGGCCAGCGACTCCTCGTCCATGCGCGTGGCCCGCCCTCCGGCGGCGGCCCGGCTGGCCATGCGCGCCAGGGCCTGCTCGACCGGCAGGTCCAGCCACACGGTGCACGTGGGGACCACGCCCGCCTCGGCCGCCGCCAGCAGCGGCCCGAGATCGCCGCCCAGGGCGCGCCCGGCCAGCTGGTAGGCGCGTGTGGAATCGGTATAGCGGTCGCACAGCACCCAATCGCCGCGCCCCAGCGCCGGCCGGATCACCTCGGCCACGTGCTCGGCCCGGTCGGCCAGGAACAGGAACAGCTCGGCCTGGGGCGCCGGCGCGGCACCATGCATCAACAGCTCGCGGATGTGCCGGCCCAGGTCCGTGTCGCCTGGCTCGAAGGTGGTGCACACCCCCTGTCCATGCTGCTTGAGCCAGTCGGCGAGCAGGCCCAGCTGGGTGCTCTTGCCGCAGCCGTCCACGCCCTCGAAGGAGATAAACCGTTCCACGCCTTCCTCCCTAACGGTACGGCCGTTCGCCGACGACATGCACGTCCAGCCCCGGCGGCAGCGAGGCCAGCCAGGCGTACAGCTCCGGCAATTGTGCGGGCACCGTCCACAGCTCGTGCAGGCTGCGGTCACCGGCATCGAGGCTGCGCATCACCGCCAGCCCATCCTCGCCGTTCAGGATGCCCTGGAACAGCACGGCCCGGGCCGGCGGCACCCGCACCGTGACGATGACCGTATCGCGCTCACTCACCCTTGGCGTCCTTTTGCCGCACCTGCTCCTGCTCATGATAGATATGGATCCATCGCTGCACGTTGGCCTCGTGCTGGGCCATCGTCGAGGCGAAGGCGTGGCCGCCGGTGCCGTCGGCCACGAAATACAGGTAATCGACCTCGGCCGGATTGGCCGCGGCCTCGATGCTGGCCTTGCCCGGGTTGCAGACCGGTGTCGGCGGCAGGCCGCGGCGGGTATAGGTGTTCCACGGCGTGTCGCGCTGCATGTCGGCCTTGTGCAGGTTGCCGGAGAAGCTGCCCTCGGTGGCCCAGATGCCGTAGATCACCGTCGGGTCCATCTGCAGCGGCATGTGCTTCTGCAACCGGTTGTAGATCACGGCGGCGATCAGCGGCCGTTCCTTGTCCAGGTGCGTCTCCTTCTCGATGATCGAGGCGATGATGCGGATCTGGTTGGCGGTATCGGTGCCCGGCTCGCTGGCCACGGCGGCGGCCAGCACCTTGTCCTGGGCCTTGATCATGCGCGCCAGCATCGCCCCGGGATCCACCGGTTTCTCGTAATCGTAGGTCTCCGGCAGCAGCCGCCCCTCCTGCTTGCCCTTGGGCAGCAGCTTGTCGAGCGCCTGCTGCCACACCTGTTCAGGGGTGCCGGTCTCGGACGCCAGCATGGCCAGCACCTCGTCGGTGCGCAGTCCCTCCGGGATGGTCACCGAAAAGCGCATGACGTCGCCGCGCAGCATGCGTTCCATGACGTGCGGGATGCTGGCGGACCCCTCGAAATGGTAATAGCCGCTGCGCAGGCGCCCCGACTGGCCCGTCAGGCGCACCAGGGCATCGAAGGCCCAGGCATGATCGATGACGCCGGCCCGCTTCAGCTGGGCGGCGATGCGCGCACTGCTGGCGCCGCGCTCGATCACCACCGTCACCGGCGCCGCCGGCGCCGTGCTGCGGCCGTAGACCCAGCCCAGGTACGAAACCGCGACCAGCGCCACGCCGATCAATGCGAACAGGCCCAGGCGCCTCATGCCGGCACCCCCGGCTCGCCGCGCAGCGCCCGCCACAGCGGCGCGAAGCGCGCTGCGGCCGTATCGAGCATCCGCCCGTCGACCGATGCCACCGGCCGCACGAAGGATCCGGCATTGACCAGGGCCATCGCAGCGCAATCGGCCAGCCACGATGCCG
>Ga0307440_1000668_pt1 | contig 16988 bp, 15 predicted proteins | sample SalMarWE160410MG_FD_202150 | JGI IMG/M metagenome (GOLD analysis project Ga0307440, IMG submission 202150) | Salt marsh sediment microbial communities from the Plum Island Ecosystem LTER, Massachusetts, United States - WE1604-10 | ecosystem: Environmental > Aquatic > Marine > Intertidal zone >... | reverse complement strand
TTGAAAACAGGGCCGTCCCGGCACACGTGCAGATAGGTTCGGTCTTCCTTGGGTGCGGCCTTCACGGCGCATCCCTGGCAGGCACCCAGGCCGCAGGCCATGACGGACTCGAGGGAGACCTGGCAGTCCACGCCTCTTTCAAGGCAGAGGGCGGCCACTTTCCTGAGCATGGGCATGGGTCCGCAGGTGTATACCGTTTCGCCGCCGGTTCCGGCAAGTTCATCTTCGAGGAGTTCCGTGACGAGCCCCTTGTGTCCTGCCGAGCCATCCTCCGTGGCAATGGAAACTTCAAGCTCTTTCGCACCGATCCGTTCCAGAGAGATGATTTCAGTGGCCGTTCTATAGCCCGTCAGCAAGGTGCAACGCCCCTCCCCCGGAAGGCCGGCAAGAAACACCAGGGGCGCCAGACCCATGCCGCCGGCCACGAGGAGGCCGGATTGGCCTTTCCCTGGAGCTCGGAATCCGTGGCCGAGGGGGCCCATAAGGGAGAGATGTCTGCCGGTTCCCGTCTCCGCCAGGATACGGGTTCCCTTTCCCACCACGCGGTAGAGGAGGAGCAGAGTGCCCTCATTCCGGCTGCCGCAGATGGAAAACGGCCGTCTCAGGAGGGGATCACGCCCATGGCCCACCCGCACCATAACAAACTGGCCCGGCGCGGCCCGGGTCGCAATCTCCGGGGATCGCAACCTCATCAGGAAGGTGTCCGGTGCCACCTCGTCATTCGAAAGGATTTCCGCTCTGTGTTCAACAATAGTCATGAATCGAAGGCCTTTTATTTGCATTGTCGCCCTATTGACGCCAAGAATATCTTTACACAAAAACCGAGATATGCGCAATAAGAGATCCGGCGAGGACAAAGCTCCCAGCAGAAAAATCCCTTGAGCAATTTGCCTCGGTCGTATAAGAAAAAATAGACTCATCCGGCTAATGCGTAAGTTTACCCATGTGGGGATCTTGCAGCAGATCAATAGACAAGAAAATGATCGCGACCGGGAGGTCGCTCCTACAGTGAGAAAGGGTGAAACGTCCTGTAGGGACAACGTCTATGTTGCAAAGTGAAAGCATGGTTAATGTGAAGAGAGTGTGCCCACAGGAAATGCCCTTAAATATAGAGCTGTTAGATATCGTTTTTGAAATATTTTGGACATCAACGACATTCAGATAAAGGTAAGCGGTTACGTGAGCGAGGTTTTCTGCGGTGAGATCCCGGTTGGCTGCAAGCACGCCTTTACCCGTCGCATCCTTCGAACGCGAAACAAGGCCGAGATACCTCCCTGGCTGCTCAAACGATGCCCCGACTACGTCTCCCCGGAGACCATCAAACGGTTTTGGTATGGGGACGACGGCACCATGAAAGATCTCTTTTCGGAGCAGGGCGCTCACTGGGAAGGCTACCGCGCTGTAAATCATTTCCATCAGGTGCTGGGATTTGGGAGCGGAAAAGAGGGCATCGGTCTTTTTGAAATCGTGCTTGAAAAAAAAGGCAAGGCCCTTCTCGAATTTGTCCCCTTTGACCCGCCCATGGAAACGCCGCATCCCCTGCATAAAATGGACATCCTCAGACAGTGCAGACTCCCGGACTTTTGCATTCCTGAAGCCCAGGACGGTCACGTGGCCGTAACGGCCGGGTACTGGGCCAAGGGGACCATGATATTTCCCCTCAGACTCGCCGGATCTTTTCGAAAGGAGGCCCTGGAAATCCTCGTGGCGGATCTTTCGGCGTTGGGGGTGGGAGAAGACTGCTTTGTTGCCGGTCTCCGTTATGGTGGACGGGACCTAAAGGGAAAGATCATCCGTGAAACGGAGCGGGAAATGTACCAGGTGGTCTGGTACTCGCATAAGAGGGAGAGATGGCTGGACATGTACGAGATGGAATGATAGAGGTTGATCTGTCTGCGTAAACGCAATAACCTATGATCACCGGCAGAGGAACATCATGAAGCGAAAAGAATACCTGTTATTGCAGAAAAAGCAGGGTAGACATCTCATGGGGGTCTTCCCGGCCCAGTACCCGAAAGAAATCCTCTGGGCCCTGGATATTGTGCCTGCGGAGATCTGGGACCCTCCGCTGCAGATCACTTCTGCAAGCGCCCACCTGCAATCCTATATCTGTTCAGTGGTTCAACTGGGTCTTGAATTAATTTTGCAGGGAAAATGCAAGTTCCTCGACGGGTTTCTCTTCCCCCACACCTGTGACTCCATTCAAAACATGGCCTCGATCATCTTTGACTACATCAAGGCGGACAAACCCTGCTATTTTTTCTATCATCCCAAGGCCCCCTATGGTGGTTCTGCCAGGGATTTCTATCTGCAGCAGCTGAAAGATCTGGCCGACGCCTTGGCTGATCATTTCGGCCCGCTGCATATGAGTGCGGTCAAGGAACGTGTGCAGCAGGGGCAGCATATTTCCCGTCTGGTGGAGGATCTCTATTCTCTCAGGGCGCAGGACCGGCTGCGCCTGAGCAACGAGGAATTTTATGGACTCATCCGGCAGGGTGAATATCTCTTCCCTGATGACTGGATCCCGCTCCTGGAGACCCATCTGAACCGGGACAGAGGGAAACCCGACAAACTCCTGACACCGGTCATTTTGAGCGGCGTCCTGCCGAATCCCCCGGAACTCCTGACCCTCCTGGACGACCTGGGTGTCCTGGTCGCCTATGACGATTTTCTCAACGGCAGCCGTCGTCTTCTTGTTCCAGGGAATGATTTCAAGGAACCGTTCGAACAGCTTACAGAGGCCTATTTTGCCATGCCGCCCTGTTCAACCAGGGGCTCTTCCATCGAGCGTCGGAGGGATTATCTGTTCAAGATGATCGATGCCACCGGGGCGAAAGGGGTCATTTTCAATGTGGTGAAATTTTGCGAACCCGAGTGGTTTGATGTGCCCAGTCTGCAGGAGGGCCTCAAGAAACGCGGTATTCCCTCCCTGACCCTGGACACGGAATTGAACCAGGGGCTCAGCGGCCAAATGACGACCAGGGTGGAGGCTTTTATCGAGACGCTCAACAAGGGTTAACCGGTTGGCCCGTTCGCCCGTTCACCGGCAAAGCCGTTGCAACGGCTCAGACGCTCGATGACTTAATGAACTCCGAGGTAGTTTATGTCCCTTTATCAATCAGCCAGGTACCATTTCATGAAGGACGTGGGTGCACCCGCGCTCCTCAGCCTCCAGAAAATGAGGAAAAAGAAGCCCCCGAGAAAACCCAGTCCCTACCTGGGGCCGCCGCTCAAATGCGCAGGACGTCTCCGGGAAATCATGACCAGGCACTACTATCTCTCGCGGTATGCGCCCGGAGCGAAACCTGTCGCCTGGGTGACCAGTGGCGCCCCCGTGGAACTGCTGAGAGTCTTCGACTTCTACACGGTCTATCCTGAAAACCACGGAGCACTCTGCGGAGCCCGGATGATGGGGCCTGAAATCTGTTCCGAGGCAGAAGCCAGGGGTTACCATCCTGATCTCTGTTCCTATGCCCGCATCGACCTGGGACACGCCTTCTCCGGGAAGACCCCGGCAGGCCGCCTCCCGAGACCGGACCTCCTTTATTGCTCGAACAATATCTGCCAGACCGTGCTCTACTGGTTCAAGGCCCTTTCCCACTACTGGGATATCCCCCTCATCCTCTTTGACACCCCTTACAACTTTGAGGAGATCAGGGATCGTGATATACGGTATATGGTCAGCCAGTTTGAGGAGATGATTCCCGAGCTGGAGCGCATTTCCGGCACGAAATTCTCTGAAACACATTTCCAGAAGACCATCTCCCTTGCCAGGAAATCTTCGGTCAGATGGGGCGAGGTCCTTGGGACCATGAAAAATCGCCCTGCGCCCATGAGCATCTTCGACGCCTTCGTTCATCTCGCCCCGATTGTCTCTCTCAGAGGCCTTCCCGTTTCCATGGAATATTATGATCTCCTTCTGAATGAGCTGAGGGAGAGGGTCAAATCAGGTATCGGCGCGGTCACCAATGAACGAAAACGGCTCATGTGGGATAACATAGCCGTGTGGTTCAAGCTCCGGGACTGGTCCCATCTCTTTGCAGAAAGGGGTTTCAATTTCGTGGCGGCAACTTATACCAACGCCTGGGCCGAAACCATTCACTATCTCGACGAGAAGTCCCCCTTCGAGTCCATGGCCAGGGCCTACAGCCTGGTCATCCTCAACAACAATCTGAATCACAGGCTCAATTTGATGGAGCGGATGATCAAGGACTACCAGGTGGATGGGCTCGTAGTCCACTCGGACCGGAGTTGCAAGCCCTATTCCGTAGGACAATATGATCTCAAGCGCTTGTTGGCGGAAAGGTTGGATGTCAAATCTGTGGTTATAGAGGCGGACATGACCGATTCAAGGGTCTATTCAGAAGAACAGGCCCGAACCCGTCTGGAGGCCTTTTTCGAGGCGCTGGAGGGTGAGGGTAAGGCTTAAGGCAAAAACGAGAAGGCTTCAATAGCCTCGGCATTTTCATTTCTTCAACATGACCGCGACGGCGAACCTCCCCGTCTTCCCCTCTTTCCTGTAGGAAAAAAAGCGGTCCGTCCTGCAACGGGTGCAGATGCCTGATATCTCCACATGGTCTGCCCGGATGCCTGCATCCATCAGCTGCCGGCAACTGACGGCCCACAGATCGAAATGGTTCTCGCGCACCTGAAACCGGCGGAAGCTTTCCGGAAAGATGGTCTCGTGTCCGATAAACTCCCCACAGCAGGGTCCCAGGGACGGCCCGATGGCTGCCAGGACGGCGGCCGGACTGGAGCTGAACACCTCCACCATAGATTGAACGGCTTTTCCGAGGATATTTCCAACGTTTCCCCGCCACCCGCAATGAACCACGGCCACGGCCCTTTTATCAGGATCGTACAGGATCACGCCCTGGCAATCCGCCAGTTTTACCATGAGTCCCTGCCCCTGAACCCGGGTCATGATGACATCGGCCGAAGGAGGTGTGTGAAGACCCATATCCCCCTCTTTCTCCATGACCACTATCCGATCGCCATGGACCTGGTTCACCTGTAGCAGGGAGTCCGCACCCAGGGTATTCCGCACCCTTTCAAGATTCTCTTTGACAAATTCGGCTGAATCGCCCACTGAGGAACTCACGTTCAGGCTGTCATAGGGCTTCCGACTCACGCCCCCGCAGCGTGTGAAAATCCCGTGGACAAGATCGGCGTGTGCCGAGAGCCCGGGGTAACAGAGGTGTGGAAAAGGATGTTCCTGCCGGATAAGTTCAGATGGTGTGTAATATGGAATATGAGAAAAATTTGAAGAGGAGATGGGGTCGGATTCTTGCATTTCAGGGGTAATCCTTGGCCGTGCATCCCTATTCAAGCCATGACCGCGAAGTCCTTGCCACCCGGAGACTGGAGATAGATTCCGCCACGACACAGGCTCTCTTACTTACCGCTGCTTCCTCCCGGATCTGACGGGGTTCATAAGCGCCTGTCACGTGAGGTCCATCTCCTTCTCAAAAGTGACGCGGAACGACCCGAACCAAGGCCCTCCTGAGGGACGTTCAACCCCGCATGAGCGGATTTCGGGTTAAAGGGCACCGCTAGCTCCCCGTCTAGCACGACCAAGGATTCTTGATAGAACGTGGAAAGTCCGGTCCTCAGGACTTTTCACGAAGCCGTCATCCCTAGAAATCCTAAAAGACGTCTACCCTTTCCTTCAGCTCTTTTCCCACCTTGAAAAAGGGGAGTCTCTTGGGAGAGACTTTAATAACATCTCCGGTCTTTGGATTTCGGCCCTTGTAGCCCTCGTACTCCTTGATTTTGAAGCTGCCAAGCCCCCTAATCTCAATACGTTCACCACGGGCAAGGGTGCTTTCCATATCTTCAAAAACCGTGTTCACCACATCTTCCGCCCTTTTTAACGGCAGGTCCTCCGCCTTTGCAAGAGCCTCTATGAGTTGTGATTTGTTCATGTCCTCCCTCGTTTTCGATATAGAGTAATAAAAGGTGGTTACCTGATGAGTAGTTCAAAATAGTCCATCACGAAAATGAAGTCAAGAGAAATGAATCATCGAGATGTTTACTTTTTGCTGACATTGCGTTATAAGGCGATTGCTTGTCCACAAGAAGGAGAATGCCAGAATGAAAACTTTGACCCGCCGAGGCATTGAAGGCCTTGTGCCCTATCCTCCGGGGAAGCCCATTGAAGAACTGGAACGCGATCTCGGCATTCAGGGGTCCATCAAACTCGCTTCCAACGAAAATCCCCTCGGTCCTTCACCGAAGGCCATCGATGCCGTTCGGGGAAAGCTGGGAACCCTCAACCGGTATCCGGATGGCAGTGGATACTATTTGAAATCCAAATTGAGCGAAAAGTTCGGTCTTTCCCCGGACCGAATCCTACTGGGAAACGGTTCAAACGAGATCATCGAGTTGATCATCCGCACATTTCTCGAACCTGAAGAAGAGGTCATTCAGGCCTTCCCCACATTTCTGGTCTACGAGAAAATCGTGAGAGGGGCCGGAGGCCGGACCATCTCCGTGCCGCTGGAGCAGTTTGGAATCAACCTCGAGGGGATACTGGCCGCCATTACCCCCGGGACAAAGATCATCTTTGTGAACAATCCCAACAACCCCACGGGTTCCATTCTGGGTGCGAGAGAGATGAGGCTTTTTCTGGAGGCCGTGCCAAAAGATCTTATTGTGGTCCTGGATGAAGCCTACATTGAATTTGTTACGGACCCTGGTTGTGCCAACGGCCTCCAATTGCTGGATACGCATCCCGGTATCGTCGTGCTGAGAACCTTTTCCAAACTCTACGGGCTGGCCGGCCTGAGGATAGGCTACGGATTCACCTCAGCCAAAATCGCGGACTACATCAACCGGGTAAGGCAGCCTTTCAACGCGAACGCCCTGGCACAGGCAGCAGCCACCGCCGCCCTGGATGATACGGACTTTGCAAACCGGACCCTGGGTACGATTCGAGACGGCCTGGCCTACCTTCAGGAGCACCTGGCCCGGATGGGACTGGAGGTTGTTCCGACACAAACCAACTTCTTTTTGATAAGAGTTCCCCTGGGCGGCAAAGACACCTATGAGAAACTCCTCCGCAAAGGCGTCATCGTCCGTTCAATGGACAGTTACTCCCTGCCCGAATACATCCGTATCAACGTGGGGCTTCCGGAAGAGAATGAGCGATTCATCAGGGCCATGCAAAGCCTTCTGCAGGAAGAGGTGTCGGTCTTTGAGTAACATCATTACCATTGATGGGCCTGCAGGATCAGGGAAAAGCACAGTCAGCAAACTGCTCGCCGAAAAGCTCCATTATCTGTATCTCGACACAGGGGCCATGTACCGGGCGGTCGCATTGGCCGCAGAACGAAACCATATACCTCTGGATCAAGGTGCACGACTGGGAGAACTTTGCCGCCACATGGCCTTGAGATTTCAATCCGAAGGCGGCGGTCTCAAACTCTACCTCGATGAAGAGGATATCAGTCTTGCCATACGTCGGCCCGACATGGACATGCGTTCTTCCATCGTTTCGGCTGTGAGTGAGGTGAGAGAGGCCATGACCGAACTTCAGAAACGCATGGCCAAGGGAACCAACGTGGTGGCGGAGGGAAGGGACATGGGGACCATCGTCTTTCCCCAGGCCCGTAATAAGTTTTTTCTGACGGCCAGCCAGGATGAACGCGCCGGGAGGAGATACCTGGAACGTATGGGCCGTGGTGAGAGCGTGGCGGCAGAAGAAGTAAAGGCCGCACTTCTTAAACGGGACGAGCAGGACAAGACAAGGCCCCTGGCACCTCTCAAGGCGGCAGAGGATGCGATCCTCATTGATTCCACGAAGCTCACACAGGATCAGGTGGTCCACACGATCCTGGCCCACCTGAAGGAAGACCTGTGACGATGCTGAGGGGGAGAAATATGGACTGCTCTACAAATAAGTTGTATTTCTTTAAATACTTTGTTATTTACTAAAGGTTAAGCCTCTCGGTGAGGCAAATATGCGCAGGGGGTGTTTGGGTTAATGGAAAAAGGCACAGATGAAATCATTGAAGAAACAGCGGACACAAGCGACATAGCGACACCTGAGTTTCCTAATGAAATAAAAGCATTAGATGATCCAGAGGGCGAACTGACCCGGGATAAAGAGGGGGCCAATGAAGACGGCAGTTTCATGGAACTCTACGAGGAAAGCCTCAAGAGCATTCAGGAAGGCGAGGTTATCAACGGGGAGATCGTTCAGATCGACAAAGAATTTGTCCTTGTGGACATTGGATATAAATCAGAGGGGCAAATTCGCATAGAGGAATTCTATGACGGAAATGGCGGCCTGACAGCAAAAGTCGGTGACAAGGTCGATGTCCTTCTGGAACGAAAGGAAGACGAAGAAGGGCTGATCATCCTCTCCAAGGAAAAGGCCGCCAAGATCAAGGTCTGGGATGAAATCAAGAAAGTCTACGAACAAGACCAGACCATAGTGGGTACAATCATCTCCCGGGTAAAGGGAGGGCTTTCCGTTGATATCGGCCTGCAGGCCTTTTTGCCCGGATCCCAGGTGGACCTGCGGCCGATACGGGACATGGATGCCCTGGTGGGGACCGCGCAGGAATTCAAGATTGTCAAATATAACAAGCGGAGGGGGAACATCGTCCTGTCGCGAAGGGCCATTCTGGAAGCCGAAAGGATGTCGCTCAGGGAAACCACCCTGAAGATCCTTGAAGAGGGCGCAACGCTTGAAGGGAGTGTCAAAAACATCACGGATTACGGCCTGTTTATTGACCTGGGAGGAATTGACGGCCTCGTGCATATCACCGATATGTCCTGGGGGCGCGTGGGCCATCCTTCAGAGCTGTACCGTGTAGGGGACACCATCACGGTCAAGGTCCTCAAGTTTGATCGGGAGAGAGAACGCGTTTCTCTCGGGATCAAGCAGTTGACGCCTGATCCATGGAGCAATGCCGGTGAAAAATACCCCATGGGCACGCGAATTCAAGGCAAGGTCGTGAGTCTCACCGACTATGGTGCCTTCATTGAAATAGAGGAAGGTGTGGAGGGCCTCATCCACGTCTCTGAAATGTCATGGACCAGGAAGGTCCGTCATCCTTCCCAACTCCTGACCGTTGAGGAGATGGTTGACGTGCTCGTACTCAATATCGACGCCAATAACAAACGCATCTCCCTGGGCATGAAGCAGGTCGAACCCAACCCATGGGATATTATTGCAGAGAAATACCCGGTGGGGACGACCATCGAGGGTAAGATCAAGAACATCACGGATTTCGGGATTTTCATCGGGATTGACGAAGGCATTGACGGCCTGGTCCATATATCCGATATCTCCTGGACCAAGCGCATCAAACACCCTTCCGAGGTGTACAAAAAGGGCGAGGAAGTCCAGGCCGTTGTCTTGAATATCGATAAAGCCAATGAGCGTTTTTCCCTGGGCATCAAACAGTTGACAACAGACCCCTGGACTGAAATCCCGAGAAGATACAAGGCCGGCACGCGGGTAACAGGCACCGTGACAAATGTGACGGATTTTGGCATTTTTGTTGAACTTGAAGAAGGAATCGAAGGCCTGATACACGTGTCTGAGCTGCCGAAGGACAAAAAGGGCCAAAGCCTTTCGCGATTTCAGGTGGATGATGTCATACAGGCAAAGGTGGTCAACGTATCACGGGATGATAAGAAGATCGGCCTGTCCATACGGAAACTCGAAGAGACCTCTGAAAAGGCCGTTTACGCCAGTTACCTGAACAACAAGACGGGGGCTACCTCCAACCTGGGAGAACTCCTGAAAGAGGAGATGATGCACCTCCAGCAGGACGGCCTACCGGAAAACGACAATGACGACGTCCCCGCTGAACCGGAACCGGAATCAGAAACCGTAATGGAGTCTGCTGAAAGCTCTGCTGATGAACCGGAACCGGAATCAGAAGCCGTAGTGGAATCCGCTGAAAGCCCTTCTGACGAACCGGAAGAGGCTGAAAAAGAAACCGAGACCACTTGATTTCCATGTTCAAGAGGCCTTTGCTCCCCCCCGGCGACCGTGTGACCTGCAGCCTGCTCGGCGCAGGTCCGGAACAGAGTAAGTAATGGCAAAAAAGAAACATACCGTACTTACTGTCTTTATCATTATCGCGGCCGTTGCACTGTTGCTGGGGACCATTTCCATTATTGTTGTCAGAACCCTCGCACCTTCTTCCCGTATTTCCTTCGGAAAAAAGATAGGCGTTATTACCATCAACGGCACCATTCTGAATGCCCAACCCACCCTTTCGGAAATCATCCGGTTCAGGAAAGACAAGGCTGTCAAGGCCATTATCGTGAGGATTGATTCTCCGGGCGGAGGGGTCGGCCCTTCCCAGGAGATCTACGAAGAATTACGGAGAACCAGAAAATCCAAAAAGGTCATTGCCTCCATGGGGAGCGTTGCCGCCTCCGGGGGATTCTACATCGCGGCCGCAGCCGATAAGATCGTTGCCAATCCAGGAACAATCACCGGCAGTATCGGGGTTATCATGGAGTTTGTGCGTTTGGAAGAACTCCTGAAGAAAATAGGCGTAAGTATCGATGTACTCAAGAGCGGTGAATATAAGGACATGGGCTATCCCCAGAGAAAGCTGACCGAGGGTGACAAGCAAATCCTCAACCAGGTCATCAGCGATATAAAGCAGCAATTTGTGCGGGCCGTTGCCAAGGGCAGGCATCTTCCAAAGGAAGAAGTGGAAAAAATCGCAGACGGACGTATCTTTTCAGGCGAGAGGGCCAAAGCCTTGGGTCTGGTGGATGCCCTTGGAAATTTTCAAGATGCTGTCGAATTGGCCAAGAAGATGGCAGGGATCAAGGGAGATGTGACGCTGGTATACCCCAAGAAACGCGGAATAAATTTCTGGGATCTCATTTTCGACTCGGCTTCAAAGTCAGCCCTGAAATGGCTGCAGAAGACACAAACAAGGGTAGAATATTCCTGGCAGAACAGCCTCAATCCCGCTTTTAGATAAAGCGGCTCACGTCCCCTTTCCCTTTTCTGATCACCTCAGGTCGATCATTGATCAGAGAAACCACACTGGATGGATCCGGATCAACCACACCACCATCAATAATGATATCGATAAAAGGCCCATAGGCCTCATTGATCGCATGGGGTTCGTTAAAACCGGCACTGGTGCTTATGATGGGCCTTCCAAGGGCCGTCACGATGGCGAGGGAAATCCGATTGTCCGGGACCCTGATACCCACCGTATTTCTCTTGGTCAGCATGATTTTTGGGACCAGTTTTGTCCCTTCGAGGACAAATGTGTACGGCCCGGGCAGGAGGCTTTTCATGGTCTTATAGGCATAGTTGGAAACCTTGGCATACTGGCTGATGCCCTTCAGACTGTCGCAAATGAAGGAGAAAGGCTTCTTGAGTGGACGGTTCTTGAGCCTGTATATCTGCTGGATCGCTTTTTTGTTGTACAAGTCACAACCAATACCGTAAAAGGTATCGGTGGGATAGGCGATCAGCCCACCGTCCTCCAGTGCCTGTGCAACCCGTGAAATCAGACGGTGCTGGGGGTTGTCCGGATTAATTGAAAAAACTTGGGATTTTTTTCGGGACCTGGGGTCCGATCTCTGATTATTCATAGTTTACCGGTTACGCGTTTTTAAGGAGTCAATGGATGTGATGGCTGTCATGATCCTTTTCTCATGCCTTTTCGGCCTCATTTTTGGAAGCTTTCTGAACGTCTGCATCTACCGAATTCCCATAAAGAAATCTATCATTTTTCCCCCTTCAAGCTGTCCAAAATGCGGTCGGCATATCAGATTCTACGATAATATTCCCCTTCTGAGCTATGTCTTTCTACTCGGCAAATGCCGATTCTGCCATGAACATATTCCCTTGCGCTACCCGTTCATTGAAGCCCTTTCGGGCCTGCTGAGCGTCATCTTGTTTATCAGATATGGGCTGACTTATCAATATTTCATGTTCTATTTGTTCGTCATGTCCCTCGTGGTGATCAGTTTTATCGATCTCCAACACCAGATCATACCCGATATCCTTTCCATTCCAGGGATTGTCGTGGGGATAGGCCTATCCTTTTTCCCAGGCCATGTCCAGTGGATAGATTCCTTGATCGGCGCCCTGGGGGGCGGAGGGCTCCTCTATCTCGTCGCCGTCGTCTTCAAAAAAGTGACAGGGAGGGATGGAATGGGCGGCGGTGATGTAAAGCTCCTGGCCATGCTTGGCGCATGGATGGGCTGGCAATCACTCCCCTTTATCCTGCTGCTTTCTTCCCTCTCGGGAATCCTCATTGGTGGAGGAGCCCTTCTCATGGCTGGGAAAGGATACCGCGTACGGATCCCCTTTGGACCGTTTCTCTCTGTAGGCGCAATGATCTACTTCTTTTTTGGCCCTCAACTTGTAAGATGGTACTTGCAATCGTTCTTTTAGTGAGGACCCGCTTTGAGATTTCCAGGCAACAGCCTTCGATTGAATATCCTTGCCAACCTGACGTTTCTCATCGTGGCAGCAATGTTATTGATCAGCATCGTGATGGTCAAGTTTGAAGAACGCGATCTAATCCAAGGAAAGTTGCAGATGGGAGATCTGCTTTCCCGGAGTCTTCAACAAATGGTCGGAGATGAATTGATGCGGCCTGGGAGGAAGACCTATGGCTCCCCTTCCCTCACCTCAAAGAAACAGACAATTCTCGCCCTGATCCAAAGGGCCGGTTTTGAAGGAGCGGCCCTCGTTGACCGGAAGGGCATCGCTCTTTTCACAAGCCTCCCCGATGGTGAAGAGAGAAAAATGGGTCTTGCCCAAGCCCGCCATTCTTTGATTACCAGACAGACGGCAGTGCGTTTTTCAGGTCAGGTCTGGGGAGTATTGTGGCCCGCCCATGACATGATGATGATCACCACCCCCCTGATCGAGCAGAAAGGCCTCCTGGGCAGCATTGCGGTCTGGGGCGATCTGCGACCCATTTACCGGAAGATAAGGAGGTCGGAGAAACTCGTTCTCATCTACATCCTGTTGAACACACTGGTCCTTATCAGCGTGGGTCTTTACCTCCTGTCCCGAACGGTCGTCAATCCCGTCAACAGGCTGCTTCGCTTAACAGAGACCTTTGAGGAAGGAGAACTCCTGCCTCTCTTCCCTGACGCCGGCGAAAACGAGATAGGGCAGCTCAACCGATCGCTCAACCTTATGCTCTCGCGGCTGGATGAGAACAAGAAGGAACTCCAGGCGCACATCACTTCCCTCGAACAGGCTAATGTGGAGATTAGAAAGACCCAGGAAGAGCTTATCATGTCAGAGAAACTGGCTTCAGTGGGCCGTCTTGCGACAGGTATTGCACATGAAATAGGCAACCCCATGGGCATTATTCTCGGCTATATGGATCTCCTCAAAAGGGGAGATCTCTCCCCCGACGAAAGGGCGGATTTTCTTGAGCGGGTCGAGTCGGAAATCACACGAATCAATGACATCATCCGGCAGCTTCTGGACTTTTCGAGACCTGCAGGCGGAGAACCTGACAGGGTGCGGCTCCATGAACTGTTACGGGCGACGATCCGGATCCTGAAACCCCAACCCCTGATGTCGGACGTCCAGCTGGACATTGCATTCGATGCCTCTCGGGACACCATATGGGCCGATCCCAATCAGGTTCAACAGGTATTGCTCAATATTATGATGAACGCTGCGGATGCCATGTCGCAGGAAAAGCGGCTGACTATTGAAACCTCCAACACGCCGGACACAATCCGGATACAATTCAAAGACACGGGTTCCGGAATACCCGAAGAAGACCTGGGAAGGATCTTTGACCCGTTTTACACCACGAAGCCTCCGGGGAAAGGAACCGGGTTGGGCCTTTCCGTGTCTCACAAGATCATCCGAAACCTGGGGGGTATCATCCGGGCCGAAAACAACCGGGGGACCGGCACGACCATCACGATTGACATTCCGCTGTATAGAGAAGGAGAGGAGGATTCATGTCCCAGAAACGGGTCTTGATCATTGACGACGAGAAAAACATGCGGCACATGCTTGAGACCATGCTTGGCAAGCAGGGCTATGACGTCGACAGCGCAGCCAACGGCATGAAAGCCCTTGAAAAAATGGCAACGAGCGATTTTGACTTCATTCTCTGCGATATCCGCATGCCCGAAATGGATGGAATGGCCTTTCTGGAAAAATCCATCGCCTCATTCCCCGAAAAAACCTATATCATGATGTCCGCTTACGGCACTGTGGAAACCGCCCTTGATGCCATCAAGAAGGGGGCCTACGACTATATCTCCAAGCCCTTCAAGGCGGACGAAGTCCTCCTGACCCTCAGAAAGGCGGAAGAACGGGAACGCCTCAAGACGGAAAACGTCCAACTCAAGAACCGGATCAGGAAAATCGAACAGAAATATTCCTTCGGGAACATCATCGCCCGAAGCGAATCCATGGCCAAGGTCTTTGATCTTGTCCAGACCGTGGCGGATCACAAGACCACCATCCTGATCACCGGGGAAAGCGGCACGGGAAAAGAACTCATAGCCAAGGCCATACACACGAGCAGCATCCGGTCCTCTGCGCCGCTTGTGAGTATCAATTGCGGGGGTATTCCACAGAATCTTCTGGAAAGCGAGCTTTTCGGCTACAAGAAGGGGGCCTTCACCGATGCCTTGAAAAACAAGCCCGGTCGCTTTGAAGAGGCGCATACAGGGACCCTTTTTCTTGATGAAATAGGGGAACTCCCTCTCCCTCTGCAAGTCAAGTTGCTCCGGGTTCTGCAGGAAGAAGAGATCACCCCGCTGGGTGATGTCGGGTCTAAAAAGATTGATGTGAGGATCATCACCGCAACGGCAAGAAACCTGATCGAAGAGGTGAAAGCCGGCAGGTTCCGCGAGGACCTTTTCTACCGCATAAACGTGATGGCCATTCACCTGCCGCCCCTGAGGGAAAGACGTGGGGATATTCCCCTGCTGGTGGGCTATTTCATTGACCTTTTCAACAAGAAGCTGAACAAGGGGATCGAAGGGCTGTCTTCCGAGGCCATGCCCATACTGATGGAACATCCCTGGCCGGGAAATGTGAGGGAACTGGAAAACGTCATGGAGAGGGCCGTTCTTCTTGCCAAGGGCAGCTGGATCACCCCGCAGGAACTTCCCCCCTCCCTGACCGAACCCTCGAGGATCTCTCCAGGGCCGGCACATGGAGACACCCTTTCCATCAAGAAGGCCTCAAGACAGCTGGAACGTGAACTCATTGAGAAGGCCCTCAAAATAACCGGGGGAAACCGGACACAGGCCTCGAAAATCCTGGAGATCAGTCGGCCGATTCTCATTGCCAAAATCAAGAAATACGGGCTAGGAAAGTAAGGGCTTTTGTCTATCACCCCTGATTTTCAGCGAGTCTCAGGCCCAGTTGCAGGGCTTTCTTGTTCATCTCCAGAAAGTCCGGATTGATTCGCCCTTCCAGTACCGCCATGATGGATTTCGTCTTGATCAGATCGGTCAACCCGATCAACACCCCCAGCATGCAGATGTTGAAGACGATGGGCTTGCCGATCTCATCCAAAACGGCCCGGTACATGCCCAGCTCCACCTGTTTGGCATCGATTCTGTGCTCAAGGGCTACAAACTCCGTATCGGTCAACAGGAGACCACCCGGCGTGATTATCTCTGAATATTTGTTGTAGGCTTCCTGGGTCAGGCAGACCAGAAGGTGGGGATTGATCACCTTGGGATACCGGATGGGATCATGGGAAATCACCACATCCGCTCTGGTTGCACCACCACGGGCCTCGGGGCCATAGGCCTGGGTCTGAACTGCATTCATATCCTCATAAATAGCCGCGGCCTCGGCAAGAATGATAGCCGCCGTAATAACACCCTGGCCGCCGGAGCCGGTCAAAACGATGCGCTTAGTTTCCATGGCTGGCCACCTCCGAAAGGCCGGGCCGATCATGGTCGAGGGGTGGTGTCACCAACGTTCCTGCCCTATTCAGATCCATCATCATGGTGTTTCGCCCGGGGCTGCTTCTTCTTTTGAGATCCGGTGCTGTTCCACCAGGTCCAGATAGGTCCGGGAGTATTCCGGGCGTTCCTCCTCCACAAAGATGCCGCGTTCGACGAGTTCAGGATTTTCCCTGCTTTTCTTGGACCCTATGGGCGCAGTCAGGTCTCTATATTGCGACATCATTTCTATGGCGCTTCCGAGCCGGTTTTTTCGGCCGTAATAGGTGGGGCACTGGGACATGACTTCCACCACGGAAAACCCTTTGTGTTGGATAGCCTTCGCCAGAATCTTGATCATTTCCTGAACGTGATAGGTGGTTGTCCTGGCGACAAAAGAGGCCCCTGCGCCCTTCACAAGTTTCGCGATATCAAAGGCGTGATCGATATTGCCAAAAGGGGCCGTCGTGCCCTTTTCCCCAAAGGGCGTCATGGGAGAAAATTGCCCCCCTGTCATGCCATAGATGCGGTTGTCCATGATGATGGCCGTCAGGTCCAGGTTTCTCCGGGCGGCATGGATGAGATGGTTTCCCCCAATGGCCAGGGCGTCACCGTCACCCATCGGTACAATGACCTTCAGGTCGGGCCTCCCCATCTTGACTCCGGTGGCAAAGGCAAGAGCCCTGCCGTGCAGGGTATGCATGGTGTGGAAATCCAGATAACCGGGCATTCGTGATGAACAGCCTATGCCGGCGACCACGACGATCTCGTTTTTCTCCAACCCAAGGCGATCGATAGCCCGGATCATGCTGGACATGACAATGCCGTGACCGCATCCCGGGCACCAGAGATGCGGAAAAAACCGTTGACGCACGTAGTCTTTTACGGCCACGCTAAACCCCTTTGCCCTTTATCATGTTGAGTGATTGTAATATGTCCGCCGGGGAAATGAAGATTCCATCGAAGCGATTGGACAGGAACACCTTTTCCGGTTCCACTACGGCCTTCGTGACTTCCTGGCAGATCTGTCCGCGGTTCATTTCAACCACCATCACCTGCTCGCGTCCCGCGCATTTCTTCCGGACAACACCCTT
>Ga0307440_1000666_pt1 | contig 16998 bp, 13 predicted proteins | sample SalMarWE160410MG_FD_202150 | JGI IMG/M metagenome (GOLD analysis project Ga0307440, IMG submission 202150) | Salt marsh sediment microbial communities from the Plum Island Ecosystem LTER, Massachusetts, United States - WE1604-10 | ecosystem: Environmental > Aquatic > Marine > Intertidal zone >... | reverse complement strand
CATCAGCTGCCCGAGGCTGCCGCCGAGCGAGGTGATCACCGCCGGAAAGGGGCGGAACAGGATGTGGCCGAACTCGTGGAAGGGCAGGTTGACCCCATGCAGGAAGCTTTCGCCGGCCGCATTCGCGGCGATCGGCGAGAAGATGAAGCGGATGCTCCAGTAGGCGAGCAGGGCCAGCAACAGCCCCCTGCCGACCAGCGCCAACGGATTCGACACCTGTGCGGGCACGAAACCGTCGCCGTCGCTACTGGTTCATCTTCTCGAAGAACTCGGCGTTGTTCTTGGTCTTGGAGAGCTTGTCGAGCAGGAACTCCATGGCGTCGACGGTGCCCATCGGCGACAGGATCTTGCGCAGGATCCAGATCTTCTGCAGCTCGTCGCGCGGTACCAGCAGCTCTTCCTTGCGGGTGCCGGACGGGGCGATGTCGATGGCCGGGAACACGCGCTTGTCGACCAGCTTGCGCTCCAGCTTGATCTCCATGTTGCCCGTGCCCTTGAACTCCTCGAAGATCACCTCGTCCATCTTGCTGCCGGTGTCGACGAGCGCGGTGGCGATGATGGTCAGCGAGCCGCCGCCCTCGATGTTGCGGGCCGCGCCGAAGAAGCGCTTCGGGCGGTGCAGGGCGTTGGAGTCCACGCCGCCGGACAGGATCTTGCCCGAGGACGGCACCACCGTGTTGTAGGCACGCGCCAGGCGCGTGATCGAGTCGAGCAGGATCACCACGTCCTTGCCATGCTCGACCATGCGCTTGGCCTTCTCGATGACCATCTCGGACACCTGCACATGGCGCTGGGCCGGCTCGTCGAAGGTCGAGGACACGACCTCGCCCTTGACCGAGCGCTTCATGTCGGTGACCTCTTCGGGGCGCTCGTCGATCAGCAGCACGATCAGGGCGACCTCCGGATGGTTGCGCTCGATCGAATGCGCGATCGACTGCATCATCATGGTCTTGCCGGTGCGTGGCGGCGCCACCAGCAGGCCGCGCTGGCCCTTGCCGATCGGCGAGATCAGGTCGATGACGCGGCCGGTCATGTCCTTGTAGGTCGGATCGTCGACCTCCATGGTCAGGCCTTCGTCCGGGTACAGCGGCGTCAGGTTGTCGAACAGCACCTTGGTGCGCGCGACCTGCGGCTCCTCGCCGTTGGTCAGATCGACGGTCTTCAGTGCGAAATAGCGCTCGCCCTTGCGCGGCATGCGGATCTCGCCGGCCACGGTGTCGCCCTTGCGCAGCCAGTAGCGGCGCAGCTGGTTGTGCGAAACGTAGATGTCGTCCGGGCCGGACAGGTAATTGGCCTCGACCGAGCGCAGGAAGCCGTAGCCGTCGGGCAGGATCTCGAGCACGCCCTCGCTGTACAGGGTGCCGCCCCGCTGCGCATGGGCCTTCAGGATGGCGAAGACCTGCTCCTGCTTGCGCATGCCGGCGGCGTTGTCGATGCCGAGCGAGTCGGCCTTCTCGAGCAGCTCGGTCGGGCTCATGGCGTTGACCTCGCGCAGGTGCAGGGTCACGCCGGCCAGCTCGTTGGAGATGTATTCATCGTCGCCGCCTTCCTGGGCGCGGTGCTTGGCGTTGCCCTTGTCGCCATTGTTGAAACGGCGGCCGCGGCCGCGGCGCTCATCGCCGCGCGACGCCTCCTCCTCGCCCTCCTGGACCTGGACGGAATCGTTGTCCTCGGACGGGGCGGCATCCGCCTCGCGCACCGGGGCGGCGCCGGACTCCGCCGTCTCGGATTTACGGCGGCGGCCACGCCGCTTGGCCGTCTTTTGCTCGGTGGCCGCATTGGCCCCCGGCATGCTCTCCATGTCTGCGACTTGTTCAGAACTCATGTACTCTCCCCAGGGGTTACGCTCTTGCGAGCGGTGAAGGACGAAGGCACGCGCCGAACCATGCGATATGATCTCAGGCTGATGATCGGGATGTGCGGTTGAAAGGGCTGCTCCCGCCAGTGGCGGTCACCATGCATTGCTAGCACAGGCGCGGCCGCGATGTCAACGCGCAGCAGCCTGTGCTGCGGCCAGGAACTCGGCATGCAGCGCGTCCGCCTGCCGCTGCAGCGTTTCCAGATCCCCGTCGTTGGGCACGATGCGATCGGCCAGGCGCCGGCGTTCGTCGTCATCGCACTGGCGGGCCACGATACGCGCGAACGCCTCGGGGCTTTGCCGCTGGCGCTGCACGACACGCCGGCGGCGCGTATCCATGTCCGCCATCACCACGACGACGCAGTCGACCCGTTCGGCCGAGCCCGACTCGATCAGCACCGAGGCCTCGATCACCACGAAGGGGCCCTGTTGGCAACTCACCCAGGCCTCGGCCTCCTGCCAGATGTACGGGTGGACGATGGCCCCCAGGCGGCGCGCACCCTGATCCGTGGCCAGCGCGATGCGGCCGATCGCCTTGCGGTCCGGGCTGCCGTCCGGCTGCAGCACCGCCGGCCCGAAGGCCTGCCTCAGGGCGTCGCGGATACCGGCATGGGTCATCAGCACGGCATGGCCGACCGCATCCAGATCCAGCACGGGCACGCCGAGGGCGGCAAGCATGCCGGCCACCGTGCTCTTGCCGCTGCCGATGCCGCCGGTCAGGCCGACCACCCAGGGGCGCCGCCCCATTCAGCCCCCGGCCAGGCCCAGGTACCAGCGCACGCTGGCCTGCCCCCACAGCAGCCAGGCGACACCCGCCGCGGCCAGGAACGGCCCGTACGGCACGGAGGCGCGCATGCCCCGGCGACTCAGCCACAGGTACAGGCTACCGACCGCGGCACCGCTCAGCGAGGATACGAACACGATGAAGGGCAGGGCCTTCCAGCCGAAGAACGCCCCCAGCATGGCCAGCAGCTTGAAGTCGCCGTAGCCCAGGCCTTCGCGCCTGGCCACCAGCACGAACACCCTGGCCACGAGCCAGAAGATGGCGTACCCCGCCACCGCCCCGACCAGGCTCGCCACCGGATCGCCGATCCAGAAACTGAAGCCCAGGCCGACGCCGGTGCCGGGCAGGGTCAGCGCGTCCGGGAGCAGCCCCGTCTCCAGATCGATCAGGGTCAGGATCCACAGCAGGGTCACGAGCACCAGCGCCATCAGCAGCTGGACCGTCGGGCCGAAATACCACGCGAGCCCGGCCCAGCTGGCGCCCATCAGCGCCTCGAGCAGCGGGTAGCGCCAGGCGATCGGCACGCCGCAATGCCGGCAGCGGCCGCCGAGCATCAGGTATGAAAGCAGGGGGACGTTGTCGTACCAGGCGATGGCATGGCCGCAGGCGGGACAATGGCTGCCCGGAAACGACACCGATTGGCGGCGGGGGATGCGATGGACGCAGACGTTGGCGAAGCTGCCGACCAGCAGGCCGAGGATGGCGGCGATGGCGATCAGCAGGGTCATTCCCCGTCCACATCCCTGAGCCCGAGCTTGTCCATGCGGTAGCGCATGGAACGGAAACTGATGCCCAGCATCTCGGCGGCACGGGTCGCATTGCCGCCGCAGGCATCCAGTGCCTGCCCGATCAGCATGCGCTCGATATCGGCCAGGCCTTCGTCGAGATTGATGCCCTGCTTCTGCAGCTCCGCCAGCGATGTCATGCCCGGTGACGACCCCACCCCCGGCTGATAGATGTCCTCCAGCAGCGCCACGTCCATCTCCCCGTCGGCCATGGCGAGCATGCGCTGGATCACGTTCTCCAGTTCGCGCACATTGCCCATGAACGGCATCGTCATCATCCGCTGCATGCACGCATCACTCATCGTCGTGCCCTCGTCCCCCCACCTGGCCAGCATGCGTTCGACCAGCACGGGGATGTCCTCCCTTCTGGCCCTGAGCGGCGGCATGTGCACCGGCACCACATGCAGGCGGTAATACAGATCCTCGCGGAAGTTGCCGAGACGCACCTCCTCGGCCAGGTCCCGGTTGGTCGCCGCCACCACGCGCACATCGACGGCGAGCTCCCTGTCGCCGCCGACGGGACGGACCTTCATCTCCTGCAGCACGCGCAGCAGCTTGACCTGGACGGACAGCGGCATCTCGCCGATCTCGTCGAGGAACAGCGTGCCGCCCTGCGCCGACTCGATCATGCCCTGACGATCGACGGTGGCGCCGGTAAAGGCGCCGCGCTTGTGCCCGAACAGCTCCGATTCGAACAGCTCGGCCGGAATGGCGCCGCAATGGACCGGCACGAACGGGCCGCCCGCCCGGGCCGAATGCTGGTGCAGGTAGTGCGCCGCCAGCTCCTTGCCGGTACCGGATTCGCCGGTGATCAGTACCGTGAAATCCCGTTGTGCGGCCCGGCGCAGGCGCTCGCGCACCCGCTGCATGGCCGGCGATACGCCGGCCAGCACCTCGTCCGCCTGCACATCCTCCGCCCCGGGAGCCGTGTCGCCCACCCCGGCGTCGAGCGCGCGCTCGACGGCCTGGGACAGTTCCTCGGCCGACACCGGCTTGGTCAGGTAATCGAAGGCGCCCTCCTTCATCGCCTCGACGGCCGTCTGCGCGCTGGCATAGGCGGTCAGCAGGATCACCGGCGTGTCGGGGCACAGCCGGGCCCCCATGCGCACCACGTCCAGGCCCTCGTCGCGGCCCTCCATGCGCAGGTCGGTCAGGATGATCTCGAAGCGCTGCCGGTTCAGCGCGGCCTCGGCCTCGGGGGCGTTGGCGCAGCCGACCACCCGATGCCCGTGGCCTTCCAGGATCAGCGTCAGCACCTGCCGGGCGTTGGCCTCGTCTTCCACCACCAGGACATCAGCCATGCCCTTCCCCCCCTACATGCATTTCCGGCTGCATATCCCCGCTGACGCGGAACCGCGTGCCGGTGGCACTGCTGTCCACGCTGACGGACCAGCCGTTGGCCCGGCATACCTGCCAGACCGTGGCCAGCCCCAGGCCCGTGCCGCCCGGACGCCCGCGCGCAAATGGTTCGAACAGGCGTTGACGCACCGTCTCGTCGATGCCGCCGCCGTGGTCGGACACCTCGAGTTGCCACTGCCCCGGCACATCATGATTGCGTCCCAGCACCACCCGCACCGTCCCCGGTTCGGGACTGGCCTCCAGAGCATTGCGCAACAGGTTGTCCAGGACAAGGCGGAAATGCCCGGGATCGAGCGCGAACGCTTCCAGATCCGTTTGCCATTGGACGCCCAGTCGGCCGTCGATATCCACCTGCCGCACCGCCGATTCCAGCAGATCGGACGGACATGCCTGCTCCGGTGCCGGCTTCAGGGGGGTGGTATAGGTCAGCATGTCGGTGACCAGCCGGTTCAGCCGCCGGATCTCGTCGCCGATGATCCCCTTCAGGCCATCGTTGCGCTTCTTCTGCGTGGTCAGCAGCTCCACGGCCTGGCCGATGGTCTGCAAGGGGTTGCGCAGTTCATGCGCCAGCATGGCCGACATGCGGCCGAGGGCGGCCAGCTTCTCCTGCTCGCTCAGGCGGCGTTCCAGTTCCCGGCGTTCGCTGAGGTCCACCAGCGTGATCAGCCAGGCGCGCTCCGTATCGTCGCTGGGCAGCGGCGCGACGGTGACCAGGCACACCTGCCCCCCCCGTTTCCATTCGAACTGGAACATGTCGCGCTTGGACTGGCGGAAGAAACCCTGCAGGCCCGGCTGCCCGGCAAAGATATCGATCGCGGCGCGGCCGACCAGCGGCCCGCTGGCACCCAGGATGCGCTGGGCCGCCGGGTTGCCGTCATGGACCTGCAGATCACCCCCCAGCACCAGCATGCCCTCGCGCATCGTCGACATGGCCTGCGCGTGCAGGTCCTGCAGGCTCTGGTGCCGCCGCTCGACCGCCTGCCCCCTGGCCCGCAGATCGGCCTGGCGGCGGGCGATGGCCGCCATGGCGCCACCGACGAGCAGGAAGGCCGAGGTCTGCAGCAGGATATGCAGGGTGTCGGCCACGCTGGGCTGCCACATGGCAACCATCCCGAAGCTGTAGACGGAGACCAGGTATACCGCGCAGCTCGCGATGCTGAAGACCAGCACCAGCGTGACATCGGCATACATGCCCATGGCGACCACGATCAGGCCGATCAGGAACGAGAACGGGCTCTGGATCCCGGCCGTGGCGAACACCAGCCCGCCGGTCAGCAACAGGTCCGGTCCCAGCTGGCTGACCAGGCGGACGACCAGGGAGCGGGAGGTGCGAAGCACGGCGGCCTGGGTCATGAACGCCAGCATGCCGAGCACGGCCAGTACCTCGAGGGTATGCCGCTGGAATGCCGAATCCTGATCGATGTAGAAGGCCACGGCGATGCCTGCCGCCGACAGCAGTACCACCAGCCGGGCCAGGTACAGGCCGAACCCGACAGCGGCCACAGGCTGTTTCGCTATGTCCGGGGCATCACCCATGCATCAACGGGGGGACCGTGTTAACTGCCGCCGACCACCGCAGCCATCTGGAAGATCGGCAGGTACATCGAGATGACCAGGCCGCCGATCACCACGCCGAGGAAGGCCATGATGAACGGCTCCATCAGCGAGGTCATGCTGTCCACCGCCGTGTCGACCTCTTCCTCATAGAAGTCCGCGATCTTGGCCAGCATGGCCTCGAGCGTGCCGGTCTGCTCGCCGATCGAGATCATCTGCGTCACCATCACCGGGAAGATGGCACTGGCCGTCAGCGGCGCCGTCAGCGTCTGGCCCTGGCTGATGGATTCCTTGGACTGGCGGATCACGCCCTCGATCACCACGTTGCCCGAGGTCTCCGCCACCGTATCGAGCGCCTCCAGGATCGGCACGCCGGCCGCCACCAGGGTCGAGAAGGTGCGGCAGAAGCGCGCCACCGCACCCTTGCGCAGCACGTCACCCAGCACCGGCAGGTTCAGCAGCAGCTTGTCGAGCTGGTAGCGCCCCTGCGGCGTCTGGTACATGGCGCGGATGCCGAACACCAGCGCGATGGGCCCGAACAGCACGAGGTACCAGTACTTCACGAAGGCATTGGAGATGGCGATGGTGATCTGGGTCGGTCCCGGCAGGGCCGCGCCCATGCTCGAGAACATGTCGGCGAACACCGGGATCACGAAGATCATCAGGATGGCGGTGACGATGAAGGCGACGACGATGATCGAGACCGGATAGACCATGGCCGACTTGATCTTGCCCCTCAGGGCCATGGCCTTTTCCTTGTAGCTACACAGGCGCAGCAGGATGGTGTCCAGGATACCGCCCTGCTCGCCGGCCTCGACCAGGGAACAGGTCAGGCGATCGAACTGCTTCGGGAACTTGCGCATGCTCTCCCCGAGCGGGTTACCCGACTCGAGCTCCTGGCGCACGTCCTTCAGCAGCTTGGTCATCGCCTTCTTCTCGGAGCCGTTCTCGGCCAGCTCGAAGCACTGCACCAGCGGCAGGCCGGCATTGATCATCGTCGACAGCTGGCGGAAAAAGACGGTGATGTCCTTTTCGTTGACCTTTTCCGGAAACAGCACGATCTCGGTCGGCTTCTTCTTGACCTTGATCTCGATGAAGCCCTGACGGCGCAGCGTGGCGGTGGCCAGGTCCTTGTTCGCGGCCTCCATCTCGCCGCTGCGATCCTGCCCCGAACGGGTCTTTGCGCGCCACAGGTATATTGCCATCAGTCTGCCACCGTTACCCTAAGACATTCTTCGAGGGAGATATCGCCGCTCTTCACCTTCGACAGGGCCGTCATGCGCAGCGTACGCACCCCCTTGGCCACGGCGATAACGTTGATCTCGTCCGTATTCTTGCCAGCGTACACGGCCTGCCGGATCTCCTCAAACACCGGCATCACCTGATAGATGCCGACGCGGCCCTTGTAGCCGGTGCCGTTGCAGGTGGCACAGCCCTTGCCCTGCATGACCTTGAACGAACCGGCCTCCTCCTCCGGCACACCGGCATCGATCAGGGCCTGGCGCGGCACCTCGATCGGCTGCGCGCATTCCTTGCAGTTGCGGCGCGCCAGGCGCTGCGCCGTCACCAGGTTCACCGCCGAGCCGACCAGGAAGGACTCGATGCCCATATTGGTCAGGCGCACCATCGTCGACGGGGCGTCGTTGGTGTGCAGCGTCGCCAGCACCAGGTGACCGGTCAGCGCCGCCTTGATGCCGATGGCGGCCGTGTCGTGATCGCGGATCTCACCGATCAGGATGATGTCGGGGTCCTGGCGCAGGAAGGAGCGCAGCGCCGCCGGGAAGTCGAGGCCGATATCCGGCCGCACGTTGACCTGGTTGATGCCCATGAAGTTGAACTCGACCGGATCCTCGGCCGTGGAGATGTTCACCCCGGGCTGGTTCAGCTCGGACACGGCCGAGTACAGGCTGACGGTCTTGCCGGAGCCGGTCGGGCCGGTCACCAGCACCATGCCGTAGGGCTGGTGGATGGCGTGCTTGAACCAGGACAGCTCCTGCTCGTCGTAGCCGAGCTTGGTCATGTCCAGCATCAGGTTCGACGGATCGAGCAGACGCATGACCACCTTCTCGCCGAACAGCGTCGGCAGCACCGACACGCGGAAATCGACGGTCTTGGCCTTGGACAGCCTGAGCTTGATGCGGCCGTCCTGCGGCAGGCGCCGCTCCGAGATGTCCAGGCGGGCCAGGATCTTCAGGCGCGAGACGATCGCCTCCTTCATCTTCAGCGGCGGGCGCATGATCTCGTGCAGTACGCCGTCGATGCGGTAGCGCACGCGCAGGACCTTCTCGTAGGGCTCGAGGTGGATGTCGGAAGCGCCGCGCTTGATGGCGTCGAGCAGGATCAGGTTCACCAGCTTGACGACGGGGGCCGCCTCGGTCTCGGCGGTCAGCATATGCTCGTCGAGCGACTCCTCCTTGGTCTCGACGACCTCCATGTCGCTGGCGCCGAGGTCCATCATCACCTCTTCGAGGTGCTCCTCGGCATCGGCCGCGGCATCCAGCTTCTTCACGAGCTGGCTTTCACGGACGATCACCACATCGACCTGGCAGCCGCTGATGAAGGCGATCTCGTCCATGCTGTTGATGTCGTAGGGATCGGCCACGGCCAGGGTCAGCACGTTGCCCTTGCGCTGGACCGGCAGCGCCATGTTCTTGCGCAGCACCTCCGGCGAGATCTTGGCCAGGTCCTTCGGCACCTGGATGGGATCCAGATCGATCAGCGGACGGCCGAAGGCCTTGGCGATGACGCCGGCCAGTTCCTCCTCGCTGAACAGCCCCATCTTGACCAGCTGCGCGGTCAGGGTATCGCCCTGCAGGTTCATCTCCCGCTTCGCCGTCTCCATCTGCTCGGGCGTGATCAGCTTGAGCCGGACCAGCATGTCACCAAGACGGGTCTGCTTCATACACTCCCCCAGCCCGGCATCGGTGCCGCGTCGCGACCCAGCCTGTGCTCGAGCCAGCGCAGCGTGGCGAGCCGGTCCGGGCATTGTCCGGGATGCCAGTAGGCGAAGGATTCCGCACCCTGGGCCACCAGCATGGGCAGGCCGTCAAGCACCCGCCGTCCCGCCCGGGCAGCGGCCGTGAAGGCGGTGCGGCCGGATGGGGCGTACACGGTATCGACGGCGAGGCCTTCGCCGGGCAGGTCGAACGGGAACGACCCCGCCTGTTCGCCCATGCCGATGCTCGTCGTGTTGATCACGATATGGCTTTCCCGGGCGGCCGCGTCCACCGCGTCCTGGGCCCAGTCGACCGGATGAACCCGGATCCCCGGATAGTGCCGGCGCGCATGCGCCAGGAACGCCTCCAGGCGTTCGCGGTTGCGGTTGCATACGTGCACGGTAGCGGCGCCGAGCGAGCCCAGGGCATGCAGCACCGCCCGGGCCGTACCGCCGGCGCCGAACAGCAGGATCTCGCTGCCCTTCACCTCGGCCTCCAGGCCCTGCAGCACGCCGGCGAACCCGCGCCAGTCGGTGTTCGTGGCCTCCCAGGCACCGTCATGCCCACGCCGGACGGTGTTGACCGCGCCGATCGCCTCGGCATCCGCATCCCTGCGCACCCATTCGCATACCGACTCCTTATGCGGCACCGTCACGTTGAACCCCTCCACGCCGATCGCCATCAGGCCGTCCAGCGCCTCGCGCACCTTCCCGGGTGGCACGGCGAACGGCACGTAGACACCGTCGACGGAAAACTGACGCAGAAAGCCGGCCTGAAAGATGGGCGACAGGGAATGCTCGACCGGGAATCCCATGATACCGAACACCTTGGTTTTGCCGCTGATTTCCACGTCTTCGCTAGCGTAGAAGCTTGCAGAATCGCTGTCAAAGCGTGCGTGCGCGCTCATTCGACCGTCACCGACTTCGCCAGGTTGCGCGGCTGGTCGACATCGGTGCCCTTGTTCCGGGCCACGACATAGGCGATCAGCTGCAGCGGCACGGCCACCAGCAGCGGCGTACTGAAGTAATCCCCCTCCGGCACCGGGATCAGGCCGCTGGTGTTCGCCGGCCATTCGGGCTCGGGAAGATCCGTGATCAGGATGATCCTGGCCCCCCGCGCCTGCACCTCCTTGAGGTTCGACAGCACCTTGTCCAGATGGTACTGGCGCGGCGCGATGACCACGACGGGAAGGTTCGCGTCGATCAGCGCGATCGGCCCATGCTTCATCTCGCCGGCCGCGTAGCCTTCGGCATGCAGGTAGGAGATCTCCTTCAGCTTCAGCGCCCCTTCCAGGGCCAGCGGATAGCAGGGGCCCCGGCCGAGGAACAGGGCGCCGACCGCCCCGTGGAACAGCCCCGCCACCGTCTCCACCCGTGCCTTGCTGTCCGCCGACAGGAAGCCGCGGATGCCCACCACGGCGCTGCGCAGCTTGTCCAGATGGGCCTCGAGATCCCTGGACTTCATCGCCCCGGCCCTGGATGCCAGCAGCAGCGAGAACAGCGCCAGCACCATCAGCTGGGCGGTATACGCCTTGGTCGAGGCCACGCCGATCTCGGGCCCGGCATGCAGCTGGATCATCGCATCGGATTCACGCGCCAGCGACGAATGCGGCACGTTGCAGATACCCAGCGCCAGGTTGTCCGGCGTCTTCGCCTTGAACAGGCGCAGCGCCTCCAGCGTGTCGGCGGTCTCGCCCGACTGCGACAGGGTCACCAGCCAGGTGCCCTTGCCGATCACCGGATCGCGGTAGCGGTACTCCGAGGCCACGTCGACCTCGACCGGAATCTTCAGGTAGCGCTCCAGCCAGTAGCGGGCGGTCAGCGCCGCATGGTAGGACGTGCCGCAGGCCACCATGACCATGCGCTCCGGCAAGGGTGCGGCATGCAGCTGCGCCGCCTCCGGGAAGTGGATCGCCGTGCCGCGCACATAGGCATCGAGGATCCCGGCCAGCACCTCCGGCTGCTCGTGGATCTCCTTCTCCATGTAATGATCGAAGCCGCCCTTGTCGCCGTCCGCCTGGATATCCGGCATCGGCCGCCATTCCAGCGCCACCGGCGTACCGTCGGCGGCGAACGCCTGGCATGCGTCCCCACCTGCCACCCCCCATTCGCCGTCCCTGAGATAGGCGATCTCCTCGGCCATGCCCGCCACGGCCAGCGCATCCGAGGCCACCAGCGTCGTGCCGCGTCCGCGCGCCAAGAGCAGCGGGCTGCCCTTGCGGGCGAACCACAGCTGCCCCGGCGTGCCGCGCGTCAGGGTCACCAGGGCATAGGCGCCGTGCAGGCGCTCCAGCGTCCGCCTCCAGGCCGTCAGCGGGTCGTCCGACCGGCCGAGCAGCGATTCGAACAGCACCGGCACCACCTCGGTATCGGTGTCCGAGACGAAACGGCCGCCGGCCGCCGTCAGCTCCCGCTTCAGCTCCGCATAGTTCTCGATGATGCCGTTGTGCACCGTGGCCACCGAATCGGTGCGATGGGGATGCGCGTTGATCTCGTTCGGCACCCCGTGGGTCGCCCAGCGGGTATGGCCGATGCCGATGCGCCCGGGCAGCGGATGCCCGTCCAGCGCCTGGCGCAATCGCGTCAGCTTGCCGGAGCGCTTCTCGCAGTGCAGGTCACCGTCCGCCAGCGTGCAGATGCCGGCGCTGTCATAGCCGCGGTATTCCATGCGCTGCAGCGCCGTGAGCAGGACGTCCTGCACCGACCGCGGGGCCAGCGCCCCGATGATGCCGCACATGCGTCAGGCCGTCTTTTTCGCCGGACGCTGCCAGTCCGATACGTGGCGCTGGTCCGGACGTGCCGACAGGGTCAGGCCCCCGGCCGCCACATCCCGGGTGATGATGCTGCCGGCGCCGATCGTGGCGCCGTCACCCACCGCGACGGGCGCCACCAGCTTGGTGTCGGAACCGACGAACACATGGTCGCCGATCGTCGTCGGGTGCTTGTTGGCGCCGTCGTAGTTGCAGGTGATGGTGCCGGCGCCGATGTTGCAGTCCTCGCCCATCGTCGTGTCGCCGACATAGCTCAGGTGGTTGATCTTGCTGCCGCGGCCGACGACCGATTTCTTGATCTCGACGAAGTTGCCGACGTGCACATGCTCGTCGAGCTTCGCCTCGGGGCGCAGGCGGGAGAACGGGCCGACCTTGGAGCCGGCGCCGACGCTGGCCTGCTGGATGTGGCTGAAGGCGTAGACGGTGGTGCCGTCGTCCAGCCATGCGTCCTGCAGCACCGCATACGGTCCGATGCCGCAGTCGTCGCCGACGTGCGTCGAGCCCAGCAGCTGCGTGCCGGCGTGGATCACGGTATCGGTGCCGATCTGCACATTGGCCTCGATGCGCACCGTCGACGGCTGCTCGATGGTGACGCCGTTCAGCTGCCAGTCGCGGATGATGCGCTGCTGCATGATCGCCTCGACGTCGGCCAGCTGCGCACGGTTGTTGACGCCCAGCATCTCGGAGTGGTCCTCCATGCAGATCGAGTCGACCCGATAGCCGTCCTTCAGGGCGATCGGCACGATGTCCGGCAGGTAGTACTCGCCCTGGGCATTGCGGTTCTCGATCTGGTGCAGCAGCGCGAACAGCACGTCGCGGCGCACGCAGTAGATGCCGCTGCTGACCTCGCCGACCCGGCGCTGTTCGTCGCTGGCATCCTTCTCCTCGACGATGGCCGTGATCTCGCCGGCGGCGTCGCGCAGCACGCGGCCGTAGCCGTGGGCATCGGTCGGCTTCGCGGTCAGCACCGTCACCTCCGCGCCGCCGTCGGTGTGCGCCTGCAGCAGGCCCAGCAGCGTCTCGCTGCGCAGCAGCGGCGTGTCGCCGCAGACGATCATGACGTCGCGCACGTTCTTGATGACCTGTTCCGCCTGCTTGACGGCGTGGCCGGTGCCGAGCTGCTTGTCCTGGATCACCCACTCCAGGTTCGCAGGCTGGCCGATATGCGCCCGCACGGCGTCACTGCCGTGCCCGGTGACGACGGCGATGCCGTGCGGCCCGAGCTGTTCGACCGTATGCAGCACATGATCGATCATGGCCTTGCCCAGGACCATGTGCAGGACCTTCGGCCTGGCCGAGCGCATGCGCTTGCCCTGGCCGGCAGCCAGCACGCAGACCTGCAGATCGGGATGATGAAGCGGCGTGACCATGGCGCCTCCATACCTGGAATATCGATAGCACAGGCTGACACAAGCACGATGGCTTGCAAAGCGAGCAGCCTAGACGGGCGGCGTTCCGGCCGGTGTGTGCGCCGTCACGCCGACGTCCGGTGCAAACGACAAGGGGCCGCCGAACCGGCAGCCCCTGCGTCGACCCGGAACGGGATCAGTGCTTCTTCTTTTTCTTCAGCCAGGCCAGGCGGGCGGTGGCGATGGCCAGCTCGGCCTCGGCCATGGCCAGGTCGATGTCGCCGCTCTTGGACTCGAGCCTCGCCTCGGCATCGCGGGCGGCTGCCTGGGCCTGAGCCTCGTCGAGATCGGTGGCGCGCTCAGCCGAATCGGCCAGCACCGTGATCATGTCCGGCTGCACCTCCATGAAGCCGCCGGAGATGAATACCTCGTCGACCTGCTCGCCGTTGGTCACGCGCAGCTCACCGGGCATCAGGGATGCCAGCAGCGGCGAATGCTTCGGCAGGATGCCGAGCTCGCCGGCACGCCCGGGCGCCACCAGCATCTCGGCCTCGCCGCGGTAGACCTCGCGCTCCGCTGTGGCCACCAGGACCCTGACCTTCGCGGACATCAGGCTTTGGCCGCCATCTTCTCGGCCTTGGCCACGGCCTCTTCGATGCCGCCGACCATGTAGAAGGCCTGCTCCGGCAGGTGGTCGTACTCACCGGCGAGGATGCCCTTGAAGCCGCGGATCGTGTCGTCCTTCTTGGCGAAGACGCCCGGGGAACCGGTGAACACCTCGGCCACGTGGAACGGCTGCGACAGGAAGCGCTGCACCTTGCGGGCGCGCGCCACGACCAGCTTGTCCTCGTCGGACAGCTCGTCCATGCCCAGGATGGCGATGATGTCCTGCAGCTCCTTGTAGCGCTGCAGCGTCTTCTGCACGCCCTGGGCCACGTCGTAGTGCTCGATGCCGATGATCTTCGGGTCCAGCTGGCGGCTGGTCGAGTCCAGCGGGTCCACGGCCGGGTAGATGCCGAGCTCGGCGATCTGGCGGGACAGCACGATGGTCGAGTCCAGGTGCGCGAAGGTCGTGGCCGGCGCCGGGTCGGTCAGGTCGTCCGCCGGCACGTACACGGCCTGCACCGAGGTGATCGAACCGACCTTCGTCGAGGCGATGCGCTCCTGCAGGCGGCCCATCTCCTCGGCCAGGTTCGGCTGGTAGCCCACGGCCGACGGCATGCGGCCCAGCAGTGCGGACACCTCCACACCGGCCAGCGAGTAGCGGTAGATGTTGTCGATGAAGATCAGCACGTCGCGGCCTTCGTCGCGGAAGTACTCGGCCATGGTCAGGCCGGTCAGGGCCACGCGCAGACGGTTGCCCGGCGGCTCGTTCATCTGGCCGTAGACCAGGGCCACCTTGTCCAGCACGTTCGACTCCTTCATCTCATAGTAGAAGTCGTTGCCCTCGCGGGTGCGCTCGCCGACGCCGGCGAACACCGAATAGCCGCCGTGCGCCTTGGCGATGTTGTTGATCAGCTCCATCATGTTCACGGTCTTGCCCACGCCGGCGCCGCCGAACAGGCCGACCTTGCCGCCCTTGGCGATCGGCGCCATCAGGTCGATGACCTTGATGCCGGTCTCGAGGATCTCCTGGGCCGGGGCCAGCTCGTCGAAGGCCGGGGCGGCGCGGTGGATACCCCAGCGCTCCTCGGACGGCACGTCGGCACCGTCGAAGTCGATGCCGTCGCCCAGCACGTTCATGATGCGCCCCAGCGTGGCCTTGCCGACCGGCACCTGGATGTGGGCGCCGGTGTCCTCGACCTCCATGCCGCGGCTCAGGCCGTCGGTGGCGCCCATGGCGATGGCACGCACCGTCCTGTCGCCCAGGTGCTGCTGCACCTCCAGCGTCAGCTTCGGATTCGCCAGCTTCAGGGCGTTGTAGATCTCGGGCAGTTCGCCGTCCGCAAAGCGGACGTCGACCACGGGACCGATCACCTGCACAATTTTTCCTACGCTCATCGCTCTACCTCTCTAAAGACAATCGATACTGTTATCAGGTGGCACTGGCGCCGGCGCTGATCTCGGCCAGCTCCTGCGTGATCGCCGCCTGCCGCGCCTTGTTGTACGTGATGCGCAGATCGTTGACGATCTCCTTGGCGTTGTCGGTGGCGTTCTTCATCGCCACCATGCGCGCGGACTGCTCGCAGGCCTTGTTCTCGAGCACGCCGTGGAACACCTGCGACTCGATGTAGCGGCGCATCAGCTGGTCCAGCACCTCGCGGCTGTCCGGCTCGTAGATGTAATCCCAGTAACCGGGATGCTTGACCTCGGCCGGGTCCGGGCACGGCAGCAGCTGCAACGTCGTCGGCGTCTGGGTCAGCGTGTTGACGAACTCGTTGAACACCAGGTGCAGCTCGTCGACCTCGCCGGCCAGATAGCGCTCCATGGCCAGCGTCACGACGCCGAGGATGTCCGACAGCTCCGGGGAATCCGGGACATTCTCGGCCAGGCCCTTGACGTCACCACTGATGCGGCGCATGAACATGCCGGCACGGCGGCCGATGGTGTACATCTCGAACGGCAGTTCCCTGCCCTTCATCAGCGCCACCGCGGACTTGAAGCCGTTGGTGTTCAGCGGCCCGCACAGGCCCTTGTCGGTGCTGATCATGATCAGGCCGACGCGCTTGACCGACTCGCGCGACACGATGAACGGATGCTTATACTCCGGATGCGCCTGCATCAGGTTGCTGATCACGCGCGCGATGCCCTCGGCATAGGCGCGGGACGCCTTCACGTTGTCCTCGGCCTTGCGCATCTTCGAGGCGGCCACCATCTCCATGGCCTTGGTGATCTTGGCCGTGTTCTGGATGGCCTTGATCTGGCCGCGGATCTCCTTGGCTGAAGCCACGCTTGTCCCCTTTAGTAGGTGCCGGTGGCCTTGAACGCGGCCATCGCCTTGTTCAGACCCTCGACGACCTGCTCGCTCAGCTCGGGCTTGGCGTTCAGACCCTCGACCAGCGCGCTGTGCTGCGAATTCAGGAAGGCCATGTACGCCTTCTCGAAGGCGGTGATGCGGTCGGCCGGCACGTCGTCCAGGTCGCCGTTGTTCAGCGCATACAGGATGGCGGTCATCTCGGCCACGCTCATCGGGCTGTTCTCGCCCTGCTTCAGCACCTCGGTACCGCGCTTGCCGCGCTCGATCTGCTTGCGGGTGGCCTCGTCCAGGTCCGAGGCGAACTGGGCGAAGGCCGCCAGCTCGCGGTACTGGGCCAGGTCCAGGCGCAGGCCGCCGCCGACCTTCTTCATGGCCTTGGTCTGGGCGGCACCGCCCACACGCGACACGGACAGGCCGGCGTTGATGGCCGGACGCTGGCCGGCGTTGAACAGGCCGGTCTCCAGGAAGATCTGGCCGTCGGTGATCGAGATGACGTTGGTCGGCACGAAGGCGGACACGTCGCCTTCCTGCGTCTCGATGATCGGCAGCGCCGTCAGCGAACCGGTCTTGCCGGTGACCTCACCCTTGGTGAAGGCCTCGACGTAGCGCTCGTCGACGCGCGAGGCGCGCTCCAGCAGGCGCGAGTGCAGGTAGAACACGTCGCCCGGGTAGGCCTCGCGGCCCGG
>Ga0307440_1000665_pt1 | contig 17001 bp, 19 predicted proteins | sample SalMarWE160410MG_FD_202150 | JGI IMG/M metagenome (GOLD analysis project Ga0307440, IMG submission 202150) | Salt marsh sediment microbial communities from the Plum Island Ecosystem LTER, Massachusetts, United States - WE1604-10 | ecosystem: Environmental > Aquatic > Marine > Intertidal zone >... | reverse complement strand
GCCCAATCCCGCCAGTGGCGGGACTCAACCGGCCAATGGGAACAACGGGCGAACGGGCAAACCGGTTAACCTACTTATACGGTGGTTCTTCATAGAGCCCTTTGCGTTTCTGGAAGTATCGTGATCCAGCGAGAACAGCGATAAAGTTGAGCATGGCGTAGGCCAGCGCAATATCCACAAACATGTCCACCCGTCCGTAGAGCAAGCCAATGATCAGGAGCAGAACCACCGTTTTGCTGCCGATGGCATTCACTCCGATCAGTCGGTCCAGTACCGTTGGTCCGAACACACCGCGATAGAGCGACAATACCATCAGGACGCAGAGGTAAAGACCAACAGAAAGAAAAAAAGTATGCATCAATCTTCTCCAAATGCCCTGGCGACCCTTGCCTCCATTTCACCGGGGAGGGCCTCAGCGGATACCTTGTCAATGGCGTGGATCTTGAAATCACCGTCTACCGAAACTGAAACAGTGATCGTTCCGGGGGTCAGGGTAATGGAGTTTGCAAAGCTGACCAGGGCTAGATCCTTGGTCAATTTGCTCTGAAAGCGGATAATGTGAGGATCAATCAGGTCAAGCATCCGGGGGTGAAATGTCAAGTACAGGAGATGCAGATTGGCCAGCCAGATCTGATAGAGGAGCCATGGGGTATATTTCAGGAAGCGCCACATGGAAAGCAGGAGACGTTCCGGTTTCCCTTCAGGGAATAGGAGATCGCTGGAGATGTACGAAACGAGCGCACAGGAGAGAAGGCCCAGGGCCAAATGGAGGAAATCAAATTTTCCCGAGAGCAGAATCCATAGCCCGAAAAGGGCTGCAAACGTGATGAGGAAAGGGGCCGTCTTTGCCCCGGGAGTGCCGGACTTCCGGTGAGAATTATCTTGAGACGCTAACGATCGTCCATTAGTCCTGCTTGTTGACAATGATGCTTTCCCTCCTTGCATGTCATCCAAGGGGTATCCGGATGGAAAAAGTGGTGCCCTGTCCCTGGAGGCTCCGGCAGCGCATTTCTCCGCTCAGCTTCTTGATGATATTGCCGCATATGGCTAGACCCAGCCCCGTCCCCTTCCCGCGTGGCTTGGTGGTATAGAAAAGATCAAAGATCTTTTTCTGGACCTCCTCGCTCATCCCGGTTCCGCTGTCGGAGACCTGGATTTGAGCCTCGCTTTCGGACAGGCTCGTTTCCAGTTTGATGGTTCCCCGGCCTTCCCCTTTTTCCTTGATGGCATAGATGGCATTGGTGAGTAGATTGACGAAAACCTGTTCCAGTTGCTTGGGGTCGGATTTCAGGATGAGTGGGCCGTCAGCGAATTCATAGACAATGTCTATTTGTTTGTATTTCAGCTCCGGATCAAGAAATTCCACGGTCTCTCTGATCAATTCATGGATATCGAATTGTTTTTTGGTGGGTTCGGAATCCCTCGCAAATCCGAGTACTTGTTTGGTTCTGCTCCTGCAGCGTTTGGTCTGTTCTACAATATCTTTGAATATTTTTTCAAGTTCTTCCTTGTCTTCCTGTTTTATCCCCTCGGCGTCCGCGGTTACGACTGAGCCCCATCCGGCCGCCTCATTGATGACCGCCAGGGGATTGTTGATCTCATGAGCCACTCCGGCGGCGATGCGCCCCATTTCCGCGAGCCTGTCTATGCGAATAAGGTCTTCCTGGAGGCTCTTCCGGCTGGTGACGTCCCTGCAAATCCCCACGGTCCCGATGCTCTGATTGTCGGCGTTTTTCAGGTTCGCCAGAGAGATATCGCAGTAAACGTCCTGTCCCGTCTTGTGCAGGAATGGAAAGTCAGTGGCAGCGGCACGGCCATCTTGATCTGAAAGTTCAAAAAGCTTATGAAAAGCCTCCGGGTCCTGGGCCAGGGCACTGACGGGTTTCCCTGCGATCTCCTGCCATTCATAACCCAGGACCTCCTCGCCGCCCCTGTTGAAGGAGACCAGAAAACCGTTTAGGTCGGCAACAAAAATAATGTCGGAGGAGTTCTGAAGAACCGAACGGAGAAGGGTTCGGGTTTGCTGGATTTCGAACTTGGTTTCGCCGAGTTGACCGTATTTGCGTGGCCTTGAAAGAAAAATAGTTTTGAGTCTTTGTCCAATGGATTTTCGACCAAAATTATTCGTCATTCAAATATGTCCCCGTTCGCGTTGGCTTGTGGTGCGCCCCTGGAACCCCTGCGGCTTGGCAGTAGGGCCCACCCCGCACGCTACCTTCAGCGGTTATCCCTGAACGGCACAAGTTGGCAGAACGTTTTGAAAAACTATAATAATTTTAAGGAATCACTCTATTCCATAAATTTTGCGCAACCCTTTTATGGCCTTTTTTATGCCCTTGGCGCCCATGCCGGATCGGTAAATCTCTTCGACCTGTTCCTTGAACTTTACGGACTGAATTTCTTCCTTTTTCTGATGGGCTTCTTTTATGGTTTCAACGAGATTTTCATAATCGATAGGTTTGAGGAGGTACTTGTAGGCGTCCTGCTGGCCGCTTTCCAGGGCTGAATCTATGGAGCCGTGGCCCGTGAGGACGATACACTGGATGAGGGGTTGGATCTCTTTGAGCCGTTTCTGAGTCACGACGCCATCGATGCCCGGCATCTTGAGGTCCACGACGGCCACGTCAAAAAAATTGTCTGCGGCCACCTCGAGTGCTTCTTCTCCTGAAAAGGTCGCCTTGACTGTAAAACCTTCTTTCAATAGGCGCTTTGAGAGGTAATCCAGAAGAGTCTGTTCATCATCTATGAGGAGAACTTTGATATCGGGTTTATTGCTCATAACCAACTCCTTGATGTCGATTGGAATCAATTGGAAGGTAGAGACAGAAACCCTTATACTGATCGATCGGTTTCATGTCAAGCCATTTTATTGACCCTGAGAAATGGGACAAAACGTCCCGGCTGACCCAGTTGTTTCTTGACAGCGGGGGATGATCCATACTATATTTAATTCAAATTCAAAAATCCGCTCATGGGATTTTTGCAACCAACTTCCTGTCACGAAAAAAATGCACTTCTTCATGAACGGGTGCGTAGAGGTTAGATACGAAGGGCGATCAGGGGTGGCAGACTTCTGATCCTGATTCGTGAATGGGCTCTGTGTGAAAACGGACCTATCGTGCTGCCTGTCCAGTGTTGAATCTCTTCCGGGTTTTTGCTATAATTCCACCTCCGAAGTCTTCTTGTTGAGTGCCGGCTGACCGGGGCTACTACCTTCTGTTTCCTCTTGCTTTTTGTCTTGCCGCTGAATTCCCAGATCATCCGGGTAAATCCGACCTTAACCGGGCGGAATAGCCTTTATCCATAAGAGCCAGTTTCAAAACGTTCAATTTTGTTCGAGGTCAAGAAAGGCGAAAATTTTAACCACAGGAATATGTTGGATATTTCGAGGATTAAAATTGTCGTCTGCCGCAGAGATCGGGCAAAAGGGGGTGTTTTGAAACTGGCTCATAATGATATACAAATGTGAGACCCTGTTTGGAAAATGGGGTGGTTTGCACTCGCTGACCAACCAAGGGAGGATTTGCGCATGGGCGGACAGAAACGGCTGTTGATCGTTGACGATGATCCCGATTTTGCATCGGCGATCAAGAGAATCCTGGTTTCAGCAGGTTATGAAGTGGAGAAATCCGGGGATGTGGATGAAGGCATGAAGGCCCTTGAGCGATCACGCCCGGATCTGATCCTCCTGGATGTCATGATGGAAAACTTTGATGATGGTTTCAACATGTGTAGAGACATCAAGGAGGATGACAGATACAGGGATATCCCCGTCATCATCCTTACTGCGGTTACGGAGGTAACGGGTCTCAAATTCAGCCCTGAGACCGACGGGGATTATCTCCAGGCGGAAGCCTTGCTTGAAAAACCGGTTAGTTCAGACGTGCTGCTGGACAAGATCAATGAACTTCTGGGGCCGGAAAAAGGGAGTCGCAAATGATCATTGAAAGGGGGCGTGTCCTGGTTGTTGACGACGAAGAGATCATCAGGGATTCCTGTGCGCGGGCCCTGAAAAAGGAAGGACATATTGTCAGGACTGCGGCCGATGGCCATGAAGGTGTCAAGGTGTTCCAAGAGTTTCATCCCGATCTCGTCCTGATAGATCTCAAGATGCCTGGAAAAGACGGCATCGAGGTGCTGAAAGAGATGGAGGAGATGGATCCGGATGCCGTGAAGATCATCGTCACCGGTTATGCGACCATCTCTTTGGCCGTTGATGCCATGAAAAAGGGGGCATATGACTTTCTTGCCAAGCCTTCCACTCCCGATGAAATCCGCCTGGCTGTCAGAAGGGGCCTGGAAAAGAGAAACCTGTTGTTGGAGAGGGCGGCACTGAGGAGAGAACAGGAAAAGATCAGAAGAAACATGATCTCCCTGGTCTCTCACGAACTGAGATCTCCACTGGCCGCAACAGTACAATATCTCGAGGTAATTCTCGGCGGGATGGCCGGGGAGATCTCCGATGATGTGAAAGAGATGATGGCACGCTGCAGCGAGAGGCTTCGGGAGATGCTGGATCTCGTCCACAGGTGGCTCAGCCTGGCCACATTCGATTCGTTCAAGATGTCTGAACAATTCGAAGATACCAGTCTTCTGGATATCGCCAGGGAGGCCATTTCCTCCTCAAAGCCTCTTGCCGATGAGAATGGCGTGGCCCTGTCCCTTGAAGCGCCGGCTGACCTCTCACCCATCAAAGGGAGCAAGATTCCCCTGGAGGAAACCTTCAACAACCTCATAAGCAATGCGATCAAATACAACCGGCAAAACGGCTGGGTGAAGGTTATCCTGTATGGAAAGGACGAGGAGATCTTCGCCGAGATTCGAGACAATGGTACGGGAATAGGCAGGGAACATCTGGACAGGATATTTGATGAATTTTACCGGGTGGACGGACGTAGAAATTCACCCATAAAGGGGTCCGGGCTGGGACTCTCCATAGTAAAAAAGATGGTCGAAGCCCATGGAGGCTTTATAGAGGTGGACAGCACTGAGGGCCGGGGGACCACCTTTACCATGCGATTCCCAAAGGCTTTTCAAGGTACAAAACGTGTGCAAGCGGACGTGGGAGGAAAATAATATGGCGCAGGCGCTAACGAAAGACGGGAAACCGGATCTTGCCTTTGAGCCTAAATTGGCCAGGATAGAAAGAATCCTGCCGCAAATCAGCGGGCACAGGCTTTTTCAGCTCAGATTCCTGGATAATGCCGTAACAGAGCTTTTTTCCCAGGAACCGGGCCAGTTCGTGGAACTCACGGTCCTGGGCGTAGGGGAGGCCCCCATATCGATTTCTTCTCCTCCCACGCGTCCGGGCTCCATTGAGATCTGCGTTCGCCGGGCAGGTCTTGTCACAAGCGCTCTCTTCACCTTACAGAAAGGGGATCTGGTCGGTCTGCGAGGACCTTTCGGGAGGGGATTTCCCCTGGACACCCTCAAGGGGCAGGATATCCTGCTCGTCGCCGGCGGGCTCGGGATGGCGCCCCTGAGATCTCTCCTTTACGCGGTGCTCGATAACCGGGCAAATTACGGCGATCTGGTCCTCATGTACGGGGCCAGGAATCCGGACGACATACTTTTCAAGTATGAGCTTTTGGGGCTCATGAACCGAACGGACCTGAAGTATCTCCTGAGCGTCGATGTGGATGATGAAGGCATCTGGAGACAATACGTGGGGGTTGTCACCGGTCTCTTTGAGAAGGTCGAATTGCGGCCCGAGGCCACCTTTTGTGCCCTCTGCGGCCCTCCCATCATGTATCGGTTTGTGATCAAGGAACTGCTCGCCAGACAGATTCCTCCAGAGCGGATATTCATGTCCCTGGAGAGGATGATGAAATGTGGTGTGGGAAAATGCGGCCACTGTGCCATCGGAGAATTCTATTGCTGCACGGACGGCCCGGTATTCAGGTATTCTGAACTGCTTCAGAACAAGGAGGCAATCTAATGGCTCGGACATTGGTCGTCTGCCCATTTTGCGGGTGCGGGTGCAATTTTTATTTGGAAGTGAGGGAGGGAAGGGCCGTCGGCGTGACACCGAGCCGGGACCATCCCGTCAACCGGGGGGCTCTGTGCATCAAAGGATGGGGGGCCCACGAGCTTGTCAACCACCCGGAGAGGATGAGAACACCCCTGGTCCGTGACCGGGGGATCGTAAGAAACGCCACCTGGGACGAGGCCCTGGACTTGGTGGCGGAGAGGTTCAAACGTATCAGCGAGGAACATGGGCCCGACGCTCTGGCCTTCCTGTCCTCTGCAAAGCTGACAAACGAAGAGAACTTCGTTTTTATGAAGCTGGCGAGGGCCGTCTTTAAAACGAACAACATCGACCATTGTGCCCGGCTCTGACACTCGTCCACGGTGGCAGGTCTTGCCGCCTGTTTCGGCAGCGGAGCCATGACCAATTCCATTGCCGAGTTTGAGGATGCGGAAGCCTTCCTGGTTATCGGTTCCAACACGACGGAACAGCACCCGCTGATTGCTTCAAAGATCATCAGCGCAGTGGCACAGAAGGGCGCCCGGTTGATTGTCGCAGACCCCCGTGAAATCGAGCTTGCAAAAATGGCGACCATCCATTTAAGGCACAGGGTCGGGACGGATGTCGCCCTCCTGAACGGGCTCATGCATATCATCTTGAAAGAGGGGCTGGAGGCCCGGGCCTATATCCGTGAGCGGACGGAAAACTTTGAGCAACTGCGATCTCTTGTTGAGGAATACCCCCCGGAAAAAGTGGCTGAAATTACCGGTGTGGACCCGTTGGACCTGGAAAAGGCCGCCGGAATCTATGCCGGGCATGAGAGGGCCATGCTCGTCTACGCCATGGGTATCACCCAGCACATTACGGGAACGGACAATGTCAAATCTTGTGCCAACCTGGCCCTGTTGACAGGCCACGTTGGATATGCTTCCACCGGGGTCAACCCTCTCAGGGGCCAGAACAATGTCCAGGGCGCCTGTGACATGGGGGCCCTGCCGAATGTTTTTTCCGGTTACCAGTCCGTGATGGATCCCGCCATAAGAGAAAAGTTTGAGGTGCACTGGCATGTTCAAGGGATGAACGAAACCCCGGGACTGACGGTCACCGAGATGCTGGATGGTGCTGAAACAGGGAAAATAAAGGCCCTCTACGTACTGGGAGAAAACCCGGTCGTCAGCGACCCGGATGCCAAACACGCCGCCCGGGCGCTGAGACAGCTGGATTTCCTCGTGGTGCAGGACATCTTCATGACGGAAACGGCCAGACTTGCGACCGTGATTCTTCCGGCCTCGGGTTTTGCGGAAAAAACGGGCACCTTCACGAACACTGAAAGAAGGGTCCAGCTTTCAAGGCAGGCCATGGTCCCTTTGGAAGGGACGAGGCCTGACTGGGAGATTATCAGTGATCTGTCGGGCAGGTGCGGGTATCCGATGGATTACCATAGCCCTGTCGATATCCTGCATGAAATCAATCAATTAACTCCCTCCTACGGGGGAATCACCTACAACAGGATCAAGGATAGTTGGGGACTTTCCTGGCCCTGCCCGGACGAGGACCATCCAGGCACGCCTTTCCTGCACAAGGACCGTTTTGCACGGGGGCTGGGGAGATTCGAACCCAAGGAGTTCGTGCCGCCGGCGGAAATGCCTGATGAGGAGTATCCTTTTGTTCTGACAACCGGAAGAATACGTTTCCATTATCATACCGGCACCATGACCCGAAGGATCCCCCTGCTGGAAAGAGAGGCCCCGGAGGCGGTTCTGGAAATGAATCCTGCTGATGCCAGGCGTCTGAGGTTGAGAAACGGAAACATGGTTGCTGTGGAATCGAGACGTGGCGAGCTGCGTATGCCGGTGGCCATTACAACGGTTGTTCCGGAAGGCGTTGTCTTCAGCACATTTCATTATGGCGAGAACAATATTAATGAGCTGACGATCGCAGCCATTGATCCCGTATCAAAAATTCCGGAATACAAGAATTGCGCGGTGAGCATAAGGAGACTCTGATGAAAAGGCTAAACAAAGAACGTGTGTCTGCCTTTCTCCGTGAAATGAACGAAATCCAAGCCGTCCTCTGTCCCTGTGCCATAGGTGGCAGGGACTCCATTCTGATGCCCCTGGCAGAAGGTAGCCGGCAGGAGCCTGTGGGCAAGACCACCAATTCAGCCAAAGGCGCGCTGTTTCCCCAGAAAGAAGATATCATCGCCTTCATGGGAGATCGCATTTTAAAAAGAATGGCGACCGAAAAGGTCCTTGTTTTCGGTATCAGGCCATGTGACATGATGGGCATTCACTTCACGGACCGGTTCATGACGCGGGGGGGATTTCGCGACCCGCACTATTCGGCCAGGAGAGACAACCTGACGCTCATCGTGGTGGCCTGCCGTGAACCGCCCACTGAATCGTGTTTCTGCGTCGATGCAGAGCGGAAGCCTTACCTGGACGGGGGATTTGATCTGCAGCTTTTTGATGTGGGGGATGACTACATCGCGGTTCCGGGCAGCAGGCGGGGCGAGTCCCTGATGGCGAATCCGCACTTTAAAGAGAGCCCTGACGGAGACACGGTCGAACTGGTGGAGTTCAAGAGAAAGTCGTTGGAATCACAAGGTGCCGGGCCGGGGTTCAGCAAGGCCGTTGAACGGTTGAAGGGGGACGGGCCGGATGAAGCGTTCTGGGAGTCCCTGGCCACGAGGTGCATTGATTGCGGGAGCTGCGTCTATGTCTGCCCCACATGCACCTGTTTCAACGTCTTCGACTTATCTTCTGAAACGGGCTTCGTGAGATACAGGACCTGGGATGCCTGCCTGCACGCCGGCTTCACAAGGGAGACCAGCGGGCACAACCCGAGGCCTACCCTGGGGTCGAGGCTGGCCAGGAGACATGAACACAAGCTTAAGTTTGATGTTCTGAACTACGGTGAAGCCGGATGTGTGGGCTGCGGCAGGTGTTCCGATGCCTGCCCCGTGGGCCTCGGCGCCATAGAAATTATCGAGGCCATCAATACTTAACAAAGGGGGGAAAGACTATGGCGGAAAAGGGAAAAAAGATTTTGATTATCGACGATGATCCCGACTTTGTGAAGACCACGGGGATCGTCCTGAAATCAGCAGGCTATGAGGTGGTCGAGGCCTTTAGCGGCAAAGAAGGCCTCGAGAAGGCGAAATCGGAGGAACCTGATCTCTATATCATAGACCTGATGATGGAGACCTACAGCGAGGGTTCAAACGTCGTGGATGCCCTGATCAAGAATGAGGAGACCAAGGACAAGCCCAGGATCATGATCACCTCGGTCGACCTCAAAGGGCCCTGGGATTCTTATCCGCAGGACGACTGGCTGTCGTGCGATTTCATACTGCAGAAACCGGTCGCTCCTCAGGCTCTCATCGGATATGTTGAGAAGGCCTTCAGTAAGGAATAACAGATTCACCCATCAAATCTGAACCGGAGAAGACAAAGTGGAAAAACTGATCCGAAAGAAGAACTTCATCCAGTTCTGTGAATCCCTGCCGACGCCCCTGGTTCTCTTCGGATCGGACCGGGTGACCTTCAAGGCCAACGCCCAGTTCTGCAGGGTCATAGGCCTAGGAAGAGAGGCCCTGATCGGTAGAAAGTGCTACGAGGTATTCATGGATTTTGAGGAACCTTGCCCGGAGTTGAATTGCCCCTTGAATACTCTGATGGCCGAAAAGAGGACCGTGAGCAGGGTCTACAAGAGAAAAAGGCCCGACGGCACGACCCTCTACCTGGATCTTTTCTTCTCTTGTGTCTGCAATACAGACGGGGACGTCGACTACATCATTACCACCGCCAGAGACATCACACAATCCAAGGAAGTGAAGGCGGATCTCAGAAAGACCACGGATTTTCTTGAAAAGATTATCGAGAGTTCCGTGAACGCCATCGTGGTAGCGGATATGAAGGGCAAGATCCTCTTCATGAACCAGAGTGGTAGGGAATTGTTCAATTCCAATGCCGAAAGCGAGGGAGGGATGGGTTTTGCCCGGGACTACTATTTTCCCGGTGTGGCGTACAATATTATGGAAAAACTCAGAAGCGCGAAATATGGGGGCATGGGCAAGCTGGACGGAATGGGCATTGAACTTCGAACCGGTTCGGGAGAGGAGATCCCGGTGGAAATGACGGCTTCCATCATCTATGAGTCTGGTGAAGAAACGGCCACCATGGCCATTTTCAAGGACTTGAGACCGCAAATCGCCGCCGAAAAAAGACTGGAGAGGACGCGGATGCAATTGATGCAATCTGAAAAGCTCGCATCGATCGGGAAGTTGGCGGCCGGTGTCGCCCATGAGATCAACAACCCCCTCGGGGGCATCCTCATGTACAGCCACCTTGCCCTGGAAGATCTGCCCATGGCAAACCCCGCCTGTGAAAATCTCCAAAAGGTGATTGAACAGGCGGAACGCTGCAAGAAAATCGTCAAAGGGCTTCTCGACTTTTCAAGGCAGCGGAAACCCGAAATTACCTCTGTACAGTTGAATGAACTCATTGATGAGACATTCCAACTCGTCGAAAGCCAATCGGTTCTTCAAAACATCAAGATAGAGAAAAAGCTGGACCCTTTGCTCCCCTCCATTGAAGGGGACAAGTCGCAGCTCCAGCAGGTCCTCCTCAATCTTGTCCTCAATGCGGCCGGCGCAATGGCCCATGGAGGGACACTGAATGTGTCGTCTTCCTGTGACGGCGATGGTATCGAAGTTCGTTGCCGGGACACCGGCTGCGGCATTTCAGCCGAAAATGTGGAGAAAATATTCGAACCCTTTTTTACGACAAAATCCGAGAAAGACGGAACCGGGCTCGGACTTTCCATAAGTCTGGGCATCATCAAAAATCATGGGGGGACGCTTACGGTGGATAGCCGGCCGGGGAGGGGGACGACCTTTAAAGTCCGACTTCCTGCGGTTAGGGATGAAGATTCTGCCATCAGATCACAGGAATGAGGCAATCGCCGGGATTTTATTTGTCACAATGTGTCTGGATAGCGTTCAGATAGGGATTTCAAAACATCCAGGGTTGCGAAAAAGGACCGGATGACTGCAGGATCAAAATGCGACCCCGCACCCGTTCTCATCTCTTCCAGAATCCGGTCTTCACTCCAGGCCGCCTTGTAGGCCCTCCGCGAACAGAGGGCATCATAAACATCCGCAACTGCGACAATCCTTCCGAAAATGGGGATTTCTTCAGCAAGTTTGGGGAGCGGACCACTCCCGCCCGGAACCGTGAAGCCCGGGAGAGGGCGGCCTGTAAGGGGGTCAACATGGCCCGGATAACCGCTTCCATCCCATTTTTCGTGGTGGTTCAGGGCAACCTGCCCGGCCATTTCATCCAGCTCTGAAGGATTCTTGAGGAACAGCCTTGCACCGAGGTAGGTGTGGCCCTTCATCATCTCATATTCACCGGCAGTCAACCGCGACGGCTTTTTCAGGATCACATCGCTGATGGCCACCTTGCCCACGTCGTGTAACATGGCAGCCATTCGCAGGATGTCCTTCTGCCTGTTGATCTCATGGGGGGAGAGGCCCTGTTCCCGGGCCCAAGACTCATAGAGCTCGACGGAAAAGGCCGCGACGCGATTGGCATGGTGCCCCGTTTCGGTGGGGTCTCTCAATTCTGCCATGCTGATCATCCTCAGGATGATATTTCTGGTGGTCTGCGCCCGTTCGATGGCCAGGCCCGCACTGGTGGCGAAATGCTTGATCACCAATTCGTGGCTCGGGGAAAAGGGAATCACCTCCCCCGAGTCATCCTTGGCGTTAATCATCTGGATTACACCGAGCACATCCTCTCGTTGGTTGGTCATGGGAACAGCCAGCATGGATTGACATCGGTAATCAGACAGTTCGTCGAAATTGGAGTCAAATGTGTAGGGTTCAGAGCCACTCATCCTGTACACGTGAGGGATATTGACGAGTCGGCGATTCTTGGCCACGTAACCCGAGATGGAGGCGTTATTGATGGGGATCGAAAAGGTGCTGTAGATGAGCTTCTTGCCCGGGCCCAGTCTTTTTTGAAGGGTATCGTTCTGCGTATGGCTGAATCTGAGCTGATCCTTCCGCTTGAGGTAGATGGATCCGGCGTCGGCATTGAAAAATTGTCTTGCGTGGGTGAGGATTCGTTCCAGGAGCATATCAAGGTCTTTGACCTCATTGATATCCAGGCTGATTCCGGTGATCAGATCTATTTTTTCCTTTTCGCTCAACATGTTGCAGTCGCCTTTTTGATGACTTCGTTGGAAGCTGATTTATGCCGCAGGCGGCAGCCTGTCAGAACCAAGTGGTGCCGAATCTGACACTCTTTTTCAGACGCTTTCTAAACACCCCTTCACTATCACAGAAGATGCGGTAAAACAAGGGAATGCGACCTGGAGAGGCCGACATGCACTTCTTGAGACAGGGATAATCACCTTGACGTCCACTTGTGCGCTTTGATAAAAAGGTGCACATGAACACCCTGGACATGCTCATCATCGGCACGATGGTTTTTTTCATCGTGAGGGGGATCTGGAGAGGATTTTTCAGAGAAATCGGTTCGTTGACCGGTGTCGTTTTGGGAATCTGGCTAGCCAACAGGCTACAGCCCCAGATGACTCTGATCCTGAGATCTTACATGCCTTCCGCCCATTTCCTGCCATTAGTCAGCTTTGCAGCCATCTTTTTTCTGGTCTTGGTGGCGTGTAATCTGGGGGGATGGGCCCTGAAAACCATCGTAAAAAAGGCCTTTCTCGGTTGGGCCGACAGGGCGTTGGGCGCCGGCCTGGCTGTCCTCAAAGGGGTCGTTCTGACCTATCTGGTGATTGTTCTGCTCACCTTTTTTGTCCCTGCAAAGACGCCCCTGATCGCACGATCCAGGCTGGCACCCTTCATCATATCTTCCTATCAGTCCATGGCGGGATTCATTTCCGAAGGGGCCTACGCGCGGTGGAAAAAAAACTGGTTTGGTGGACAGAAGAAACCAAAGGACATTCCTTCGAAACCATCTGAAAAGACTTTTTAGAATCTTATGAATAATTTTGGCTTGGGCATTTGTCTATTTCCAGGTTGTTTGCCTCCGGTGGGTTTGGCCGGGTCAGGAATTGATCAGAATGGATCAGATCAGATTGGGGAAAGCCGTAAAGGAACTCGTTGAGCTGGTGAGACGACTGAGGGGGCCGGGTGGTTGTCCATGGGATGCTGCGCAGACCGCACACAGTGTCCGAATGTACCTCCTTGAGGAGGCCTATGAAGTGCTCGATGCCATCGAGGGGGGCGATTCCGGGGAGGTGCGTTCAGAATTGGGAGATCTCCTGTTTCAGATAGTGTTTGTGGCGTATCTCGCAGAAGAAGAAGGCCGGTTCGATTTTGTTGAAGTCGTTGAGGAAATAACGGAAAAAATGATCCGCCGTCACCCCCATGTTTTTGGGGATGTGAAGGTCAGAAACGCCGAAGAGGTGGCGGTCAATTGGGCAGCGATAAAGAAAACGGAGAAGGGTGCTGTGCAGGGCAGGGGGCCTTTTCTGCGACACGTTTCGGCAAATCTGCCGGCACTTCAACGGGCTCACCGCCTTGGAGAAAGGGCATCCAAGGCCGGATTTGACTGGCCGGATAAGGAAGCCGTATGGGAAAAGGTCCAGGAAGAGATTGGTGAACTCGAGGATGCCATGGGGAGCGAGGAACCCGCAAAGGTGGAAGAGGAACTTGGAGACTTGCTTTTTTCTCTCGTAAATCTCGCCCGGCACTGGGGCCTGACCGCTGAAGACCTCCTGCGGAAGAGCAATGCCAAATTTGTTCACCGGTTTGAACGCATGGAAAAAGCGTTGTCCTCCGCCGGGAAAGACTTTGCTGGGACCACATTGGAAGAAATGGACCGGGTCTGGAACAAGATCAAGAACGGGACGGGGTAACCGGCTTTGGCCCGCAAAAAGAAATCGGCTGTTATGAGGAGGATTTCAGGATGGGTTTTGGTGATCTTCCTTTTCTTCCTTGTTTTTTCAAGCCTTCAGGTCCTCTTGCTGCGTTTCATGAATAGCCCCCTTACCTTGACCAGGATTTCCGGATGGATTACGGACCAAAGACCTTCAGGATCAGGCAGGTCTGCCGGGACATGGAAGCCACTGGAGGATATTTCCCCAAATTTGAGAAGGGCGGTGCTGGCAGGAGAGGACCAGCGTTTTTTGTGGCACCATGGCTTCGATATTGTAGAGATTTCTCATGCCATTAAGGATATCATCCAAAAAGGGAGTAAGAGAGGTGCCAGTACCATTACCATGCAGGTGGCCAGAACGGTGTTCCTATGGCCGGCGAGAACCTGGTCTAGAAAAGCGGTGGAGGCCTATTATACCTTTCTTTTGGAAATGTTTCTGAGCAAGAAGCGGATCCTTGAAATCTACTTGAACACGGTGGACTGGGGAGCGGGTATCCGGGGGGCGGAAGCGGCCTCCAGAAGCTATTTTAAAAGTTCATCTTCAAGCCTCTCTCCGGATCAGGCCGCCCTTCTGGCAGCTGTTTTGCCCGGTCCACACAAATGGTCGGTGAAGCGACCCAATGCTGAGGTAAGGCAAAGGCAGATGAGGATTTTGAGGGACATGAAAAGGATGCCGTTGGTTGGGGTTCATTAGGTTTACTCTGACGACGAGGCGCTTGATTTGCCCCTTTCAAAGATTATCATTTACAGACATGGTGGGGAAATAGATGTGGCAAGGAAAGGCAAAAACATGGTAAACATAAGGTTGGAGTTGCCCATCCACTGGTCGGGCTTTCGAAATTAGGATGCCGTTGCGCTGATCTTTTCGGAATCGGCCGGTAAAGCCAGCGGGTTTCCCACCACCGGGACCTTTTCAAGGGTGTTATAGGCCGGACAATCTTCCACTAAAGGACACCTTTCACGGCAAACCAGAACGTTCATGCGTGGGGCACTTCTCTTATTCGGACAAACAATATAATCGGTCATTTTCTGCTCCAGGGGACAAAAGTTATATTTAATTATAAGTCAATTATTAACTTTTATAACAAAAAGAATCTCATATGTCAATCGTAATATTTCACTATTAGGGGAAGAGGCAGTTTCGAGGTATAAGGCGTAGGTGGGAAATCAAGACCGGGCCGGGCTTGGGTTCTCAACCAAACCGATGCGAAGGGATACCGTATGATCAGATTCATTGGACTGAATGGCCTTATTATCATCCATACCATTCTCTTTTGTCTTTTGGCAGCTGTCATGGCACTTTTCGGCTTCAGTGGGAGACGTATCCATTTCTGGGTCGCGGTGCCATGGGCACGCGCGATCCTGTGGCTTTCAGGCACAAAGGTGGACGTGAAAGGAAGGGAAAACGTGGATCCCGAGATCCCACGTATCTACATGACGAATCATCAGAGTTATTTTGATATATGGGGACTGCTGGCCTCTCTGCCCGTGGACTTCAAGTTTATTTTGAAGCAGGAACTCATGAGAATACCCCTCTTGGGCTTTGCCATGGGACGGGCCGGCTATATCGGGATAGAAAGAAAGGATCCCAGAAAGGCGGTTCAGAGTATGCGCAAGGCCGCAGAGAGGATAAAAAACGGGGCCTCCGTCTTGATTTTTCCGGAGGGAACGCGAAGTATCGACGGGCACCTGCAAGAGTTCAAACGGGGTGGCTTTAAACTGGCCCTCAAGTCCGGATGCGATATTGTTCCCGTGGTTGTAAAAGGGAGTATGTACATTATGCCAAAGGGCAGTTTCAGGATAAGAAAGGGGAACTTTGGGCTTTCCATTGGGGACCCAATCCCTGTGGGGGATTACACGGTGAAAGAAATGGGCGCCCTCATGGGGCGGGTAAGGGAAGTAATGTTGAAGGAACTGGAGGCACAGGAGTGAAGCTGCTGAAAATGGAAAAAAGGCTCGGAGGGTTTTGCAGATGGGGCGCCGCCATCCTCACGGTTCTGGCGGCCCTTTGGGGGGGGGCGGGAGTGCCTGAGGGTGCGGAGGCCTATGTCATGCCCTCCGAACAGCTGCTCGGTTTTGTGGCGAACAATTTCAAGGGCTTCAAGTCAACCGCGATCCTTCAATCAACCCGCCTGATGGGCTCTCAGGGAAAGGAACCCGCCATAGCCTTTGAGGAAAAAATATGGGTTAAGCCGCCGCGGTTTTACAGGTCTCAGATCGTCACGGAAATCGAAGAAGAAGGGATGTCCCTTGAGGAAATCCAGGCTTCCCGATTCAACATCGATCCGGGCTACAGACAGTTGCTGGCAGCCAACAGCCGGCAGGATTTGTCGGGTTTGTTACTGGCGTGGGGCATTGATCAGTCTCTGGTTTCCCTGACACGACTTGATGGAACCGTGGCCTATGCCATCGGGGATTACAAGGACGGGACCATGCCCGCCCTCTTAATAGAAAAAAAAAGATTCCTGCCCATTCTGTTGCGATACCAGGTGCCGGGAAGGCCGGGTACTGAACCTGTTATCATCCGTTTCCAGGATTTCAGAAGAGTGCACGATGGGTGGTACCCCTTCAGGATCGACTGTTTTCTGGGCCAGGAGCTGATGGAGAGATATTTGTTGTTGGAGGCAAAATTCAATAGTCCTTTTCCTTCGGACCCATTCGCTGACAGCAAGGCGAATCCCGCTTCGGACTCCAAGGGGCAAACGGTTCTTGTTTCATCTGAAAAGGGCCAGATCGAAGGGGTTATCAAGGCCTTCAAACAGAAATATGACGGAACCTCACCATAGATCACGCTCCCACGCCGAGCCCATGCATGGACACCATAATGAAGCTTTCAGAGTCACCACGACCCCAATAGGGCGGCGGTTCTTTTGAACTCCGTGCCGGTGGTTATCCCTTGATCGAGAAAAAACCAACCTGTCTGAGAATTGCTGTTTCCCTCCCTGTCAAGGAGACCTACTCCTATGCGGTCCCGGCCACATTGACATCGAAAGTGCGCGTCGGACTGCGGGTGCTGGTCCCTTTCGGGAGTCGACAGGTGACGGGTTATGTCATGGAGTTGATTCCGCCTCCGGACCCTTCCAATCTCCTGAAGGATGTCCTGGATATCCTGGATCC
>Ga0307440_1000664_pt1 | contig 17002 bp, 15 predicted proteins | sample SalMarWE160410MG_FD_202150 | JGI IMG/M metagenome (GOLD analysis project Ga0307440, IMG submission 202150) | Salt marsh sediment microbial communities from the Plum Island Ecosystem LTER, Massachusetts, United States - WE1604-10 | ecosystem: Environmental > Aquatic > Marine > Intertidal zone >... | reverse complement strand
ACGCCTGCTCCATGGCCTGGTCCTCGATCGAGACGTCGAACGGCCGCCCCCGGCCCGCGGCGTGTCCCTCGCGGGCACGGAGCCGGTAGATCACCGGCAGCCCGGAGGTCGTGGCGTGCTGGAGCTCGGCCGCGAAGCCGCGCCCCTGGCGCGGCGGCACCCGGGTGTCGTGGCCGCCCGAGAACACGAACACGGCCGGGTAGCGGGTGCCGTCGGTCACGTGCTCGTAGGGCGAGAACGCCTCCAGCCAGCGGAACTGCACCGGGTCGGCCGCGTCACCGTACTCGTGGATGGCGGGCATGTTGTTGCGCCGCGTGAAGGTCACGAAGCGGTCCATGTCGAGGTCGGGGAAGCCGCACAGCACGGCCCGGAACAGCTCCGGCCCCTGCGTGACCGCTGCGCCCATGAGCAGCCCCCCGTTGCTCTCGCCGTGGATGGCCAGCATCGAGGGCTTCGTGTAGCCCCGGTCCTCCAGCCAGCGGGCCGCGGCCAGGAAGTCGTCGAACACGTGCTGCTTGTTCTTCAGCATGCCGCCCTCGTGCCACGCCTCGCCGAGCTCGCTCCCACCCCGCAGGTTGGCCTCCGCCCAGATCCCGCCCCGCTCGGCCCACAGGACCGCCTCGGCGCTGAAGCGCGGGGTGATGGCCACGTCGAAGCCGCCGTAGCCCGTGAGCATGGTGGGCACCGGCTTCCCGGCCGGGAGGTCCCGGCGGTGCACCAGGAACATCGGCACCCGCGTGCCGTCCCTGGAGCGGTACCAAACCTGTTCGACCTCGATCCCCGCCGAGTCGAAGGGGACGCGCGAGGGCTCGTACACCGTGCGCTCGCCGGTCTTCGGGTCGAGGACGTAGGTGACGCCCGGGCTCGTGAACGAGCGCACGGACAGGAACGCCTTCCCGCCCGGGGCCGGCCGGATGCTGGCGCTGGACAGGGGCGGGAGCGGCACCTCGCCCTCGGGCGTCCCGTCCAGGCCGAACACCCGGATCCGGGCCGAGACATCGTGCAGGTAAGTGGCGTAAATGTTCTTGCCGATGAAGGCGTAGCCGGTGAGCACGTCGCCGGTCTGGGGCAGGACCTCCCTCCAGCCGTCCGGGCCGGGCCGGGAGGGATCGGCCACCACCAGTCGGTAGCGGGGCGCCAGCCAGTCGGTGAGGATCCACAGCTTGCCGTCGTGGGCGCGGATCCGCGCGTGCATCGGGAGCCCGCCGGTCACCGACACGCGGTGGCTACCGTCGGCGTTCTCGATCCACGCCTCGTCCCGAAGCCACCCCACCGCCTCGGTCACCAGGCGGCGGCCGTCCTCCAGGGTGCGGACGCCCACGAAGCGGTCCGGCCCGGCGTGCGGGTCGTAGACCACGGAGTCCCCGGCCGGGTCGGTGCCGAGGCGGTGCCGGTACAGCCGCGAGCCCGTCTCCCGGGAGCGCAGCACGTAGGTGATCGCGCGGCCGTCCGGCGCGAAGGAGGCCTCGTCGTACAGGGCGGGCGGCAAGCGGTCGGGGAGGTCCGTCCCCCGGCCCACGTCGCGCACCCGGAGGGCGGTCTCGTCCGCGCCCCCGTCACGGAGGTCGTAGAGCACCAGGCGCCCGTCGTGGGACACGTCCCGGAGCTCGACCCGCGTCCACCCGGTCGAGTCGATCGCCAGCGGGTCCACGACCTCCTCGTACGTCCCGTCCGGGTCGACCGGGACGATCGAGTCAGCCGGCGGGGCGGGGCGGCGGAAGATGCCGGCCACGGGATCGCCCGGCCGGCGAAGGCTGAAGTACTCCCACTTCCCGGCGCGGCGCGGACTCCCGATCTGGGGCACGTCCTCCAGCCGCCGGAGCTCGGCCCGCAGCGAGTCGCGCAGCGGCGTCTGGCCGACCACCCGCTCGGCGTACGCGCTGTCGGCGGTGATCCAGGTCTTCACCTCCGCGGCGCTCCCGTCGGCCAGCCACAGGTACGGGTCCGAGAAGCGCTGGCCGTGCACCGTGAAGGTGGCCGAGTCGCGGCGGGTGGCGGGTGGCTCGGGGGCCGACCCGGCCGACCCGGCCGGCCGGCAGCCGGCCGCGAGCCAGGCCGGGGCGGCGACGAGGGCGAGGAGCGGGAGGCGGACGCCGCCTCGGCGGGGAAGGCCGGCGTGGCGGCGGGACGATCCGGGCATGGCGCTCCCTACTCTTTCAGGTCCAGGTGGTAGAGCCGGATGGCGTTGTCTCGGAGAACCATGCGGGCCAGCTCCTCGGCGCGCGCCCGGTCGATCTCCCCCTCCCGCATCAGGTGCGTGAGCGCCAGGCCGAGCGCGCGGCGGGCGGTGTGGGAGGCCACCCAGGCTCCCTCCTCCCAGCCCTGGTCGGGGCCGCCCTCGAAGGAGTCCGTGCCGAACAGGACCTTGTCTGGGAAGCGCATCAGCCAGTGCTCGAGGACGCCGGCCAGCTCGTCCGGGGCCAGCATCTGGTCCATCATCGAGAAGTCCGCGTACACGTTGGGCTTGCTGATCATGGCCTCCGTCTCGCCCCACGCGGGCCAGCCGCCGTGGAGCATCACGAAGTTCGTGTTCCGGAGGGTGGAGTCGTCGAACACCGGCTCCAGTCGCTCGGGCCGCGCCCCGGCCGCGTCGTAGTAGCCCCCGAACGTCTCGAGCACGTGCAGGTGCACGGCGAGCCCGAGCCGCCCCGCCTCGTGGGCGATGACCCGGAACAGGTAGTCCTCCAGCGTCTTGTACTCGGCGTGCGTGGGCGCCCCTCCGCCCACGTACTTCGCGTACACGCGGTGGGCCGCCGCCGGGTCCGGGGCCGCGAAGTCCAGGCTCCGCAGGTAGGCCGCCTCGAACTTGACCGCCACCGCCCCGGCCTTCTCCTGTCGCTCGAGCGTCGGCACGATGACGCGGACGATGTACTCGTCCAGGGAGCGGGGCGGGGCGCGGAAGCCCAGATCACCCAGGTAGCGCCGCAGGAGGGCCGCCTCCCTGGGATACAGGGAGCGGGTGTCCGGCGTGCGCGCCGCCTCGCGCCGCGTGTCGAGCGGGAAGAGGAGCGCGTCGTCGAACGGGACCCAGCGGAACCGGATCGCATCGAGCCCCGGACCCATGGCCACCCGGTTGGCGAACATCACCTGGATCCCGGCCTGGTCCAGGGCCCAGTCCGGGAAGCCGTTCCCCAGCGCCCGGAGCGCGCTGTCCCGGGCCGCCTCCAGCGCCTTCCTCCCGGCGGCATCCGTATCGGCGGCCGCGGGTCCGTACAGGGCCGCGGCCGCCCGGGACCACACCGGCGACGCCAGGGTCAGGCGCCACGGGAGGGGGAAGGGCGGGATTCCGTCCAAAGGAAGGGCGTCGAACTCGGTGTCGGGCGGGGCGCCGGGCGGGATGGGCCGCATCGGGTGCGCGTGGTTGTCGACCGCGCGGATCCCGGCGATGGTGCGGGCCAGGCCCGAGTCCACGGCCATGGCGCCGCGCCCCGGGCCGCCGCGCGACGCTCCGGCACGTGGGCTCGACTGCGCCGCGACCGGGCCGGCCGAGAGCAGGAGAGCCAGGGCGAGGACGGACGGGGCGGCGACCGGGGCGCGAGGCAGCGCGACCGGACCGGTCCAGGACGGGCTTCGACGCATGGGGGCTTCCTCAGCTCATCAGGGTGTCGAGGTGGGCGGCGAGGCTGTCGGGCCCCATCCAGCTGGACTGACAGCCCATGCAGTAGCCCGCCACCTTCCCCTCCGGGTCGACCAGGACCATCTCCGGCACGCCGGTGACACGATAGCGCACGTCCACGCCGCCCTCGGCCATCACGATCGGGTAGGCGCGGCCGCCGTGCGTCCGCAGCCAGTCCGCGGCCCGATCGGGCGAGTCCTGGAAGAGGATCCCGAGGATCGAGAACTTCGTGCCCCGCGTGCGCCGCGCGAGGCGGAGGAGGGAGGGGTACTCCTCCTGGCAGGGCTCGCACCACGTCCCGAAGATCGAGACCAGGACCCAGCGGCCCCGGTAGTCGCGGAGCTGCACGCTGTCCGAGGTGAGCACCCGCCCGTCCGGCGCGAGCCGCGGCAGAGTGAAGTCCGGGGCCCGCGTGCCCGAGTCGGGGAAGGCCTTCTCGCGGTGGGGCTCCTCGATCGGACCGTGAGCGCACAGATAGGTCACCACGCCCAGCTCCAGGGCGCTGTCGGCGCGCTGCTCGAACAGCCCCGCCAGGTGGCCGGCGCGGGCGAAGTCGTGCTCCCCTTCGGCCCGGTGGATGACCTGGAGCGCGAAGCCCCGGACCAGGGCCTTCTGGGCGGGCGTCGACGCCCGGGACCGAACGACGTCACTCCCGCACGCGTATTCCAGCGAAACGCTGCCGTCGGGACTCTCGAGGCGGACCTTTCGGGCGCAGCCGGCCAGCAGGAGGGAGGCGACCAGGACCCCGGCGGCGAGCGCCGCCGGGATCGATCGCGGGTGGGCGGAGGGGAGCGCTCCGGTCACGGACCCCGCGCGCCCGCCCCGGCCTTGCGGAGGATGCGTCGTCCGATGACGACGCCGGCGAGGCCGACCACCATGGCGGCGAGCGACATGAGGTCCATACCGCCGCCCCGCGTGAGGGCCATCACGAAGGAGACAAGCCCCACCAGGAAGACGATGATGCCGAGCACGATCGTGAACTTCGGGAGCGTCGAGGAGCTTGCCATGGTCACTGCCTCCAGCGCGGGTGGAGTGCCGTGCGCGGCCGGCCGCAATCGAGGCCGCCGCGCGGGTTCATTAGACGCGTACCGAGAGTCCGAACAGAGCCCCCGATCCCAGGACGAAGCCCAGGTCGTACCAGCGTCCCCGGTTCCGGGTCTCGTAAATGCCGACGGCCGGCCACACGAGGCTGACCAGGAACGCCAGTCCCATGAGGACGCCATGCCAAAGTCCGGCCCAGAATCCAGCCGGGTCCACCAGCGGGTTCTTCCATCGGGAGCCCGATCCGGCGAGACCTATCGGGTTCGCCACGATTCACCTCCTCGGCGCGAGGACGACTCCCCTGAAGGTCGGGAATTCCCCGCGTCCAGCCAAGGGGCACCATCGGGCGCGTAGCCAGGGAGCCAATCAGCGCTCCAGTCGGAAGCGCTCGACGCGCTCGACCCCATCGCGTCCCCTGGCGACTCCGAGCAGGTAGGCTTCGCCGATCTCCTCCACGTGCAGGCCGGCCGGCGTCTGGATCGACCCGAGCGGTCGGCCGCCCTCGAACACTACCCAGCGCCGGGGGCCGCTCGCCGTGTCCGGGAGGAGCCGCCGGGCCCACACGTCGCCCAGGCGATCGACGAGGACGCGGTCGAACAGGGGCTGCCGGCGCGGCCGGGACATCGCGGCGTAGACCCGTCGGAGCCGGGCCGCCTCACGCGCGTCCCCATCTCCGTCCGTCAGCTGTCGGACGGCGTTCGTGAACGCAGAGCGTGGAAGGTCCGGCAGGCCGCCCAGCACCCGGACGATCCGCAGGAGCCGCCCGTCGACCCTGTAGGTCCGAATCTCGGGAACGTGCGTGAGGACCACGTACACCAGGTCGCCCGCGACGACCGCCGCCGGTTGCGCCGTGAAAGGCACGGGCGTGAACCCGAATCTGCGGCCCTCCTTCCAAAGATACAGGGAGGCGCCCGGCGCGACGGCTACGGTATCCAGGATGCCGGCTCGGGGATCGGCCGTCGCGAATACGACCGAATTCGCGATCTCGCCTTCCTGCGAGTCGGGCCCCGCGCTCGCCGTGCTGCTCTCCGTGATGATGCGTCCGCCCGAGACGCGCCCCACGGGGCTTCCAATGAACGCGGTGAGGGGGATCGTTCGGACGAACCGACCCTGGCCGTTGAGCACGCTGAAGCGCCGGGCCTCGGGGTCGAACACTACGATCGTGTCCGCGGACGTGACCGCGAGGAGAGCGGGGAAGCGGAACTCGCCCGGCCCGTCCCCCTCTCCGCCCACCGAACGCACGAGGCGGCCCGTGCCATCGTAGAAGCGGAGCTCGTGCGTGCCGCCGTTGACCACCAGGATACGGCCGTCGTCGAGCTGCGCCACGCCCGTGACGGCGAACAGCAGGTCGGCGGAGTCGCCCTGCGCGGCGCCGATGACCAGGTTCGGCTGAGCGGAGACCTGCCAGCCGGACGGACGCTCGATGAGCGACCGGGGTGTCGCGACGATGCGGACGCCGTCGCTGTCCCGCTCGGTGACCGTCCCGGGGTGACGCTCGCCCCCGCAGGCCGCCGCGGCCAGCGCCAGGCCGAAGGCCACCGCGACCGCGACCACGGACGCTCGTGCCGCCGCGGCGACGGGCCGCGACCCGCCCGGGGCGCCCGTGGAGGCGCGCCGGCGCCCGCGACTCACGCCTCGGGCAGCGAGTCCCGGTCCTTCCAGCTCCACCACTTCAGGAGCTCGGGATCGTGCTCCTCGTGCGAGGCGAAGTAGACGGCGCAGCGGAAGGCGTACAGGACGCAGCGGTCCACGCGACACCCGCACCGCTGGCAGTGGCGCTGGTAGAGCTCCTCCGGATCGGCCGTGCCGAGCTCGTCGAGGCCGCGGATGCCGAGCGCCACCAGGTCCCGGCCGAGGCTGGGACCGATGCCGGGAGCCGCCTGCAACTCCTCCAGGGCACGCTGGCGGTCGTCGAGCACCGTCTCCCCATTCGCTCGTCCGAGCATGCGCGTGGTCCTTTCGTGCTCGCGCCCCGTCAGGAGCCGGGCTGGTTGAAGTTGAACATGTCGACCATCACCTTCCAGTGGCCGTCTCGCTTCACCCACACGACCAGGTACTTCCCCTCGGCCTTGCGGGTCCCGCCGCCCTCTGCCGGTAGCTCGAGCGTTCCGTGACCGATGTCGTAGGCCATGTCGCCGGATGCGGAGACCCGGATCACGTTCGGTCCGAACGTCACGGAGGGCAGGCCCAGCATGGCGGCCCAGCCCTGGCGGATCGCGTCGTGGCCGACGGCGGCCGCCTCACCGGGACCCATCAGCCGCCCGTCTTCGGCGTACATGTCCACGATTCCGGCCGTGTCGTGGTCGGCGACCATCTGCACCCATCGCTGGTCCAGGCTCCGGATCGAGTCGGCGGCGGCGGCCAGCCCCGCGCTGTCGGGCAGGGCCATCGCGCCAGCCCCCGCCGCGCCCTGCCGCGGAGGCTGGCAGCCTCCCAGGACGAGAAGCAGCACGGGCAAGGCGAGCAGTCCTCCGGATCGTCGCATGTCGTCCTCCGGTTCGGTGTGACGGTCGATCGACATCGAGCGAGCCCGGTCCCGCGGCAGGACCGGGTGTCCCAATGTCGACTTACTCCCGCCGCCGCGCCATGCCCCCGGCTCTTCAGCCGCCCCCGCCCTGGCCGGCACGGCGGGCCTTGTCGGGGAACGGCGGGTGGGCGGGCGGCGCGACGTCTTCGGTCTTCAGGAGCTCCAGGACCTCGCGGACCGCGCGCTCGAGCTGCGGATCCCGACCGGCCGCCCAGTCCCTGGCGTCGTAGTAGACCGGGATGTCCGGTGGTACGCCCTGGTTCTCGGCCACCCAGTGGTCGCCCGAGTAGACGGCGCTGCAGGGCGAGGTGATGTAGCCGCCGTCGACGAGCGGGTAGGGCACGCACGCCGCCACGAGGCCGCCCCAGGTGCGGGCGCCGATGAGCGGGCCGATGCGGTGCTGGCGGAACGCCCACGGGAAGTAGTCCCCGCCCGAGCCCGCCCGCTCGTTGATGAGGAGGACCTTGGGACCGAGCACGCCCGCCTCCGGCAGCCGGAAGTCCTTCCCGCCCGCGGCGTCGTTCGTGATGCCCCCGATGAGCTTCCTGCCCATCATGTCGACCATGTAGTCGTCCAGCAGGCCGCCGCCGTTGAAGCGCTCGTCGATGACGGCGCCGTCCCTGTCCTGCTGGGCGAAGAAGTAGCGGTTGAACGAGACGAAGCCGCCGCCGCCCGTGTTGGGCACCCACACGTAGGCCAGGCGGCCGTGCGACAGCGAGTCGACCGTGCGGCGGTTGTCCTCCACCCACGTGCGCTGCCGGAGCGCCACCTCGGACCGCACCGGGACCACCGTCACGGTCCACGAGCCCTTCTCCGAGGGCTCGCCGTTCAGCCGCAGGACCGTCTGCCGGTCCGCCGTGCCGTCCAGCCACTCGTACGGATTGTCCGTCGCGGTGAGCTCTCGGCCGTTCACCGCCAGCAGGTAGTCGCCCTCCGAGGCCCGGACGCCCGGTGCGGCCAGTGGGGCCTCGAGGCCCGGGTTCCAGCTCTCCGAGGTGAGGATGCGCGCGATCCGCCAGCGGCCGTTCCGGGCCTCGAGATCGGCGCCGAGGAGGCCGGTGCGGACCGTGTCCACGGCCGGGTAGTCGCCGCCGCCGGTGAAGCTGTGGCCCACGCTGAGCTCGCCGCCCACCTGGTCCAGGATGTAGCGCAGGTCCTCGCGGCTCCTCACCCAGGGCACGAGGGGAGCGTAGCGGGCGTGCACGGCGGGCCAGTCGGCACCGTGCAGGTTGGGGGCGTAGAAGAAGTCGCGCTCGATGCGCCACGCCTCCTGAAAGACCTGTCGCCACTCGGCCGAGGGGACCATCCTCATGCGAAGGGTGACGTGGATCGCCGCCTGGCCCGGCTTGGGCGGTGAGGCGGTCCCCACGATGTGCCAGCCCTGGCCCTGCTGGAGGAGGATGTGCCCGCCGTCCTCCGACAGCGCCATGCGCCGTACGCCGCTGGCGAAGCTCTCCTCTTTGCGCTTCTCCATGTCGAAGCGGTGCAGCGTGAGCCCGGGCTCGTCCGGCACGCGCTCGGCCAGGAAGACGGCGCCGGCCTTGCCGGCCGCCAGCGCCTGGTAGCGGCGCACGGGGACGGGCAGGGCGACGATGCGCCGGGCGATCCCGGCCGGGTCGATCCGCACCTGGACGGCGGAGTCGGTCTTCGCGCCGGACTCGCCGCCCCTGGAACCGGCTCCGGTCTTCGCCCCACCCTTCGTGGCCGCGGTCCCCGCGCCGGACTCTCCGGCCGACCCGTTCACGGCTTCCCCGCCCTCCTCGTCACTGCGCGGCGCGAAGGGGGTCGGGTCCCCCGAGCGGAGCACCGCCACGTACGCCCCGTACGTGGGCCTCGCCTGCTGGTTGCTCAGGTTGGCCCACCCGCTCGCCAGCCCGAGGTCCGTGCTCGCCAGGAAGTAGAGCCACCGGCCCCCCTTGTCCCAGGCGGGCGAGGCCGCGTCGGCCATGGCGTCGGTGAGCGCCGTGGCCTTCCCCGTCTCCAGCGACCACACCACGATGCGGTGGAAGTGGTTCGGGTACTCCTTCGCGTAGGCGAGCCACTTCGAGTCGGGGGACCAGGTGAGGTCGAGGCCGCCCCGGTTCTGGATCGTGCCGTCCGTGTCGGCGGTGACGAGCTTGCCGGACGCGATGTCGAGCACGTGGATGCGGGCGCGCTGGTCCACCCACGCCATGTGCTTTCCGTCGGGCGACCAGGTGGCCGACCAGACGTACTTCGTCTCCTTCCCGAGCGGGATCTCGCGCGGCTTCTCGAGCCCCCTCTGGTCGCCGATCAGGAGGCGGTAGCCCTCCCCGGCGTCCGAGAACCACGCCACCCGCTCGCCGTCCGGGGACCACATGGGCGAGCGATCGGCCGCGCCGGGGGAGCGCGTGAGGTCGCGGACGTCGCCCTCTTCGGCCGGCACCGTGAACACTTCGCCTCGCGCCTCGAACAGGGCCCGCTTGCCGGTCGGCGACAGAGAGGCCGAGGCGATCTCCCGGCTCACGTCCTCCCAGTGAGGCATGGCCCACGGGAAATCGCCGCGCACGGTGATGTCCAGCCGGTGGGCCTTCCCGGTCGACGGGTCCAGGAGCCAGATCCAGCCGTCCTCCTCGAAGGCGAGGGCATCCTTCGCCCCGCCGCCCAGCGTCTTCACGTCCGCGTCCGTGAAGTGGGTGACCTGGTCGAGCGCCTTCGTGGACGGGTCGTAGGACCACACGTTGGTCGTGTAGTCGCGGTCGGAGAGGAACCAGATCCGGTCCCCGAGCCACACGGGCCACGTGTCGGTGGTGCGGTCGTTGGGGAGCTTCGTCTCGTCGAGGGTCTTCCGGTCCAGGATCGTCAGCGCCGTGTTCTGGCCGCCGCGGTAGTTCCGGAACTCGGTGTCCCAGCGGTCCACGCGGTCGACCACCAGCCGCGTGCCGTCGGGAGAGAAGGAGCCGCGGAAGGCCATGGCCTCGGGGACCTCGCGTGGCGGGCCGCCCGCGGCCGGCACCAGCCACAGGTGCGCGTAGGGCACGGGCGCCGAGCCGCGGTCCGAGGCGTACAGCACCTCCCGGCCGTCCGACGTCCACCCGCGCGCGTACGAGGGCGACGGGTGCCAGGTCAGCCGCCGGGGCTCCCCGCCCTCGGAGGAGACGACCCACACCTGCGGGCTCCCCGTGCGATTCGAGGTGAACGCCACCCACTTCCCGTCGGGCGAGAAGTGGGGATCGGTCTCGATCGCCGGGGTCGAGGTGAGGCGTCGCGCCTCGCCCCCGGTCCGGCCGACGACCCACAGGTCCCCGCCGTACTCGAACGCCACCTGCGTGGCGCTGACGGTGGGCTCGCGCAGGAGCCGCGTGCCGCCCGTGTCCGCCCCCGCCTGGGCGTCCAGGCGCGATGCGGGGGAGAGGAGGGCGGTCAGCGCGACGAAGCAGGCGGGGACGACGCGAGCGTGACGCACGGCGGACTCGAACATGGAGGCTCCTGGTTTGCGGTCGGCGGGGTGCCGGCGGCCTCCAAGATCGTGGGCACGGGCCGGCGGCGCGAGCGCTTCCCACGGACCGGCAGCCGGGCCCCGATCCGGGAGCTCGGTCCCGGTCCTGGTTCGGCCCCCCGTTCCCACGCCTCCGAAGGCGGGGGCCGCCGTGAGCCTGGTGGCGTCTACCTGTACGCGCGGGAGGCGTTCGGTCCGCGCGAGCTGGGCCGCATCCACCCTCGCCCTCCTCGGGAGCTCGAGCCGTGCGAGCCTCGTGGCGGGGGGCGTGGCGCTCCTGGCCGGGGCGGGGCTGTACCTGTTCCGGAGGACGCCCGCCGCGGACCCGGCGGTCTCGCCCCCCTCCCAGGCTCGCCTCGCACGCCCCGATTCAGCTTCCGCCGATCGAGTCGATGCGCGCGTTCCGCGCCCGGGCCGAGTCCTGGATCTCCAGCGCCTTGCGCACGCCGCTGGCGCCGGGAATCGGCGTCTCGCCCAGGACGCTGTCGCGCTGACGGGTGGTGAGGGTGTCGGTCGAGGTCTTCCTCGACGCTCGGCCCGAGCCGTCCGGGAAGGGCGCCTCGCGACCCTCGGGTCTCGTCCGGCCGCAGCGCATCTCGAAAACGCATGAGTTGTCTGACTACATCTGACTTATATACAATGAGTTGTCTACAGTCGTCTGACCTCGAATCGACCCGGCGGGCGGGTCGTCCCGCGGGGAGGCGTGCCCGCGCCCGCGCGCCTCCCGGGGCGGGGCCGGAGGTGTGCCCCGTGCTCGCCACGGTGGGGGGACGGTCGGAGTCAGCCGCCCCCGGAGCCTCCTCCGGCCGGGGGCGGGGCGCTCATGCCCCCGACGATGCGCCAGCTGCCGTCCGTCCGTAGCCAGGTGTGCGTGAGTCGGCTGTCGCCGCTCGACTCCGTGCCGTCGGCGGCACGGTAGATCGTGTGGACGGTGTAGAAGGTGACCGCCACGTCGTCCAGGACCGTCACGGACAGCGGGTGCAGCTCGTAGTCGAAGGTGCCGGCCCGGATGAACGCGAACTGCTTTTCGACCATGCCGCGCAGGGCCACGCGGTCCACGGGGGATGCCGTCGCGTGCGGCCAGTCCGCCAGGTGCGGATCCCACAGCGCCATGAACCCCTCCACGTCGGCGGCCTTCCACAGCTTCCAGTAGGTCGTCTCCCGGTCCCACACCTGCCGCTGCTCGGGCGAGAGCTGCTGGGCGTGGACCGGGCCCGGGGTCCAGGCGAGGAGCAGCGCCGGCGCGGCGACGGTGAGCGCCAGGGCCGCCGCCGTCGCCCGGCTCCGGATGGGCGATGGCGTCCCGGCTCGCCCGGCCGTCATGGGCGGAGCCACATCATCGATACGGGCGGGTGCACCCCGTGGAGCGTGGTCACGGCGTCTCCTCCTCGGTCCAGGCCCGGGCTTCGATCTCCACGAGCATGCGGGGGTCGATGAGACGGCTCACCTCGACCATGGTCGTGGCCGGGCGTCCGTCGCCGAAGAACTCCGCGTGCGCGCGGCCCACCGCCTCCCAGTCCTCGATCCTCGTGACATACATGCGAGTGCGCACGACGTCGGCGGCGCTCCCGCCCAGGCGCTCGAGGGCGGCGACGATGTTGGTGAGAGCCTGGACGGCCTGACGGTACGCGTCTCCCTCGCCGACCAGCTCGCCCGCGCGGTCCAGCGCCGTGGTGCCGGACACCTCGATGAGGGGCCCGACCCGGACGGCCCGCGAGTAGCCCACGCGGGCCTCCCACTCGGTGCCCGTCCTCACCCGCCGGCGGCTCACGCGGAGCCGCTCCGACAAGACGCGACTCCTGCCTCCGAGCACCACGCGGCGATCACGGCGAACCCCGTCTCGTGCCGGCGAACTTCGGGGATCAGGCCCGCGTCCCGAAGCCAGGCGAGCTCGCTCTCGAGCGGAAAGTAGGTGTCCTCTCCCGCCCAGGCCTCCAGGTAGCCCTCCGCCTCGGCGCGCGTGAAGGAGCGCTCCAGGTGGGTCAGCCAGGCCTCCCGATCCGCCGCGTCGGCGCGCGGCTCTCCCGCCAGGAAACGGTCGGCGGAGACCAGGACCCCGCCGGCCCTGAGCGCCGCGGCGCAGCGGGCGTACAGGGCCCGCTTGGTCGTCGCCCTCGGAACGTGGTGCAGCGCCAGGGAGGCCACGACCGCATCGCAGGGCGGCAGCGGCACCTCCAGCAGGTCGCCCTCCAGGAGTTCGACCGCGCGGTGAGCGCTGAGGCGGACCCCTGCCGCCCGCAGCATGCCCGGGTCGGCGTCGATCCCGGTCAGGCGGGCGTCGGGCCGCACCTCCAGGCATGCCTCCGCCAGGGCCCCCGTGCCGATCCCCAGGTCGACGATCGCCGGGTCGGCGGCGGGCAGGTCGGCTAGGACACTGGCCGTGGCGCGCAGCATCGCTCCGTAGCCAGGCACGAAGGCGCGGATGCTCGCGTCGTATTCGTCCAGCTCGATCCGGAGGTGGCCGGCTACGCCCATGCGTCCAGTCGGTCCGGGGTGCATCGCGACCGCAAGGGTCAGGGTCCCGGCGTTCCGCGGCCGGGTCGGCGCTCGAACACAACATAGGCCAGGAGGCCCAGGACCGCCGTCCCCAGGGCCCCGAGCACGGCCGGAAGGCCGTAGTCGGGTTGCGTGATCTCCATGCCCACCACCGCGACCAGGATCGCCATTGGAACGGCGGCCATCACGGTGACGCCCGCGTCGCCCACGGGGATTCGGAAGGCGCCCCGGAGCTCCGGCTCATGCCGTCGGAGCGCGATGAGGGCCCCGAACTCGAGCGACAGCGCCATGGCGTACAGGAGCACGTCCGCCACCACCAGGCCCTCGAGCGGGACGAGGGCGAAGGCCGAGTAGAACACGGCGGCGAACAGGACCGCGTTGCGGGGCGTCCCGTTCCGATCCGTCTTTGCGATGACCGCGGGGAGCATGCCGTCCTCCGCCATGGCCAGCGGGATCCGCGAGTAGGCCAGGAGAAGCGAGTTGTACAGGGCGAGGGCGCTCAGCATGCCGCCCGCGGCCACGACCACGGCCAGGACCGCGCCCGTCCCGCCGCCTACCGCCATGCGCACGATCTCCGGCCACTGGCGTCCCCGCCAGCCGGTCCAGTCCGTCGCCGCCAGGGCTGCGGTCAGGGGCACCAGGTAGTTGAGGACCACCAGGGGAACGCTCCACGCCAGGGCCCGCGGGTAGCTCCGCGTGGCGTCCACGACCTCGCCCTGCACGGTGGAGGCGTTGTCCCAGCCGATGTAGTTCCACAGCGCCAGGGAGAGAGCCACGCCGATGGCACCCGCTCCCGCATGCTCGGGCGCGTGGAAGGGCACCCAGGGGATGTGACCGACATGGGGCAGCGCGGCCGCGACGACCGCGACGAACGCGGTCAGGATGAGCCCGCCGGCCACCACCGACACCCGGCCCACGGGCAGCGCCCCGCGCAGGTTGATGGCCGTGGCGCCCCAGATCACCGCCAGAGCCACGATCCACTGCCGGCCGGCCGTGAGGTGCGGGAAGAAGTAGGCCAGGTAGGTGTTGAACATGACCGGGTAGATGGCCATGTCGAACAGGGAGTACATCCACGTCCACCATCCGTTCTGGAACGCCCAGAAGCGGCCGAAGGCGCGGTACACCCACCGGTAGTAGCCGCCCTCCTCGGGGAGCATGCTGGCCAGCTCGCCGACGATCAGCGCCTCCGGCACCGACCAGAAGATGGGCACGAGGAGGAGAATGAGGAGCCCGAGACCCGGCCCCACCTTCGCCACGAGCTCCTCGGTCGTGTACGGTCCCCCCGAGGTGCAGAAGTAGAGGATGAAGACGAGGGGGAGGGTGGAGATGGTGCGGCGCAGCCTCATCGGCCGCTCCGCCGGGGGAGGAGGATCGACCCGACGTGCTCGTCCACCTCGCGCCGGGTCAGGACGACGAGGAGCGCCTCGGCCTCGGTGAGGATGCCGAGCACGCCGGCCGGCAGGACGAGCCAGTCCAGCCGGCCGGGGAGGAGCAGGGCGGCCACGATGAAAGCGTACAGGATCACCGCGGCCACTTTCGCCGAGTAGAGGTGGAGATTGCCGAAGCGCCGGAATCGGATCCAGCCGGCCCCGATCGACACCACGAACATCGCCACCCACGCGAGCACGAGGACCGCGTGCGCACGGAGGAGTTCGGGTCGGAGGAGCCACAGCCACGCGGCGCACGAGGGAAGGAGCAGGTTGTCCGCCAGGGAGTCGAACCGCGCCCCGAACGCCGTGCCGCCCGACCCCAGGCGCCGGGCCGCGAATCCGTCGGCCGCGTCCGTGAGCCCGGCCACCAGGAGGCCCCAGCCCACCAGGGCGCCGCGTCCCGCCAGCGCCGCCACCCACAGGAGGGGCACCAGGACCAGCCGGATCGCCGTGAGGATGTCGGGCAGACGGGCCAGCGCTCGGATCATGGTCTCGCCTCCACGGTTACGACCTCGGCCGGCGCCCGCCTACGAGCCCCCGAGCCGGCGCCGGTCACGGCGGGCTCGCCCCAGCCGGCGCCGAGCCTCGCCCGCGGACTCGCCCGGCTCGCGCTCCTCGACGTGCACGCCGCCCATGACCGCGAGCCCGCGCACCCGGAGGACCGGCGCGCCGGGGTCCGTCACCGGCTCGACCTGGCGGTGGTCGAAGCCGCCCATGATGCCGAGCCCGTGCGCTTCCACCCGGATCCCGGGCGGGACCACGATGTGGACACCGCCCATCACGGCCAGCACCTCGACGTCGGTGACCGGGGCCCCGAACCGGGCCTGCCGGAAATCGAGCTCGACGCCGCCCATCGCCGCCAGCACGCGGAGCTCGCGCGGAGGCACCCAGGTTCCCTCCCGCCTCGAGCCGCCCAGTAGGGCGAGCACGTAGCCGTTCTCGCGGGGCGTGACGCCGGGCTCGAGGCGGGGAGCGTCGGTCGCGGTCGCGGCCGGCTCCGGCGGGCGGAGCTCGGCCTCGACCGGGAGGGCGGGAAGATCCCGGACCAGGGCGTCGAGCGCACCCCGGTCGGGCGCGGCGATGGCCGAGTCCAGCCGCCGCTCGAGCTCCTCCACCTCCAGGTGGTCGCGCGAGAAGTGGCGCGTGAGCTCCTGGATGGTGCGCTCCCGCTCCTCCTCCAGCGTGCGGGCGGGGCGGGCCGGGGGTCCGGCGTCCGCGCTCATGTGCGCTGCTCCGTCTCCACGCTCGTCCTCCCTCCGGGCTCCGAGCGGCGGTCACGCGCCCCGCTCCTCTGCGAGGATCGGGCTCGCCGATCCTGGGATCCAGACCCAAGATCGCCCCCCGCCGGCCGGCCGTCGAGCCATCGCCTTGTCCGCGTCCACCGAATCGCCCTATGGTCCTCGGCTGAACCTACAGGAGGAGTCGCATGTCACGCGCAGCATTCGCCCACGGTGCCCGCCACGGCTTCCTCGCCGCCGCTCTCGTCGCACTCCTCGCCCTGCCGGTGGGGCTCTCGGCCCAGTCACCGCCGGCCACGGACGCGGCGCTCGGCGCGCTGCGGTGGCGGAGCATCGGGCCCTACGTGGGCGGACGCGTGGTCGCGGTGACGGGCGTCCGCGGTCATCCCGACCTGTTCTACATGGGGGCGGTGGATGGCGGGATCTGGAAGAGCACGGACTACGGCCTCCAGTGGACCAATCTCTCCGACGGCGCGCTGCCGGGATCGAGCGAGAGCATCGGCGCTCTCGCGGTCGCCCCCTCCAATCCGCAGGTCCTCTACGCCGGCACGGGCGAGAACGACATTCGCGGCGATATGATCACCGGGGACGGCGTGTTCCGCTCGGCCGACGGCGGCACGACGTGGACGGAGGCCGGGCTGGCCGACACGCACACGATCAGCGGCCTGGTGGTGGACCCGAGGAGCTCCGACGTGGTCTACGCCTCCTCGATGGGCCACGTGTTCGTGCCCGGGCCGCACCGCGGCGTGTTCAAGTCCACCGATGGCGGGAAGACGTGGACGAAGGTGCTGTTCGTGAACGACAGCACGGGCGTGATCGACCTCGTGATGGACCCACAGCACCCCGACGTGCTGTACGCGGCGGCCTGGCAGGCCTACCGGAAGCCATGGAAGCTGTCGAGCGGCGGCCCGGGAAGCTCACTCTACAAGACGACGGACGGCGGACAGCACTGGACGAAGCTCTCGGGCAACCCGGGCTTCCCCGGGGGCGTGCTCGGGAAGATCGGGGTGGCCGTCGCGGCCAGCCAGCCGAACGTGGTCTACGCCACCGTCCAGGCGAAGCGGGGCGGGGTGTTCCGCTCCGACGACGGCGGCGCCACCTGGAGCCGGGTCAACGACGCCTGGAAGCTCCGGCAACGCGCCTTCTACTACATGGCCATCTTCGTCGACCCGAAGGACCCGAACACCGTCTACATGC
>Ga0307440_1000663_pt1 | contig 17014 bp, 15 predicted proteins | sample SalMarWE160410MG_FD_202150 | JGI IMG/M metagenome (GOLD analysis project Ga0307440, IMG submission 202150) | Salt marsh sediment microbial communities from the Plum Island Ecosystem LTER, Massachusetts, United States - WE1604-10 | ecosystem: Environmental > Aquatic > Marine > Intertidal zone >... | reverse complement strand
TGGTCGTCTCCCCCGCCGACGTAGTGGTGGTCTCCGGCACCGTTGTTGTGGTGGTCGTGTCGAAGATCGGGCTCTGGAACGAGGCAGCGAATACCGGCCGGAACGACAGGACGCCGGTCTGACCGATCGCCTGGAGTGCCCGCTCCCTGTCGGTCACACCTGGAAGCTGAACGAGGACGGCGTTGTTTCCGCTGATCGCAATCTCAGGCTCCTGCACTCCGAACGCCTCGATACGACCTCGCATGATTTCAACGGCCTTCGCCAGCACGGCAGGATCGGTGCCGTCGGGAGCCCGGAGAATCACGGATGTTCCACCCTTGAGGTCGAGGCCCAGCTTGGGTGTGCTGTGGGTGGCGACCACCGCTGCTACGCCCCCATAGGCGAGCGCAAGCACGATCACGAGCGTGGTGATCCGTCGCGACATCACTTCTCCTGTTTCCCGGCGATCGCCCGCCGGGAGATGCGCATGCGTCCTTCTTCGAGGCCGAGCACGACGGAATCGTCATCGAGGCCGACCACGACGCCATACACACCGCCGTAGGTCCGAACCTTGTCGCCGATCTCCAGAGCCGCTGCGAGCTGTTGCTGTTGTTTCGACCTGACCCGTTGCGGTCGGATCAATAGGAAGTAGAACATCCCGATGAGCAATGCCAGAAAGATCAGCGAGGTCCAGAGACTTCCACCTGTGGCATCTGTTTGGGCAAGCACGCGTTACCTTCTTTGTGACGAGTGGAGGCTCACGACCAGCGAGCCGGCGGTCATGCTAGCGACTTGCCGGAGACTGCAGAAACTCTTCGTTCGATCGTCGAGGCGACGAATGGCTCGAAGCGACCCTCTGTGATGGCGCTCCGCATGCCGCGCATGAGGTTGAACGTGTAGCTGAGGTTGTGCATCGTCAGGAGTCGCAAGCCGGTCGGTTCGCCGGTCTGGAGGAGATGGCGAAGGTACCCCCGGCTGTACGATCTACACGTCGTACAGCCGCACGAGGAGTCGAGCGGACCCGTCGAACGGGCGTGCTCTGCTCGTCGAAGACTGTAGTCGCCGTCGGGGGTCAGGACCTTCCCGTGCCTGGCGAGGCGCGTGGGAAGAACACAATCGAAGAGGTCGATCCCACGAGCGACCGCATGCAGCATCCCTTCGGTGTCACCCAACCCCATCGTGTAGCGCACCCGGTCTTCCGGCAACTCGCCAACGACGACCTCGATGGCCTTGTCGCGTTCCGCGTCGGACTCTCCGACCGACAATCCGCCGACGGCGTATCCGTCGAATTCGAGTTCGGCAGTCTTGGATGCGCTCTCCGCGCGTAGTGACGCATCGGTGCCGCCTTGGACGATCCCGAACATCGACTGGTTCTGTCGGCGTCTCACCTGTATGGAGCGGGCGGCCCATCGAAGCGTCCGCTGCATGGCCGCCTCGACGACCGGTCGTGAAGCCGGGAGCCCCACCAGCACATCGAGTGCAACTGCGACATCTGAGCCCAGGTCCTCCTGAACGGCCACTGCCCGCTCAGGGGTGAGTTCCACGCGAGATCCGTCGTAGGTCGACCGGAACGTGACGCCATCCTCGCTCACCTTCGCGTCGAGCGAGAACACCTGGTAGCCGCCCGAGTCGGTGAGGATCGGTCCACGCCAATTCATGAACTCGTGCAGACCTCCCAGGTCGCGCACGACGTCGGAGCCGGGACGCAGCATCAGATGGTATGTGTTCGACAGCACCATTTGCGCGCCGAGACTCTCGAGATCGTCCCCGTCGAGCGTCTTCACGGTTCCGCGGGTACCCACAGGCATGAATGCCGGTGTGGCGACCGCTCCGTGGGGAGTATGAAACACCCCGGAGCGAGCCATGCCATCCCGCGCTTCGATCTCGAGCCTCATGCGCGCTCCGTGAACATTGCGTCCCCGAACGACAAGAACCGATAGCCCCGTTCGAGGGCCGTCCGGTACACATGTCGCCACCGTTCTCCGATGAACGCAGCCACAAGCACAATCAACGTCGACCGAGGAACATGGAAGTTGGTGACCATTGCGTCCACCGCGCCGAAACGGTAGCCGGGTCGGATGAACAGCTCCGTGGAGGCCGAGCCCGGGTTGAGTCGGCCATCGACGACCGCTGACTCGAGGGCTCGCACCACGGTCGTTCCGATCGCGATGATCCTTCCGCCTCGCCGCCTCGCCGCCTCGAACGCGGCTGCCGTCTCCACCGGGACGTCGAAGCGTTCGCTGTGCATCTGGTGTGCTTCGATGGTTTCTTCCGCGATTGGTCTGAACGTGTCGATGCCGACGTGGAGGTCGATCGACGCGACGTCCACACCTCGATCGGCGAACTCCGCCAGCACTCGGGTACTGAGATGCAGACCGGCGGTCGGTGCAGCGGCCGATCCGAGTCTCTTCGCAAACACGGTCTGGTACTCGGAAGGATCGGCGAGCGGCGTGGTGATGTACGGTGGGAGAGGCACCTCACCCATCTCGCGTGCCAACGCCTCGACGTCCGCGTCGAATCGTAGTGTTGTACGTCCCGATGCCGGGCGTTCCAGAACGACGGCGCGAGCACTTCCGAAGCGGAGCCGGACACCCGGTCTCACCTTCCGCGCCGGCCGGATCAGTGCGTCCCAGTCACCTTGACCACGGTCGCTGAGCAGCAACACCTCTACCGCGCCCCCCGTTTCCTCCTTCGTGCCCCGGAGTCTGGCCGCCCGCACCTTCGTGGTGTTGAGGACCACGAGATCCCCCGCATCGAGCATGCCCGGCAGTTCCGAGAAGGAGCGATCTTCGAGACCGCGACAGTCGAGGAGGCGCGCTGACTCACGCGGTATCGCGGGACGCTGGGCGATCGCGGCCGCCGGCAGCTCATAGTCGAAGTCGTCCGTGCGCAAAGTCAATCGAGCAGGGTGGGTTGATGCGGGGGCTCGAGCCCGAGATGCCGGAACGCTAGCGGTGTGGCCACCCGGCCCCGCTGGGTCCGTTTCAACAGGCCACGCTTCAGCAGGAAAGGCTCATACGCGTCTTCGACCGTCTCTGCTTCCTCCCCGACGACGATCGCGAGTGTGGAGAGTCCGACGGGCCCTCCACCGAACGTCTCGACAACGGCTCGGAGAATGTCGAGGTCCACTCGATCCAACCCGAGCTCGTCCACTTCAAACACGCGCAGCGCCTCGTTGGCGGTGTCGGTATCGACGATGCCCTTTGCTCGTGCGACGGCAAAGTCCCTCACTCTGGCAAGGAGCCTGTTGGCGATTCGAGGTGTTCCCCTGCTTCTCGCCGCAACGATCGCCGCACCGGCTTCGTCGATCGTGACACCCAAGATGCCGGCTGATCGGAGAACGATGTGCGACAGTTCGGCGTCGGAGTAGAACTCCAGCTTGTCGACGATGCCGAACCGGTCCCTCAATGGAGCCGTCACCTTGCCCTTGCGTGTGGTCGCTCCGACAAGCGTGAAACGTGGCAGCTCCAGGCGAATCGACTGCGCCGACGGCCCCTTCCCAAGAACGATGTCGAGTCGGAAGTCCTCCATGGCAGGGTAGAGCACCTCTTCTACAGCCCTGGGGAGACGGTGAATCTCGTCGATGAAGAGCACCTCTCCCTCCTCCAGGTTCGACACGATCGATGCCACGTCGCCCGGACGCTCGAGAGCCGGTCCCGAGGTCACCCTGATTCGAACCCCCAGCTCGGTTGCGATGATCCCCGCGAGTGTCGTCTTGCCCAGCCCCGGTGGTCCCGACAACAAGACGTGATCGAGCGCATGGTCGAGCTGTCTCGCAGCGTCGAGACTGATCCTCAGCCGTTCCTTGACGTTGCCCTGTCCGATGAACTCGTCCAGCCGAGTCGGTCGGAGGGTTTCGTCGGTGTCGTCGGGCAACCGTTCAGAGGTGAGAATGTCTTCCCTCATCGCTTTCCCAGTTCCTGCAGTGCGAGCCTGAGCGATTCTTCCACGGTTGCCTCCTCGGGCAACGAGGCAACCACTTCTCGAAGCTCCGTCGGGGCGTAGCCGAGTCCTTCGAGAGCATCTCGGACTTGCGCTCGAGTGCTGGATCCCATGACATCCGCTTCCGCACCGACCATGCGGGGACGGAGCTCGAGAATGAGCTTCTGGGCGCTTCGAGAACCGATTCCAGGCACCACCGTGAGGGCAAGGGCATCCTCGGAGAGCACCGCACGACGAATCTCGTCGCCGCGCAGGCTCGCCATCATGGCCATGGCGACCTTCGGCCCGACCCCGGACGCTCCCAGAAGCATTCGGAACAAGTCACGATCGGCTTGGTCGACGAACCCGTAGAGGTCAAGCACATCTTCTCGGACATGCAGGTGCGTGTGCACGGTCGTCTCGGCCTCTCTCTCCGCTAGACGGCCGAGATCCCTCGGAGTCACCGTGATCTCAAAACCGACACCGGCCACGCCCAGCACAATCCTGTCTGTTCCACGAGACAAGATCGTTCCGCGCAGCACCCCGATCACGGAACCCTCCTCGAGAGGACGTGCTGCTGTAGATGACACAGTGCGATCGCGACGGCGTCGGCAGCGTCAGGGGGCGACGGAGGCTCCGAAAGGCCCATCCGGGCGGCAACCATGCGTTGTACCTGCTCCTTCGGGGCGCGTCCATACCCTGCCACCGCCGACTTCACCGCCGAAGGGCTGTACTCCCACACCGGAACGCCATGCTCGGCTGCGGCGATCATGGCGGCTCCCGACGCCCGCACGACCGATGTCGCCGTCTGGAGATTGCGGTTGACAAAGACCTGCTCGATCGCCATCACCTCCGGTGAGAACTCCACGATCAGGTCTGAGAGGTCCCGACGGATCTCGGCGAGTCGAGTCGGGACACTATCTGCGGGGTCCGTTGTTATGACGCCGAGTGCTACGACTTCACCTCCGCCGACGATCGCATAGCCGGTCGTGGTCAGCCCGGGATCGATACCGAGAACGAACATATGTACGGGAGTGTAACCGGCGACTCGGACGTCACCACGGCTATCAGGCCATCAAGTCGGCCAAGACATCGTCTGGGATGTCGAAGTTCGCGTACACTTCCTGGACGTCGTCGAGATCCTCGAGTGCGTCCACGAGCCGGAGGATCTTCGGGGCGGTCGCCCGATCGACGGGGACGACCGACTTGGGGAGATGGGTCACTTCTGCATTCTCGACCTCGGTCGCTACGGCCGCCACGGCGTCTCTCACCGCCGTGAACAGCCCCGGTTCGGAGATCACTTCGAACGCCCCGCCGGCAGGTCGCACATCCTCAGCACCTGCATCGAGCGCCGCGAGCAAGATGTCGTCCTCGTCGCCTCTCACAACGACGTACCCCTTCTGCTCGAACAGATACGAGACCGATCCTGGCTCACCGAGATTCCCCCCGTTACGCGAGAAGGTGGACCTGACGTCAGACGCGGCCCTATTCCGGTTGTCCGTCAGGATCTGCAGAAAGAGAGCGACCCCACCCGGGCCGTACCCCTCGTACCAGAACTGCTCGTAGTCAACGCCCTCGACCTCGCCCGTTCCCCGCTTGATCGCCCGATCGATGTTGTCGTTGGGTACCGAAGCCGCCTTCGCCTTCTCGATGGCGTTGGCGAGCGTGGTGTTTCCGGCAGGGTCGCCACCGCCCTCTCTGGCTGCGACTTCGACGGCCTTCACGAGCTTCGCAAACAGCTTGCCCCTCTGTGCGTCCTTGGCACCCTTCTTGTGTTTGATCGTCGACCATTTGGAATGTCCGGACATCAGGCTGCCCCCATACTCAGCGCCATCTTATGTATTCGCGGGTCTTCAGTCAGCTCGGGATGGAAGGCAGCTGCCACGACATTCCCGTCTCGGACCAAGACGGGATGGCCGTCGATCTCCGCCAGCACCTCGACGCCCTTCCCCACGTGTTCGACCCATGGTGCGCGGATGAACACGGCGTGGAACGGTGCATCGAAGCCTTTCACGTCGAGTTGCACCTCGAACGAATCGTTCTGGCGACCGAACGCGTTTCGTTGCACGGTTACGTCCAGCACGCCGAGCAGCAACTGTGATCCTGTGGTGACGCCCGACGCGAGGAAGATCATGCCCGCACACGTCCCGAATGTGGGAAGTCCACCTCCAATCGCCTCTCTCAGTGGTTCAACGAGGCCGAAACGGTCGGCGAGCCGGGCGATCGTGGTCGATTCACCACCGGGAAACACCAACCCGTCCAGACCCCTCAGATCGGCAGGCTGACGCACTTCGCGGGGGCTCCATCCCAGGGACCGGATGACGAACGCGTGCTCACGAACGTCGCCCTGGAGGGCGACGACGCCGATGTCGCCCACGCTCACCAACCTCGCGTCTGAAGCAATTCCGATTCGGACAGCTCGGACAGCTCGATGCCGTGCATCGCCTCGCCGAGTCCTCGCGACACCTTCGCGACGATCGCAGGGTCCCGGAAGAATGTGACCGCCTCGACGATCGCTCGAGCACGCGGTGCAGGATCCTCACTCTTGAAAACGCCCGACCCCACGAACACACCCTCACAGCCGAGCTGCATCATGAGCGCTGCATCGGCAGGCGTTGCCACTCCCCCAGCGGCGAAGTTGACGACTGGGAGCTTGCCGGTCTCGGCCACTTCACGAACCAGTCCTACCGGCGCCCCGAGGTTCTTGGCGGCGGCCGACAGTTCCTCCGGTCCCATCGTGGTGAGCGCCCTCATCTCGCGATTGACGGTCCTCATGTGCCGGACCGCCTCGACGATGTTGCCCGTACCCGCCTCGCCCTTGGTCCGGATCATCGCCGCTCCTTCGCCGATACGGCGGAGCGCCTCGCCGAGATTCCTCGCGCCGCACACGAACGGCGTCGTGAACTGCCACTTGTCGATGTGGTGCTCTTCGTCGGCCGGCGTGAGCACTTCGCTCTCATCTATGTAGTCCACACCGAGGGCTTGCAGCACTTGCGCCTCCACAAAGTGACCAATGCGAGCTTTCGCCATGACAGGGATACTCACCGTGGCCATGATCTCCTCGACCTTGGTGGGGTCCGCCATTCTCGCGACGCCACCTTCTTTTCGGATGTCGGCGGGGACACGCTCGAGCGCCATGACGGCGACAGCGCCGGCCTCTTCGGCGATTTTCGCCTGTTCGGCATTGACGACGTCCATGATCACGCCGCCCTTGAGCATTTCGGCGAGTCCTCGTTTCACAAGATCGGTCCCACGTTCCACGTTCACTTCCTCCTTATGCCCCAATTCTACCGGGAGCCCGTTCGATCGCTTGCTCGTACAGCATGATCCAGCGAGGGAGCACCCGAGTCCAATCGAACACGTTCCCCCTGGCTCTCGCAGCGCGCCCCAGGTGACGGACTCGTTCAGGGTTCGCCAGCAACTCGAGGAGGACATCTGCAAGGCGCTCGCTGTCATTGACAGGCACATGTTCGGCGATCCCACAGGCAACGCTCACGAATGCCGGTAGGTCGGTGCACACGACAGCGCACCCGGCGGCCATGGCTTCGATCAGGGTGATGCCGAAGCTCTCACCTCCCGTGTTCGGTGCACAGAAGACCGACGACGAGGCGAGAACTTCACGCTTGCGAAGGTCGGAGACGGTGCCCTCAAACCTGACCCCGGCCGCTCCAATCTCCCTCTTTGCGCCGACGACGAGCAGCTCCGCGTCCGGTACCGACGCGCGTACTCTCGGCCACGCGGCCAGCAGCACATCGAGGCCCTTGCGGGGGTCGTCGCGCCCCACGAACGCGACGCGGTGTTCAACTCGTTCCTGCTCTGCGAACCCTCCGACGTCGACGGCGTTTGGCACGATCTCGACGCCCGGGGCGAACTTTTCGACGGCCATGGCCGCCTCGGCACTGACCGCCGTCAGCACTTCGATTCGCTCCATGAGATGCGCGAGAAGTGGACCACCGAACTTGTACACTGCTCTGACCACGGCAGCCGGTTCGGCGTGAAACGTCCCCACGGTGGGTACATAGGTGCCGATCCACGCGGCCGGCCCGACGACTGGAAGCAGCGGTTCGTGCACATGCACGACCTCCGCGCCGTCTATCGCCTCTTTCACACGCTGGATCGCACCCGGCTCCAAACACACCGGTGCCACCGCGTCGTTCGATTCGATGTTGGTCGTCCCTCCGACAGACGTCCAGGTTCCATCGGATTCGCCAGGACCGATCAGCTTCACGCTGTGTCCGGCCCGAGCGAGTTGGTCTCGCAGTTGCAGTGCCTGGTCCTGCACACCTCCGTGTCTATCGAGCGCATACGGGCTGACGATCGCGAGTCTCACGGCGCTCTCCTATCGGAGGGCCAGTTCGGCTGCACGATGTGCCACTGCTCGGGTGCTCGCCGAATCAGCTCCTCGAGTGCCGCGGCAATCCTCCGAGTCCCCTCAACGATCCGCTCCTCCACCGTTCCCGAGCTGGGCATTTCGACGGGCGCTTCGACCACCAGTCGGTGGCCACGCCCTTTCTTGAAGTATGCGGCGACCGGGAACACGGGGACGCCGTGTCGCATTCCCAGCGCGGCGGCTCCTGCGGGCATCGACGTCACTTCGCCGAAGAACTCGACATCCACTCCCCCGTCCTTCACGTTTCGATCCATGACCAGTGCGACGGCGGCTCCGCGGTCCAGCGCCTGCCCCAGCCGGTTCATGATGTTCGGTTCGTTCGCCAGTACCACGTCGATGCCGAGCTGACGTCGTATGTCGATGAACCAGTCCACAACATCGCTGTCCGGTAGCGGTTCGGCGACCGCGAGGAGTTCCAGACCGATGTCGTGTGCAACGCTGCCCGCCACTTCCCAGTTGCCGATGTGGGGTAGCGCGAAGATCATCCCGGTTCCTTCGTCGCGCGCCGCCTCTGCCCGTTCCACTCCATCTCTGTCGATGTGGCGCAGGATCGCCGGTACGCGATGAGGTCGCACCCAGAACGCCTCTGCCCAGTACCGGCCATATGCTCCGAACGCTCTCCTGGCGGTGTCTTCGACTTCCCACTCGGATCCGATTGCCCGACTCACGTGGCGGATGTTCATCCGGCGTCGCCGACCCGCGCGTTCGAACGCGAGGCGTCCGGCTCGCTCCCCCACGACACGCACGATCGGCTCCGGCATCCACCCAGCCATGGCGATCCCCGCTCGGTACAGCGCGTTCACGCGTCGAGTCGTTTCCAGCCGATCCAGAACCGCTGAACGACGGTGATCCACACGAGCGCCACCATCGCCCACAACATCGGTCCGATCAGCCCGGACAAGATCCCGGCACCGAACAGGATCAGACGCTCGGCCCTCCCCATGATCCCACCTCGACCATCAACGCCACCGGTCTCTACTTTCGCCCGCAGGTACGAGATCAGGAGCGAACCGCCAAGCGAGACAGTACACAGCGCGACCCATGCCGGTGTATCCGAGACAGCCAGTGCCAGACCGGTCCACATCGCCGTTTCTTCCACTCTGTCCGTCACCGAGTCCAGCAGCGCTCCCCGTGCCGAGACGCTCCCTCGTGCTCTGGCGACCGCTCCGTCGAGGGCGTCGATCGCCGATCCCACCAACACGAAGCCGACGCCGAGTTGCAGTCGTCCGGCTGCGATCAGCGCTGCCCCTGCAAGAGCAACGATCAATCCGAACAGGGTGACGTGCCACGCGCGCACCCCGACTCGGGCGAGCGCCTTCCCGATCGGCGCGAACATGGCATTGGCCCTCCGGCGGGCCTTGAGTTCGATCATGGGTGCAGCAACGTACCACACCGTTCGAGCGCCGGGATGAGGGGCGGCATCCCGCCACTAGAATCGTCCGAAACATCAGGAGGTCATGTGGTCCCGGAGAACATACGGAACGTCGCACTGGTCGGTCACGGTGGAAGCGGGAAGACCTCCCTCGCCGAAGCGCTGTTGTTCACCGCCGGGCAGACCACTCGACTGGGACGCATCGAAGATGGCAACACCGTCACCGACCATGAGCCAGAAGAGATCGAGCGCGAGTTGTCGCTCGGGCTGGCCACCGCGTCGTTCCCATGGGCCAGCCAGAGAATCACGATCATCGACACCCCGGGGTATGCCGACTTCGTCGGAGATGCGCGCTCTGCACTCAGAGCTGCCGACATGGCCGTGTTCGTCGTTTCGGGAGTGGACGGTGTGGAGGTACAGACCGAGGCGTTGTGGCAGTTCGCCGGCGAAGAGGGAGTTCCACGGGTCATCTTCGTGAACAAGCTCGACCGCGAGCGAGCGTCCTTCCAGCGGACACTCGACCAGCTTCGCGAGACGTTCGGAAAGGGGGTCGCTCCGGTACAGGTGCCGATCGGGTCGGAGACCGAGCTGTCGGGATTGGTTCGGGTCGTCTCGAACACCGCCGTTCAGTACGCCGGTGGCAACCCGAAAGGAACCCCGGCTAGCGCGCCGGACTCGATGAGCGATGTTCTCGGAGAGATGCACACAGCCCTCGTCGAGTCGGTCGTTGAGACCAGCGACGAGCTGCTGGAGGCCTACTTCGAAGGAGTAGAGCCCGACAGGCCGACAATCGTCGAGATCACTCGCTCGGGCATTCTCACGGGAGAGATCCAACCGGTGCTGTGTGGATCCGCGACGCAGCTCATCGGTATCGACACGCTCGCCGATTTCATCGCGGAGTTCGGACCCAGTCCCCTGGAACGTCCCCCCGTACCACTGAAGGGAGGCGGGACCCTCTCACTCGACGACGGCCCCGTTGCATACGTTTTCAAGACCACGTCCGACCCATATGTAGGGCGGATCTCACTTTTGCGGGTGTACTCGGGGAAGGTAGAGGCGGACGACGTCCTCGAGTCATCGACGGGCGAGAAGGTACGCGTCCACAACTTGTTCACCATGCAGGGCAAAGAGCACAATGATGCGACCGAACTGGTGGCCGGCGACATCTCAGCAGTCGCCAAGATCGAGAATCTCAGTCCCGGCGACACGCTGCATACGCCCGGTTCTTCCGTGGAGATCGCACCCGTGGCGATGCCGCGGCCGGTCATGAGCGTCGTCGTGTCCCCTCACTCCTCACAAGACGAGGAGAAACTCTCGACGGCGCTCGCAAGGATCGCCGAGGAGGACCCGACCCTCGAGGTCGAGCGAAGAGCCGAGACGAAGGAGACGGTCCTCTCCGGTCTCGGTGACACACATCTCGACGTCACCGTTGCCCGTCTTGCTCGCAAGTTCGGGGTCGAGGTGGAGACGTCGATACCGACGGTGGCCTACCGTGAGACGATCGGTGCGACTGCCGAAGCCGAAGGCAAGCACAAGAAGCAGAGCGGTGGCCGAGGCCAGTTCGGCGTGGCGTTCGTTCGTTTCGAACCCCTTCCGAGAGGCTCTGGGTACGAGTTTGTCGATGCAATCAAGGGCGGGTCGATTCCCCGCCAGTACATCCCGGCCGTCGACAAGGGGGTCCAGGAGGGTCTGGAACGAGGCATCCTCGCCGGCTTTCCCGTCACGGACATCAAGGCAACCGTGTATGACGGAAAGTACCACTCGGTCGACTCGGACGAGCTGTCGTTTCGGATGGCGGGGATCATGGCTGTGCGGACGGCGGCCCCGAGTCTGCGAGCCACTCTCCTCGAGCCGATCGTGAAAGCCCGGATCAACGTCCCGGAGGACTACATGGGTGACGTCATCGGCGACCTCAACGCGAAACGGGGGAGAGTGCTCGGCATGGACTCGGACGGTCGGTATCGGATCGTGACGGCAGAGGTTCCACTGGCGGAGATGCAGCGATACGCGATCGATCTTCGGTCGATGACGGGCGGACGGGGTAGCTTTGAAATGGAGTTCGACCACTACGAGGAAGTTCCGAGGCAGGAAGCCCAGAAGGTGATCGCTTCTGCCCAACACGAAGATGCGTAGGGAGGAGTAGACCAATCACGCGAGGGCGTCCCCCCTCGGGCATGTCCTCGACAGAGCCCAAGGAGGCACTATGGCATTGAAAGAAGCCCTAGAGCGGACAATCAACGAGTGGAGGCCGCGAACAACTCGACTGCTGAAGCAGTTTGGAGATGTCAAGGTCTCCGATGTCACCATTTCTCAGGCGATCGGTGGGGCCCGAGGTGTGCGGTGCCTCGTTACGGACATCTCATACCTCGACCCGAATGAGGGGATCAGGTTCCGGGGGCACACGATCCCCGAGACGCTTGCGCTGCTCCCGAAGGTCCCTGGGAAGGAGATGCCCTACGTCGAAGGCCACATCTACCTTCTTCTGACCGGTGAGATCCCCACCGAGGACGACGTCACCGATCTGGTCGATGACTTGAAGCGTCGCAGGGGCGTTCCCGGCTACGTGTTCGACATGCTCCGTGCGATGCCACTCGACACCCACCCGATGACGATGTTCTCCGCGGGCATACTCGCCATGCAGCGCGAGTCCGAGTACGTGAAGGCGTACAACGAGGGCCTCGGCAAGATGGACCATTGGCAGCCGACCCTCGAGGACGCTTTGAACCTGTGGGCAAGGCTCCCGGAACTCGGCGCGTTCATCTACCGCCTCAAGTACAAGGGTGACACGCTTATCGCGTCTGATCCGAACCAGGACCTCGGAGGCGACTTCGCTCACATGATGGGTATCGAGGACCCGTACGACGACGTTGCTCGTCTCTACTTCATCCTCCATTCGGATCATGAGAGCGGCAACGTGAGCGCTCACACCGGACACCTGGTGGCAAGCGCCCTCTCAGACGTGTACTACGCGGCGTCGGCGATGATCGACGGCCTTGCCGGTCCTCTCCACGGCCTCGCCAACCAGGAGGTCCTGCGTTGGATCCAGGGTGTGATGGACAAGATGGGCGGCGTCGTACCGACTGAGGAGAAGATGAAGGAGTTCGTCTGGGAAACCCTCAACTCCGGTCAGGTGATCCCCGGGTTCGGGCACGCAGTGCTGCGCAAGACCGATCCGAGATATGCCGAACAGCGCAACTTCTGCCTCAAGCACCTTCCGGACGATCCCATCTTCAAGTATGTGGACGTCCTCTACAAGGTGGTCCCCCCGATCCTGGAGGAGCAGGGCAAGGCGAAGAACCCCTGGCCGAACGTCGACGCGCAGTCCGGTGTCATCCAGTGGCACTACGGCCTGCAAGAGTACGACTTCTACACCGTGCTCTTCGGCGTCGGACGCTCCCTCGGGGTCCTGTCCAACATCGTGTGGGACAGAGCGCTCGGCTACCCGATCGAGCGACCGAAGTCACTCACGACGGCAATGCTCGAGGACATCGCCGGCGTCTAGGCCGAGCTCGAGAGAGTGGGAGTCCTCCCCGGACTCCCACTCTCGTATCTGGTACGTCGTACGCGACTGTCGGCGCACGGCGACCGCGGGGCGACTCGTACCCCTACGAGATACAAGGTAGGGGGTGAGCGAGCTTCGCTCGGTCACCCTCCTACTCGTCCAGGAGTCCGTGGGCGGCAAGCCGGTCTCTGTCGAACGTCGTGGCATGGCGGCGCCGGTGCCACGAGTCCCACAGCGCGAGCATCGACGGCAGTACCAACACCGACGCGATCAGCGCCGCAGCGAGCGCGAACACCGTCACCTCACCCATCTGCTGCATCGGCTTCAGCGATGAGGTCATCAGTATGCCGAACCCTGCCATGGTCGTGAACGCCGAGCCGGCGAGTGCAGCTCCCGTATGCCGAGCGGTCGATCGGATCGCTTCCTCCTGATCCTCGTACCGAATCCGATCCTCCTCGAATCTGTGGGTGACGTGAATCGTGAATGGCACGCCGATACCGATAGCCATTGCCGAGAGGGTCGCTGTCACCGGGTTGAACGAGATGCCGAACAGGGCCATCATCCCGAATGTCCACAACACCACGAGCGCGACCGGTGCGATCGTGATCACGCCGAGGAAGGGCCTACGGGTCTCGAACCAGAAGTTGCCGATCAACAGAAGCATGGCCGCGATGATGGCCACGAACAGCGACCGGATCTGCGAGTTGGACAGCTTCTCGATGATCACCGACGAGATGATGTTCGTCGATGTGGGGGTCGCCATCAGCCCGACGTCCCTCACAGGCGAGAAGTCTCCGTTGAGATCGGTGAGCAGCTCCGTTGCTCGTTCCTCGCCCGCGGACGTCGAGATCGCGAATTGGGCCGCCGTGTAGGTCCCGTTCGTGTCCCTGTGGAGGACGCGTCCTGCCGCTTCTGGTAACGCGGCCATGGCTGCGTCGTAGATCGCGGAGACATCAGCGCTCGACGAAACGGTCAGATCCGGTTGGAGCCCAGCTGCTCCTGCCGCCTGAAGGAACGTCTGGTCCCCCGACTGCGCCAAGGTACCGATGACACTCAGTGGCGATTCCGCGGCGGCAATCCCACCGTAGGTGATCACATCGGGAGTGTCCGTGAGGCTCTTCGAGGCGTCCAGAAACGCGGCATACGCTGCCGGCGTGGCGACGTCGCCCTTGATGAGCACGTTCGTCTGCTCGCCGAAACCTCCAGAGAACTCCCGGTCGAGCGTCTTGAAGGCGAGAACCGACGGTGAGTCGGCTGGAAGAAAGTCGATGAAGCTGAACGTCGTTTTCAGCTGGCTGAGTCCATACGCACCGAGCCCTCCCAGGACCAGCGCGACGATCAGCGTGATGACGGGGATCCGCTCGGCGAGCACCGCTGTTCGTGCGGCGATCCGAGGGAGTGCCCGCTCGGTCGTCCCTGCAGCAAAGGAGTCGGCGTGCAGGCGTCCGGCACGCTCGGCTCGACGGTCCAGGATGAGTCTGATGGCCGGCAGCAGCGTGAGCATGAGGATGAATGCCGCCCCGATACCGATCGCCGTGAGGATGCCGAAGTCCTTCAATCCTGGAATGGGCGAGATCAGGTTCGTCAGGAATCCGACGGCGGTGGTGATCGTCGCGAGGATGAGCGCAACGCCCACCGTGCTGATCGCTCTCGTCGAGGCCGAAGCCACGCTCTTGCCCGCGCTGATCTCTTCCCGATACCGCCCCGTCAAGTGAATCGCATAATCGACCCCCAGACCGATGAGCAGAATCGGAACGATCTGCGTGATCTCGTTCAACCTGCCGATTACGCCCAGATGATCGGGTCCAAGTAGGACGGCGAGACCCTGCACCCATACGATGGCCGTCATGATCACCAGGAGCGTGAGTGCGACGTCTGCGGCGGTCCTTCGAAGGCTGCCCCACGGTGACCGTCCTCCGCGCGGACGAACCCAGTACACGTACCCGAGAATGAGCAGAATGATCACGAACGCGCTGATGAACAGGCGACCGACCTCTTTCGAGAAATCGAATTCGTTCCCGAATAGCAGCAGCGTGCTGAACGCCTGCACTTTGATCGTGTCGGTGGAGAACTGGTCGGCGGCGCTCGCGGCCGCCTGCTCTACGTCCACGATGCCCGAGAAGTCGTTTCCGCCTTGGATCGAGGACGTGTCCAGGAAAACGACGACCAGCCCCGCCGGCGAGACAGCGCCGTCGAAGTTGGTGTTGCTCGACACCAGCGCCCGAAGGTAGTCCGCCTGGTCCGCCGGCGCCTGCGACAGGGTGAGGGAGTACAGCTGCTGTACCTGCGAGTCGGTGAGGCCGTCCACAGGGATGCCTTGCATAGAGGCGCCCTGCATCACTCCCCCGAGGTACGAAACGATGCCGGCACGGTCGGCGCGATCGGAGATGTAGGGACCCGCGTCGCTCGATCGGATTGCGTCCTCGATGCTCTGGACGGTCCTGACTCCGTCGGCCGAAATGACATTGTCACCACTGAGGATGATCTGCATCACCTGCTCGTTGCCGCCGGTGGAAAAGAGCTGCTCGATCTCCCTCGATGCCTGAAGCTCGGGTGTGTCCGGGGCGAAGCCCTCCTGTCCCGTGGACACCGTCGAATTCGACGCGAACGAGCCAAGTCCCGCCGTGACGAGCAGAACGATCCCGATCGTCCACCATGGCCATCGGCGGATGACGGCAGAGATCGCACCAACCAATTGCTTCACAGAAACTCCCTCTGGCTGCGGTCAGGATATGTGCTTGCTGCAGTTTGCAGAAATCGCGACTACCGGGGCGGCTCCACGGCTAACACGAGGCGAGCGACGGCCTCTTCCAGCGGTACCCCTCGGTCCTCGTGCTCGGCGTCGTACCGGCGGTAGCCCACGGTTCCGGCGGACGCATCCCGATCGCCTACGACCAGCACGGCCGGCACCTTCAGGGACAGCGCGCGCCGTATCTTCTCGCCGACCGTTTCGGATGTGCCGTCCACGTCGACGCGAACACCTGCATCTCGGATGACAGCTGCAACCTCGTTCGCATACTCGAGGTGTCTATCCGCGACAGGGATGATCGCGGCCTGGACCGGGGCGAGCCATGCCGGGAATGCTCCCGCATAGTGCTCAACGAGGATTCCGAAGAATCGCTCGACGGACCCGAACAGGGCCCGATGGATCATCACCGGACGCTCTCGCGTGTTCTCTGCGCTCGTGTACTCGATCTTGAATCGATCAGGCGTGGAGAAGTCCACCTGAATGGTCGACAGCTGCCACTTCCGACCGATGGCGTCTTTGATGTGCACGTCGATCTTCGGGCCGTAGAAGGCGCCTTCTCCCTCGGCGATGTCATAGTGCAATCCGGCCGTCTCCAGGGACTTGGCGAGCGCTGCGGTCGCAATCTCCCACAGTTCGACCTCACCGACGTACTTCACCGGCCGCGTCGAGAGCTCGGCCTCGAACTCCTCAAAACCGAAGTCTCGAAGCACCATGAGGACAAAGTCGAGGAGGTTCTGCAACTCCTCACCGATCTGGTCCAACGTGCAGAAGATGTGACTGTCGTCCTGGGTGAAACCCCTCGCCCTGAGCAGACCGTGAACGACCCCGGAACGCTCATACCTGTAGACGGTTCCGAGCTCGAAGAGACGCAAGGGAAGCTCGCGGTACGACCGCGACCGGCTCTTGTAGATGAGCACGTGGAACGGGCAGTTCATCGGCTTAACGATGTAGGAGTCGCCGTGGTCGAGTTCCAGCGGTGGGTACATGTTGTCGGCATAGAAGCCGAGGTGTCCCGAGGTCTCCCAGAGCTGTGCCTTCGCGACGTGTGGGGAGACGACGAGCTGATAGTCGTTCGCGAGGTGGACGCCGCGGCTGTAGTCC
>Ga0307440_1000660_pt1 | contig 17047 bp, 18 predicted proteins | sample SalMarWE160410MG_FD_202150 | JGI IMG/M metagenome (GOLD analysis project Ga0307440, IMG submission 202150) | Salt marsh sediment microbial communities from the Plum Island Ecosystem LTER, Massachusetts, United States - WE1604-10 | ecosystem: Environmental > Aquatic > Marine > Intertidal zone >... | reverse complement strand
CCCCGCCCTCCTCAGTTCGCCGGGTGGGCGTAGACGGCGTAGAACTTCTCGTTCGGCAGGCCGGACACGCCCGTCACCTTGGCCGAGTACGCCATCGGGAAGCGCTGCACCCACAGGAAGATCCAGGGTGCGTCGTTCCAGATGATCTGCGATGCCTGATGGTAGAGGTCGGCGCGCTTGGCGCTGTCCACCTCGCTGCTGGCCTGCTCGAGCAGGCTCTGCACCTGCTGGTTGCAGTAGAAGGTGGTGGCGAGCCCCTTCGGCGGGCTCTGGGTGCAGTCGAACTGCTGCATCTGCTGCGAGGCGTCCATGAACGACGGCGCCCACCCCAGCAGGTGCAGCTGGGTGGTGTTCTCGCTCTTGGGCTTGAGGATGGTGGCGACGTAGGTCGGCCAGTCCATGGTGCGCACGTTGACCTTGATGCCGACGTCACGCAGGTAGTTGGCGATGGCCTGAGCCGCCGGGAAGTCCTGCACGTAGCGGCCGGTGGGCGACATCATGTCCAGCGTGAGGCTGCCGGGCTTGACGCCGGCGTCGGCCAGCAGCTGCTTGGCCTTCTCCGGGTCGTAGGGGTAGGCGCCGATCTTCTGGTAGCCGAACAGGCTGGGCGCCATGGGGGCGTCCATGGGGTCGGCGGCGCCGAACAGCACGCCCTTGATGATGGCCTGCTTGTCTACCGCGTAGTTGAGTGCTTGGCGCACACGCTTGTCGGAGAGCACCGGCTTGGTGGTGTTGATGGCGATGAAGATGGTGCGGTCGCTGGGGCCGAAGAGCACCTTCACGCGCGGGTTGTTCTGCAGCGCCGGCAGGTCGGAGGTCGGCGGCAGGATGATCAGGTCGACCTGACCGGCCAGCAGCAGGCTCTCACGGGTGGTGGCCTCCGGGACGATCTGGAACTCGACCTTGTCGTAGTACGGCTTCTTGCCCCAGTAACCGGGGTACTTCGTCACCACGACATTGCTGCCCTTCTGCCGCGAGGTGTAGGTGTAGGGACCGGTGCCGACCGGATGGACGATGTTCTTGTAGCTGTTGCCGTCCTTGTCGATCGAGGCCGGCGAGACCATGCCGACCGTGGTCTGCGACAGCGCCCCCACCAGCGCCGGCTCCGGCGCCTTGAGGTGCAGCACCACCGTGGAGGCGTCCGGGGCGTCGACGGAGTCGATGACGGTGAGCTGCCCGCGGCGCGGCACGCGCACGTTGGGGTCGAGCAGGCGCTCGAGGTTCCACTTCACGGCGGTGGCATTGAAGGGGGTGCCGTCCTGGAAGGTCACGCCCTGCTGGAGGTGGAAGGTGACGGTCTTGCCGTCGGCGCTGGTGTCCCAGCTCTTGGCCAGGTCCGGCACCAGCTTGCCGGAGCCGTCGATCGTCACCAACGGCTCGACGACGTAGTCGAGCACGTTGTCGACGGTGGTGGTGGTGCCCTGCGCGGGGTCGAGCGTATCGGGATCGACGCCGATCGCGATGCGGAAGGTGGACTGTGCCATCGCCACCCCGACGAGCATGGCGAACGTCACCACCACCACGGCTGTCACCGAGCGTATTCGCATGAACATGCACCTCCAGTTGTGGGTGCGGCAACCATACCCCGGGCCCGGTGGGGGCGCAAGTGGCCGGCGACACCTTCCCTCGGGAGCACGCTCGCGAATAAGGTTGCGGCGTCGAGGCGCCGCGGCCGGGTCCCGCACGATTCCACGCTAAGCTGGAGGCGACGTGAGCGTGCTGCAGGCATCCCCCAACACCTCGGCCGCGCGAGCGGGCGGTCGTTCCCCGTGAGGCCCGCCGGTCGCCGCTCGCGCGTGCTGGGAACGCCCGCCACCACCGTCGGGCAGAGCCCGGGGAGCGTGGTCTACAGCGGGCCGGAGCGCGACGCGCCGGTCACCTTCAAGCTCATCTGCTACCAGGACGAGCGCTTCGAGGAGCTGACCGATCTGAGCTTCGAGGAGGCGCTGCGGCGCCTGCGCGAGGACGCCGGGGTGCGCTGGCTCAACGTCGACGGCGTCCACCGCGAGGAGCTCGTGGAGCAGCTGGGCGGGGCCCTGGAGCTCCACCCTCTCACCATGGAGGACATCGTCAGCCTCGGGCAGCGTCCCAAGGTGGAGGACTACGACCGCTATCTCTACATCGCCCTGCGGATGTTGAGCTACGACCAGGCCGACGCCTCTCGCGACGTCCCGCAGCTGCTCAACGAGCAGCTCAGCCTGGTGGTCTTGAACGGCATCGTAGTGACCTTCCAGGAACGGCCCGGCGACGTCTTCGAGCCGCTGCGGGAGCGGCTGCGCCAGGGCAAGGGACAGCTGCGGCGCCTGGGTGCGGACTATCTCGCCTACGCCTTGATGGACATCGTCATCGACCGCTACTTCACGGTGCTGGAGGACTACGGCGACGTGATCGAGGCGCTCGAGGCCGCGATCCTGGAGAGTCCCGACAACGCCACCTTGCAGCGCGTCAACCATCTCAAGCGCGAGACGCTGCTGGTGCGCAAGGCGGTGTGGCCGCTGCGGGAGGTGATCTCGGGGCTGGAGCGCGACGAGGGCGAGCTGATGTCACGCACCGTCGTCGCCTACCTGCGCGACGCCCACGACCACGCCATCCAGGTGATCGACACGGTGGAGACGCTCCGCGACATGCTCACCAACCTGCACGACCTGTACCTGTCGGCCCTCAGCTACCGCATGAACGACGTCATGAAGGTGCTCACCATCATCGCCACCATCTTCATCCCGCTCAGCTTCCTGGTCGGGGTGTACGGCATGAACTTCCACCACATGCCGGAGCTCGCCTGGCCCTGGGCCTACCCGGCGCTGTGGGGGCTGATGATCGCGGTCGCACTGACGATGCTGGCGGCTTTCCGGCGGCGCGGCTGGCTGTGAGCCCCGCGGGCGGTGCCGCGACTCAGCTGCCGCTCAGGTCCCTGAGCGCCTCGATGAGCGGACGCAGGCGCGCGGCCTTCAGCTTCAACGCCGCGCGGTTGACCACGAAGCGGGCGCTGGACGCCATGATCACGTCGACCTCCTCGAGGTCGTTGGCGGCCAGGGTAGCGCCGGTCTGGACCACGTCCACGACCGCATCGGCGAGCCCCGAGAGGCAGGCCAGCTCCACGTTGCCGGCGAGCTTCACCACCTCGGCGCCGCTGCCCCGCGCGCGCAGGTAGGCGCCGGTCAGCCGGGGGTACTTGGTCGCCACGCGGGCGACCGCGCCGCCGGCCCCCCGCAGCCGGATGAGCGACAGCCGGCAGGCGGCGAAGCGCAGGTCGACCGGCTCGTAGAGCCGGCTGCCCGCCTCCGTCAGGACGTCCTTGCCCACCACGCCAGCATCGGCCACGCCCAGCTCCACGTAGGTGGGCACGTCGGAATTGCGCATCACGATCAGCGTCGCGTCCTGCGTCTCGAAGCGTAGGGCACGGTCGTCGCCGCCCAGCTCCAGGCGCAGCCCGGCGCTTCGCAGGACGTTGAGCGCTTCCTGCATCACCCGCCCCTTGGGGAGGGCCAGCGTCAAGCGGCCAGCGTCAGCCACCGGCGTCGTCCTCGCCGGTCGGCGGCCCCGCCACGACCCGCCTCAGAGCCGCCGCCTCGCCCTCGTCGGCGTCCGCCGCCAGCATCGTCAGCTCGCCGGCGTGGAGCAGGAAGGGAGCGCGCCGGCGGCGGGCTTCGTCCTCGGCGTCGCCGGGGTCGGCGCTGGCCGCCCGGATCACCGCCACCCCGGCGGCACGCAGCCGCCTGGCGCCGGCGTCATCGGTGGCCAGCACGCGCGCCCGCGGGGGGTCCTCCGGCGCCGGCAGCGCCGCCATCAACCGCTCCAGGCCGATGGAGAAGCCTGCCGCGAAGGGCAGCAGCGCTCCGTCGTAGCGCCCGCCGCCCAGCAACGGCTGCCCGAAGTCGAAGGTGTAGGCGCGGAAGGTGACGCCCGTGTAGTAGGCCAGGCGCCGCGCCATGCCCAGGTCGAGCAGCAGCTCGCTATCGTCCTCGAACTGTTCCACCACGCCGGCCAGGCGGTCGAGCTCGGCGCGCGCCTCGTCCCACGGCGCCAGCCGGCGAGCCTCGTCGAGCACGTCGCCGCCGCCGTAGAGATCCGGCACCTCCCGCAGTGCCGCGGCCGGCCCGCCGGAGAGCCCCAGCTCATCGACCAGCCTGGCGATGTCGCTGCGATCCTTGCGGTCGATGGCGTCGGCCAGCTCGTCCCCGCGCCCTGCCGGCACGCGCGCCGCCTCGAACAGCGCCCGCACGAAGCCGGGGTTGCCGACCTCGACGCGCGGCGCCAGGCCCACGGCGCGCACCGACTCGCGCGCCAGGTGGATCAGCTCGGCATCGGCGCGGGCGTTGCTGACGCCGATGAGCTCGATGCCCGCCTGCGTGAATTCGCGCGTGCGCGCAAGCTCCGGGTCGATGGCGTGCCACACGGTGCCGGCGTAGCGCAACCTGAGAGGCAGGCTCTCGCCGGCGGCCGCCGCCGGGAAGCGGGCGCGCACCAGTTGCGCCAGCGCCGGCGTGAAGTCCGAGCGCAGCGACAGCACGCCGCTGTCGCGGTCGGAGAGCTTGAAAGATTGCTCGGCGCGGGGATGGCGCGGGTCGTAGCGCTCCAGCGACGGCGCCTCGACCAGCTGGTAGCCCCACAGGCGGTAGAGCTCGTGGAGGCGCGCCAGCGCCCGAGCGCGGGCGCCGGCCTGCGCGGGCGCCACGAAGCGGGTGCCGTCGGGCGGCGCCGGCGCGCTCATGGCGACCTCACCACAGGCACCGGGCCGGCGACGGCAGCGCCACCCTCAGCCCCGGTAGGCGCGTAGCGGGTCGGGTCGGTCGTCGGCGCCGTCGGCCGCCGGGCGGCGCTGGCCGCGGTTCCGCGCGCCCGGGAAGCTGGCGATCACGGCGCAACAGCCGACGATCACCTCGACGAGCAAGAACACGAAGTTGCCGGGCGACAGCACGCCGTCGATGACGATGCTCGCCAAGCGGCCGGCGGCCTCGGCCAGAACGAGGATGCCCGGCAGGCGCAGGTAGGCGCGCGGTGCGCTCTTCGACCACGCCGCCCACAGCATGATGGCGCCCATCACCATGAACAGGGCACCGAGCGCGGCCCGCGCCTCGCTCAGGCCGCGAGGCTGAACGACGTCGAGGCCCACGATGCGAACCAGCACCAGCGGATCGACCAGGCCGAAGAAGCCCCACGCCAGCGTGAGGCCGGCCGCGATGAATCCCAATTGGCTACGCCCGCGCATGACCTCGATGCTACCACCGGCGCCGCTCAGCGTCCGACCGGGGGCTCCACCAGCGCCAGGTTGTCACGGTGAACCACCTCGTCGAAGTCCTTGCCGCCGAGGATCCCGGCGATCTCGGAGGTGTGGCGCCCCTGGATGCGCGCCAGCGCGTCGCTGGCGTAGTTGCACAGGCCCACCGCCAGGGTGCGCCCGCCGTGGGTCAGGGCAACGGCGTCGCCGAAGCCGAAGCTCCCCTCGACGGCCACCACCCCGCGCGGCAGAAGGCTGCGGCCCCGGCCCAGGGCGGCCGCGGCCCCCTCGTCCAGCGCCACGCTGCCGTGGGTGGGCTGCTGGGCGATCCAGGCCTTGCGCGCCCGGGTGCGGCGGCCGGCAGCGAAGCGGGTACCGCGCACCTCGCCGCGCGCCAGCGCCTCCAGCCCGGCCCCCCCGCCGCCGATGACCAGCGTCTCGATGCCGGCCTCGCTGGCGATGCGGGCCGCCCGCAGCTTCGTCGCCATGCCGCCGGTGCCGCGCGCGCCAGGCTGGCCCGCGGCCAGCTTCTCCACCGCGGCCAGGTCGGTCACCACGTCGATGCGGCGAGCGTCCGGCGACTCGTGGGGGTCGGCCTCGAACAGCCCTTCGACGTCGGTGAGGATGATCAGCGCGTCGGCATCGATGAGGTAGGAGACCCAGGCCGACAGGGTGTCGTTGTCGCCGAGCTTGAGCTCGCTGGTCGCCACCGAGTCGTTCTCGTTGACCACCGGCACGGCGCCGAGCTTGAGCGACGACTCCAGGGCGTGCTTGGCGTTCACGTAGCGCTCGCGGTCCTGCACGTCGCCGGCCGAGAGCAGCAGCTGCGCCACCGGCCTGGGCGCCAGCGCTCGCGACCAGTCGAGCATCAGCAGGGTCTGGCCGACCGCCGCCGCCGCTTGCTTCTCCGGCAGGGTCAGTGGCAGCTCGAGCCGCAGCGCCGCCCGGCCGGCGGCGCCGGCGCCGGAGGACACCAGCACGAAGCGCGCGCCGCGTTCCTCGGCGAGCACGCTCGCCCCCCGCGCGATCGCCCACAGGTACGGCGGGTGGATCCGGCCCCGCTCGTCGGTGAGGGAGCTGGTCCCGACCTTGACGACGAAGCGGCGCCAGCGCCGGGCCACGCTCACTCCTCCATCAGGAAGCCGCGGAATGCCTCGGGCACCAGGGTGACGTCGAGCCAGTAGCGCCCCTCCTCGTAGCCGGCGGCCCCCTCGCGCCACAGCCGCTTGAGGGTGGCCTGCACCTTCCCCTGAACGCGCCGCAGGAAGGCCGTCTGCCAGTCCACGCCCGGCTCCAGGCGCTGCAGGAAGGCGCGGTGGAACGCCGGAAGGTCGTCGAGCGGGATGCAGCTCTCAAGAGCCTGCCAGTCGACGCGGCCGGCGTGCACCGGGGCACACGGGGTAGGACTCATGCTCCCATGCTAAGGCCTGGCGCGCGGTCGCCGCGCCCGGCGCGGCCGCCGGCGCGGGCGGCCGCGCGCATGCTAGACTCCGACACCTGACGTTCCTGGCGTCGACGGCCGGCCACGGCAGCGGCGACGGGGCGAGGACTCTCCGCGAGGAGGCGGTGCGATGCGGGCAGCTATCGTGGGCGCCACCGGCGCCGTCGGAAGCGAGCTCTTGAGGATCCTGGAGGAGCGCCGCTTCCCCGTCACCTCGCTACGCCTGTTCGCCTCCGCCAGAAGCCACGGTCGCAGCCTCGACTTCCGCCACGAGTCGCTGACGGTGCAGCCGCTGCCCGACGACGACGACCTGGGGGCCGACGTGGTCTTCTCCTCGGCGGGCGGCGCCGTGTCGCGCGCCCACGCCTGGGGCTGGGCCCGGCACGGTGCCGTCGTCATCGACAACACCAGCGCCTGGCGCATGGACGAGCGCGTGCCGCTGGTGGTGCCGGAGGCGAACGGCGAGGCGGCGCTCGGCCACGGCGGCGTCATCGCCAACCCCAACTGCTCCACCATCATCGCGTTGATGGCGCTCGCTCCGCTTCACCGCGCCTTCGGGCTCACGCGCGCCACCGTGGCGACCTACCAGGCCGTGTCGGGCGCGGGCCAGGCGGGCATCGAGGAGCTGCGCGAGCAGACCCGCCGCGTTCTGGACGGCAAGGAGCCTGCCCCGACGACGTTCCAGCACCCCATCGCCTTCAATCTCTTCAGCCACGACAGCGAGATCGGCGAGGACGGCTACAACGTCGAGGAACGCAAGCTGGTGCAGGAGACGCGCAAGATCCTGAGCGCGCCGGAGCTGAGGCTGAGCGCCACCTGCGTGCGGGTGCCGGTGTTCCGCGCCCACAGCGAGGCCATCCACGCCGAGTTCGCGCGCGCCATAAGCGCCGACGAGGCGCGAGAGACGCTCGCGGGGGCGCCGGGCGTGCGCGTGGTCGACGACCGCGCTCGCAACACCTTCCCGATGCCGATCGTCGCCTCCGGAGGCGACGAGGTGCTGGTGGGCCGCATCCGCGCCGACCTCAGCCACCCCGGCGCCGTGGCCCTGTTCGTCGCCGGCGACCAGATCCGCAAGGGGGCTGCGCTCAACGCGGTGCAGATCGCCGAGCACCTCATCGCCCGCGGCGCGCTCGCCGGCGCAACGTCCGTCTAGCACGCCTCCGCCCGTGAGCGGTGGCGGGAGGCGCTGGCCGCGAACGCCCGCGCGACGGTACACTCAGATCGGGTCCACAGCATGCCCGCCGGCGCAGGCGGTCGCGACCGCTTCGCCGCGGGAGGGAGCGGTATGAAGCTTGCCATCGTCACGGACTCCACCAGCGACCTCGCCGAGGAGGAGCTCGCGCGTCTGGGCGTGACGCGCGTGCCGCTCTACGTGAGCTTCCGCGGCGAGACCTACCGCGACTGGATCGACATCGCGCCGGATGCCATCGTCGCCGGCGTGGCCGAGGGGGCGGACCTGCCGACCACCAGCCAGCCCAGCCCCGAGGACTTCGCCGACGCCTACCGGCGGGCTACGGGCGGGGGGGCCGACGCGGTGCTGGCGATCACGCTCAGCTCGGAGCTCTCCGGCACCTACCAGTCGGCGGTCGCGGCGCACGACGCGGTGAACGCGCCGGTCCACGTGTTCGACAGTCGCTCGGCCAGCCTCGGCATCGGCGCCATGGTGCGCGCCGCCGTGCGGCTGGCGGCGCGCGGCGCCGGCCTCGAGGAGATCCTGCGCGCGCTGGAGAGCATGCGCGACACCACCTTCATCGTGTTCACCGTGGCCACCTTCGACTACCTGCAGAAGGGCGGCCGCATCGGGCGTGCCGGCGCGCTCGTCGGGAGCCTGCTCAACATCAAGCCGCTGATCACCCTCGAGGACGGCAGGCTCGCCCCGCTCACGCGGGCGCGCGGCATGCGCAAGGCCCTCCAGGAGATGGTCGACCGGCTCAAGGCGTACGCCTCGAAGCAACACGGTCGCGTCACCGTCGACTACATCCACATCCAGCACCAGGCCGCCGTGGAGCGTCTCAAGGAGGCCGCGGACGCCGCCGGCATCGAGGCCGAGGCCGGCGGGTTCTATCAGATCGGTGCCGTCCTCACCAGCCACGTGGGCCCGGGGACCTTCGGCCTCATCGCGCGCGTCGAGCCCGACTGAGGCGCCGGGCGCTCGAGCCGGGAACGCGTCGCGGGCGCGCCGCCTGGGTCGATCGACCGGGCCGGCGCGCCCGCGAGGGGCCCCGTCAACGTGGGCTCAGTGGAACGTCAACGTCCCGCTGCTGTTGTCCAGCGTGATCACCATCTGGGTGCCCGCCGGCACCGCCAGATCCGTCGAGGTGGCAGTGACGGTGGCGTCCATGGAGACGTCGTCCTGGCTGGAGCCGCCGCTCAGGATCGTCCACATCTTGGAGGTCTGGCTGGGCGTCAGCGACACCTGCGCGAGGGCGCCCTGGAGGTCCGAGCCCGCCTGCACCGTGTAGCTGCAGCCGTCGGCGGCGGTCGCTCCGCAGGTGTCGCGCGTGAGCGTGAGGAGCTGCAAGGGGCTGGCGCCGCTGTCATCGCTCCAGGTGACGTTGGGGTTGCCGCTGCCGTCGGTCAAGCTCACGCTGAACTGGGTGCGGGTGACCGTCAGGCTGCTCGGCAGGGTGGTGGCGTCCCCGGGCTTCAGTACTACGCTCCCCGCGTCGATGCCGGTGGTGAAGCCGTTGGGGCTGGCCCAGCTCGGCACCTGGCTGAGATCGGGGTCCTGGATGGTCGTGGTGGTGCTCCCCTGGAACACCGCGGTGTGCGTCGCCTGCGGCGTCAGGCCGCTGGTGCTGACGGTGTTCAGCGTCACCGACTTGCCATCGAGCCCCAGCGGGTTGCCGAGGGTCTGGGCAGGAACGAAGTTGTTGCAGGCCGCCAGGAGCAAGGTAACGGCGGCGCCCGCGAGCGCCAGGATTCGAAGGGTTCTCACGACGACAGCCTCCTCATGATGATGGAACGTTCGACGTTGGAGCCGACATCGCACTCTAGCACCGTCGCCCCCGCGGCGGCGGGGGCGGCGGATACCCGATTCCGGCCTGGCGGGCGCCTGCCGAGACTCCCCGGGCGGGCATCCCGCCTGCCGGCGCGCCGCCGCGGGAGGGGCGCTACCCTCGGGCACCATGCTCGCCACCGCGCTGTCGGCCACCGTCCTCGGCGTCGACGCGCTCGAGGTGCGGGTGGAGGTGTTCGTGAGCGGCGGCCTCCCCTCCTTCACCGTCGTGGGGCTCCCGGGGGCCGCGGTACAGGAGTCGCGCGAGCGGGTGCGGGCGGCCCTCAAGCACCTGGGCGCAGCCATGCCGCCCAGCCGCATCACCGTGAACCTCGCGCCGGCAGACGTGCGCAAGGAGGGGCCCGCCTTCGACCTGCCCATCGCCCTGGCGCTGCTGGCCGCGGAGCGCCGCCTGCCGGGCGCGGCGCTGGAAGGGGTGCTCGCGTTCGGCGAGCTGGCCCTCGACGGGACCGTGCGGCCGGTTCGCGGCGCCATCAACATCGGCCTGCTGGCAGCCGAGCGCGGTCACGGGCGGGTGCTCGCACCGCCGGAGAACGCCCGCGAGGTGGCGCTCGCCGCCGGCGTCTCCGTGCTGGCTCCGCGCACGCTGGCCGAGGCCGCCGCCTACCTGCGCGGTCGCCTCGAGCTCACGCCCTGCGCCCCGGCGCCGCCGGCGCCGGCGCCCGGCTCGCCCGACCTCGCCGACGTTCGCGGGCAGGCCGCCGGCCGCCGCGCCCTCGAGATCGCCGCGGCTGGAGGCCACAACCTGCTCCTCACCGGCCCGCCCGGCGCGGGCAAGACCATGCTGGCTCGGCGGCTGCCCGGCGTGCTGCCGCCCCTGCCCGACCGCGAGGCGCTCGAGGTGACGCGTATCCACTCCAGCGCCGGCCTGCTGCGGGGCCACGGCCTGGTCCGTCACCCGCCCTTCAGGAGCCCTCACCACTCCAGCTCGCGCGCGGGCGTCCTCGGCGGCGGCTCGCCGCCGCGGCCCGGTGAGGCGAGCCTGGCCCACCGCGGCGTGCTCTTCCTCGACGAGCTGCCCGAGTTCGCGCGACCGGTGCTCGAGGCCCTGCGCCAGCCGCTGGAAGACGGGCGCATCACCCTCTCCCGTGTCGGCGGCGCGGTCACCTTCCCGGCCGGGTTCCTGCTGGTCGGCGCCCGCAACCCCTGTCCCTGCGGCTACCACGGGGACGCCTCGCAGGTCTGCAGCTGCACCCCCGGCGAGCGGCACCGCTACCGGCAGCGCCTCTCGGGCCCGCTGCTCGACCGCTTCGACCTGAGGGTCCGGCTGCCGCGTCTCACGCCCGCTGAGGTCTTGCAGCGGCAACCCGGCGAGCCCACCGTGCGGGTACGGGCGCGCGTGGTGGCCGCCCGGCGGCAGATGCTCGAACGTCAGGGCGTCCCCAACGCCGCGCTCTCCGGCGCGCGGTTGCGCGCCGCGGCGCGGCTGACGCCGGCCGCCGAACGGCTGGCCGTCGAGCTGGTGAACGGCATGCGCCTCAGCGGCCGCGGCTTCGAGCGCGTCCTGCGCGTCGCGCGCACCATCGCCGACCTGGCTTCGGGCGCCGACGGCTCCGGCGTGCGGCGCGCCGCCGTCGGGGCCGAGGCGCTGGCGGAGGCCGCCGCCTACCGCCGAGCCTGACGGCGTTCGTTCGCGGTCGCGGCCATTCGCTGGTCGGCACCGGTATCATGCGTGCGGCGCGGAAAGCCGCGCGCCAGGACACCTGACTATCGGTCCCGCCGGCCAACCCGCCAGGGCGCGCCTCGCCGGGACTTCCGAAGAGGGTATCGCCATGCTGGAAACCCAACGCAAGCCGTCCCGAGCGCCTTTCATCGTCCACATCCCGCTGCTGGCCGCCGTCACCTACCTGGAGTCCGCGCTGCTCGAGTACCCCGTGCAGTGGCTCGGGCCGAGCGCCAGCCTCGCCGTCCTCGGCGCCATGGTGGCCGTCCAGGTGGCGCTCTGCGCCAACCTCTACCGCGGCGTGCGCAGGAGCGGCGACGTCTACTCCACCTTCGTCAGGCGCGCCTCGCTGCTGGTCCTGGCGGCGTACCTGGCCTTCACCGTGATCTTCCTCCTCCCCGACGGTGTCGCGTTCGTCCACCACGACCTCGGGAGCCTGGCGGCCATCGGCGGGGGAGCCGCGTGATCCGCGCCATCGCCTTCGACTGGGGCGGAGTCTTCACCGAAGGCACCTTCAACAGCAGCGCCATCCGCGCCCTCGCGGAGCTCGCGGGGCTAGCCGCCTCCCAGGTCGAGCCCGCCTACCTGCGGCTGATGGCCCCCTTCGAGGAGGGCGCCTTCGACCTCCCGGAGTTCCGGCGCCGGCTGGCGGGGCAGCTGGGGGTGGCGCTCGAGGCAGGCGCCTTCCGCGACGCTTTCCTCGGAGCCGTGGCCAGCCGCGAGACCATGGTCGCCCTGTTGCGCTCCATCCCCCAGCGTTACTTGGTGGGCATGCTCTCCAACAACGTGCCGGCGCTCTGCGATCTGGTGCGCAACGACGCCCGCATGGAGCGCATCGAGCGCTTCGTGTTCTCCAACGAGATCGGCGTCCGCAAGCCGGATGCGCGCGCCTTCCACGCCCTCAGCGCAGCGCTGGGCGTGCCGGCCGAGGAGACCGTCTTCGTCGACGACAGCGCCGCGAACATCGCGGCCTGTGAGACGCTCGGCTTCACCGGGCTGCTGCTGGACACCCTGCCCGCCTTCGCCGATCGCTGGCGCGCGGCGCTCCCGGACCTGCCCCTGCCCGCCGGCTTCGCGTGAGTGACGCGGAGCGGGACAGCCGTCGGGCCGTCCGCCTGCTGCAGGGGTACGTGTGGCACCCGCGCGAGCTGGCGCTGGCACCGGCCGACTACCTGCCCGCCGTCCTGGGCAAGGACGTTCACGTCCTGGTGGACGCCATCCCTGCCGCACCCTTCGCGTTCTTCGACGACGGCACCCTGAGCGCCACCCAGCAGTTCTATCAGCTCACGGTGGTGACCTTCGTGGAGGGCGAGGATGACGCCTCGGGCATCGTCCCGTGGGTAGCCGAGACGCTGCAGCGGCGCCTCGAGGGCACCCCCGACGGCGTGGGCTGGCAGCTCTTCGAGGACCTGCGGGAGCTCGGCTGAGGCGCAACGGGCCGCGCGGGAGCCCCCGCGCCGCCTCAGGCACCGCGCGCCTGCGGTAGCGTCCCGTCGATCAGGTGCAGGTCGCGCTGCGGGAACGGGATGGTGATGCCGCTGGCGTCGAAGCGCTCCTTTACGGCCCGGGTCAGGTCGAGCTTGGTGGCGTACCAGTCGCCCGCGGCGGTCCAGTAGCGCAGCAGCAGGTTCACCGAGCTATCGCCCAGGGAGTCGACCGCCAGCAGCGGGGCGGGATCGCTCAGCACGCGCTGGTCGGCATCCACCAGCTCCTGGAGCGCCTCGAAGGCGGCAGCGATGTCGTCGCCGTAGCCGATGCCGACCACCAGGTCGTTGCGGCGGTTCACGGCCTGGGAGAGGTTGCGGATGTCCTTCCCCCAGATGTTGCTGTTGGGAATGTGCATGGGAACGCCGTCGAAGCCGCCGAGCCGGGTCACGAAGAGGTTGACGTCCTCTACGGTGCCCGCCGCCCCGGCGATGTCCACCGCGTCGCCCACACGGAAGGGCCTCAGCGCGATGATCATGACACCGGCAGCCACGTTGGAGAGCGCGCCCTGCAGTGCCAGGCCGACGGCCAGGCCGGCGGCGCCGAGCAGGGCCACCAGGCTGGCGGTCTGCACCCCGAAGCGTCCCAGCACCGCGATCACGGTGAAGGCGAGGACCGTCCAGCGCACCAGGCGGGCCAGCAAGTTGGTGACGGTGCGATCGATCCGCCCAGTTCGCTCGGCCACACCGCGCGCGAGCGCCGCCGCCCAGCGCGCCACCAGCCAGCCGGCCACCAGGATGACGATGGCGGCAAGCACGTCGAAGCCGAGGCGGATAGCGTGATCGATCAGCGTGTTGAGCGTGCTCATGCCGCACCTCCTTGGGCGACGTCCATGCTAGCCGGTGGATCTCCCGCGCCTGTCGCCCGCCTGCCGTAGCATGACCGCATCCGCCCGGCTGCAGTCACGGCCGAGTGACGGGAGGCCGATCCATGGACGCAGGCAAGCTCCTCACGTTCGCGCTCCTGGCGTTCGTCCTCATCGTGGTCCCCGGACCGAGCGTGCTCTTCGTCATCGGCCGCGCCGTGGCGCTGGGGCGCCGGGCCGCGCTGGCCACCGTGGCCGGCAACGCCGCCGGGGTCTACCTGCAAGTGGTGCTGGTCGCCCTCGGCCTCGGCCTGGTCCTGGAGCGCTCCGCCATCGTCTTCACCGTGGTCAAGCTACTGGGTGCGGCCTACCTGGCGTGGCTCGGCATCGCCGCCCTCCGCAGGCGGCCACTCGCGGCCGGCCGCGGTCCCGCCGGGGGGCCGCCCGCCCGGACGGGCGCGCCGCGCCGGCGGGCGTTCCTCGACGGCCTCGTGGTTGGCGCCACCAACCCCAAGGCGACCGTGTTCTTCGCCGCGGTGCTGCCGCAGTTCGTCGCGCCGTCGCGGGGACCGGTCGCACCCCAGATGCTGCTACTCGGCCTGCTGTTCGTGGGCATCGCGCTGGTGTCGGACAGCGCCTGGGCTGTGGCGGCGGGCACGGCCCGCGCCTGGCTCGCCCGCTCCGCCAGAACGCAACGCGCCCTCAGGGTGGGAGGCGGCGTCGTCATGCTGGGCCTCGCCGTCGAGCTGGCACTCACCAGCCGCCGCTGAGCGCCGCGGTCGAGGCGCCGCGCGGTCAGCAGCGCGGCCGTCTGCCGGGGACGCCGAGGGCGCCGGCGATCATCCCCTCGATCTCGGTCGGCATGGCGTCCCCCCGCTCAGCGGCCCGCCGTCAGGGCGTCGCGAGCCAGATCCAGCAGGTAGGCGCGGACGCTCGCGGGCCAGCCGGCGCTGAGCGCCTCGAAGCGGGACCGGTCGCCCGCGTCGAGGGCGCGGTAGGCCTCCTCGAAGTGCTCGTGGTTGCCCGCCAGCGCCGTCATGACCCGGCCGGTGGCGGCGGCCGCCCGCCGTGCCCGGTCGCGCGCCGTCTCGTTGGCCCGGGCCGCATCCACGAGCCGCCGCAGGCTGGCGGACGCGCTGCCAGGCTGGGCTTCGAGCCAGGCCCACTGGCGCGGCAGCAACGTCACCTCACGCGACGTCACCCCCAGGCGCGGCCGGCCGCGGCCGGCGCGGGCGGGTCGCGGGTCGACGCGCCCCAACACCTCGCCGAGCGAGCCTCGCAGGTCGAAGTCGAGCTGGCGCCCGCTGGCGTCTTCGAATACCAGCACCAGAGCGCCGGGATCCTCGTCCCAGCGACGCTTGACGGCTGCAACCACGTCGCGAAGGGACCCCCTGGCAAGCTGCGCCTCCCCGTCGAAGGCGGCGAATGTCGCTGGATCGTCCATGCCGCATGATATTACCCGGGGAAAAAGACTGTCAATACCCTCAAGCACCTGTTCGTCCCGTCCACGCCGCGCCTCATTGGCGCCGCGGGCGCGGCCGAGCGGGCAAGGCAGCGGCGCGCCGCCCGCCGGGTTGTAAGAGTCTTGACAGTCCACGGCGGCCAAGATACGGATGGGGGGCTGGCGCGAGCCCCTACCGAGGTCGCACCCATGAAGCCACCCGACGCTCCCACGTCAGGCACCCTGAAGGCCACGAGCCCTTCGCCGTCGCCAACCGTCGAGTCCCCTGCGGCGCCGCAGGGAAGCGCCGGCGAACGCGAGGTCGTCGTGAAGCCTCCGGCCGTGACGCGGCCCCGGCCGCCCTGGTGGCACCTCCGAGCGCTCATCGGCAGCCTTCGCGAGGGGCACGCAGCGCGGCTGGTGATGGAGCTGGTGCGCCAGAATCAGGACAGGGACAGCGAACCGATCGAGGGCAGGCTGCTCGATCTGGTGCTCCGCGAGACCGCCGCCACCGGCGGGTCCGTGCTCAGGTACCGTGCGGGCCGCTTCGTCGTCGAGGCGCAGGCCGGGACCGTGCCGCGGAGCATGCGAGAGCTGTGCCAGCAAGGCGTGCCCTACGGCGACACCCTCGTCTGGAGGGCGCGGCGCCAGGGCCGCCCGATCTACCTGGGCCGCTCGAGCAAGGAGCCCGCCGCCCGTCAGCGGCTCGCCGAGCTGGGGCTCGGGGCGCTCGCCATCGTCCCCGTGGCGGGCGACCGCGTCGGCGAGGAGCTCCTCATCGCGCTATACCACGACCGCCCGCACGACTGGCCGCACCGCACCCGTGTCCTGCTCGACGGCGCCGCCAGCGTTCTCCTGGGAGCGATCATCCAGCGCGACACCGAGCACCGCCTCTCGGAGATGGTGCGCCTGCAGCGCGAGCTGCTGGCAACGCCGGTGGACAGCATGTACCAGCGGGCGCTCGAGACCGCCATGCGCGTGGTGCGCACCGCAGAGGCAGGCAGCCTGCTGGTGCGCGGCGCCGACGGGACCTTCCGCTATGTGGCCGCCGCCGGCTTCGATCTGGAGGGTCTCACCGACCTCCGTCTCAGCATCGACGCCATGAAGGTCTGGTACGGCGACGGCGAGCACTGGACGGCGGGCGTGCCTAGGGTACTGGTAACCACGGGCGATCAGAGCGTCAGCGACGTCAGCGCGCTCACCACCCCGCGCGACCGCATGCGCAACGCCGGCCGCGTCGACGAGATCGCCGCCGACCTGTGCCTGCCGATCGCCTACCGAGGTGACGTGCTGGCCGTCCTCAACCTCGACTCCTTGCACGACCCTCACGCCTTCGGCGCCACCGCCACCAGAGCCACGAGCGACCTCGCGCCGGTGGTCGGCTTCCTCCTGCACGAGACGGCTGCACGTGCGCGGCTCGACCTCGTGGCGCGCACCGACGAGCTCACCGGGCTCGGCAACCGGCGCATGTTCAACGAGCAGGCGGCCCGGGAGCTGGCGCTGGCGGCCCGCCACGGGGAGGAGCTCACCCTGCTGGTGATGGATCTCGCCCACTTCAAGGACCTCAACGACGCGTTCGGACACGTCGCAGGCGACGAAGCGCTGCGAAGGGTGGCACAGGCGGTGCTGGCGAGCGTGAGGGAGGCCGACACCGCCTTCCGCTGGGGCGGAGACGAGTTCGCCGCGCTCTTGCCCCGCTCCGGCCTGCGCACGGCCGAGGCCGTCGCCCGCCGTATCGAGGATCGCCTCTCTCACATCCACAGCGTCGGAGCACCGCTCCACATCAATGCCGGCGCGGCATCCGCGCCGGCCGACGGCATCAACCTCGACGCGCTGCTCACCCGCGCCGACCACCGCATGTACCGCGCCAAGGCCGGGGCACGCGTGTGGGCATCCGACGCGGCGGCCTGACGCGCGGCGGCGGCAGCCGCGGCTGAACCCTCCCTCAGCGGTACCCCCGGGCGAGCAAGATCCT
>Ga0307440_1000657_pt1 | contig 17070 bp, 14 predicted proteins | sample SalMarWE160410MG_FD_202150 | JGI IMG/M metagenome (GOLD analysis project Ga0307440, IMG submission 202150) | Salt marsh sediment microbial communities from the Plum Island Ecosystem LTER, Massachusetts, United States - WE1604-10 | ecosystem: Environmental > Aquatic > Marine > Intertidal zone >... | reverse complement strand
CAAGGCCCCGAAGCCGTCACAGACAAGCCAGTTCTTAATTGCCACGACCTTGGAGCCCGCCGAGACGACCCAGGCCACATGGGTAGCTAGAGCCAGGACAATAATCCCGCATCCGATGGTAATTCCGGCCGCAAAGCTTTTCTTCTTTGTCGGAATCAGGCAAAGCAGCGCTGTTACGGCAAGCAGGACAAGCATGAGAAAAAGTTCCATGAATCAGTCCTCCTTTAGGGCGGTAAGGTTTCCGACAGTGGTAGTCCCTGCATGTTGATGAAGCCGGTTTATCAGCAGGCCGAAAACCAGCGCCACGATCAGTGTATCAAAAGCTGCGGCCAGCTCGGAGATGAGCGAGAGGGTCGGAGCGATGGCCACACCTGCAAAGAGGGCCCCATTTTCCATGGCCAGGATGCCGATGACCTGGGGGATCGCCTCTCTCCTGGCCGAAATGACAAAGGCACCGATGAACAGGCCAGCCAGGCCCATGGGCAGGTTAATCCAGACAGGAGAGGGGAGAGGTGGAAGCAGCGGACGGACCACAAAAAAGGAAAAAACCGCAAGCCCCAGCGCTATGAGAAGTGATGTCGGGATATTGAATACCTGGGATACCTCTCTCCGGGCATAGACGTCATGACGTATCAATTTCTTCAACAACCAGGGGAGTATCACGGCCTTGCCGGCCAGGGTTATAACACCCACCGCAAACAGGTGCCAGGAAGAATAGAGAAAGGCCAGAAAAAAGGCGGAACCTGCAAGAAACACCGATTGCCCGATAAAAATTTTCAGGCAGGCCAGAATCTGCCGGGTGGCGACAAGTCCGAAACAGGTCAGCAGAAATAGACCGCCGGTGAGGGCATTCAACTGGGTCACCGTGGCATGTAATGAATCGGGAATGATCATGGGCGCTCCTTATTGAATTTCAGGTCAGAAAAGTCCTGCCAGTATTGCAGCAACCGAGGTGATAAAGGCTGCGGTGAGAAATTCGGTGATCCGGAACAGACGGAGTTTGGAAAGCGATGATTCGATGAGAACCAGGACCAGAAGAAACAGGAAAATTTTGAACAGAACCAATGGAATTGCCAGAAGCACGGCAAATATGTCCTGGCTGCTGGCCAGTCCCCAGGGACTGACCAGGACATTTAAAAAAATGCACATCAACACGAAAAACTTCATCTGGCCGCCCCATTTCATCAGGGCTGCACCTCGTCCCGAATATTCGAGGGTCTTGGATTCGTCGATCATTGCCAATTCAAAATGGCCACTGGGGTTGTCCACAGGAATGCTTCCGGTCTCGGCAATGATCAACATCAAAAAGGAGAGTATCACCAGGACATGCGAGGGAGTGAAAAAGTGCGACGCCGGCGATACCCAGTATTTTTGAACGATATAGGGAATGGTGGAGTGGGCGTCGTAGGAAACAGTGAAAAAGACCATCATGAAGACCGGCTCGGCAAGGAATCCCACCATTCGGGTTCGGCTGGCCCCCATGGCTCCAAAAGGATTACCAGTATCGACGGCGGCAAGGGCGGCGAAGAAGCCGGCTAAGGCAAGGATGAAGCCGCCTCCCAGCATGTCACCCATGAAAGCAAAAAACAAAGGGTAATTGGTTAACACCGGGATGAGCAGGGTCACAAAGATTGGGGTGGCGAAGACCATATAGGGTGTTATTCGAAAGATCCATGAACTTCGATCCGACACGACCTCGTCTTTATGGAAGAGCTTGGAGAGATCGCGATAGGGCTGCAGGATGCTCGGACCCTGCCGGGACTGGACCCGTTCTTTCATCCGTATTAATACTCCTTTCATCAGTGGAGCAAATCCCATGACGACCAACACCTGGATAACATTGAACAGGAGCCTTTGGGTCATACATTTCTCCTTTTTGTTGAATATCTTGCCTGAGAATCTGCTGCTTCGACATCTTGCATCGGAAGAACTTAGAATAGGCTACAAGTATCCCCAAGAACGGATAATGCCGAACATACTTCTGTCTTTGGACCGGGAGGTAAGAGAAGATCTTTATTCTGACGGACAAGCATGCGGAAGAGAAAGAGCCCTTGCCGCTTGCATGGGTAGGAGCCGAATTCGGGCATAAAAAAAACCCCTGCCTGGAAGAAAATCATTTACCCAGTAGGAGTCATCAGCCCGGTCCGAGCATTTGGAAGGGGAACTCCATCCCCTGAAAATTTTTATAGCACAGGGTTTTTTAAAAAACAAGGGAGAAAAAGTCCATTGGCTTATCTGTGCGGCACTTATGGCAATCTGATTCCTCTTTTATTCTTCCGTGCTGTTGGGGGTGATTGGATGATCACTCAACACGTCAAAAATTTTGGCGGAGAGTTCTTCCAGGGAAAAAGGTTTTTGGATGAAAGACATACCGTCGTCGAGAATACATTGGTGGGCGATGACATTAGCTGTATAGCCTGACATGAAGAGACATTTCAGGTGAGGTCGAGTGTCTTGAATTCGTTTTGCCAGTTCCCGTCCGTTCATCTCCGGCATTATTACGTCGGTCAAAAGAAGGTGTATATCATCTTTAAATTCAACTGCTTGACGGATTGCCTTGCTGGGGGTGTCTGCGGCCAGCACGGTATAGCCGAGTTCAACGAGCATCATTTCAGCCATTTTCAAGATTCTCGGATCGTCCTCCGCCAGTAAAACGGTTCTTCGGTGATGGATGACGGCTTTGGCGGTCTCTTGCTCTTCCTCCATTATATCGCCTACATGTCTAGGAAGATAGATCTTCATTGTCGTCCCATGCCCCGGTTCGCTGTAGACATAAATGAAACCGTTATTTTGTTTGACGGCTCCGTATACCGTGGCCAGTCCGAGGCCGGTCCCTTTGCCGACCTTCTTTGTGGTGTAAAACGGTTCAAAGATGTGGGATATCGCCTCCTTGTCCATGCCCTGACCATTGTCGCTTACAGAAATGCTTACATATTCTCCGGGAACGGACCCTGCATGGGAGAGGCAATATTCTTTATCAAGCCTGTTGTTTCCCGTCTCTACGGTAATCCTGCCAATACCCGTGATTGCATCTCTGGCATTGATGCAGAGGTTGGCTAGAATCTGGTCGATCTGGACAGGGTCAATTTTGATCTGCCAAAGTTCGTTTCCGGGGACCCAGGCGAGTTCAACATCTTCCCCGACAAGTCGTTGCAGCATTTTCAGAGTCTTTTCAACCCTCAGGTTTAGGTCGAGCACCTTTGGGACGATGGTTTGTTTGCGGGCAAAAGCCAGCAATTGTCGGGTGATTTCAGCCGAGCGACCGACGGCACCATGAATTTCCCGCAGGTTGTCATAAGACGGATGGGATGGGTCCATTTTATTCATGGCTAAATCTGTATGACCAAGAATAACCCCAAGCATGTTATTGAAATCATGAGCGACTCCACCTGCCAATTGACCGACTGATTCCATTTTTAAGGCCTGTCGGAGCTGGGCTTCCATCATTTTGGTGCTGGTCACATCTTTTAGGATAACCAAAAGACCTATTGGTGTGCCGTCAACACCATCATATTTTGAGGCACTGAGATAAATATCCAGCAAACGACCATCTTTGGTAAATCTTTTAGTGGGGAAATTTCTCGTAGGCACATTGCTGCTCAGCACCCTGCGGATTTCGGTAAGAGAGGGTCCTTGTTCGGGTTCAGGTACAAACGGGATTCTTTTTCCTAACAATTCGTCGGGCTGCCAGCCGAATATCTCAGTGAAACTGGGACTGATATATTGTACCTGGCCTTCCAGATCATAAATGACTATGGCGTCGGCAGATGAGTTGAGCAGGGAGAGATACAGCTTTTCAGCTCGATTCGATTTTTCGTAGAGTGCACGATATTTTGCCCTGCTTGCCTTGAGTTCCTTTGTCCGGGCTGCAACCAATTCTTCCAGATTGATACGGGTAGCCTCGAGTTCTTTTTCCTGGGCTTTGCGGAGGGTAATATCGATGATGAGGACCAGAGCCCCTGTCACGTTTCCACTTGCGTCTTTAATGGGGGCCGCTATATGGTCTATATAAATTTCTTCGCCGTCGGTATTTATTCTTTTGTGTTCGGAACGGCCTTTTTCCTGACCGTCAAATACCATTCTTGCAGGACAAATTCCGCAGACCTCGTCCTTTTTTGCAGCTGCATGGTAGCAGAAATCTCCTATTAAATTTGTGCCGTACAACCTTTCCGCTTTTTTATTTGACCACACTACACGGTATTGTGTGTCGAGCTGCCACAGGGCAATATCCATCATTTCGATGAGATCGAAAAATGTATTGACAGGGATATCTTCACCGCATTTCTGGTCAGCGGCCTTATTATTTTCAGCAGCTCCGGAAAATATATCTTGAGAAGAGGAACCTTTTATTTCTGTTTTTTTCATATAAAAGTTTCACACCTAACGGTTTTGCCTGGAAATCAAACGTCTGTTGGAAAATGCAAATAAAGAGCATTTGTCTTTGGTAACCAGTGATAGATTCTAGTTTAAATACAATTGAAATGCAAATTCTGTATCGAAATGAACAGCTCACCTCCTGGATCAGTAGCTGAGTAGCTGAACATTGCTGGTAATCAAATATCCGCCGTATGTGCTTCAACCTTTGTCTTTCAGTATTTGGACTTTTCGGGTTCTTCCTGGTTGCGCGTACGTGGGTTGATAGAGCCGATAGCAACAATCCGGCCGAGGCCATCGCTTCCGGTTGCTGCTCTGCGGCCTTATCGCCGGTGAGCCACGGCTGACAGACAGGCCGTCCCTGGCCTGCTGTCAGTTGCGGACGTCCTGTCCGCACCCCCCAGGGCCTTGTGTGGTTCCCCGGCGGGCCTCCGCGAGGCGCCCTACAGCGATGACTTCCACCTCCCAGATTATAGAAAAATACGCATAAGTCGGATGAATCACTTTTTTTGTTGCCATTCACATTTCCCTGACAATGCAGTAGTTCTATTTTGTTTTTCCCATTCAGGTAAGCTCTAACTGGACTTTATCTGGAAACTGTGTCATATAGCATTAATTTGCCAGGAAATGTTGTGAATTTTCAGTTGTTCTGCAGGTAAATCAGAAAAAATATTGCGGGAATAATTCTGTTTCTGCATAGTTTAGGGGCATACTTTTAAAGGGAGAAGAGGAATGAGAATTTTAACAATTATCGGCACACTGCTCTTGATACTGGGAACTGTGGGTTGCTCTTCCGGGCCAAACATGAAAGAGGGCAAATGGGAAATTTCCACGAAAGTTGAGATGAAAGGTATTCCGGTATCAATCCCGGCAATCACAACCCAGCAATGCCTCACTAAAGATAACTTCATTCCCAAAAACGGTCAAAAAGCTCAAAAAAACTGCACTGTGTCAGACAAAAAGGTTAACGGTGATACCGTTAGCTGGAAAGTGGTGTGCAAAAATGGAAACAGTGAATCGACGAGCGAGGGCTCTATAACCTATAAAGGCGATACCTTTGCAGGAACAATACATGTGAGTATGAATGGTGGTCCCGTGTCCGTGAAGGCCACCAATGTTATGTCAGGGAAGTACGTTGGACCATGTGAATAGGTCCGTTTCCGCCTACGCAACCTTTTTAGCGCATGTGGCAATCTGCACAAGGATGATGCTGCCCAGATGAAATTTATTGCCGATCTCCATATCCACTCCAAATATTCTCGCGCCACGGCCAAGAACCTCGATCTTGAGAATCTGTATATTGAAGCCAGGAAGAAAGGGATTACCGTTATCGGAACCGGTGACAGCACCCATCCGGGATGGTTTGCCGAGCTTAGGGAAAAGCTTGTCGAGGCAGAAGAGGGGCTCTTCAGACTCAGGCCGGAGATTGAACAGAGGCTGGACGCCCAGGTACCCATGTCCTGTCCCGGGACAGTGCGCTTCCTGCTGGAATCAGAGATCAGCTCTATCTATAAAAAGAACGGAAAGACACGAAAAAACCACAATCTGTTTTTTTTCCCGAACCTGGACAGCGCCGAACGCTTCAACATGAAGCTGGATGCCATCGGCAATATTCGCTCCGACGGTCGTCCCATCTTGGGCATCGATGCCAAAAATCTATTTGAAATACTGCTGGAGACAGACCCGCAGGCCTTTTTGATCCCGGCCCATATCTGGACGCCATGGTTTTCCCTTCTGGGGGCCAAATCAGGATTCGACAGCCTTGAAGAATGCTTTGAGGACCTGACCGGTGAGCTATTCGCCGTTGAGACAGGTCTTTCCTCCGATCCTCCCATGAACTGGCGGATCTCCTTTCTGGATCGTCTCACGCTGGTGTCCAACTCCGATGCCCACTCTCCATCTAAGCTGGGGCGTGAAGCCAATTGCTTTGAGACGGAGCTATCCTATCCGGCGATCCGGGACGCCTTAAAGACAGGCGATCCTTCCCGGTTCCTCGGAACCCTGGAGTTTTTTCCAGAAGAAGGCAAGTATCACCACGACGGCCACCGGAAATGTCGGGTCAGCCTGTCTCCGGAGGAATCGGCTAAACGAGGCGGCATCTGTCCGGTGTGTGAAAAACCCATGACCCTGGGGGTGAGTTACCGCGTGCTTGAACTTGCCGACAGAGAACAGGGCCGGCTCCCGGCTGTGTATCACCCGTTTCAAAGCATTATTCCCCTTGAAGAAGTGCTGGCGGAAATCCTGGGGTGCGGACCCAAGACCAAACGGGTAAGCACGCTTCTTGCAAAAATAGTGGAAAAAATCGGCCCGGAATTCAGCATCTTAAAAGATGTCTCTGTTGCCGACATCAAGGAGGCGGGCATTCCCCTGCTGGCTGAGGCCATTGAACGCATCAGAAACAACAGTCTCCATATCCAGCCGGGCTATGACGGAGAATTCGGGAAAATCAAGATCTTTACCGAGGAAGAAAAAAGGTTCTTCCGGATTAAGAGTACTTATCTATAACGCAGGAAGCGATGCCCTCTGCCGGATTGTTCCTTTCAGCTTTACAAAAGTACGCTTCATTCGGATGAACCGAAAAAAAGGCTTTTTCGGCCCGGGAAATGCTGTTTACCTGCCGTGAAGCCGCAATCGATCCGAACTTTATCGAGGCGGGCAGCCTAAAAGACAGAGGCCGTATCTGGAAGTGCAAAGAGTCCTGACTTGCACCTTGCATTCGCTGGGACCTGCGCTTCCTTCCCAGTGACAGGAAGACGAGTCACTGTTTTCCATCCTGGATGAACATGGGCAGTTGTCTCTGTTTTGACCAGCTGGCTCCCTCAGCCGAAAAATAAATTGTCATCGAAGGCATTTCGACAGCTCCTGGCCGCCTTTATTATTTTTTTTGCCGAATCGATGCCCAGCGACATGAGCTCCCGTATCTGCAATTGGAATATCTGCGCTGCAAAATAGGCATCGGCGGCCGCATTATGCCGGAAATGATGTTTCAAACCGTAGGCTGCGATCATGCCGTCAAGGGTCAGATTACGACCTTCGGTTTTACGCTTATCTGCAAGCCATCGCTCAACCATTGCAATGTCAATGCAATCCCGCTTGAATTTAATACCCGATGCCTTGAAACTTGCTCGCAAGAAGGAATAATCGAACTCCACGGTATGGCCGACAAGGATTCCGTCTAAAAGCTTTACTAAATCAATGGCGACCTCTTTAAACAGCGGGGCGTCCAAGAGATTGTCTCGTCCTATTCCATGGTATTTCATTGCCTTATGGTGATACATTTTGGGTTTGATCAGTGAATAGTAACTGCTGCGCACCAGAATCTTCCCTTCTATAATAGGAAAGCAGGCAAAGGAGATGATCTCGTCACTTTTAAGGTCCAAACCAGTGGTTTCAATATCGATGGCATAAAAATGGGTGAGTTTCAGGTTGTTAAGTGACATACCAGCCTCTAGAGCGGGGTGATTTCGACATGACGGGAAACATTGTATTTTTTCATCAGGAATTTCTGGAATTCAATTACTATCTTCAGGGATTCCCTGAAGATGAGCATATCTATCTTTGCTATCTCCTTACCCTTGATGATGTTGTTCGGAGGGGTTTGATTCATTACGGCCCGTGCGTGGTGCCTGAGCCGTAAATCCTGGAAAAATCCGTACGCCTCCGTCAGGTCATGGCCCATGCCTTGGGAAATCGTACCTGCCGTCCCCAAGGCCTCCAGCCGTTCGCTGGTGTTGGTTATCCCCCATATTCCACTGTCCAAGGCAAGCAGCCGTGCTCCGTTGATGATCGGATAAATGCCGTAGGTTTTGAGATCCACTCCCTTGTGCAGGCCCATGATACCGAATATTCCCAGAGGAGGTTTGAGGCCTATGGCATCTTCAGCCATCAGCTTGATCGCCGCGGGCGTTGCCAGGGACTTGATGGATGCCAGCAGGTCGTCAAATAAAGCCGTCTTCCCATAGATCGGACGCATGTCAAGGAAAACGGAAAGATAACGGAGATGGATAGGCTCCGGGGATTCGAACCAGTCTTTGAAATAGCTCTTCCACACTGATAATGGCTGGTTCCACTTAACATTCGAAGCCATGTATTGTCCAAGGCACTTGGGGAGCCCGACCGTCTCCAGTGCGTCGTTGATCGCCTCTGCAAATTGAGGTGGGCTCTTTCCCTGAAACAGCAGGGCGTTATCCTGATCTGTGGCGATAATCTCTTCTCTTCTGCCGGAGCTGCCCATGTGGCACCAAACAAAATTATCCCCTGTCTCCTCCCCGATAATGATCTCCAACACTTTGCAGACAATCGCGTCATGGACGGAACACAGCATCTTGGTCAGATCGAAATAGTTGGTCCCGGTCATTGCAATTCTGGCAACCGATAATGTAAGACCGTTCAAAACGACCCCGAGTTCTTCCAGGGATGCGGCACGATGCACCTTCCTAAACAATTTCACAATGGAGAAAGATGGCTCCAGATGGATTTGGATATCTTTCCTGGTGATTACCCCCGCTACTTTGTCCTCCTTTGTCACCACCAAATGGTCGATACCTGCATCGATCATTTGGGTGAAAGCGTCGAATATGGTAGTCTGTCCAGAAATCGTCTTGACGGGAGACGACATGAACCGGCAGACTTTATCCTGCTTATCGCCCCAGATAAGGACCTTCCTCAAGTCCTTATGGGTCAATATTCCGATGGGCCTGGCTTCGATATCCGTTATCACGATGGAGCTTATGCCATGGGTATCCATTTCCCTGGCGGCGCTGCTCACCGTCAGGTCGGGAGGACATGTAACAGGCTTTTTATACAGTATTTTATCAATCTCTAGAACGAAGGAAGTCTCTTCCAGGAACTTCTTGTCTGAAGCAACGGTCTTAAACGAGCGAAACCTTCTGTTGAGCAGGGTTGAGAAATAGGCGGCAAATCTTTTATTGTTTTCAAGGACGGTTTTCACCTGGCCGACTGCGATTAAATAGCAGACGGTATCTTCAACAGCCTGTGCCGAGACATTCATCGAACTTCCGAAAAGCGTCATGATGCCGAAGACCTCGTCCCTCATGAGATAATCGACGGCCCCTTCATCATCGTAGAGACCGATGAGGCCGGAAAATATCACATACACGTATTCAGAACTCTGCCCTTCTTCATAGATGGTCTTTCCCTCTTCAAAGAGTTCAACTTCCAATCCGGAAATCAAAATATCGAGATCTTCCTCAGTTAAAAAGGAAAAGGGACGAATTGTGCGTATGAACTCTTTGGGAGGAATCATTCTAAATCCTGCCTAAAGGAAATTGAGCCGATACAGTTTTCTTTAAGAAAGAACACGCCTCTCTTAATCAAGGCATGCAGAAAACTTTATCGCAAGGAATAAATGAGTTTTTTATGGCTCTTCAGTATTCAGCATACTTTTGTTGGTAAAGCCGAAAGCAACAATCCGGCGGAGGTCATTGCTTCCGGTCGCTGCTCTGCGGCCTATACGCCTGAATACCACAACTCTCGGGGCCTCATATGAAACACCTTCGGGCCTCCGCGAGGCGTCCTCTGCCTCCCGCGTTCTATATAAAGTACTCTCAATCCGGAAGAACCAGGTAAACAAACATAGTGAGACTCTGGATGGAGAGTTTTTTCGATGCCATCAAGGTTGGAATTCTAAATTTTTAAGCGCTGTGAAAATAATGAATTTTTCTTTAGAATTTAGACGGAAAATTTATATAACATAAGGAGATGATACGATTGTATGTCTCTGAATATAGTCTTGGCATGTGAGCCTGTTGCAAAAATAAATGCAAAGTAAAGACTTGATCCATTCCCGCGTTCGGCAACCTCGCTGGCGCTTGTTTTTCAATATTATGTTAGGTGAGACAATCGATGAAAATCAATTCCAAAATTTTAAAATCAATATTGATCGCGCTCATAGCGGCAATACTCTTCATATTGCCCAATTCTAAGGTGCCGTACGTCGATAATAATACGGAGATATATTTTAACTCGGCTATTACTCAAGCGAGCATTGCCTATGGTGTATGTAGGGGCATCAATGCTGCTGCTTCGGTAATAAAAGAATCCCAAATCCAGATCGAGCCTGCCGGACTCGGGGTTTCATTGGCTGCCGGCCAGGTGCTTGACCCTTTGGACGACATGACGGAACGGGCGTCAGATGTATTAGTTACAGCCATCGTGTCGCTAGGAATTCAGGAAATTGCCTATGAGATATGCGTCTCATACGCCCCACCGCTCATAGCAACAGCACTGCTCTTATTTCTTTTGGCCTCTTTTGTAAAACACGAAAAAGCCAGAGCACTACGAAACATAATTTTGCGAGGGATGGCTATTCTGGCAATCGCGCGTTTTTGTCTACCGGCCTCTTCGATTGCCAGCAACTACCTTCACGAAAATTTTTTCACCCCGAAAATCACTCAGGCAAGAGAAGAATTGTCATTAGGCTTGCCTGATCTGGATAAACTGAAGAATTTTAAACTTGGAGAAGTCGATGGTGTTATGGGCACTCTTAAGAATGGATTTGGGTTTGTGGAGGGCAAAACCACTGAATTGACATCTGCCCTGAAAATGATGGCTAAAAATATGACAAGCATCATAAGTAACCTCTTGAAAATCAGTTCTTTATATGTCGCCATTTTTCTTGTTCAAGTTATACTTCTTCCCATTATGGCGTTCTGGATTTTGATTAAAATAGTGAATGTATTATTTACATTGAGCATACCAGTAATAATTAAACAATCTGACCTGTTATCTAAATTTGAAACCCAGAAATAATGAAAGGATGCCTGGCAAATAAGGTCAGATTGGCGAGGGCGCAGCAAACCACAAGTGTGGTCCGCACGGTCACGAACTTGCTGGTGAAAGTCCTGTCATAGCCATTTAAGGAGGGAATATGAAATTCAGTACAAATTCAGGGGCCAATACCTTTGTTGCTCACGTTCCCAATATCACCAGGTTGTCATTCAACCTCTGTCAATAACGAGGCGAAGAGTAGCTCAAGATTACTCAACCGCATAGACCAAAGGACAATTGGATGTCTTGAGAATTCTTAAATATCATTGTATAGAAAAAAACCAATGATTAGATTTTAGGTATTGTCTTCCATATAACATTCTGATTACCACTAATGTTCAGCTCACTCCCTTCCTTTCCGATAGGCTGAGTTCAGGGGTAATCAGATATGACATACAACCCTTCGGTTTATATTGGAGATGGTTTAAAGGCACCTTGGGCTCTTGCCATGCAACCCTTAGGGCTATAGATATCATAGATATACAGGGAGAGCCTCATGGTGAGATTTACCGTTCATACACTCGGTGAACATGTCATCGACAATATGATTGTTACAGGTCCTTTTCGAGATATCATCATGACAATGGCTGATATGTTTCTTGCCACGTATACGGGTCCTGCGGATGGCGATCTTGATTATGCTTTTGCAGAATACGTTATTAAAGTTTCCATGGGCCAGGGCGAGGTATTAGAATGGAAGCCTTCACCTCCCGAGGTAATTCATTGATTGATCACGTGCATTCGCCTCCTCGATTTCGGCAATGCAGCAGCCAGCCGCTACTGAAAATTCCTTTTGCCCAATCTTTTCCTTACTGAGGTCGTATATCTCAGTTTTCTCCCCGTTTATATTCCGGAAGATCCAGAATCGAGAAGTCTGAATCCAGAAGAAAATCAAACAAAGACAACCTATCTGGGTCCTGAATTCTTGCAGCGAGTATCAAATAACGATTCCTGCGATGGTTGCGACACAATTACAACCAAATATGCCAACCCGGGAAGTTGTGTTAACAGAGTTGAGAGTCCGTTTGGGCCTACATCTTGTTCAATATACTGACTGATAGTCAGTATGGGACTGTTATCTGTGCTATACTGTCAGCAGGTCGAGTTCGATATTTTCGCAGGACGTGGAAATTTTTGATCAGGAAAGACGAGGGGAACCATGACATCTTCTCTGATGGAAGGCAACGAAGCAATCGCCTGGGCCGCTGTGCAGGCGGGTTGCCGGTTCTTTGCCGGTTATCCGATAACCCCGGCCACAACTATCTACCAGCAGATGCTGCGGCTGCTTCCTCCTGTCGGAGGGGTGTGTCTGCAGGGTGAGGACGAAATCGCCTCGATTGGTTTCTGCCTCGGCGCCTCCATGGCCGGGCTGAAGGCGATGACCGCCACCTCCGGGCCGGGTATCAGCCTGATCAGCGAACAAATTTCCTTTGCCATTGCCGGGGAAATTCCCCTGGTCGTGGTCGACGTACAGCGGCTGGGGCCCTCCACCGGTTCAGCCACCAGAGGCGCCGACGGGGATATCCAATTCCTGCGCTGGAGCAACAGCGGTGGTCTGCCGGTCATTGTTCTGGCTCCAGTCGATGTCCGCGACTGTTATACCCTTACCGTGCACGCCTTTAACCTGGCGGAACGCTATCGTTGCCCGGTCTTTCTCGCCGTCAACAAGGAAATCGGCATGACCCGGGAAAGTATTGACCTTGTCAACCTGGACTTGGCCGAGCCTGTCAACAGATCCCTTTTCGCTGGCACGGAACCGTTTCTTCCCTTCCAACCTCCTCCAGGTTCGGAGGTGCCGGATTTTCTGCCGATCGGCGGAAACCGTCCGGTGCGGCAGACCTCCTCGACCCATGGACCGGACGGCTATATCACCGTCGATCCGACAATCATCGGCCAGAGGATTGAGAGGCTGGCCCGCAAATTCACTGCGGATATTGAGCACTATCAGATTTATGAACTGGACAGCGATCCCTTTGCCGGCACCCTGCTGATCGCCTATGGAGTCACGGCAAGAGCTGCCCGGCAGGCGGTTCGACGGCTGCGTGCCGGCGGCACACCCGTCTCCCTGCTGGTGCTGAAAACCCTCTACCCGGTACCGGAAAAATTAATTCAGGCGGCGCTGAACCCGGTCCACCTGGCGGTGGTTGTGGAGATGAATCTCGGACAGTATGTCCGGGAAATAGAGCGGCTGGCAAGGGGCGTGCCGATCAAGACTTTCGGGCGGATGAACGGTGAGCTGATCGACCCGAAGGCTATTATGGAGGCAGTGCAGCGATGAGCAACCTGATCAACAGACAACGACCGCCTGTCTTCTGCCCAGGCTGTTCCCATGAGCGGGCGGTCCAGAGCCTGGACCACAGCCTTCAGGTCCTGGACCTCTCCGGCGAACAGGTGGCCATCGTCACCGATATCGGCTGTTCCGGTCTGTTTGATACCTTTTTTAACACACATGCCCTGCACGGACTGCACGGCCGTTCCCTCACCTATGCCGCCGGCCTGAAAATGGCGGCCCCCCGCCTCACTGTTATCGTGGTGATGGGCGATGGTGGCCTGGGAATCGGCGGAGCCCACGTGCTGGCCGCCTGCCGCCGCAACCTCGATATGACCCTCCTGGTGCTCAATAATTTCAATTACGGCATGACCGGCGGCCAGTGCTCGGCCACTACTCCGCAAGAAGCTGTAACCGCCTCAGGCTTCCTGAACCGGCTGGAACCGCCGCTTGATATCTGTACGGTGGCTGCCGCCGCCGGAGCCCCCTGGGCAGCCAGGTTCCTTGCCACCGAACAGACGCTTTCGGATAAGATCGCAGAGGCGATCCGTTATCCCGGTTTCGCCCTGCTTGATATCTGGGGGGTGTGCCCGGGCCGCTACCTCCGGCGCAACAGAACCTCCCTCAAACAGCTCAAGGAGAAGATGACCCGACTGCCGGAAGCAACCGGCAGGATCCCGGTAAACGAGCGGCCGGAATTCGGGGCTGCGTATCGGCGTGAAAGCTCGAAGATTCCACCGGCCGAACCGGTCCTACAGGTGGAAACGACATTTCCCCTTACCATCTCCACGCGCCACGATGTTCTGCTGCTCGGCGCAGCCGGCCAGCACATCAACACCGCGGGAGAAATTTTCTGCCTGGCGGCCATGACCGCCGGCCTCCAGGTCACCCAGAAAAACGATTACCCAATCACCGTGCTCCGTGGCCATTCGATCAGCGAAGTAGTGGTGAGTCCCTCGCCAATCGATTACACCGGCATCGAAATCGCGCGGGTCATCGTCGCCCTGGCAGCCGCGGGTGTGAGCCGCCGGCAATCACTCTTTTCAAGGATCGATGACGACTGCCTGGTGATCAAGGCCAGTGAAGTAACCGTCCCACCCCACAGCGGCAGGGAGGTGAGAGTCGATTTTGACCGGATGGCAATTGCCCCGGCCAATCGAGCCCTTGCCTCCCTGGCCATTCTGGTCCGGGAGAACGTGATTCTCACCGAAAAGATGCTCCTGACAGCGCTCAACCTGGCGTTTACCGGAAAAAGGCTACAGGAGGCCAGAGCGGTGATCGAGCGGTGTCTTGCAAGCCAGTGATGCAAGGGCCAGTGTAATTTTCTGAAATTAAACAGAAATTGTCCGTATAGATTAGTAAATGTCAAGTATCATGTTGTAAAATCAACACTATATACGAACATGCATGTGACGTATTTTGGGCTCATCCGGATTAATCGTACTTTTAAAAGGCTGAAATTAATGAGATGGTGAAATTCATCGATTCCAGACACTGCTCTCCGGCCTTATCGCCTGTACACCACGGCTGACAGACAGTCCGTCCCTGGCCTGCTTGTCAGTTGCGGACGTCCTGTCCGCAACCGTGCGGGCCTCCACGATGCGTCCTCCAGCGATAAATTTTGCCTCCCGCGATAGAGAAGGGTACGCTCAATTCGGAAGAACCGTATTCCCTGTCGGTACAGAGACTATAATCCGACAGACTCCTGGGTGATAGAGCTATCAAAAGCTATTATTTGCCGCATTATTGCTAGGGGTTGAATGACAACCTGGTGATATTGAAAAAGTCAGCAACAATGGTATTAGTCCCCTGGTTTTCTTCCTAACACTCTGTAAACAGGGGGGAATAGGTAGTACGCCTGTTCGCACTTCCCCCTTACTTTTGCATTTTCGACGTAATTTCCTTGCCAAAAGTGCCGGACTCATGCTAAGTTTGCGCGCTTTTATCACGGTTTCTCAAGGATCCTTCCCCGCCGACAACCCCTAACCACGATCAGCCTCATAATATTTTATATCCATATGATTCATGCACAAAACATCGCCCTTGCCTACGGCAAGCGGGTCATCTTCAAGGATGTCAATATCAAATTCACCGCCGGCAACTGTTACGGCATCATCGGTGCCAACGGCGCCGGGAAAACAACCTTTCTGAAGATTCTGGCCGGTCAGTTCGAGCCGGATAAGGGAGAGGTCATAGCCGGTTCCGGGGAACGGATTGCGGTGCTCAACCAGGACCAGTTCGCCTTTGACGAGGAGATCGTCGCCGACACCGTGCTGATGGGCCACCGAAGACTTTTTGAGGTGATGCGGGAACGGAACGCAATCTACGCCAAGAGCGAGTTCACCGAAGCGGATGGTATCCGCAGCGGCGAGTTGGAAGCGGAATTCGCTGAGATGAACGGCTACGACATCGAATCCGAGGCGGCAATCCTGCTCTCCGGTCTTGGTATCCCGGAAGAGGTGCGGAGCAAAAAAATGAAGGAGCTGAGCGGTGGCGAAAAGGTCCGGGTTCTTCTTGCCCAGGCCCTGTTCGGTAACCCTGACATCCTGCTTCTGGACGAGCCGACCAACAACCTGGACACCCGTTCGATCAGGTGGCTGGAGGGTTTTCTCGAACGGTTCCAGAACACCGTGATCATCGTCTCCCATGACCGGTATTTCCTGAACCAGGTCTGCACCCATATGGCCGATATTGATTTTGGCCGAATTACCATCTACACCGGTAACTATGACTTCTGGTACCAGGCCAGCCAGCTCGTCTTGAAACAGAGACAGGACCAGAACCGGAAGGATGCGGCCAAGGCCAAAGAACTCAAGGAATTCATCCAGCGCTTTTCCTCCAACGCCTCCAAGGCCAGACAGGCAACCTCCAGGAAAAAGCTCCTGGAAAAGCTCAATGCTGAAGACCTGCCCGCCTCGTCGAGAAAGTACCCCTTCATCCATTTCAAACCAGGACGCCCCAGCGGTGATGTAATCATCGAGATCGAGGGCCTGTCAAAATCCATTGACGGGGTGGAGGTACTGCATGACTTCACCCTTACTGTCAACAAGGGCGACAAGATCGCCTTTGTCGGCAGCAAGGGTGTCCCGAGTACTACTCTGTTCAGGATCCTGGTCGGCGAGTTGCAACCGGATGCTGGCAAGTTCCGCTGGGGCGTGACCATGAGCACGTCGTATTTTCCGAAAGAAAGCAGTGCATTTTTCGATCATGATTTCAACCTCGTTGAATGGCTCGGTCAGTATGCCCCGCCCACAGAGGGGGAAAGCTTCGCCAGGGGGTTCCTCGGCAAGATGCTCTTCTCCGGCGACGAAGCCCTGAAAAAGACCAGCGTGTTGTCGGGCGGGGAAAAGGTCCGCTGTATGCTGTCCCGGATGATGCTTTCCGATGCCAACGCGTTGATTCTGGATGAGCCGACCAACCATCTGGATCTCGAATCCATCGAGGCCTTGAACAACGGGATGAGCGCCTTCCCGGAGATCATCCTCTTCGCCTCCCACGATCATACCCTGGTGGCCACGGTGGCAAACCGGATCATCGAGATTCTGCCGGGGGGTATTATTGATAAAATGCTGCCCTATGACGACTACCTGGAAAACCAGGACGTCCAGCAGATGCGGGAGCAATTCAGCCGGTAAAAA
>Ga0307440_1000656_pt1 | contig 17077 bp, 14 predicted proteins | sample SalMarWE160410MG_FD_202150 | JGI IMG/M metagenome (GOLD analysis project Ga0307440, IMG submission 202150) | Salt marsh sediment microbial communities from the Plum Island Ecosystem LTER, Massachusetts, United States - WE1604-10 | ecosystem: Environmental > Aquatic > Marine > Intertidal zone >... | reverse complement strand
TAACTGTAAACCGCTCGGACTCGCCACATTCCCGGCTACTGACCTGAAAACCAAGTACTCGTGGATAAGCGATGCTTCCGACCTGGCCAGGACCATGTACGGCACTATAAGCTATACCTCTGAGCTGATCGACCGGGTAAATGCCATGATGCAGGCTATAAGCCAGACACCCGGGGCAACTCCTGATATGATGAAAGAAGCCGGAAGGATCAACAGTGAACTGGAAGATATACAGTTCCGTTTCAACGGGCCGCAGGCAAAAGCCAGCTCCGAAGAGCTCCCACCTATGCGGGTTCCTCTGAGGGAAAGACTGGGAGAGATAACATATTCCACCTACGGTACAAGCGGTGATATTACAACAACTGCCAAACAGCAGCTGGATATTCTTAAGAAAGAGTTTCCACCGGTACTCGAAAGAGTTAAAAAAGCCGGGGAAGATCTTAAAGCGCTCGGCAAAGAGCTGGATGCTGTAAAAGCTCCATGGACACCGGGAAGAATACCGGGTATCTGAGAGTGATGACAGTTGATTTTAATTATTGCTATTAATGATAATAGTTATTATTCTTGTTCAGGAAATATAAAGCAAAATTTTCAACATATTAAATATCTATACTATGAGCAGACCAGTTACACTTTTCACAGGTCAGTGGGCGGACCTTCCATTCAATACTCTTTGTGAGAAAGCCAGGGATTTTGGCTATGAAGGCCTTGAACTTGCCTGTTGGGGGGATCACTTCGAAGTAAACAAAGCAGATGATGCATATTGCAGAAACAAAAGAGCAACCCTGGATAAATACGGACTTAAGGTATTTGCCATCTCAAATCACCTTGTCGGACAGGCAGTATGTGATCGTATTGACCAGAGGCATAAAAGTATTCTTCCGGATTATATCTGGGGCGACGGCGATCCGGAAGGGGTAAGAAAAAGAGCAGCTGAAGAGATGGTTAAGACCGGTGAAGCTGCCAAGAGGCTCGGTGTTGAAAATGTCAACGGTTTCACTGGAAGCTCAATATGGCACCTCCTCTATTCTTTCCCGGCAGTGCCAAAGGAAATGATCGATGCCGGCTATAAGGACTTTGCAGACAGGTGGACACCTATCCTTGATAAATACCATGAGCTTGGCATACTCTTCGGGCTCGAGGTTCATCCTACCGAGATAGCCTTTGACATTGCCTCAGCCAGGAGAGCACTCAAGGCCATTAACAACCATCCCAACTTCGGTTTCAATTACGATCCGTCTCACATGGGATATCAGGGTGTTAACTACGTTGAGTTCATCTATACCTTCGCCGAGAAGATCTTCCATGTACACATGAAAGATGTGTCCTGGTCAAAAGTACCTGTGGAAGCAGGTGTATTCGGCGGACATACCGACTTTGGAACAAAAGGACGATTCTGGGACTTCAGCAGTCTGGGACACGGAGATATCAATTTTGAAGAGATAATAAGGGCCCTGAACAGGATAGAGTACGATGGTCCTCTGTCGATTGAATGGGAAGACAGTGGCATGGACAGGGAATTCGGTGCAAAAGAGGCATGTGCCTTTGTGAAAAAAGTTGATTTTCCTTCATCAAATATCGCATTTGATGCTGCATTTGAAAAGAAGTAGTCGCTGAACAATAAAAGATCATTTAATCCCGATACGTATGAAAAAAATAAAAATGGGTATGATAGGCGGAGGGATCGGCGCTTTTATCGGCGATGCCCACCGTCGTGCTTCAAGAATATGCAACGATTTTGAACTTGTTTGCGGAGTATTCGATTCAGACTATGATAAAAACAGGGAATTTGCCAAAAAGGAGGGCATAAGTGATAAGCGTTGTTATGAGAGTGTAGATGCCCTTATTAGGGGGGAACTGTCGCTCTCACCCGACCAGAGGATGGAAGCAGTATCAATAGTTACACCGAATGCACTCCACTTCCCTTTTGCAAAGAACCTCCTGTCAAACGGATTCCATGTTGTATGTGAAAAACCCATGACAATGACCGTGACTGAGGCTGAAGATCTTGAAAGAACTGTGGCGGAAAAGAAACTGACCTTTGCCCTCACTCATACTTATACAGGCTATCCTATGGTCCGCCAGATGAGAGAACTGATCTCCGGGGGTGTACTTGGTACCATACAACGTATTGATGCCCAGTATTACCAGGGATGGATAAACTCAATCATACATGGTACCGACAGCCGGATAACCGGGGTCTGGAGACTTGATCCCAAACATGCCGGTGTAAGCAGCTGTATGGGTGACATTGGGGTACATGCTTTTAACCTGATAGAATATACTACGGGCCTGCAAATAAAGGAAGTTCTGTCAGATCTGAATTCAGTAACGGATGATGTCGCACTCGACCTGGATGGAACTGTCCTTGTCCGTTTCAACAATAAACTTAAGGGAGTGATAAGAGCAAGCCAGGTTTGCGGCGGCGAGGAGAATAACCTTACTATAGCCGTTTACGGTTCAAAAGCCAGCTTTAAATGGTCACAGGAAGATCCTAATTTTCTCTACCTGTTGAGCGATTCTGAGCCGACAAGGATCTATAAGCCGGCCCACGGATATAATGAACCATTGGCAGAATCCTCACATACAATGCCTTCAGGGCATCCGGAAGGTATATATGAAGCCCTGGCAAATATTTATAAAGGAGCTGCAAAATCCATACGCGGGGAAAAGTTCGATTCTGCCGAATTCCCGACAGTTCACGACGGCGTGAGAGGAATGAAGTTCATCCATGCCGTTGTGGAATCCAATAAGAAAGGAAATACCTGGATCAAAGTATAGTAAAACCGGTCACCGGTCTACCGGCTATTTCTTCTTTTTCTTCAGGATTAAGAAGGCTGCTCCACCGACAACAACAACTGCACCGGCTATAATTCCGATCAATGCACCCGTGCTAAGACCTGATTTCCCATCTTCGGTTGCATAGTATTCCATCGGCTTGGCATATGTATCCATGTTAACCGTATCTTTATGCCCGCTTGGCTGATCCTGTGCCTGCAGTACGCTAAGTCCGCTTATAAGCAGAATCGCTGTCATTGAAAATACTAAAATTGCTTTCTTCATCTTCATTTTACTTGTTATTGTTTATTTAATAGTATTTGCAAGTTCATCATACTTCCGTGCAATATCCGGGTTGGTCCTCCTGTAGGTATCAGCCAGAGCCCTTATTGCTGGTTTATACCCCGGATTCATATCGAGGCATGTCCAAAGTAACCTCCTGGCTTTCATAACATCATCCTCCATCACCAGTTCAGAAAGACTCACATAAGCCTCAAAATATTTACGGTCTGTTTTTATGAGCCGCTCATAATACCTGATGGCATCGTCTTTTCTGTTCTGCGATTTTGCTATGTTGCCAAGATACATCAGAATCGGTTCAAAATCAGGATTTATTTCAAGTCCCTTCTTCAAAACCGAGTCAGCCTTCTGACACTGTCCGTCATTACAAAGAGCCGCCGCAAAATTAAAAAAAATCATTTCATCAGTATCATCATTTTTCAATGCTTTTTCAAACCAGCTTATTGCCTCCTTGTTTTTGCCCTCATTCAGAGCAACATAGCCATAGTAATCATCTTTTGATCTTCGTTTCAGTACAGCACATACCGGAACTGTATCGACATAAATTACTTTTATGGTACCGGGAGGAGGGTAATAATGGTGCCTCAGCTTCCAGGGAGATATATACCTGTTTGTCACAATAGCATAATCCCAGTTGTATTCACTTCGCTCATCATACCTGAAATAGGATGTCTCTATCCCGGGATGCTTACGGAATTGCCAGACAACAGAATAGGTTGCCTTCACCCTTATCTTCCCTGTATCATTATTTTCAGCGAGGTAATCAATGAGCCATTTTGAGGCCTCTGTCTGACTGACATAGTAATAATCCATTTCATAGTTGGTGTAGGCACCATCTATTCCTCCTTCAAGGATATTGTAATACAGGTAATAATAAGGATGGTTGGCTATCATAAACCTCATGGGAGGATATGAAAGCAATACCATCACCGCAACCATTCCCCATTTCAAAAACCTGTTCCCCGTGTTTACAAAAAACTCGTAATAACCCACTCCCGAGAGAAGAACGATGGCCGGATACAAAAAAAGAAACTGCCTCCACGAACTGTAAAGGTTCGACTTTTCATAGATGACAAATAACATTGGGAACAGGATGGTAAATATTATGAAAAGGTAGAGCAATGTCCTGTCACCTTTAAATATCTTCCTGCTGTAAACACAGAAAAGGATAAGTCCTGCCATGACAATTACAGGGATTGTGATACCCATTGACTTAGGCAGGTAATACCAGGGCATGAAGTCGGACCACTCTTCCTTGCCTTCGAAGATCTGCCGGAAGGTATCGGGAAAATGAGCCATCACCCTGTAAGATTCAATGACATTTTTGACCGGGCTCTGCAGTGCAAATGGCCAGAGTATAATGCTTAGCAGCCATGCAACCACTACTATGCCTGCTATCCATCCAAAACCGGAAGCCAGCTCCCTGGCATCAACTTTCCTCTCCTGCAAATATTTGTACACGTAATACAACCCCCAGAAAAACAACAGGTAACATATCAGTATGAGGCCTCCGGCCCTTATACTGAGAGCACATGCTATTCCCAGGATGAGAAACGCTATGTCAGATGGCTTTTTCCGGTTATTTGAAACAAGGAATCTCAGCATAAAAAATGTAGCTGTAATATATCCAAGGGCAAAGGGAATGTCCTTCAGGTTATTCTGAGAATGACCAATGAAGGTGGGTGAAACGGCATATAATACCAGCACAATTATTCCAGCCCTCCAGTCGGCCAGCCAGACCGCAAAAAGAGCAGTTACAAGCATGGTCAGCCAGCCTGCTATTGAGTTCATAAAATGCCTGAACCTGTATACATCAGCAATGTCAAACCACTTTATCAGGATGGTTACAATATTGTCGAAAGCCTGGCCATAGTATTTCAGATGGGAAGTTGGGGTATTGAGTGCCGCACGGTCGGTACCATGTGATGCAAAATAATCATATACCGATACCGACTGGTTATAATGGAGGACTTCATCGCATGAGATACCGGCCTCCCTGCTTGTCAGAAGCAATGTGACAAGAATAAATGCAGAAAGGGAAAAGAATATATATTTCAGTCCTTTTTGTTTCATGATGCCTGATCATCGCCATCATAATATTCCTTTACAAAATAAACCGGACGATTCTGTGATTCCTTGTAATTTCGGTAGATGTACTCCCCTAATATTCCAAGGAACACCAACTGTATCGATCCCAGGAAATATATACTGAGAAGAGTTGAAGACCAGCCTGGTATGGCAAAACCATAAACTTTGGCTACAAGTACATATATTCCTGCCGCCAGAAAGACAAGAGTACCCAGGGTACCAAGTATAAGGCACAGTCGTATCGGAAACCTTGAAAAAGAGAATATTGCATCTGCTGCGAGGATAAAAAGCTTGCGAAGACTCATTTTCGGATCTCCCCTGTAGCGGTCTTCTCTTACAAATTCCACGTATCCCTGTTTAAAGCCGATAAAAGTCCTCAATCCGGGCAGGTACCTTACCTTTTCCTTCATGGATAACAAAGCATTAACCGCTTTGCGTTTCATCATCGAATAATTACCATAATTTTCTATATGCTTTATCTCACCTATATTTCTGAATAGCAGGTGAAACATTACAGCATAGGCATTTCTTCCCCTTTTACCTTTCCTGCCTGTCTTCTTTCCACTTACTATATCGAAATCCTCTGTCTTTACCTTTTTGTACATTTCTGCGAGCAACTCCGGCGGATCCTGGAGATCGCCATCCATCATTGCTACAATATCTCCCTTTGCGTACTCGAGTCCGGCTGTGTATGCTGCCTGGTGACCAAAGTTCTTTGAAAGGGACAATACCTTTATCCTTTTGTCTGATTGATGCCATCCCATCAGTTTTCCAAGACTGTCATCCGTACTTCCGTCATCAACTATAATAATCTCATAATCATCAATGAATGACTCAAGTGCCGATTTTGTCCTGCGCATCAGCTCATCTACAAGACTTTCCTCGTTATATATAGGGATGACCAGTGAAAACATGTTTTTCTTTATTTCTGAAGTCTTTCAAGTGCATAACCGGCTTCATCCTTCAACAAAGGGTTCTGACTTAATTCTTTAATGACCGGGACAGAATAGGAAGAACCCATCCAGCTAAGTTCCCTGAGCATCAGTTTCTTTGATTTATCTGTGGCACCATTATCCCTGAGAACTTTCACCATCTTCTTTTCTATATCCAGCAACGCATCTTTGTTTCCGGCCAGATCCCTTATGTGGCTCTGTATACAGGTAAGATATCTGGTACTTTTGGGTATATCATATTTCCCAATATTATTAAAAGCTTCATCAAGGGTAATCTCCCTGAAGTCGGGTCTCAGCACTACTTCTGCAACACTTGGAAAGTCCCATGGTACAGGTTGTGTAACATCTCCTGTAACTGCCCATTCAGCACCCCTCTGCAGTGTGGTGATGAACCCGGCACACTGCAACGCCGGTCCTCCTCCTTCTTCTGCGTGACCCATAGTTGTATGGAAAATACGACCTTTCCCGTATGTTATGGTCATAAGTACCGGCTCGTCCCTCATTGTTCCGCCTCCGGCAGCAGTATCGGCAAAGGCAGTGGCAAGTACTTGCATGTTCTTTGCCGGGCCACGCAGCTGACTGTAAAGCTCATCGTTGCCATGAAGCCACATTGATGGCAGTCCCTTCATGACAGGATGTTCAGGCATCCTAGTGCGTACAAAAAATTCCCTCCTGGCCCCGTGTGAACCACCAATACCCGGCGTAGTGTCAGTAACCAGCACTCCATTCTTATAATATACATATGGTCCGTCTTTCTCATTACGGTCACCCCATCCTCCCAGCCCGGTCATCTCATTATACTCCTTCCAACCCGGGAATGAATTGTCAGCAGCATGATAGATCACCAGTCCTCCGCCATTTTTTACAAAGTCTGAGAAAGCGGTCTTTGTGCTCTCAGGCCAGGGATCACCGTTATAATCCATTACTATTAACCTGTATTTTGAAAAATCCGGCTGAAAACCGCTCATATCACTTCCCTCTTTCGGAGCGATAATAATATCGCATGAGAAAAGGCCTGTCTCGTCCAGTATTTTTTTAAGTACCGGTGAACTGGCCTGCCAGTTATGATTATTCTGACCGGTTATTATAAGGGTCTTATAGGCAGTGTCTTTTTTACAGGAAAAAAGTATCAGCAGACCCGCAAGTACCAGAAGCAGATATTTATTTTTCATGATGCTTAGATATTATGCATTAGGTAATTCCCATGGCTGACGGTAAGGTCTTCCGAGCAACCTTGAGGCATCTGTATTATCCAGTATCTCTTCCTTTTCAGGATCCCACCTGATAGTCTGACCTGTGGTCATTGCTATCTCTCCCAACAATGCAACTGAAATAGCCCTGTAGGCAACATCAACGGGCGCAATAGTCTGTTTTCCGGAATGTACGCAGTCAACAAAATTATTCCAGTGATCATCACTTTTATACAGGTGTGTTTCATTTTCGCCAATAACCTCTTTCAGTATGTCAGGATCAGACGCGGTAATAACCCCTCCCCTGGCAACATGTATCCATCCAAGATCACCATGCCACGTTGTACCCATACCAAGAGGAAGACGGGAAGCATTTGCAACCCTCATTTCAATACCGTTAGCATACATGCAATGTATGTCATATTCAACAGGTGTATTGAATATACCGTCGAAAGGATAAACACCCCTTCCTGTTATCTCTGAAGGCCCCGTGTGTTCCAGACCGGCACCCCAGTTGGCTATATCAATATGATGCCCGGCCCAGTCTGTCAGCTGCCCCCCGGAATAATCCAGTATCCATCTCCAGTCCCAATGACATACTCCCCTGTAAGGAACTTTCAGTGCGGGTCCCAGCCACATATCCCAATCAAGATTTGCAGGGACTGCCTGAACCGGGGGAGTACCTATACTTCTGCCGCCGTTGGGCAGTCCTACCTCGATATAGCTGACTTTTCCCACTCTTCCGTTTATGACCAGTTCGGCTCCCCGGTGGAAGTTTTCCTGTGACCGCTGCCAGCTTCCGGTCTGCCAGATAATGTTGTTCTTCCTGACAGAATTTACAATGGCCTGCCCGTCATGTATGGTACGACAAATTGGCTTTTCTCCGTAAACGTTCAGTCCCTTGTTTGCCACCGCGGTATATATAATACCATGCCAGTGATCGGGCAAAGCAAGGGAGACTGCATCCAGTGTCTCTTTCTCAAGAAATTCACGAAAATCGCCGTAACCACGGCATCCGGAGTCTTTGTTGGCCTTATCGATTGTTGCCTTTGCATTTGCAAGCCTGATGGCATCAACATCGCAGACTGCTGTAAATTGCACTGCATCGCCCAGCCGGAGGAAGTCATGCAAATTGCTCATTCCCTGGGATCCTGTACCTATACATCCCATTACTATCCGGTCGCTGGGAGGAACACTGCCTCCCATTCCCAGGGCCGAGGATGGTACTATCTCAGGAAGAACCACCACACCCGCAATAACAGCGGCCGATCGTCTTATAAAGTCTCTTCGCGATGATTTCTGTGCCATTTCTTAGAGTTTTTTACTATATCAAAATGATCATTCAGTCATCATAATTATAAAGGTGTCGGAGTTCCCGGTATTGGAGTCTTGAATTCCATATCCACCGGACCGAACTCCATCTTTTTCGGACCAAGGTCCATGTCCGACTTGAACATCTCATCCCAGGTGATCAGCTTTCCTGTATAAGCAGCGGTCCTGCCCATGATGGCAGTCAGTGTTGAGATCGCAGTTGTCTCAGCTTCATTAACATAATTACCTGTACGTATAGCGTAAACGAGGTGCATATGTTCCTGCACATAAGGAGGTATTTTCAGAGTGTTCATGGGATGCCCGTTCTCATCTTTTGGATATTCAAACTTCCACTTAACCTTCCCGTCGAGGTCCCAGATCGTATTTATACAGTTGGTATAACCTTCAGTGCCATATATTAATTCTCCTGTTCCATTGGCACAACTGTCGATCTGGCGGCACATACTGTGTGAACTGATACCATTGCCATACTCAAAGTCGACACTGAAAAAGTCGAATTGATCACCTGTGATCCTCCTGGCCCTGCCGCCATAGCCTATGGCTCTCTCAGGATGCTTACCCATGAACCAGTTGATCACATCTATATTATGAACATGAGTGTCAAGAATAAAATCACCTCCCAGCCAGCAGAAGTTATTCCAGTCGCGTATCATGTATTCCATATCATTCCATCCCGGTTCCCTCAGGCGGAACCATACATGATCCTGGTTCCAGAAGGCTTTGGCAGATGTAAGACGGCCAATTGCACCTGATATAATCTGCTTGTAAGTATCTATATAATCCTCCCTGTGCCGGCGCTGGGTTCCTGTTACAACATTCAGTCCCAGGGCTTCGGCTTTTTTAGCAGTAGTTATTATCGATCTTATCCCTACCGGATCAACAGCCATTGGTTTTTCCATGAAAACGTGCTTATTCCTTGTTATAGCCTCCAGGAATTGTATGGGGCGGAATTTACAGGGAGTTGCCAGTATTACTACATCCAGGTCGGGTATTGCCATCAGTTTCTTATAAGCATCAAAACCGACAAAGCAGTTTTCGGCCGGTATAGGAAGGTTGAAAGAAGCAAACCTGTCGCGGCAGATATCGATCTTATCCTGGAATACATCGGCCAGGGCAATGATTTCAAGGTCAGGTCCGGCACTGATAAAGTTAATGGCTGCCCCTGTACCACGGGCTCCTGCCCCCACAAGACCGGCCCGGAGTTTCTTACCCGGAGGTGCACCGTGTAAAATCGGCGGAAGGCCCAGTTCCTTGTTATCAGGTACCCTCTTACATGACGACAATAATGATCCAGCACTTGCGATCCCGATACCGGCCAGTGCAGTTTTTCCTATGAAATTTCTTCTGTTAATATTATGCATATCACTTTTATTATTTATTTACTGATTATTGCCTCAGACTACTGTCGGCTTCACATACGACCCTGAAGCCCACGTCAATGCAATCGGAATACCACCATATACTCTTAGGTATCTGGGGATCCGTCACAAGCCAGGCTTTTGTTTTTGTATAGTCTCGCGCTGCACTCCTGACATCCCTGGCATCGCTTTTGAAAGATCCGCCCCTTATCACATGTTCACTTCCCCTGGCAGGTCCCTTCGGGTTAACCATGTCAGTGGAGTCATTCCGGTATGCGGTGGGAGAATAGTAGTCGGAGCAGAATTCAGCAACATTCCCTGACGTATTCTTAAGTCCAAAAGGATTGGGTATCATTCCGCCTGGTTCCCTGGTCCGTCCGTCACTGTTCATATTGTATACTACCCTTGATGATATTACAGCCGTATCAGGACGGAAAATTTTTCTGAGGAAACCTTCAGATGTAAATTTCTTTGGATCGCCCGGGAAAAAGTAAGGCGTCTCAGTTCCGCCACGGCATGCATATTCCCATTCAGCTTCAGTTGGCAACCTGTATTTCTTGCCTGTCACCTTCGACAGCCACTGGCAGTATACATTGGCTGCATGCCAGGACATTGTAATAGCAGGACGTTTACCTTTTCCCCAGCCCTGGTCGGGAGCACCCCATGGTGGTGTTGCACCACTAATAGCATCAACATTCTTTTTGGTAACTTTCTGACCTTCCGTACGACCCTGAGAACCGGTAGCCCTGAAGAATGCCATATATTCATCCCATGTGACCTCAGTCTTTGCTATCCAGAACCTTGAAAGTGTAATTTTCCTTACTGGTCCTTCATCAGGATCACGAAGTGGTTCAGAATTGGGACTGCCCATCTCGAATGTACCTCCCGGCAGGGCAACCATATCGAATGTTACAGTTGATCCCGGGATCTGTTCGGTGAAATTCTCAAATTTATTCACACTGGCAGGTTCGGTAAAATCAGCCTTTTTCGAGGTAACCGTTACACCGAAAGCAGTATCATGAGCGTGAATAAGGCTCTTGTCATAATGACCAACACCCAGGTGACAATTAATACAGCTAAGGGGATCTTTGCTTGTTGTATAGAAAAGGTGCGCATTCCCACCGTTAACCGATAATGTAACAGGAAACAGGTTCTGGTGACATTTCAGACACCCCTGCTCATAAACATATCCTTTGGCATTGGCAAGCGATTTCTTTGCCTCCCAGTTAAAGCTGGCACTGTCCTTGAAAAAATATCCGTAGATATCCTTAAATCCATGTTTGGCTTTTGCAAAAAGATAACCATGTCCTTCCGGTGGAAGATGGCAATCAACGCAGTGTACAATATTTCCTGATCGGTTGTTGTAATGTGTCGACAGTCTCCAGGCAGCATCAGCCTGCGGATGCACATGGCATGACACACAATAACTGTCGGATGACGTGTATGAAACAACAGCCTTCCCCGACTTTAAAATGATAAAACCAATAATGAGACCCACAATGATATACCAGACCTTTGTCTTCCCCGTGACAGAAGTCCTTTTACGACTCTTTCTTATATTCATACTGTTTTTAAAGAATTCTGTTAAAACTTTATAAAGTTAATTCTTTGTATGACTATAAGACAAAAAAAATTACTTTTTTCTGTATAAAAATGACTAAAATCTGACCCGGACAAACATTTATGCCATCCTGTTCAGAATCTTTTGGTATAAACATGACAGTATGGAAGTTTTCCGTTCTTCAGGTAATAGTCCTGGTGGTACTCCTCGGCCGGGTAAAACTCGGATGCTTCGGCCATCTCGGTGGCTATTTTCAATCCTTTTGACCTCAGTATATTAAGATCCTTTTCTGCTGTTTCCTTCTGTTCTTCATTCTTATAGAAGATCTCCGACCTGTACTGATCGCCATAATCCGGTCCCTGGTGTCCCACTTCAGTAGGATCATGTATTTCAAGAAACAATCTTACAAGTTTGTCATATGAAGTTTTGCCCGGATCATATATAACCTTCACAGCCTCAGCATGTCCGGTCTTACCGGTACTTACTTCCCTATAGGTCGGATTGCTGACATGGCCGCCAGTGTACCCGGCTATCGTACAAACCACGCCCGGTGCTTTTTCCAGTAAGTATTGCACTCCCCAGAAACAGCCTCCTGCAAAAACAGCTGTCCCGTACCTTCCCGGTGGCAGATGAGCAGGAACAAAATCCATTGAGACAGAATTTACACAATACCTGGTATCTTTTGCTGTCAGGTGCTCTCCAATGAATACATGTCCCAGGTGCGCACCGCAACTGGCACATTCTATTTCGGTCCTTATGCCATCAGGATCGGGAAAGCTGAGCACCGCATCCTTAATGGCATCATCGAAACTTGGCCAGCCACAGTCGGATTTAAACTTATCTGAAGAATAGTACAAAGCCTCTCCGCACTTCCTGCAAAGGTAAGTTCCCTTACCCGAAAAGTCAGTATACTTCCCGGTGAAAGGAGCCTCGGTTCCTTTCCTGTTAATTACATAGGATTCTGTTTTGGTCAGATCATTATATGGTAATTTCTCCTGTGAAAATGATTTTTCGCTGGTACTCATAAAATATAATGTTATAATAAAAAAGACAGCTCTTATCTTCATTGCTCAAGTATGTTCTGGATATAATAAATAACAACTCCACGGGAAAAATGTTGTATGAGAAAATTCGGAATAAGTTGGCAATACGATACTTCAAATATGATATATAGGAGCCTGCATAATCCAATTTTATTTTCATCACCAGGTTGTTATTTGAATGAAAAGTTTATTTTTGTGAATTATATAAAAGAAAGATCAGGGATGAAACGGACATTTTATGTTCATTCCGGGGTGCATGTGATCAATTAAAAACATATACACATGAAAAAATTTGCTGTTTTACTTATAGTCGCTTTTGTAATGATGCTGGTATTCAGTTCATGTAACAAGAAAGAATGTCCTGCATATTCAAAAGCAACTACAGAGCAGGCAGGAAGAAACGTCTGAATTTTTATTTGCTCATTTGATTCCACCTGGTTTATAAGTTAGCAGAGATGATGAAGAAGCTGCTTATAATAGTGTTATTGTTTTTATCTGGTACGGCGTGGCTGTATTCACAGGGTGAGCTGGATGAGCAGCAGAAGGTATTTTTCCGAAATGAAAGATCTTTTGCGATTCTTCTAAATACAGATGGTATTGGTTTGGGCTACAGGGGAGCCAGGAGAATAGATTTCAGGAATAAGAGAATTTTTGAGATCGATCTCGGCACACTTAGAAATTCCAAAGAATATAAACAGCCGTCGCAGTATATACAGGGGGGTTCATTTATTTTTGGCAAGCTGAATTCGGTAATTTACCTCAGAAGTGGTATAGGTCATCAGCATGAGATCTACAAGAAAGCTGACCTTGGAGGTATTGCTATAAGGTATTTTTACTCGGCCGGGCCTGTACTGGCTATCTACAAACCCATATATTACAGGGTCCTCTACTTTCCCACCGGCACAACATATGAGATAAGGGAAGAAAAGTTCGATGTATCAATAGCAGCTTCCCAGGATATTTACAGTAAGGCACCATTCACCAGGGGGCTGGATGAGATCAAAGTTATGCCGGGACTGTATGGAAAAGGCGGTTTTAACTTTGAATACAGCAAGGAAGACAAGATCATTCATGCTATAGAGGTTGGTGCCCAGATCAATGCCTTTCCGAAGAAGATCCCCATAATGGCCAATACCAATAACAAGATGATCTTCTTTTCACTGTTCGTAAGTTACAGGTTTGGTGTGATCCTCGACCCTTTACACCCGGAATCGAACAAGCTTTCTAATATTTTTAAAAGAAGAAAGAAAATAGATTAATTGATCTTTGTCTTTTGCCAATTGAGTGAAAAATATTAATTTTGTATCTTCAATTTATTAACCATTTAAAGATACAGAAATGTCAAAGATTAAAGTTGCGATAAACGGATTTGGCAGAATTGGCCGTAACGTTTTTAAAATTGCGCTTGAAAAGCCAGAGATTGAAATTATAGGTATTAACGACCTGACTGATACCAAAACACTTGCACATCTTCTTAAATATGATTCCACACAGGGCAGGTTTGCCGGTGTCTCTCATGATGAAGAAAACATTATTGTTAACGGAGAAAAGATAAAGGTTACAGCAGAAAAGAGTCCTGCAAATATTCCATGGAAAGAAAAGCCTGATGTGGTTATTGAATCAACAGGTATTTTCAGAACCAAGGAAAGTCCGAAAGGTGGCTATGGCGATCACCTTAAGAATGGTGCTAAGAAGGTAATACTTACCGTACCTGCCAAAGACACTATCGATGCAATGATTGTTCTTGGTGTGAATGATTCAGATCTCAAGCCTGAGCATGAGTGTGTCTCAAATGCATCATGTACTACAAACTGCCTTGCCCCTGTTGCAAAAGTGCTTAATGACGCTTTCGGTATTGAAATAGGGTATATGACAACAATTCACTCATATACCAACGACCAGAGGATACTTGATCTTCCTCACAGCGACCTGAGGCGCGCAAGGTCTGCTGCTCTTTCACAGATACCGACCACCACAGGTGCTGCAAAAGCAGTGGGAAAGGTTATTCCGGAACTAAAAGGTAAACTCGACGGCATTTCTGTCAGGGTCCCGACCCCAACCGGCTCACTTATTGACCTCGTTGCTGTTCTCAAAAAAGAGGCAACAAAAGAAGAGATCAATGCAGCTATGAAAAAAGCATCAGAAGGTTCCATGAAAGGCATTCTCGAATATACTGAAGATCCTATCGTATCTGCAGATATCATTCACAGCCCGGCATCTTCAACATTCGATGCCCTCAGCACAATGGTGAACGGTAAAATGGTTAAAGTGCTCGCATGGTACGATAACGAGTGGGGTTATTCCTGCAGGGTTGTTGACCTGATCTTGAAACTTCAATAATGAATGATTTTAATAAAAAAGGAGGGTGTATCAAAAGGACACCTTCTTTTTTTATTAATGTTCATTTCTTTTTTGTTCTTCCAGAAAGAAACGAACCAAAGTAAAGAGGCTATTTTAAAAGTCGTTTTTAACCACGAAGGACACGAAGGTAAAACCATGATAATAATGTCTTTGTGCCCTTTGTGGTTAAGGGATTTAGACTTTTGATACAGCCTCTTGTTTTATATTACCATTTCTATTTCAAGGGGGATGCCTGCTGTATCCCTGTAATGCTCTCCCAGCTCAAGCATTGCCTCATCATCTTCCTCATACAACCACCTCATATTAACGTTCTTCCCGGATTCTCCATAGGCTGTCAGCTTTTTCAGTATCTCATAAAGATACTTGGATGATCCGCTGTTAATATATTCAAGTCGTATATTTATGTTGAGGCTGTTGTACTTCTCAAAATGTAAAACGATCCAGTCTTCAAGCTTCCTGAATATTAATTCAGGATTCTCAGGTATTGAACGGCCAACCATTTCAAGTTTATTGGTCTCCGGATAATAAACTATTGCCGGACAATTTCTTAACTCTTCCTGAATGATATGCTTTTCCATTATTTTGCAATTTATTCGTATCTCAAAGCCTCAATAGGATCAATCTTTGCTGCTTTTACTGCCGGTGCATAACCTGAGACAACCCCTACAATGAAACAGACCACTATCCCGGTAAACACCCATACCCAGGGTATAACAAAGCTGGAACCAAGTGCCGATGACACACCGTTACCAATAAGGATACCCAGTATAATTCCAAACACACCGCCCATCTGACCAATCATGATCGATTCAAAAAGAAACTGATTCTTTATTGTCCTTGTCTTGGCACCTATAGCTTTCCTTACTCCTATCTCTCTTGTTCGTTCAGTGACAGAAACCAGCATAATATTCATAAGTCCTACTGCAGCACCGAAAAGGGTTACAATTCCTATTATGGTAGCTGCAAGTGTTACGTATCTAAGATTCTTTAAAAGCATGTTGACAATGCTGTCGCTCTTTGAAATATTAAAATCCGACTCATCACGGGGATTAAGATTCCTGACATTCCTGAAGACCGATTCAGCTTCACCTTCAAGCATATCCAGATTAACAGATTTCATAGGCATAACCGTGATATTGTACGTCATGTTCGGACGTGAGAAATACTGCCTCGCTGTTGTTATAGGCATGAAACATACCCGGTCGCTGTTCATGGCACTTGCTCCCTTGCTTTTCAGAACACCTATCACTTCTAACTTAAGCCCGGCTACTGAGATCTCCTGCCCCAGGGGATCTACTCCACCACTGAACAGGTCGCTTGCTATATCCGATCCTATCAATACATAACGCCTGTTGAGCCTTATATCATCCAGGCTAAAATCCCTTCCGGAGTTAATCTCGTATCCCGAAACAGTCAGGTTGTTCTCATCAATTCCCACGAGCCTTACATTGGGATTGGTCTTTTCAGTTCCATATTTTACCGTGGCCAGGCTTGAAGCATTAAAAGATACTGAAACCCATGCCGCCTGGTTGAACCTCGATTTAAACTCCTCTGCCTGCCTGTATGTTATCCTTGCATGATTCCTGGTCCTCGACCGGCTGTTGCCAATCTGAATGTTCATACCCCTGGATGTTATGGTGAAGGAGTTGGCCCCCATCATTGTAAACTGATTTGTAAGGGAAGATTTTATGGCATCAATGGCTGTCAGTATACCAACTAAAGCCATGATACCGAATGCAATGATACAGATGGTGAGTATAGCCCTCACCCGGTTTGATTTAATTGCCTTGAATGAAATACTAAGATTTTCCTTAAAGACACCTATTCCATATACTTTACTCTTCATCTTCCACGATCTGATGCAACTTAAAAAAAATAAAAGTACACTTTTTTTCCGTTCAAGCTAACAGGAAACCGTGAAATAACTTACAGATTGCTTATTGTATTACCAATTTCCCGGGTGTTGCCAATACCCGGTGAAATAGTTTTTGATTTTCCCGGGAAAGCAGTAACCTGTCAATTTGAATAATCAAGACATTCCTAAGATAATGACCACATGCTTTTTTCAGTATTTTGACAAAAATATTATGAACTTAGTTGCATAACTAAATTA
>Ga0307440_1000651_pt1 | contig 17162 bp, 13 predicted proteins | sample SalMarWE160410MG_FD_202150 | JGI IMG/M metagenome (GOLD analysis project Ga0307440, IMG submission 202150) | Salt marsh sediment microbial communities from the Plum Island Ecosystem LTER, Massachusetts, United States - WE1604-10 | ecosystem: Environmental > Aquatic > Marine > Intertidal zone >... | reverse complement strand
CTCCCCGGAGAGAGCACCGGCTTCATGATGGAGCTGCCCCCGTACCACCTCCCAACCGCGAAAGGGGTCGCGCTTCGGACCTGGGACCGGGTCCGGCTATTCTTGAAGGAGGCGGGCCGGGTGATCGTGGTGATGGTCGTGGCACTCAACCTCCTCGGCGCCATCGGCACCGACGGGAGCATCCTCAAGACCGGAAGTGACAACTCCGTGCTGAGCGCCACCAGCCGCGCTGCCACCCCGCTGTTCGCACCCATGGGGATCCGGCAAGACAACTGGCCCGCCGTCCTGGGGGCCTTTTCCGGCGTGCTCGCCAAAGAGGTGATTGTCGGCACCCTGGACTCCCTTTACGGCCGCCTGGCCGCGGATGCGGCGCCCCGCGTCGCCGCCCCGCCGGCGTTCAGCCTCTGGGGCTCGTTGGCAGCCGCCGCGGCGACCGTCCCCAGGAATCTCGAGGCCCTGGGAAATCGCCTGCTGGATCCGCTGGGGCTCCGCGTCGGGGATCTCGCCGACTCCGCCAAGGCGGCCGCCTCGCAAGGGGTCAGCAGCGGCACCTTCGGGGCGATGGAGGCGCGATTCGACGGCCGCGTCGGCGCCTTCGCGTACCTGCTCTTCGTGCTGCTCTACTTCCCCTGCGCGGCCACCATCGGGGCCATCGTCCGCGAGACGGGGGCCGCTTGGGCGGGCTTCGTCGCCGCCTGGAGCACCGGCATCGCCTATGTCGCCGCGAGCCTCTTCTACCAGGCCGCCACCTTCGAGCGCCACCCAGGCAGCTCTGCCGCCTGGATCATCGGGCTCACGTTCCTGCTGATCGCCGTGGTGACCGGTCTGCGCACCTGGGCGCGCAACGGGCACCGCCACAACCTCCCTCCGCTGCACGCGCGAACATGATCCTTTCGGACATCAAGCAGTACCTCCAGGAGCGGGGACAAGCCACCCTGGCGGACGTGACGCTCCGCTTCGGGACAGACGCGGCCGCCGTACGCCCCATGCTCGAGGTATGGATGCGCAAGGGTAAGGTCCAGCGCTGGGAAGCGGGGACGGGCTGCGGCACCTCATGCCAGCGCTGCGGCGCGGCTGCCACCGAGATCTACCGCTGGAGGGAAGGTGAATCGCAGCCGCCAATACCGATTCCGGGGCCCTGCCCTCGCTGAGGGATGGGCAGCGCAAAGGCATCAGCTCACTTCAGTCTGACCGGGATGCTCTGGAAGCCGTTGCTGCTGAGCAAGGCCCGCGCCTGGTTCAGGGCCTGCTTGCTGCGGAAGGGTCCCGCCTGTACCCGGTGAAACGTGTCTCTGTTGTTGATGGTGACCCGCTGGATCTGCGCATGTACCCCCAGCAGGGCGAGCCGAGCCTTGACCCGCTCGGCATCCGATTGGGCACGTAACGAGGCCACCTGCAGGAAGTACGAGGTTCGTTCTTCCGCCGTGGTCGGTGGAGGCTTCGGTGCCTGACGCTCCGCCTGCTTTTCCCGAAGCCGGTCTGGGGGCTTGGGGACTTGCGCCTGCGCTGTCGGCGTGGTGGCTGGCGGCGGGAGCGGCCTTGGACGTGGCGGCGCCTTCTCCTCCAGCTCCTTGTCGGGGACCACCACCTCCATCTCGGGAAGGATGCTGTAAAAATCGAAGCGGGGTTTGGTCAGAGGCGCCGTGTGGGTCTTCGCCGCCGTCACCGGCCCCGGCGGGACAGGCTGTTTCAGCATCCAGGCCAGGCCGACCCCGAAACCGCCGAGCACCGCGCCGGTGACGAACCAGAAGAAGCAGGAGCCCCGCCGTCCTCGGCGTGCCCGGGGGGTGGCCGATTGCGACTTGTAGTCCTTCGTCATGTCACATGACCTCCGGCGCCGAGACCCCAAGCAGGCCCAGGCCATTGCGCAGGACCTGCCGGACGGCAAGGATCAGCTTGATGCGGGCGTCCCGAAGGCGATCGTCGCTCACCAGAAACTGGTGGCTGGTGTAGTAGGTGTGCAGAGCGTTGGCCAGCTCCCGCAGATACTGCGTGAGCACGTGGGGCTCCTCGTTCAGGGCCGACGCCTCCACCACCTCCGGATAGCGCGCGAGGACTCTGAGCAGCCCTTGCTCGTGGGTTTCGGTCAGGAGATCCAGATTGGCGGCACCGGAGGACGGGTCCACCGTCAGCCCCTTGTCCGCCGCCTGGCGCAGGACGCTGCTGACCCGCGCGTGGGCGTATTGGACGTAGTAGACCGGGTTGTCCGCAGACTGGGACTTGGCGAGATCCAGGTCGAAATCCATGTGTTGCTCGCACCGCCGCATGACGTAGAAGAACCGGGCCGCATCGCGCCCGACCTCCTTGCGCAGCTCCCGTAAGGTGACGAACTCCCCGGAGCGGGTGGACATCTGTACCTTTTCCCCGCCCCGATAGAGGACGGCGAACTGCACCAGCAGCACGTCCAGGCGCTCGGGATCGTCCCCCAGGGCCTTTAGCGCTGCCTTGACGCGGGGGATGTATCCGTGATGGTCAGCCCCCCAGATATCGATCACGCGTTCGAAGCCCCGCTCCAGCTTGTCCATGTGGTAGGCGATATCGGAGGCGAAGTAGGTCGTCTGCCCGTTCTCCCGCACCACCACCCGGTCCTTCTCATCGCCGAAGGCGCCGGACCGAAACCAGAGGGCACCATCCAGCTCGTACAAGTGCCCTGCCTCGCGCAGACGCTCAATGGCGCGGTTTACCGCGCCCTTCTCGGTGAGGGACCGCTCCGAAAACCACTCGTCGTACTCCACCCCGAAGAGCGCCAGGTCGTCGCGAATGTCGTCCAGGATGGTGTTCAGCCCAAGCTCGAAGCAGTACCTGTACCGATTGTCGCCGAGGAGCTGCTTGGTCCGGTCGATGAGGCCGTCGATGTGGGCCTCCTTGTCCCCGTCCGCCGCCTCCGGCCGCTCGTCCGGCGCCACACCGCGAAACACGTCCTCCGCACCGTAACGGTAGGCATCGCCGTGCTCGCGGTGCAGGGTGGCGGCGATGTCCCAGACGTAGTCCCCCCGATACCCGTTGCTCGGAAACTCGAGACTCTCCCCGCAGAGCTCCAGATACCGGAGCCAGAGAGAGGTGGCGAGTATGTCCATCTGACGGCCGGCGTCATTGACGTAATACTCCCGGTGCACAGCGAAGCCGACCGCGGCGAGCAGGTCGGCGACGACCGCCCCGTAGGCAGCCCCGCGGCCATGACCCACATGGAGCGGGCCCGTGGGATTGGCGGACACGAACTCCACCTGCACCCGCCTTCCGGCGCCCACGCGACTGCGGCCGAAGGCCGGGCCGGCGGTGAGGATCCGCGGCACCACCGCCTGGTAGGCGCCGGGTGCGAGAAAGAAATTGATGAAGCCCGGACCCGCGATCTCGACGCGCGCGATGAGATCCGATTCAGGGATAGCTGCCACCAGCCGCTCAGCCAGGTCTCGCGGCTTGGTCCCTGCCTGTTTGGCGAGCACCATGGCGGCATTGGTCGAGAGATCCCCATGGGCCGGGTCGCGGGTCCGGTCGACCTGAGGCTCCCCAAGCTCGGAGGGGGGCACAAGACCGTCGGTGGCGAGCCGCGCCAGCGCGGCGGAGAGGAGATCCTTGACCTGTTGCTTCATCGGCCCAGCGAGAAGAAGGGGAGCGAGTAGAAAGGCCCGACTCGATCAGGGCCTTGACCGTCAATCCGGTAGAGTTTCGGACTGTGGGCGGCCGATAGGATAGCAGGAATCCGCCGCCTCAGAGCAGCTCCTGGGGGTCCACGTCCAGGGACCAGCGCACGCCGGGACTGCCCTTCAGCCCGCGAATTGCGGTCACCCATGCAGTCAGGAACCGCTGCAGGGCGGGACGACCTCCCGACTGGGCCAGCAGGTGCGCCCGGTGGCGCCCGGCGCGTCTCTCCATAGGGGCCGGGACCGGGCCGAAGAGCTGTATCTGCGTGCCCCTGAGGTCCCCGGCGGCTTCCATGGCCGCCGCGAGAAACTCCACTGCCGCCGCGGGCTCCCGGGACTCCGCCCGCAGCAAGGCCTGATGCGCGAAGGGGGGCAACGAGGCCTCGCAGCGCTCCTCCAGAGACATCCTGGCAACGGCCGCATAGCCCTGCCGTTGCAGGGTCAACAATAGGGGGTGGTCCGGATGTCTGGTCTGCAGGACGACGCGGCCGGGCCGCTCGGCCCGCCCGGCGCGGCCCGCCACCTGAATGACCAGCTGGGCCATGCGCTCGGGGGAACGGAAATCGGCACCGTACAGCCCCTGGTCCACATCGAGAATCCCAACCAGGGTCACCCTCGGGAAGTGATGGCCCTTCGCCAGCATCTGGGTCCCCACGAGGAGCTGAATCTCCCCGTCGCGAGCGGCCGCGAGCACCCGGCCGAGCGCTCCCCTGCGCCGGGTGCTGTCCCGATCCACCCGCGCCATGGAAACCTCCGGAAAGAGGATGCGCAGCTCCCCTTCCAGCCGTTCCGTACCCTGCCCCAGCGGACGCAGCTGAGGGCTCCCGCAGCCCGGGCATGCCGTCGGGACCGAGCGCACGAGGCCGCAGTGGTGACACCAGAGGCGGTTGGCCGAGAGATGCAGCGTCAGCCGCGCATCGCAGCGGGGACACTCGCCGACCCAGCCGCAGTCGTGGCAGATGAGGACGGGGGCGAAGCCCCGCCGGTTCAGGAACAGAAGCACCTGGTTACCGTCTGCGACCTGCTCGCCCATGAGGCGCACGAGCACGGGCGACAGGCCTGCCCGCAGCGGTTGAGAGCGGATATCCAGAAGGGCAATCTGGGGCGGGAGCGCCTTGCCGGCCCGCTCCGGCAGCTCCAGATGACCGTAACGGCCGCTCGTGGCGTTGTACAGGCTCTCCAGAGAAGGGGTGGCAGAGCCAAGAACCACGGGGCACCCCGTTTGCTGGGCCCGCCGCACGGCAAGGTCGCGTGCCGAGTAGCGGAAGCCCTCCTGCTGCTTGAAGGAGAGATCATGCTCCTCGTCCACCAGGATGAGGCCCAGCCGCGGCAGGGGCACGAAGACCGCCGATCGGGTGCCGACCACAACCGCGGCCTCCCCCGCAGCGGCGCGGCGCCATGCAAGCTCCCGGTCCCGCTCCCCCACGGAAGAGTGCAGCACGACCATGGGGGCGGAAAGGCGCTCGCTCAGCCGTCGCTGGAGCTGAGGGGTCAGACCGATCTCCGGGACCAGCACCAGCCCCTGCCGCCCCCGCGCGAGCACGGCGAGAAGGAGACGAATGTAGACCTCCGTCTTTCCGCTCCCCGTGACCCCCTCCAGCAGAAAGGCCCGAAAGTGCCCCAGCGCGGCCTGCACCTCCGCCACCGCCGCCTGCTGGTGTGCGTTGAGCGTCGGACCGCCGGGAGCGCACGGGGGACGCTCCCGAACGCGGCCCCGGGGCTCGACAAAGCAAGGCTCGGCCCATCCCCTGGCCGCCAAGGCACGCAGGGCCGGGCCACAAGCGCCGAGCCGCTGTTTGAGCTCCGCGCCGCTGAGCCCCTGGCCGCTCGCGAGAAGGAGGTCGGCGACCCGTCGCTGCGCGGGAGCCCGGGCGAGCCCTGTGAGGGCGCATGCCTGCCCTTCCCTTGTGAGTCTCCAGCCGGACTCTCGGGCCTCCAGGAGAGGCTCTGGCCTGCGCAGCCGCGCCGGCAGGGCACAGAACAGGACGTCCCCGGGGGGGTGCTGGTAATAGGCGGCCGCCCACCGGGCGAGGGCGATGTCCCGCGGGCCCAGCAGAGGCATCGGGTCCAGCACCGTCTCGATGGGCTTGAGCCGCTCCGCGGCCTGCTCGCTTTGCGTCGTGCACTCCGCGATCAGCCCGACCCGACGCCCTCGCCCGAAAGGGACGAGGACACGCAGGCCGGGGCACAGCCGCTCGGGATCCTCCCCAGAGGGTGGAAGATAATCAAACAGGTGGGGCAGGGGGCCCACCACTGCGACGCGCAGGATGACCGGTACCTCAGCGGTCATCAGGGTCAATCATCCGCTCCTGCCTGCCGGTCATTAATACGTAACTTTCTGTCGAAATGGGATATTACGGAGGCGACAGCCGCAATGCAGCGCCTTGCGCGGCGCCTGCAAGTGTGTATCATGCTGGCCAACCTGAACAGGCTCCAGCGCACGCGTCATCGCGTTTGCCCCGGTCCGGAACTAGCGGTGGAGCCGGGGTTTCCATCGATCCGCAGCCTCATCATGGTGCAGCTGAGCCAACAGGTACTGCGAACGGATCTGGCGGGGATGCCACTCGAGTGGGTGGACTATCGGGCCGCTGCCCGACTGTACTTCCTCGGCCAGGTCGCCTATGCCTGCGGCAACGCGCTCTTCCTGCTGCGCGGCGGCGTCAATGCCCACACCAAGCGGCGGGGCTTCCTGCAGATCCACTCCATCATCGCGACCCACGGGGCGCATCACGCGATGAGCAAGCTGCAGGAGGACTACACCCCGCCCTTGTCGAACCGAACCCTGTTCGAGCGCGACGATCACATCTGCATGTACTGCGGAGGCCGCTTCTCCCGCCGGCATCTGTCCCGGGACCATGTCCGCCCCATCAGTCTGGGGGGCGAGGACCAGTGGAACAACGTGGTCACCGCATGCGTGCGCTGCAACAACTACAAGGCAGGCCGGACCCCGGAGGCAGCCCGGATGGAGCTCCTCGCGGTGCCCTTCACACCGACCCACGCGGAGTACATCTTTCTGATGGGCCGCAATGTGCTCGCCGATCAGATGGGGTTTCTACGGGCCCATTTCCCGCGCTCGAGCCCGCTGCTGAAGCGCATCGGCTGATCTGGTGACCGACTGGAGCCAGATTGCGGAGCAGATCGCTGTCGCCGGCGGACGGCCGTTCCGTCCGGCGGCACCCCGCTCGGTGGGTGGTGGCTGCATCAACGCCGCGGCGGTCCTGGGGGACGGGGAGCACACATACTTCGTGAAGGTCAACCGCGCCGACCGCCTCCCCATGTTCGAGGCCGAGGCGGCGGGCCTCGCCGAGATCGCAGCGACCCATACCGTGCGCGTCCCTTTCCCTCTGTGCACGGGCCTTGCGGCGGGCGAAGCCTTCATCGCCATGGAGCACATTGCCCTCACCGGCCGGAGCACAAAGGGTGCGGCCAAGGCCGGCGAGCTGCTGGCGGGCATGCACCGGGCGACCCGCCCCGCCTTCGGCTGGGACCGGGACAATACCATCGGGTCTACCCCCCAGGAGAATGCCCCCGACGACGACTGGGCGAGCTTTTGGCAGCATCGCCGCCTGCGATTCCAGCTCGATCTCGCGGCGGCCAACGGGTATCAGGGCCGACTGCAGGACAGGGGGCGGCGGCTGCTCGAGGTCGTTCCCAGGCTGATCGACCACGCCCCAAGCCCCTCCCTCCTGCACGGCGACCTATGGGGAGGCAACCTTGGGTTCGACCGCGTCGGGGACCCGGTCATCTATGATCCCGCCGTCTACTACGGGGACCGCGAGGCGGATCTGGCCATGACGGAGCTCTTCGGCGGATTCGGGGCGGATTTCTACGCCGCTTACCGGGATGCCTGGCCCCTGGACCCCGGCTACCACACCCGTAAGGACCTCTACAACCTGTACCACGTCCTGAACCACCTGAACCTGTTCGGCGGCGGCTATCGGGGGCAGGCGGAGGCCATGATCGGGCGGCTGCTGGCAGAGACCGGCTGACCGCCCGCGTTCACCCTTTCTCCCGCGGCGCATCGTCGCGGGCCCCGCCAGCCACATGCCCGACCATGCGAGCTGCCGTGGCCGAACGGCACGCACCTGGTGGTTTCACCCGGGGTTACGGTTATGTTAAAAGGGCGGTAATTAAAAGACCCCTTCGCGCAGCTCTGCGTGTCAAACCAGGACCCATTCTCTCGCATGTCCCGGGAGCTATTGATCCTCCGCCATGCCAAGTCGGACTGGAACGGGGACACTGCGAACGACTTCATGCGCCCCCTCGCCAAGCGAGGCAAGAAGGACGCCCCTCGGGTCGGCGAATGGCTTTACCGAGAGGGATTGGTCCCGGACTTCGTCATCAGCTCCCCCGCGGAGCGCGCCAGACAGACGGTGATAAAGGTCTGCAAATCGCTCGACTACAAGAAGAAGCAAGTCATCTGGGATGAGGACATCTACGAGGCCGGTCTGCCCCGGTTGCTGCAGGTGCTGGCCCGCTGCCCCCCCGCGGCCTCGACTGTCCTCCTGGTGGGTCACAACCCGGGGTTGGAGGAGCTCCTGAGCTTCCTCGCCGGCGACGAGATTACCCTTCCGGACGACGGAAAGCTCCTACCCACCGCAGCGCTGGCCCGCCTCGAGATGCCGGACGACTGGCAGACGTTGGAAAGGGGGTGCGCCCAGCTGGTCTCAGTCACCCGCCCCAGGAAGGGACCAACCGAACGCTAGCGCCCGCCCGTTCCGGCTCCAGGGGAGCCGTCCGGCTCACCGGCGTGCTCCAGGATGAAACCACGCGAGGCTTCCCGCAGACGCACCGCCCCTGCCCAATCCCTGCCCTGGGGGACAACCGGCGCACCCACCGTGACCGTTAGCCGGCCCGGCTGCGGACAAAAGCTGTCCCCGGGCATCAGCTTCCGCGTCCCCTGAATCGCCACCGGCACCACCGGCACTCCGGCCTCCGCCGCCGTCACAAAGGCCCCCATGCGAAACAAGAGCAGGCCGGGCTCGTCGCGAAAGGTCCCCTCCGGGAAGAAGGCGAGGGACCGCCCCGCGCGCAGGGCGGTCTCGAAGGTAGCCGCGTCGGCAACGCTGCGTTGGGGGTCAAAGCGCTCAGTGAACAGGGTACCCAGCCGGTCGAGGAACAGCCGCAGGGGTGGATTCGCTGCAAGCTCCCGTTTGGCCACGAAGCCCATTGGACGCGGCACCGCCTCGATGAGGGCCATGGCATCCAGATAGCTCTGGTGGTTGGCCGTCAGCACAAAGGGCTGCCCCGACGGGGGCAGGTTCGCGAGCCCGCTCACCTGCAGGCGGACGAAGGCGAGACGGCGCAGCCACCGAATCGCGCCCCGCACCAGGACCCAGCGCCAGGACGGTAGAGGCACAGCGATCACCCCGGCCCAGACGACAGGAGCGGCCAGCACGCACAGGGCCCACGCGTAGGCCGCATAGAGCAGACGGGGAAGCGCCTGTATTCCGCGCGACACGGCCGACAGGACGCCCGATCCACCCACCCGCACAAGCTGCCAGAAGGGACTGGGCGGTCTGGCGGAGAGCCTGCCCGCGCGATAGCGATCCCGGGTCGCTTGCCGCCGGATCTTGCCGCTGGACGTCTTCAGCACCGAGCGCGGGGGAGCCAAAACCACCTCATCGGGCGGCAGGCCGAGGATCTCATTCGTCCGCTCGCGGACCGCCTGCTCCAGGGCGGCCCGACGAGCAGGCTCCCGCACCTTGGTCTCAGCCACCACCACCAGCCGCTCGCTGCCCGTCTCCTCATCGGCGGCCGCGAACGCCGCCACACACCCTTTTCGGATGCCGGCGACCTCCCCCACCGCCTGCTCCAGCTCGTAGGGATAGATGTTGCGCCCGCCGCGGATGATCAGGTCCTTCACCCTGCCCGTCAGGTGGATCTCCCCATCCGCGAGATAGGCGCGATCCCCCGTGTCGTGCCAGCCGTCGCGAATCAGCCTGTCCGTCGCCTCGGGATTGCGGTAGTAGCCGCGGGTGGCCGATGGCCCCTGGAACTGCAGCACCCCCTCCCGTCGCTCCGGCAGGTCCCTCCCCTGGCCGTCCACCACCCGTACCCGGTAGCCGGGCAGGGAGCGGCCGCAGGCGACAACCTCCATGGCACCGGCATCGGTGCAGGCCACCGGTAGCGCATGGCCCGACTGGGCGAAACGGGCGCGGTCGATGCAATCGATCCGGTAGCCGCGCCCAGGCGGCGGGAAGGCGAGGCCGACCCCGGCCTCCGCTAGGCCGTATACCGGCGCCAATGTCTCCGGACGGAGTCCACAGGGGGCGAAGCGCTCGGCGAAGCGACGCAGGGTGATGGGGCTGACCGGCTCGGCCCCATTGAAGGCCCAACGCCAAGAGCTGAGGTCCAGGTCCGCGAGCTGGGCATCCCCAACGCGGGTGAGGCAGAGCTCGTAAGCAAAGTTTGGGGCAGCAGACAGGGTGCCCCGGTGGCGCTGGATCGCCTGCAGCCAGCGCAGGGGGCGGGCCAGGAAGGCGAGGGGCGACATGGAAACCAGGGGCAGGCCGTAGTAGAGGCTTCCCAGCCAGGCCCCGATGAGACCCATGTCGTGATAGAGAGGAAGCCAGCTTACGAAGACGTCGTCAGGTCGCACCTCTGCCGCCGCACCCATGGCACGGATGTTTGCCAAGAGATCGGCGTGGGACAGGATCACGCCCTTAGGATCGCCCGTGCTTCCCGAGGTGTACTGGAGGAAGGCAATGTCCTCCGGTCCGACGCTCCGCACCGCCGCCAAGGGGGCCTCGGCACTCAGATCCTCCAGGGTGAGCAGACCGCGCAGCGCCGGGACATGGACTCGCATCAAACGTCCCACGCCACGGGCCTCAGGAACCGTGATCAGGAAGGCCGCCCCGGCATTCCCGAGAATACGGGCATGGCGACGGAGATGCTCCTCGAGCTGCTGTGGCCGCGTAGGTGGATAGATGGGCACCGGCACACCGCCGGCCATCAGGACACCGAAAAAGCTGAAAAAGTAGTCGGGGCTCGTGGGCAGCATCACCGCAACCGTTTCCCCGGATTGCAGGCCCTCGCGGCCCAAGCGGCCGGCCACGCGGGCCGCGCCGTCTCGCAACCCCTGATAGCTGATCGGCTGCGCTCTATCGTCCGCCCCGTAATAGAGGATGTGCGTCCGCTCCGGGTGTCGGGCCAGATGCCAATCAAGGGCAGCGAGGAGGGTCAGAGCCGTTTCGGGATGGCCCGCCGTCGCCCCTCCAGGAAGCGCCGGCCCCTCTGCCGGAGCCGCGGGCGCCCCCGCGTTGGCCTCGTCCAGCAAGACAAGCAGGTCCCGGGGCGTCGGGGCCAGAATCGCCGTCTCCGGGAGGGACACCCCAAGCACCGTCTCCAGCCGGGACAGCAGCTCGGTGCGGGCCAGGCTGTCCAGACCCAGGTCGGCATCCAACCTGGTATCCAGGGTGAGGCCGCCGGCGGGGATCGGCAGCCGGGATTCCTGTATCAGCGCCCGCAGGGTGTCGAGCAACGCGGCGGACTGGTCCGGCGGCGAGTCCGCCGACCGCTTGGCGCCGCTAGACAGGGCAACCGTCATCTGCCACGTCCTGTGGAATGGGGACACCGAAGCGCAGCACGGTCGTCAAGGGTCGGGACCCGGAGGATACACAGGGGCAATCGGCATGGCCATGCTCAAAGGCAACGACGGCCATGCTGTTGCCGCCCGGGGCACCCCGCCCCGCACCGGACAAAGCAAACAGCTCAGGTGCCGCCTGTGGCCCCCCTACGGCTATTTGAAGTCCGGCAATCCTGACTCGAGCCACCATTTGTTGTCCTTGGGATCGTACCGCCACAGCTGGCGATCGGTCAGCGATTGCACCCGCTGGGTGTCCCGGAGCACATACTCGATGTGCACAATCTCGGTCGCCGTATCCGTAGTGCGGATAACGGGCGGCTGCACCGCTTCATAACTGGTGACCTCCACGTCTTTGATGTTGGCGGGCACACCCTTCCGATGATCCGGTGCGACGAGCCCGTACGCCAGCTCGTAGTGGCCCCAACGGATGGCGGTGCGGTAGGAGCTCAGCGCTGCATCCAGGGCGTCGGCCTTTCGGGACTCCGCTATAGAGCCACAGCCGCAGAACAACAATGCAATTACCGTCAAAGTCGCGCATAGCGTGCTCCGAATCCCCCTCGCCCCCTGGGAGAGGGCGGGGTGAGGGAAACAGCCATGGTGGCAGCGACTCACATTCTCCCAGGGTGGCGCTGAGGTCGTGGCCATCCGGCCGAGCACACGTGAGCTTGGTTTCCGGCACATTGGACAAAATCGCCGCGGACTTGATGCCTGGATGATAAGGCATGGGTCAGTGGGGACCAATGGTCGAGGTGCGAGGACTGCGGAGAAAGAGATCCCGGTGCAGAGGGGAAGACGAAAAACGGGACGGAGTGAAAACCTGACGTGTGACCTGGTTTCCGAACAACAAGCCGGACCATCCGCACTCTGCTCGGTTTCGCTCCCGGTCAGCCGCCGTCGTCCTCCCGGCTGCTCAAGCCTGCCAGCCGGTCGCGAATGACGACAATCGCCTCGTCCAGGTGCTGGAAAGCGTGATCGCCCCCCTGAAAGACGAACAGGCGGCCGCAGTCTCGGTAGATGGACTCGGCGATTCGGTAGTCGATGACTTCGTCGCCTGTATCCAGGAAAAGGGTGGTCGACACGCCGTCACAAGGGTCATCCACCTCGTAGGGGCGGGTGCGCTCCACCAGCTCCTTGGTCACCCGGTAGGTCTCGCCGGCTGCCGTGGTCAGGGTCTGCCCCTCGAACTGCGGCAACAGGCTCCATGGCTGCAGCGCCGGGTTGATCATGAACAGATGCTTCACCGGAAAGCGGCGAGCCAGAAACTGGCCGTAAAAGCCCCCCATCGAGCTGCCGATGACGGCGAGTGGCCCTGTTGATACAAGCTCCCTGAACTGGGCTAAGAGCTGCTCCACCGCGGCCTCCGGCCGATGGGCCGGATATGAAGGGGATACCACCGTGATCGGAGACAGACGCTCGCGCAGCACGCCTGCCTTGTAGGAAAGACTGGAGCTGTTGAGGCCATGGAGGTAGATCAGCATCTTCCGAAATCTCGCGCGGGAGCCCATGGAGAGTACCGGCGTTAAGCTAACAGGTATGGCGTCCGCGGCGCGCGCAACTTACAGTGAGACCCTCGCGTCTCTCGATCGGATCCACGCGGCTTTGGACGAGTTTGGTTGGACGTCGACGCCTCCAGCGTCCCGGCGCCGCGGCCGGTGAGCAACCCTGCTATCCCGTAACGGGCGAAAATTCCCGCTGCGTGAAGCCCTGCTCGCCTCAAGCGCTTGCCGACATCCAAGTAAAACGACCGGACGGCTTTGTTTCGCCAATGTTTGACCGCTTCGAGAAACTGGTTACGCCGGACAACCCCGTGCGGGCCGCGATCCTGGTGGTGGGCGTGTCCACCCTCTTTCGCCTCGCCATCTGCGGCCTCGTGGAGCCGTCCGTGGACGAGGCCTACTACTGGGACTGGTCCCGACACCTGGCCTGGGGATACTTCGACCACCCTCCCCTCTGTGCCCTGCTGATCCGGCTCGGGACCGAACTCTTCGGCAATAACGCCTTCGGGGTCCGGGCGGCCGGCGTCCTCTGGGGAACAGGGTTCCTGTGGTTCACCTTCCTGTTCGCGCGGGTGCTGTTCGGCCCCCTGACCGCTTATCGGGCGGTCGCGCTGACGGCGATCACGCCGCTTTTTGTCCTGGGTATCGGGTTGCTGGGCCTGCCCGAGACAGCGCTCGCCCTCCCCTGGGCCGCTGCCCTGTGGCTCATGGCGCTGATCCTGTTCGACCGACCAGCACCAGGGCGATGGCTTCTGCTCGGCGTGATATGCGGGGTTGCGCTGCAGGCGAAGGTGACGGGGATTCTGCTACTGGGAACCTTCCCGCTCGTGCTGTTGGTCTCGGGCAGGCATCGCCCGCTGCTCTTCTCCCGCTGGCCCTGGCTGTCGCTACTCGTGGCGGTGGCGATCTTCCTTCCCTTTGTCCTCTGGAATTACGACCACGGGTGGCCAAGCTTCGCCGAGATGGGCGAAAGAATCGCCCGCAACACCGATTTTCACCTCGGCCGCGCCCTGGCCGTGCAGACGGGGCAGGCACTCTTTCTGACACCCCTCTTGTGGCTCGCCGCCTGGACGGCAGGGATCGTGGCGGTCAAACGCTTTATCAGGTCGCGCGATCTGAAGTTCTTATTTCTCGGCCTGTTCTTTTTGGTACCTCAGGTCGGTTTCGGTGCCCTCGCTTTGGAGAAAAAGGTGATGCCCCACTGGCCGGCGCTCGGGTTTGTCAGCGCCATCGTTGCCCTCGCCGCCTTGGCACCCGAATGGCGGCGCGCCTTCGCTGGCGCGGCTGGCAGCCGGCCCAACAGGTTCGACCCGGCGGCGAAGATCACGGTCGCGATGGCGCTCCTCGCCTCCGTCCTCCTCCCTCTCGGGGCCGTCTTCCCAATAGTTCCTGCGACGCTCTCAGAGGCAAGGACGCTGGGACTCGTGAAGAGCGGTGCACGGGTCATCGACCCGATGGGAGACGTGGAAGGATGCAGGGAAGCGGCGGCGGAAGCCCGCCGATTGCTGGCAGGGCTACCCGCCAAAGAGGCCACCCCTGTGCTCACCTACCATTGGGGCCTCGCGGGCCGGCTCGCATTCGGCATGGGGGGAGACCGCCCGGTCTATGCCGTGGGCGGGAAGGCGAATCAGTACGGACTCTGGAAGAAGGCAGCAGATTTCCTGAGCCGGGACGCCTTGCTGGTCAAGGACGACCTGTTTCGCGCTGATTTTCGGAAGACCTTCGAGTGCGGGAAGCTCACGGTGCTGCCCCCGTTCGAGGCCAAATGGCGCGGCTACACCGTTCGGAACTGGACCTTCGCCTACTGCACGGACCTGAAAAAAATATTGCCCTAACGGAACCATTCCATCTGCTTCCCCGCGCGAGTTCCCCGCGCGAGGCCCCTGCAGAGCCCCTCACCCTGACCGACGAGGACGGCCCTCCCCTTCACCCCGGCCAATCGCCGGGAGCCCTCACGTGGGGGGACTCAACAAGCGCGGCGCCATTGACTCGTGCGCACTGGCAGAAGTACCCGGGCCGCCCGCGAATCGGGTCGCTGTGCGGACCTTTCACTGCGCTGCCTACCGTCTCGGGGCATGTTCCGCACAGCGGACCCTTCTATGAGGCTCAGCATCTCCGCACTGCTGCACTAGCTGGTAGAACAGTGCGCCGCCATTGTGTTAATAGACCCTGAGGCGCCTCTAACCGCCGTCTTCAGTCGGGCGCAAGACCCACAAGCACTGGCCGCGGATTTTGCGGCCACGAAGACGGCAATGACACCACCACCCCGACCTTTAAGGTCACCATCAATATAAGTATGAGGAGTATGCTGCCATGGCCAATGTAGCCGTCACCGCCCACGGGCAAAGTAGCGCCCTTGCCGTAAACCAGATCACACTGGACCACCCATGGGAGTGGCTGGCCAAAGGATGGAAGGACCTTACCTCTGCCCCACGCTTCAGCCTGCTCTACGGCTCGGTGTTCGCGCTGGTTAGCTACGCCCTGACGCTGGGCGTGATGTCCAGGGAGCTTTTCTTCATCGTTCCGCCGCTGGCCGCCGGATTCTTTCTGTTGGCACCCATGCTCGGCATCGGGCTCTATCAGATTAGCGACACCCTGGAGCGGGGAGAGCCGGCCCGCTTCTGCAATGCCGTGACTGCCTGGAAGCGCAACGACATCCACCTGTCCGCCATGGCAATCATCCTGGTCTTCGTCATGCTGGCCTGGATGCTGACCGCGCTTATCGTGTTCGCGCTCTTTTGCGACCGGCCGCTACCGACCTGGGAGAACTTCATTCCGGAGGTATTCCTCTCTGGACACAGCCCGGTCTTCCTGTTCGCCGGCATCCTGGCCGGCGGCCTCATCGCCGCCTTCACCTTTACCATCAGCGCCATCACCGTACCCTTGCTCATGGACCGTCAGATCGACGTGATATCAGCCATCCAGACGAGTGTCCAGGCCGTGCGGAGCAATTGGCAGGCCATGACCCTCTGGGCGTGTCTTATCGTGATGTTCGTCGGCATCGGCATCTGCACCCTATACCTTGGCCTGATCGTGACCATGCCCCTGGTCGGCCATGCGACCTGGCACGCCTACCGGGATCTGGTGCCCCGTAGCTGACGGGGACGTCGCACGCCATCCCCGTCCGTCGCGCGTTGATGCCGAAACCTCGCAGCACAGCCCGCGAGCGGCTGGAAGCCTACCGTCGCCGCTGCGAGACGGGCGATGCCCCGAGCCTGCGGGATGCGACGAGGCAAGCCCTGCGCGACCCCCATTGTCTGGTGGTTGCCCGGGCGGCGGAGGTATCCGGCGAACGCCTGCTCTACGACCTGGAACCTGAGCTGATCGCGGCCTACGGGCGATTTCTGGACAAGCCCGCGAAGAGGGACCCCCAATGTACCGCCAAAGGGGCGATCGCCCGGGCCCTGGTCGCTCTCGACAGCCAGGATGTCACCTTCTACCTGGCCGGAATTGGGTACCGTCAGCCGGAGCCCGTGTGGGGCGGCAGCGTCGACACGGCTGTCGACCTGAGGACATCCTGCGCCATGGGGCTTGCGGCGACCTCCTATCCGCGGGCACTGATCGAGCTGGTTTCACTGCTTCACGACCCGGAGCCACGGGCCCGCGCCGGCGCGGCCCGGGCCATCGCCTGCACCGACTCCCTCGCCGCCGAGGCCGTCCTTCGGGCCAAGGCGCTGGCGGGCGACCCGGAGCCGGACGTGATCGGGGAGTGCCTCGCCGGCCTCCTGCAGGTCGCACCCGACGACTCCCCCGATTTCGTCGCCCGCTTTCTGGATGACCCCGACCCCGCGCTCCGGGAGCTCGCGGCACTGGCCCTTGGGGGATCAAGGCTGGAGACGGCCCTGCACCTGCTGCGTGAAGCATGGGAATCCCAGCCGCTCAAGCGGGATGCGGACCGGGCGCTTCTGCGCGCCGCTGTGCTCCATCGAAGCGATCAGGCGTTCGAATGGCTGCTCTCGGTTGTGGAGAAAGGCGACCGCGCCAGCGCAGAGCTTGTGATACGGGAGCTTGCGGCTTACCGGAGCAACGCCCGACTGCATGAGCGACTCGCGCGGGCGGTGAAGGCCCGCACCGACGAGCACCTGACCGCATGCCTGCGGGATGCCTGGGATCGCTGACTCGGATCGTTAACCTCGCCGGCGAGCAGACCCGTGGGCAACCGGGATCCCAGCGCTGGACCCTGCGGCAGCAAACAACGGAAGAACGCCGCGCGTGCGCTGCCATCCCGCCGACGCGGAAGTTGCTGTCCGCCCACGCTGGCCAAGTTCGAGGCGGACACCAAGGGGGCGAAGGAGGTGCTCGCCAACGCTAAGGGGGTCCTGGTGTGCCCGAAGATCCGCAAGGGCGGCTTCGTCTTCGGTGTGGAGGGCGGCAAATGCGTCTTGACCAGCGGTGCCGCCGAGCCGCTCTACTACGGCACGCTCGCGATCAAGGGGG
>Ga0307440_1000650_pt1 | contig 17207 bp, 14 predicted proteins | sample SalMarWE160410MG_FD_202150 | JGI IMG/M metagenome (GOLD analysis project Ga0307440, IMG submission 202150) | Salt marsh sediment microbial communities from the Plum Island Ecosystem LTER, Massachusetts, United States - WE1604-10 | ecosystem: Environmental > Aquatic > Marine > Intertidal zone >... | reverse complement strand
GCGGCACCGTCACCCGCGCGGTGGCCGGCCTCACCCGGGTCATGTTCGAGGAGTACGGCCTCAACCGGGTGGAGATCCGATGCCAGCCGGACAACCTCCCCAGCCGCCGGGTCGCCGAGCGCCTGGGGTTCCGACACGAGGGCACGCTGCGCGCGGTGCATCCGGCCGGCGGCGGCGAACCCGCCGACCTGGAGGTGTTCGGCCTGCTTCGCAGCGAATGGCAGCGTCAGGAGCGTAGCGCATGAGCAGCACCGCGACACCGTCGGTCAAGGCGATCTTCGAGAGCATGGAGTACGGCCCGGCGCCGGAGAGCGCGGAGCTGGCGCAGGCATGGTTGATGCGTCACGAGCGCAGCTTCGGCCACTTCGTCGGCGGGCGCTTCGTCGATCCCGTCGACGGCGAGCGCTTCGCGACCACGCACCCCGGCGACGGCGCGGAGCTGGCGCAGGTGGCGCAGGGCGGCGCGGCGGACGTGGACGCCGCCGTCCGGGCGGCGCAGGAGGCGCTGCCGGCGTGGCAGGCACTCACCCCCTTCGCGCGCTCGCGGCACCTGTACGCGCTGGCGCGTCACGTGCAGAAGCACGCGCGCCTGCTGGCGGTGCTGGAAGCGCTCGACAACGGCAAGACCCTGCGCGAGACGCGGGACATCGACATCCCCCTGGTGGCACGCCACTTCTACCACCACGCCGGCTGGGCGCAGCTCCGCGACTCCGAGTTCGCCGGCTACGAGCCGGTCGGCGTGTGCGGCCAGATCATCCCCTGGAACTTCCCGCTGCTGATGCTGGCGTGGAAGGTGGCGCCGGCGCTGGCGGCGGGCAACACGGTGGTCCTCAAGCCGGCCGAGTTCACGCCGCTCACGGCGCTGGCCTTCGCGGAGATGGCCGCCGAGGCGGGGCTGCCCGAGGGTGTGCTCAACGTGGTGACGGGCGACGGTCGCACCGGCGCGGCGCTGGTGGCGCACGAGGGCCTGGCGAAGGTGGCGTTCACCGGCTCGACCGAGGTGGGGCGCATCATCCGGCAGGCGACGGCCGGCCGCGGGCTGAAGCTGTCGCTGGAGCTCGGCGGCAAGAGCCCCTTCATCGTGTTCGACGACGCCGATCTGGACAGTGCGGTGGAGGGTGTGGTCGACGCCATCTGGTTCAACCAGGGCGAGGTCTGCTGCGCCGGGAGCCGGCTGCTGGTGCAGGAGAGCGTGGCCGCGGCGGTGGAGGAGAAGCTGCGCGCCCGCATGGAGACGCTTCGCGAGGGACCTTCGCTGGACAAGGCCATGGACATCGGCGCCATCATCGCGCCGGTGCAGCTCGACAAGATCACCCGCCTGGTGGAGCAGTGCAAGGCCGAGGGCGGACGCTGCTACCAGCCCTCCTGGGCGCAATCGGTGACCCGGGACGGCGGGCTGTACTTCCCGCCCACGCTGTTCAGCGAGGTGGCCCCCTCCTCGGCGGCGGCGCAGGAGGAGATCTTCGGCCCCGTGATCGTGAGCATGACCTTCCGCACCCCGGCCGAGGCCGTGGAGCTGGCCAACAACACCCGCTACGGGCTGGCGGCGAGCGTGTGGACGGAGAACGTCAACCTGGCGCTCGACGTCGCGCCCAAGCTGGAGGCGGGCGTGGTGTGGGTGAACTGCACCAACGTCTTCGACGCGGCCAGCGGCTTCGGCGGCTACCGCGAGTCGGGCTATGGGCGCGAGGGCGGGCGCGAGGGCATGTACGAGTACCTGAAGCCGAGCTGGGAGGCGCGGCTCGAGCCCTATCGGGAGGCGCCCGGCGGCGTTCCCGACGGGGCCGCCCTGGGCGCGGGCGCACCGGGCGGGGAGGAAGCGATCGACCGGACCGCCAAGCTCTACATCGGCGGCAAGCAGACCCGGCCCGACGGCGCCTACAGCTACCCGGTGCTCGGCGCCGACGGCGTGCACCTGGGCGAGGCCCCGCTCGGCAACCGCAAGGACGTGCGCAACGCCGTCGAGGCGGCGCGCAAGGGGACGGCCTGGACGAAGGCGACGGCGCACAACCGGGCCCAGGTGCTGTACTACCTGGCCGAGAACCTGGACGCGCGCGCCGGCGAGTTCGGCGCCCGGCTGCGGGCGATGACCGGCGCTCGCAAGGCCGACGCCGAGCGGGAGGTCGCGGCGAGCGTGCAGCGGCTGTTCACGTACGCCGCCCATGCCGACAAGTACGACGGTGCCGTGCACGCTACGCCGTTGCGCAACGTGACGCTCGCCATGCCCGAGCCGTGGGGCGTGATGGCGGTGGTGTGCCCGGACGAGGCGCCGCTCCTGGCGTTCGTGTCGCTCGTCGCCCCGGCGCTGGCGATGGGCAACCGCGTCGTGTCCGTGCCGTCACCGCGCTGGCCGCTGGCCGCCACCGACCTGTACCAGGTCCTCGACACCAGCGACCTGCCGGCCGGGGCGCTCAACATCGTCACCGGCGACCGCGATGAGCTCGCCGCGGTGCTCGCGAAACACGCCGACGTGGCGGCGATGTGGTACGTGGGCTCGGCCGAGGGGTCGACGGCGGTCGAGCGCGAGAGCGCCGACAACCTCAAGGCCACCTGGGTCAACTTCGGCGATAGGCGGGATTGGTTCGATCCCGAGCAGGGTGAGGGCCGAGAGTACCTGCGGCGCGCGACGCACGTGAAGAACATCTGGGTGCCGTACGGGGAGTGACGCCGGCGCCCGCAACGGCACGGGGCCGCGACCGGCCGTCAGTGCTTCTTCATCCAGTGGTCGATCTGGCGGTCCGCCTCCTCCTTGCCCACGCCATAGCGTTCCTGGAGCTTGCCGGAGAGCTTGGTTCGGTCGCCCTTGACCTCCTGGAGGTCGTCGTTCGTGAGCTTGCCCCAGTTGGACTGGACTTCCCCGGTGAACTGCTTCCACTTGCCTTGGATCTGATCCCAGTTCATATACGGCCCTTCGCTTCGGGGTTCGGGTCCAGCGGCGGCACCGTGGCGGGTCGAAGCTACGCCGCGCTGCGGCTCGTGGGCGACGAACCGGAGAATGCGATCGAAGGCCGAGTGCCTGCTTCGGTCATCACGATGGAACGGGGACGGGAGAAGGAACGAGTACGGGCGCGACCGACCGGACCGGCGCTTCGTATCGCTGAGCGTGATGCTAGCATGGGACGTACCTGACGGGCTCTCTCGCGTCACACCGCGGTAACGGGCGGGGCGCGGAGTGCGGGGGTGTGTGCCTCGCTTGGCCCTATGCCGGGAGGAGCAGTCATGGGACGGGACTACCTCGATCACCTGTCGGCGCAGCTCGAGGAGCTGACGGCGCAGGGGCTCCACAAGGGCGAACGGATCATCACCTCGCAGCAACAGGCGGCCATCACCGTCGAGGGCGGCGGGGAGGTGCTCAACTTCTGCGCCAACAACTACCTTGGCCTGGCCAACCACCCGGCCGTGATGGCGGCGGCGCAGCAGGGGATCGCCGAACGCGGCTTCGGCATGGCCTCGGTGCGCTTCATCTGTGGCACCCAGGACCTCCACAAGCAGCTCGAGGCGCGCCTCAGTGCCTTCCTCGGGACCGAGGACACCATCCTCTACTCGTCGTGCTTCGACGCCAACGGCGGGCTGTTCGAGGCGCTGCTCGGCGCCGAGGACGCCATCATCAGCGACGGCCTCAACCACGCCAGCATCATCGACGGGGTGCGGCTCAGCAAGGCGCAGCGCTTCCGCTACGCCAACAACGACATGGCGGACCTGGAGCGCCAGTTGCAGGCGGCGGCCGGTGCCCGGTACCGGATGATCGCCACCGACGGGGTGTTCTCCATGGACGGGGTCGTGGCCGACCTGGAGGCGATCTGCGACCTGGCCGACCGCCACGACGCCATGGTGATGGTCGACGACAGCCACGCCGTGGGTTTCATGGGCGAGAACGGTCGCGGCACCCACGAGTTGCGGGGTGTGATGGGGCGCGTCGACATCCTCACCGGCACCCTCGGCAAGGCGCTGGGGGGCGCCTCGGGCGGCTACACCAGCGCCCGCCAGGAGATCGTGGCGTGGCTGCGGCAGCGCAGCCGTCCCTACCTGTTCTCGAACTCGGTGGCGCCGGCCGTGGTGGCGGCGTCGCTGGCGGTGCTCGACCTGCTGGAGGGGTCCGACGACCTGCGCAGGCGCTTGCGCGACAACAGCGTGCGCTTCCGCGAGGCCATGACGGCGGCGGGCTTCGTGCTGGCCGGCGCCGATCACCCCATCATCCCGGTGATGATCGGCGACGCCGCGCTGGCCACCGCCATGGCCGACCGGTTGCTGGCCGACGAGGGCATCTACGTCATCGGCTTCTCGTACCCGGTCGTGCCCAAGGGGCAGGCGCGCATCCGGACCCAGATGTCGGCGCTGCACACGCCCGAGCAGATCGACCGGGCGGTGGCGGCGTTCACGCGCGTAGGACGCGAGCTGGGGGTGATCGCGTGAAAGCGCTGGCGAAGCTCGAGCCGCGCGAGGGCATGTGGATGATCGACGCGCCCGAGCCGGAGATGGGGCCCAACGATCTGCTCATCGGCATCACCCACACCTCCATCTGCGGTACCGACGTGCACATCTACAACTGGGACGCCTGGTCCCGGCGTACCGTCCCCGTCCCCATGATCACCGGGCACGAGTACGTGGGGGTGGTCGAGGCGGTCGGTTCGGAGGTGCAGGGCTACGCCCCCGGCGACCGTGTGTCCGGCGAGGGGCACATCACCTGCGGTCATTGCCGCAACTGCCGGGCCGGCCGCCGCCACCTGTGCCGCAACACCCAGGGGGTCGGCGTCGATCGTCCCGGCGCGTTCGCCGAGCGCTTCGTGCTGCCGGCGGGGAACGCCTTCAAGGTGCCGAGCGGCATCCCCGACGATTGGGCGGCCATCCTGGACCCGTTCGGCAACGCCGTGCACACCGCACTGGCCTTCCCGCTGGTGGGGGAGGACGTGCTGGTGACCGGCGCGGGCCCGATCGGCCAGATGGCGGCGGCGGTGGCCCGCTTCGTGGGCGCCCGCTACGTCGTCATCACCGACGTCAACCCGGAACGGCTCGCCATGGCGCAGCGCATGGGAGCGGTCGACCGGGCGGTCGACGTATCCCGGCCCGGCACCGATCTGAAGGACGTGATGGCCGAGCTGGGCATGACGGAGGGCTTCGACGTGGTGCTGGAGATGTCGGGGGCGCCGGGCGCCTTCGAGCAGATCCTGGCCTCGATCAACCACGGCGGCAAGATCGCGTTGCTGGGCATCCCGGATCACACCATCGCGATCGACTGGAACCGGGTCATCTTCAAGGGGCTCGAGATCCGCGGCATCTACGGTCGGGAGATGTTCGACACCTGGTACAAGATGGCCGCCATGCTGCAGGCCGGGCTCGACCTGGCGCCCGTCATCACCCACCGCTTCGCCGTGGACGACTTCCAACAGGCCTTCGACACCATGCGCTCCGGGCGGTCGGGGAAGGTCATCCTGGACTGGACCGCCGGCCGGTAGCGCTGCCTCGACCCGAGGCGCTGCAACTTCTGTTAGGGTAGCGAGTACTTATGCGCCCTGGAAGGGGGGGACGAGCAACGACGCCGTGGTCGCCGCGCGGTCGGCCGAGGCGGGCAGGGAAGCAGGCGCGGCGCGGCCGTAGGCCCCCGTGCTTCGGGTAAGATGGTCAGACTTCACGCTCTGTTGGGAGAAAACATGGGAAGACCCCGAGTCCTCTGGACGATCCTCATCGCCCTCGTAGCGACGCTCTTCAGCGTCGGCGCCGCGCAGTCCGCGCAGCAGCAGACCCTCGTCATCGGCGGTGACTGGACCGACCTCATCACCCTCGATCCCGGCGTTGCCTACGAGTTCTCCTCGACGCCTATCGACGACAACATCTACGAGCGGCTGGTGCAGTTCCACGGGACGGACCTCTCGAAGTTGGTCCCGGGCCTGGCTACCTCGTGGGATATCGCCAGCACCCCCGACGGCGGCAGCACCATCACCTTCCACCTGAAGGACGCCAAGTTCTCCACCGGCCGTCCGGTGACCGCCGCGGACGTGGTGTGGTCGTTCGACCGCGTCATCCAGATCAACGGTCCGTCGGCCTTCCTGTTCACCGACGTGGCCGGCATGAAGGTCGGCTCCACCAAGGCGCTGGACGACAAGACGGTGCAGCTCACGCTGCCCAAGGGCGTCAACCCGCAGATCATCCTCAACATGCTGACCTTCAACGTCGGCGGCGTCATGGACGCTACCGAGGTGAAGAAGCACATCGAAGGCAACGACTACGGCCAGAAGTGGCTCAACGACCACTCGGCCGGCTCGGGCCCCTACATGCTCGACCGTTGGGACCGCGGCTCGCAGGTGGTGCTCACCGCCAACCCGGAGTACCCGAACCCCGGCTCGATCAAGCGCATCATCCTGCGCTACATGCAGGAGTCGAACGCCCAGCGCGCCGCCATCACCTCCGGTGAGATCGACGTCGCCTACAACTTCACCCCCGACGCCTTCAAGCAGGCCGAGAGCGATCCCAACCTCAAGACGCTCAAGACCGACACCTTCCAGATGGCCTACCTGGGGATGAACTCCGGCCCCGGCGCGCCCTTCGCCGACAACCGGGTGCGCGACGCGGTGCGCTACGCCATCGACCAGGACGGCATCATCAACGACCTGCTGGCGGGCCTCGGGCGCAAGATGCAGACCATCATCCCCTACGGGCTGATGGGCGCCGATACCACCCAGTACTACACGCACGACATCGAGAAGGCCAAGCAGCTCATGGCCGAAGCGGGCAAGTCCGGCGGGATGACCGTCGAGTTCCTGATCGCCACCGGCGCCTGCTCCGGCGGCGTGCCCTGCGCCGACCTGGCCGCCAAGATCCAGTCCGATCTGGCGAAGATCGGTATCACCACCAACATCAAGCAGACCACCAGTGCCCAGCTCTACACCATCTACCGGCAGCAGGCCGCCCAGCTGGTGCTGGCGGCGTGGAGCCCGGACTACCCCGACCCGAACGGCAACGCCAGCCCGCTGGCGGACTACAACGCCAAGTCGCTGGCATGGCGCAACGTCTGGAACGACGCCGAGGGCACCAAGCTGGCGACCGAGGCGGCGGCCAGCACCGACCCGGCGCAGCGCCAGGCGCTCTACGCCCAGCTGACCAAGTACGTCGCGCAGAACGGACCCTACGCCATCCTCTACCAGCCGAACGTGCCGATCGTGACCACCGCCAAGGTGGACGGCTTCGCGCGCAGCGCGCAGGGTGACGTCGACTACACGGCCATCAGCAAGCAGCCTTGAGGTCTAGAGCTCTCCGCGGGATCTGCGTGGGAGGGGCCATCGGCCCCTCCCACGCGCCCGCTGTCCCCTCGGAGGTGCCGTGCTCGCGTTCCTGCTGAGGCGCCTGGGCTACCTGATCTTCGTCGTCTGGGGGGTCGGGTTCGCCGCTTTCTTCATCTCCCACATCGTCCCCGCCGACCCCGCTGCGGCCGCGCTGGGGAGCAACGCCCGCCCGGCACAGATCGAGGCCTACCGGCACAAGTACGGGCTCGACCTGCCCGCCTACCAGCAGTACCTGCGTTACATGATGGACCTGTTCCGGGGCGACCTCGGGAACTCGCTGCGCACGCAGCGGCCTATCTTGTCCGACCTGCGGGATTTCTTCCCCGCGACGTTCGAGCTCACCCTCGGCGCCATGGTGTTCGCCGTCCTCTTCGGCCTGCCGGCGGGGGTGATCGCCGCGCTCTATCAGGACCGCCCCGTCGACCTGGGGGTACGCACGCTGGCGCTGGTCGGAGGGGCCACGCCCGTGTACTGGCTCGCCATCCTGGCGCTGGAGCTGTTCCACTCCCGCCTCGGCTGGCTGCCGGGGCCGGGTGAGCTCAACGCCTACCTGATCGAGCCCCACCGGGTCACCGGCATGCTCGTCGTCGACGCAGCGATCGCCGGCGACTGGCCGGCCTTCATCAGCGCGGTCCGCCACCTCATCTTGCCGGCCGCCGTGCTGGGCGCGTTCTCCACCGCACTGCTGGCCCGCATGGTGCGCAGCGCCATGCTCGAGGTGCTGTCGCAGGACTACGTGCGTACGGCCCGCGCCAAGGGGCTGGCCAGCCGGGTGGTGACGTTCAAGCACGCGCTGCGCAACGCCGCGCTGCCGGTGCTCACCGTGATGGGCAGTCTGCTCGGTAGCCTGCTCACCGGAGCGGTGCTCACCGAGACCATCTTCTCGTGGCCGGGACTCGGCTCCTACGCCACCTCCAGCGCCATCGGGTTGGACTTCCCGGCGGTCATGGGGGTCACCCTGGTGGCGGGTCTGGTCTACAGCTTCATCAACCTCCTCGTCGACGTCTCCTACGCGATCTTCGACCCGCGTATCACCTACGCATGACGGCCCCTGCGTTCCTCCGCAGCAAGCCGGCCCGTCGCTTCCTGCGCAACCCGGGGACGGTGATCGGTACCGGCCTGTCGTTGGCGCTGATCCTGCTGGCGCTACTGGCGCCGGTGCTGGCCGGCAACCCGTTGCACCAGAACCTGGCGGAGCGTCTGCAGGGACCCAGCGCCCAGCACTGGTTCGGCACCGACCAGCTCGGCCGCGACGTGTGGGCGCGGGTGGTGTGGGGCTCGCGCATCAGCCTACGCATCGGCTTCGTCGTGGTGGCGGTGTCGCTGTTCGTCGGGGGCTCCGTCGGCCTTCTCGCCGGCATGCTGGGAGGGGTCTGGGACGAGCTGCTGATGCGCGTCACCGACATCTTCCTGGCGTTCCCGGCGTTGATCCTGGCCATGGCGATCTCGGCCGCCCTGGGCCCCAGCCTGGGGAACGTGATGATCGCGGTGGCGGCGGTCTCGTGGCCCAACTACGCCCGCTTGCTGCGAGCGCAGGTGCTTGCGGTGCGGACTCTGGACTACGTGGAGGCGTCACGCGCCCTGGGCGCGGCGCGCTTCCGGCAGGCGTTCCTGCACGTGCTGCCCAACACCGTGACGCCGCTGCTGGTGCAGGCGAGCTTCGACATCGGCAGCGCCATCCTGACCGCCGCCGGGCTGGGGTTCATCGGCTTCGGTGCCCAGCCGCCGACGCCCGAGTGGGGGGCGATCGTCTCGGAGACCCGCAACTACATCAACGAGGCGCCCTGGGCTTCGTCGGCGCCCGCCATCGCCATCCTGCTCACGGTGCTGGCCTTCAACCTGCTCGGCGACGGGCTGCGGGACGTGCTCGACCCGCGCGGCCGGACGCGAAGCTGAAAGCTGAAGCGCGCTCCCGGCCCTCCGAGGGGGGCAGGGAGCGCGCGGGGCGGGGCGACGGGGCCTTTTCGGCCGGAGCGACAGGGCCTATCGCTAGAGCGATAGGGCCAATCGCTAGGTCTCCAGCACGAAGGCGCGGTCGGCCAGGGCCAGCGAGCGCTGCACGTTCTGCTCGACCAGCACCACCGTCACGCCGCCCGCGTTGATCGCCTTCAGCGCCCGGAACACCGCCTTGGTCAGGGCGGGGGAGAGGCCCAGACTGGGCTCGTCGACCAGCAGTAGCTGCGGCCGGCTCATCAGGGCGCGGCCGATCGCCAGCATCTGCTGCTCGCCGCCCGACAGGGTGCCGGCGAGCTGCCGGTGCCGCTCGGCCAGCCTCGGGAACAGCTCCAGGACCATGGCTCGGCTGCGGTCGGCCTCGCGGGCGGCGTCGGGCAGGTAGTCCGCGCCGCTGTTGAGGTTCTCCTCCACGCTCATCAACGGGAAGAGCTGGCGCCCCTCGGGCACGTGGCCCACGCCCGCCCGCACGATGTGGGCCGGGCTGCGACCGCGCAGATCCTGGCCCAGGGCCCGCACCTCGCCGTGCACCCCGGGCACCAGCCCGGAGACCGCACGGAGCAGGGTGGTCTTGCCGGCGCCGTTGGCCCCGATGATGGTGACGAACGATCCCTGCGGGACCGTCAGGTCGATCCCCCACAGCACCTGGATCTTGCCGTAGCCGGCCTCCAGTCCGCGCACCTCCAGGGCGGCCGTCCCGTCTGGGGCGGGAGCCGTCGACGTCGCGGCCGCACCGTGGGCGTCACTCATGCCTCGTCCTCCTCCTCATCGTCGTCACGCCCGAGGTAGGCGTCCACCACGCGCGGGTCGGCGGTGACCTGCTGGTAGCTGCCGCTGGCCAACGGGCGGCCGTAGTTCATCACCAGCACGCGGTCGGCGAGGTCGCGCACCACCGGCATGACGTGCTCGATGAACACGACGGTCACGCCGCGCTCCCGCACCCCGCGCACCAGCTCGACCGCCAGCCGGGCCTCGGCGGGCCGGAGGCCCGCCATGACCTCGTCCAGGAGCAGGACCCGTGGATCGGTGGCCAGCGCCCGCGCGATCTCCAGCCGTTTCTCCTGCAGCAGCGTGAGCTCGACGGCCGGCACGGTGCGCAACGCGTCCAGGCCCGAGCGCTCCAGGGCGTCCTCGGCCCGGCGCCGGGCGGCAGCGTAGGTCGTGCCGGGCTTGCCGTAGAGCGCGCCCACCATCACGTTCTCCTCGACGGTCATCTCCGGGAACGGCTGCACCACCTGGAAGGCCCGTCCCAGGCCCGCGTGGCAGCGCTCGGCGCTGCCGGCCGTGGTGATGTCGCGGCCGGCCAGCTCGATGCGCCCGGCGGTGGGAGTGAGCAGCCCCGAGATCATGTTCAAGGTCGTGGTCTTGCCCGCGCCGTTGGGGCCGATGATGGCGAAGATCTCGCCCTCTTCGACCTGGAAGCTCAGCTCACTCACGGCGGCGAGGCCCCCGAAGCGCTTCTCGAGTCCGTCGACGCGCAGCATCAGCCGGCCTCCTCCCCGTCGGCGGCGGGCGGCGTGCCCCTACGGCGGCGCGCCAGGCGGTTGGCGAGCCCCACCAGCCCGCGCGGCATGAACAGGATGGACGCCACCAGCACGATGCCGTAGCCGATCAGGTAGCCCTCGGCGAAGGTGCGCCTGAGCGTCTCCTCGACCGCGGACAGCACGCCGGCGCCGAGGATGGGGCCGAGCGTGGTGTACAGGCCTCCGAAGATGGGCGTCACCAGCGCGAACACCGTGGTCGACACGGCGAAGGTCCCGTCCGGGATGACGCTCCCCAGCCGCATCGCTTCCAGCGCGCCGAGCATGCCCACCAGCGCGCTCGACAGCACGAACGCCAGCAGCTTGACCCGGGCGGGACGCACCCCCATCACGGCGGCGACCTCCTCGTTGGTGCGCACCGCCGTGAAGGCGGCCTTGAGCCGGGTGCGCTGCGCGAGCACCGACACCAGGATGGTCAGCACCAGCAGCCCGCCGTAGACGTAGAAGTAGGCCTCGTTACGCTGGTAGGCGATCTCCCAGCGCTGCATCGCGCCGGGCACGAAGTGGGGGCGGAACAGCGGCGGCACGTTGAGGCCGGCGGCGCCCCCCGCCAGTCCGGTGGGGAGTTCCTGCACGACCGCCTTGAGGACCTCGGTGAAGGCCAGCGTGGCGATGGCGAAGTAGATCCCCTTGAGCCGCAGCGTCACCGAGCCGAGGCCGAGGGCCAGGACCGCCCCCACCACGCCCGCCAGCGGCAGATCGAAGGCGAGTGGCAGGCCGCCGAGCTTGGCGAGGATGGCGGCGGTGTAGGCGCCGGCGCCGTAGAAGGCGGCATGGGCCAGCGACAGCTGGCCGGTGCGCGCCAGCAGGTCCCACGACAGCGCCAGGATGGCGAGGCTGATGGCGTTGGCGGCCAGCGACAGGTAGCTCACCGACGCCTGGGCGAACAGCGCCTTGAGCACGGTCGGCGCCAGCGCCACGACCGCGGCGAGCAACAGCGTCCAGAGCAGGTCGGGCAGCGCGCGCCTCATGCCGTCCTCCGGGCGCGGACCACCAACACCAGGAAGATGATGGCGAAGAACACGGCGTTGCGCAGCGCGTCGCCGTTGGGCACCAGCGTCGCCACCAGCGACTCGGACACCGCGACCGTCAGCGACGCCCACAGGATGCCGCGGATGTTTCCCAGCCCCGCCAGCACCACGATGGCGAACGCCTTGAGGGTGAAGGCGAAGCCGACGGTGGGCGTGGGGGACTGGATGACCGCGATCATCACCCCGCCGATGCCCGCCAGCAGCGCCGACAGCGCGAACGCCACCAGGTAGATACGGTTGACCTCCAGGCCCACCAGGCTGGCGCCGACGCGGTTCTGGGCCACCGCGCGCATGGCCCGGCCGAGCCGGGTGCGCGCCAGCACCCAGTACAGGGCGAGGACCAGCGCCAGCGAGATCACGAAGCTCCCCAGCGGCACCAGGCCGATGCTGATGCCGCCGACCTGGTACCCCACCGAGCGGTAGGGCACGTTGCTGATGGAGCGAGGATCGCCGCCCCAGATCACCAGCGCCAGGTTCTGCAGCACGATGGAGAGGCCGAAGGTGAGGAGCATCTGGTTGAGCTCGGGCGCCTCCAACACGTAGCGGATGGTGGATTGATAGATGACGGCGCCGATGATGAAGAGTGCGGGCGCCACGAAGATAAGGGAGATCAGGGGGTCGAGACCCAGACTCACGGAGAGCTGGTAGGCGAGGAAGGCCCCGATCATGAAGAACTCGCCGTGCGCGAAGTTGATGATGCCGATGACGCCGATGGCCAGCGCCAGCCCCACCGACACGAGGGCGTAGAGCCCCGCGGCGAGAACGCCGGACACCAGGCCCTGGGCGAGGAGGGTCAGATCCATGGGAGGGGGGAGGGTAGGGACAGTAGCATCAGATCCGCGTTCGTGTCCGCCCGGGAGCGGTGGGCCGGCTGGTGCCGACCCACCGCCCTGGCCGGGCAGCTGCGGCGCCCCCGCGGGGGCGCCGCAGCGGAAGGTCAGTGGCCCGCCTGGCAGCTCTGCAGCGGCGCGGTGGCCTTGCTGGTGGGCCAGACGATCTGGCGCACGCCGTTCTGGTACTGGAACACCAGCCACATGTCGGCACCGAAGCCCTGGTGATGGGTGATCTGGGAGTCGTGGAACTTCCAGGGCCCCATGGGCGACTTGAAGGTGAGGCTCTCCATGGCCTTGATGACGGCCTTCTGGTCGGTCGTGCCCGCCTTGTTGATGCTGTCGGCGTACGACCACAGCTGCGCGTAGGCCAGGGCCGACATGTAGTTGTCGGGCGCCTTGTTGTACATGGCCTCGAAGCTCTTGGTGAAGGCGGCGGCCTCCGGCGTCGGCAGGTTCGGCATGAAGCCGATCAGGCCGGTGACGCACTGCGCTTCGGGCGCCTTGGCGAAGTCGCTCGGCCATCCCGGAGGGGCCCCGAAGATCTGCTGCGGACGGTAGTTGAGCTCGCGGGTCTGGCTGATCATCGGCACCACGTCGGAGTCGTAGCCGATCCAGTAGAGCATGTCGGCCTTGGTGGCCGCCGCCTTGCTGATGGCGGCGCGGAAGTCGCCGGTGCCGCCGAACAGCGTCGACTTGAACGCCTCGTTGATGGTGACCTTGAGGCCCGCCTTCTCGAGCAGCTTCTGGGCCTCCTGGGAGCCGGGTCCGCCGAAGGCGGAGTCCTCGTGCAGCAGGGCGACCGTCTTCACGCCGCTGGCGGCGATGAAGTTGGTGGACGCCTCGGTGTTCTGGTAGTCCCAGGGGTGCACGTGGAAGAACCAGGGCTCGTTGCCGAGGATCTCCTCGATGCCGTCGAAGTTGTCGATCCCGACGCCCGACACGGCGCCGCCGATCCAGCTCACGATGGGCTGGAAGGTCTTGAAGGACTCGGCCAGGGCGAGCGTCACGCCGGAGCTGTAGCCGCCGCCGATGAACTGGACGTTGTCCTCGGTCATGAGCTTCTCGAAGGCCGCGACGGCGACCTTGCCGTTGGCCTGGGTGTCGGCGTAGATGATCTTGAGCGGCTGGCCCAGCACGCCGCCGGCGGCGTTGATCTCCTTGAGGGCCAGGTCGAAGCCCTGCTTCTGGGCCTGACCGGTACCGGCGGCGCCGCCGGTGAGGGGGCTGAGGATGCCGATGGTCACGGGCTGGGCCAGTGCCAGCGACGCGAGGATCGCGACGAGAACGAACACGATGCGCTTCATGCTGCCTCCTGGTGATGAGGCGGCCGCGGAACGGCCGCGCGACGAAGGGCGGATGACCAGTGGATGACGGGTGGGTTCCTCCTCGGGGCTCGGGCGGGTCAGGTCATGGCGGTTCCCCCAGGGTCTCGATCCGAAACGACAGCGATCAGGAGTCTCGCGAAGCGGCCTGGCGCCTCGATCTGGGGGGAGTGGCCGACATCATCCCAGGTGAGGTGCCGACAACGCTCGGCGCCGTAGACGTCGAGCGTGGCGCGCGCCAGCGCGTCGGTGACCAGCGCATCCTTGCCGCCCCGCAACACCACGACGGAGCCGCGGTAGGCGGCCGCGAGGTCGCGCAGGTCCATGGTCTCGAGCGCGTGCGCGTTCGGGACGATGGCTTCGGGGGGGATGCGGGCGGCCTCGTCGACCAGCTCGTCGAAGTAGGGAGGGACGCGGGTCGGCATCACGGCGGGGAGCGCCTGGGCGATCATCGCGCGGCGCGCGGCCGGGTCCGGCTCCGCGGCCAGTACCTCGGCGCCGCGCAGGCTCGCCTCGGGGGCGTGGAAGGCGCCGGGCGCGGGGGAGTCGATCAGCAGCAGGCGCGTGACGCGGTCCGCTGCCAGGCCGGCGCAGGCCTGCGCCGCCGCGCCACCGAGGCTGTGGCCCACCAGCGTCACGTCGCGCAGGCCGAGCGCCGCCAGGAATGCGGCCAGCACTGCGCCGTAGGCGCGCATCGTCACCGGGCCCGGCAGGGGGTCCGAGGCGCCGAAGTTGGGCAGGTCGGGGGCGATGAGCTCGAGCCCCGCCGGTGGCTCACTCAGCAGCTCCTGCCAGAAGCGGTGGCTCGCCAGGTTGCCGTGGACCAGCACCACCGGCGCGCCCGCGCCGGCGCGCACGTAGGCGACGACGGTCCCGGCGACCTCCAGGCGCTGCAGGGCGCCGCGTGCCGGGCCGCTCATGGGGTAGGCCCCTCGGCCCGGACGTACCGGAAGAAGGCGTCCAGCTCGGAGGCGACGACGTCGGGCCGCTCGATCGGCGCAGCGTGGCCGGCGTGCGCCACCGTCACCAGGCTGCCGCGTCCAGCCGCCTCCAGCATCTCGAGGCTGTAGCGGGCCGGGCTCAGCAGGTCGTCCTCGCCCACCAGGGTCATCAGCGGTCCGGCGTAGGTGCGCAGGGCGCTCACCGCCTCGCGCTCCTCCTCCCCATAGGCGAGCGCGCCCTCCACCAGCGCCAGGACGGGACGGGGGTCGGCCCGGGCCGCTTCGTCGCGAAGACCCAGCAGCCAGCCCTCGTGCTCGGCGAGGAAGCTGTGGCCCCACACCCAGGGGGTGGCCACGTCGAAGCGGCCGCCGGTGCCTCCCAGTGCCAGGGCCGCCCGCCAGGAGCGCAGTACCGCGCGCAGCAGCGCATCGACGCGACCGAAGCCGTCGAGGATGGCGAGCGAGCGCAGCTGCTCGGGGCGCCGGCCGGCCAGCTCGAGGGCAGCCAGCGCGCCGTTGGAGAGGCCCACCAGGTGGACCGGCCCGAGCGCGAGCGTGTCGAGCAGCGCCTCGAGGTCGTCGGTGTGCTGCGCCACGGTGTAGGGTCCCTCGGGCTTGGAGGACTCCCCCTGGCCGCGGCCGTCGTAGCGGACCACCCGGTAGTCGGCCGCGAGCGCCTGCTCGAGTCCCTCCCAGCTGCCGGTGTGCATGAAGATGCCGTTGATCAGCACCACCGGTTCGCCGTCGGGCCGGCCCGTCTGCACCACCCGCATGCGGATGCCGCTGCGCAGCTCGAGATCGTCGGTGGCGTTCCAGGCAGGCGCGTCGGTCACGTCGATCGCTCCCCTTCGCCGGACGCCGCGCCGCGCTCGAAGTCCTGCCTGAGCTCGCTCTTGAGGATCTTGCCGGCGCCGCTCTTGGGGAGACGCTCGGCGAGGCGGACGTGTTTGGGGACCTTGTAGCGGGCGAGGCGCTCGGTGAGGAAGGCGCGCACCGTGTCGGCGTCGAGCGCCAGGCCGGGGCGCGGTACCACCACCGCCAGCCCCACCTCGCCCCAGCGCGGGTCGGACACCCCCAGCACGGCGCACTCGGAGACGCCGGGCAGGTCGTACAGCGCGTTCTCGACCTCGACGGGGAAGACGTTCTCGCCGCCGGAGATGAACATCTCCTTGCGGCGGCCGGCGATGGTGACGAAGCCGTCGACGTCCATGGTGGCAAGGTCGCCGGTCCACAGCCAGCCGTCCCGGAGGGCGTCGGCGGTCTCCTGGGGGCGCTCGAAGTAGCCGGCGAAGACGTGCGGGCCCGCCAGCGTGAGCTCGCCTACCTCGCCGGGGTCGCAGACGTCGCCGTCGGGTCGGCGAACGGCGGCTCGCGCGTGCAGGATGGCTTTTCCAACGGACTCGGGATGGGCCTCGGCCTCGTCCAGGGACATGGTGAAGCAGTTGACGCCGGCCTCGGTGAGGCCGTAGCCCTGCTTGAAGCGCACGCCGCGCTCGCGATAGGCGCGCTGCACCGGCTCCGGGCAGGGGGCGCCGCCGGAGATGGCCCAGCGCACGGCGCTCAGATCGGTCGCGGCGAAGGCCGGGTGATCGGCCACCATCTTGTACATGGTGGGTACCAGGAACAGGATGGTGGCGCCGGACTCGCCCGCCAGCCGCAGGTAGTCGCCGGGCTCGAACGACCGCTCGATGGCGACGCGCGCGCCCAGGTGGAACAGCGGCACGGTGAAGGCGTTCAGCGCGGCGTGGAAGCAGGGGGTGGCCTGCACCACGCAGTCGTCCTCGCGCAGGCCCCACGACACGATGGTGTTGACGGCGTTGTAGAAGCCCTGCCGGTAGGGCTGCATGGCGCCCTTGGGCAGCCCGGTGGTGCCGCCCGTGAACAGGATCATCTGGATGTCCTCGGGGTCGAGCGGGGGCGGCTCGGGGGCGGGCGGCGCCGCCGCCAGCTGCGCCTCGTAGTCGTCGAGCGATACCGCGGGGACGCCGAGGGTGGCGGCCACGTCGAAGTTCTCGGCATCGGCGAGCACCAGGCCGGGCCGCACGTAGGCGGCGATGGCGCGCGTCTCGGTGGGCGACAGGCGGTGGTTGAAGGGGGTGTAGATGGCGCCGGTCTTGGCGGTGGCGAGCAGCAGGTCGAGGTGGGCGATGTGGTTGAGCGCCAGGATCGCCACCCGTTCGCCCTTGCCGATGCCGCGGCCCGCCAGCAGGCCGGCCAGCCGTTCGGCGCGGCGGTTCATCTCGGCATAGTCGTACCAGCGCCTCTGCCAGTAGACGGCCGGGCGCGCCGGGGTGAGCTCGGCCCGGCGG
>Ga0307440_1000649_pt1 | contig 17208 bp, 17 predicted proteins | sample SalMarWE160410MG_FD_202150 | JGI IMG/M metagenome (GOLD analysis project Ga0307440, IMG submission 202150) | Salt marsh sediment microbial communities from the Plum Island Ecosystem LTER, Massachusetts, United States - WE1604-10 | ecosystem: Environmental > Aquatic > Marine > Intertidal zone >... | reverse complement strand
TTCACCGGGGCCTCCTTGTCGGGCCAATCCTCTCTCGTAGTAGTCGTAGGCGAGTTCCCGAACCGCCGCCTTCATGCCGGTCCCGACCTCCAGACCGGACAGGTAGGGATCGTCCGGAAGTCTCAAGACCGGGAGCGGACCAGTCACCAATGCAGGCCACAGGAGGTATCCGCCCCACGCAGCCGCACCCAGGCAGGCCAGGATCAACCATCTCTTCAGGATTTTCTTCATTTCCCCACCCGCTTCCGTCCGACGCCACGCTTCTGGTCCGCCAGCCGTTTGTGCGCTCATTTCAGCACCCTGCCAGCTTTTTCTTCATTTCCACACACGGAAGGTCGATGCCGGCCGGGCTCCGGTGTACCATGTCCCGGACGCGGCGAAATCCGAGCGCTTCGTAGAACCCGACCGCGTTCACGGTGGATTTGACCCTGAGCCTCGTGAGCCCGTGCTTGCATGCCAGATTCTCGGCGGTCTCGTAGAGGCGCCGCCCGATCCCCCGCCCCGCCGCTTCGGGGTGGACGTACACCGCGTTCAGCTCCGCCCCTTCGAGGTTCAAGATCAGAAAGCCCAGGACCCGCCCTTCCTCTGCCACGAAGAACTCGAAGTCCCGCATGCCAGGCAGGTATCGCTCCGGCGTCAGCGCCCCCGCCCAGACCTCCACCTGCGCCTGCGAGTACGCTCCGCCGGCCAGCCGCAGCACCGCCGCCCTGTGGAGATCGCAGATCTCACCGGCGTCTTCTCCCGCCGCCCTTCTGATGGTCAGCATGTCATTTCACCAAAAGAAGAATCCCGAGCATGAGCCCCTCCCGCCGAGTAGCTCACAGGCCTTCCCGTCCAAGCTACCACACAGAGCACTCCGGCGCTTGTTCAGTGCCTCTGTCAATCCATCCTGTAGCCCACCAATCGCACCTCGACCTTGAATATCCGTCCCCCTCCGCCGTTCAAAACCGAAGGCCTCCCCGTCCACTCTTGCTTCAAAGGCCTCCTGCATGCCGTCGTTCCTTTAGCCTTTGGCCCTTCGACCTCAGCCTTTGCGCCCGTCGGTGCGGTGAAGGGGTTAAGAGTTAAGGGTGAAATCGCATGCGGCGCTTCGAAGGCTCGTCCCCTGCCATCGTGTAAGTCATAGGTTCTTTCTATTCTCTGCGTTTCTTGCGTCTCGGCGGTGAGATTCTCTTCTTCGAAGGCCCACCGTCTGCCGCGGTGCAAATCCTAAATCCCAAATTCCAATTCTCAATTCTCTTTTCTCACCGCCTCACTGTCTCATTGTACGGAACAGCTTTTCTTCCGTGTCCCCGCGCCTCCGCGGTTGGCCCCGCACTTTTCAAGGCGCGCCGGATCGGATGTATAATGAGCACCGATGGGCGATTCGATGGATCGTACGGGTTTTCTGCGCAAGATCTTCCTGCTCGACGGCGGGCTGGACGCCGTGCGCAGCCTGCGCGGCGAGGACGAACCGGGTCGGCGCTCGCCACCGTCCTTCTCGATTCCTTTCACATTCCTCCGGCCTCCGGGTGCACCTCTGGAACCGCAGTTTCTGAAGCACTGCACTCGCTGTGATCTTTGCATGGACGCCTGCCCCGAGCACATCATCATCAAGGCCGAGGACGAACTCATGGGCGAAGGCACGCCGATCATCGACCCATCCGTCGCGCCGTGCACGATGTGCGGCAAGTGCATCGAGGCCTGCCCCGACGAGGCCCTCCTCGAGGACGAGGACAAGCGCATGGGGCGTGCGATCTGGGACGCCGAGACGTGCCTGTCCCGCGACGCCATCGAATGTACGAAATGCATCGAGAGCTGTCCCCTTGGCGAAGCGGCCATCGAGGCGGTCGCCGGCACGGGAATCGTTATCCACCCGGAAACCTGCACGGCCTGCGCGTTCTGCTACCACGCCTGCCCCACGGACCCCAAGAGCATCCACCTGGAAGGCCGTCCACCCGTCCCCCTTCGCGGGCACCCGCCCGTTCCCAGGCGCCATGAGTGAGCCCCCCGCCCTGTCCATCGCCGGCCTCACTAAGCGCTACGGACGCCTCGAAGCGGTGTCGGACCTCGACCTGCACGTGGCGCGGGGCGAAATCTACGCATTCTTAGGCCCCAACGGCGCCGGAAAGACCACGACGCTCAAGACCGTCGCGGGACTCCTCCAGGCAGACGATGGAACGATCCACGTGTGCGGTAAACCCGTCGAACCGGACGCATTGCCCTTCAGGAGGGTGATCGGCTACGTCCCGGACCGCCCTTTCCTCTATGAAAAGCTGACCGCCTGGGAACACCTCGAGTTTCTCGCCCAAGTCCACGACCTGAAGGACTGGCACGACCGGGCGCTCGCCTATCTGGACCTCTTCCGACTTACCGACTGGCGCCACCAGCTCATCGACGGATTTTCCCATGGCATGCGCCAGAAACTCGTGCTCGCGGGCGCGCTGCTCCACCGCCCGGAACTGCTCCTGGTGGACGAACCCATGGTCGGATTGGATCCCCGTTCCAGCCGCGACGTGAAGGACCTCTTCCGGAAGCAGGCGGCCGAGGGCGTGGGTCTCTTCCTGTCCACACACTCACTCGATATCGCCGCCGAAATCGCGGACCGCATCGGCATCCTGCAGGGGGGGCGGCTCATTGCGGAGGGTACCTTCGAACAGCTTCAGAACTTAGCGAGCCGCCCGGGCAGCAGCCTGGAGCAGGTCTTTCTCCGCCTGACCGAAGAGCAGGCCGAGAGCGGCGTGCCCTACGCCGAGACGGGGCACGGGCCATGAGAAATCCATTCAAACCGACGGTGGCGCTGGTTCTCGGGGGTGGCGGGGCACGCGGTCTCGCCCATCTCGGGGTTCTCAAGGCCCTGGAGGCGGCGCACGTATCCATCGACCTCATCGTGGGATGCAGCGCCGGAGCCATGGTCGGCACCGTCTACGCCTTCAGCGAGAACCTGGCAGAGGCGGAGGAGCGCTTCGTCACCTTCACGTCGTCGCCCCAGTTCAACAAGAACCCCTTCCGGGACCTCCAGGCCATGACGCCCATGGATGTCAACGGAGACGGCTTCTTAAAGAGAATGAAGCGGGTCTACAAAATGGGCATGTTCTTCGCGACCAACCTGCTCAAGGAGTCCTACATCGATACCAGGCAGTTCAAGAAGGACGTCAACAGCATCGTCCCCGACGAGCAGATCGAAAACGCACGCATCAAGCTCGCCATTATCGCCACGGACCTGCAGAACGGGGAAAAAGTCGTGATGACCAGGGGATCTACGCGCTCGGCAGTTCAGGCCAGCAGCGCCATCGCGGGTGTCTTCCCGCCCGTACTCATCGACGGCCGCGAACTCGTGGACGGGGGGTTTGTGAGCAAAGTACCCGTGGAGACGGCCGTACGCCTGGGCGCCGACGTTGTCATCGCCGTGGACGTCTCCTTCGACGTGCAGGATTCCCAGGACTTCAGCAGGCGCGGTACAGCCATCAGCAGCCGCGCCAGCGCCATCATGGCCGAAACCCTGAAGAACGCCGAGCTGAAGCTGGCCGACGTCGTAATCCACCCGGACATGGCCACGGTCCATTGGGCAGACTTCGCGAACGTCAAGGACATCATCCCGCACGGAGAGAAAGCCGCACGCGAGGTCATGGACGACATCCGGAAGGCCATGCGCAGGGGCGTCTGGCGGAGGCTTCTGTGGTTCCTCGGATGGAGAAGGCGCCGGGTCGTATCCCTCCCCGCCCACGTCGACACGACTCCCCCAGAGATCCTCCAGCGTGTCGCGACGGAACCGCTTGCGCCGCTGGACGAACCCGACGACGAGGACCTTCCGGCAGACTGAGTCTTGTCAGTGCGGTCCCTTTCTCGCCCGAGCGCCCCTTATGAACCGAGTTGCTTTACGCCCTCTTCCGGATCATCTCGGACCGGGAAGGTAAGGACGAAGGCCGTCCACGTCGGGAAGAGAGCCAAGCCTGGCACGGCCTCGGCGACCAGCGCCGCCACGAGCGGCCAGCGAAAGCCGAGGATCAGGATGAGAACAGCCGTGGTCAGCACGTCCAGGGCCACGTCCCAGGGAGAGGCCGCGCCGGGCAGAAAGAGCGGAAAGACCGCGACCTGGATGAGGTCCGCGGCGCCCGCCACGGCCAGGGCCGCGTACTTCCGACGCTGCGTCAGGGACGGCTTCCGTAAGTTTCCAGAGGGCTTCAGAAGATTCCACATGCTCTCAGCTCTGCGGGCGGGAAAAGGGTCGGCCCTTCCCCGCCCGAATCAAGGGCGCATCCTCGCTGGAACGGCGCTACTTCTCGCGCACCCAGCGCAGGATCTCCGGGATACTCGGCCTTTTGCCTGTCATAAGGATGCCCACGCGGAATATCTTCCCTGCAACCCAGGCGATCCCCACCGTTCCCGCTGCCAGGAGCCCCAGGCTGGTACCAAGCTGCCAGAGGGGCACGTCGATGGAGCCGACCCTCAACAGCATTGTAATCGGTGATGTGATGGGGAAAAGGCTGAGTGCAACGACCCACGACGCGTTGGGAGTCATGATGGTGGGCATCATCAAAACGAAGGGAATCACCAGGCCGAACGTGACCGGCATCTGCAACTGCTGCGTCTCCTGCTGCGTCGTACAACACGCGCCGATGGCCGCATAAAGGCTTGAGTAGAAGACGAAACCGAGAAGGAAGTAGACGACCAGAACGACCAATTGCGTCAGCCTGATAGGCGGCCCTTCAAGGTGCGCCTGGAAATTCATGGGATTCGCAAAGTAGACGAAAGCACCCAGAGTAATCCAGATGCCGTACTGCAAGAGCCCCACGGAGGCTATCCCAACGATCTTGCCGAGCATCAGTTCGAAGGGGCGCACCGCCGAGACGATCACCTCCACCACCTTGCTGTTCTTCTCCTCGAGAACACCGTTCATGATCGCGACGCCGTACATGATAATCATCATGTATATGATCATCGCCAGCACGAAGGGCATTATGAAATCCATGATGGACCCTTTGCGGGTCTTGCCACCCTTCTCGACCTTCACCGTCTCCAGATCCACCCGCCCCTTCAACTGCTGCGCGACACCCGGCGCGAGCCCGAGCTTCGCTAGGCGGTGCTCCAGCAGAACGGTGTTCAGGCGGCCGTCGAGCACCTGGAAGAGTTGCGGGTTACTCAGGTTCTGGCCGTAGTAGGTTCCCTTGAGACCGCTTTTCTCATCGCCTTCAAGAACGAGCGCACCATCCACCTTGCCGTCTCCGATTTCGCGCCTGATGGTCGTCATGGCGGCCCCCGCAGGCGCCAGCTTGAACACGAAGCCTTTCGCCGCCTCCGCGTGGGATTTGCCATCCGAGTCCGCCTCTGCAGGAGAAGCCGGAAGTGCCCTGACCATAGCGGGTCCAGCCCACCCCGTCTTGTCCACCACGAGCACCTGCATGGGCTTTCCCGTATGCATTACGGACAGCACGGCCGGCAGAACCATCAATCCCCCGAAAATAATCGGCATGATGAGGGTCGTAACGAGGAAAAGCTTCCTGCGCACACGGTCCATGAATTCCCTGCGGGCCACAACCCAGACGTTCGTCGCGTCAACCCTCATGGCCCACCTCCCCGTTGCCCGTAACCACGGTCACGAAAATGTCGTGCATGGAGGCCTGTTCCTCGCCGAAACGCACCACGTCGCCGCCTGCCTGGAGGATGGCCGCCAGAAGGTCCCGTAGCGGGACGCCTTCTTTGAGGGTGTAACGTGCCTCGTGCCCGTTGAGCCGCGCCTTCTGAACCAGGCCATCGACGGTATCCGCGGCCGGGGCGTCACCCGAATATTCCACGCGGATTTCCTTGCTCCCGTAGCGGCTTCGGATTTCGCCGACTTCGCCGCTCAGAACGATCTGACCTTTATTGATCAGCGCGATACGCTCGCACATCTGTTCCACCTGCTCCATCTGGTGCGTCGAGAGCACGATGTTCGTGCCCTGCTCGAGGGTCTCCTTGATGACCTCCTTGAAGAGGTCCATGTTGACGGGATCCAGGCCCGAAAAGGGTTCGTCCAGGATGGCCACCTTTGGCTTGTGGATGAGGGCTGTCAGGAGCTGGATCTTCTGCTGCATACCCTTGGACAGCTCTTCCACCTTGTTCTCCGCCCATTCGGCCAGGCCGAGCCGGTCCAGACCGGCCAGTGCGCGCTTCTTCGCCTCCTTTGCGGACAAGCCGCGGAGCTGGCCAAAAAAGACGAGGAGTTCCCAGACCTTCATCTTCGGGTAGAGCCCCCGGTCCTCCGGGAGGTATCCGAAGTAGTTTTCGTGCTTGCGGGACTTGGGCTCGCCGTAGACCGAAATGCTGCCCTCGTCGGGCAGTATGATACCCAGGGTCATGCGGATGAGCGTCGTCTTCCCGGCCCCGTTCGGGCCGAGCAGGCCGAAAATCCGGCCTGCGGGGATATCCAGATCCAGAGGCTTGACGGCCTCGACATCGCCGAAATTCTTGCGAACCCCTCTGTAGCTCAGGGCGTCCATGCTCCCTCCTCGAGATGAATTCGTGCCACGCGACCGGTCAGCCGCCATCTTAGCCGATTTTAGCAGACCGTTGTCAAATCGCCCGGATTGTTGGATAATTTTTTTCTTAATGAGGGCAAGGGATTGGCGGTAGAGTTGAAATTTCCTTACGTGGCGGTGGAAGGTCCTATCGGCGTGGGCAAAACGACCCTCGCGAAGCTGATCTCCAAGAGGATCGGCGCCAGCCTCCTCATGGAAGACGTCCAGAATCCCTTCCTCACTGATTTCTACAAAGGAAAGAAGGGATCGGCGTTCCAGACTCAGCTCTTCTTCCTGCTCACCCGCTACCAGCAGCAGAACCAGCTCGTCCAGCGGACGCTCTTCGACCGTCAGATCGTGGCCGACTACATCCCGAGGAAGGACAAGATTTTCGCCTACCTGAACCTCACTGATTCGGAACTCATCCTCTACGAGAAGCTCTACGCCCTGCTCATGGAGCCGCTCCCGAAGCCCGATGCGGTCATCTATCTTCAGGCCACCACGCCCACGCTCGCAAAGAGGATCCGGTCCCGCAGCAGGGACTTTGAAAAGCACATCTCCGACGAGTACGTGGAGGGGCTCAACAAGGCCTACAATTACTTCTTCTTCCACTACCAGGAGACCCCCCTCTTGATTGTGAACACAAATGATATAGACTTTGAGAGGAACGCGGCCGAACTCGACCAGTTGATCAACCAGGTCAACCGGCTCGAGAACGACGTTCTCTTTTATGCGCCGCCTGGAACCAGATGACTGGACCGGGACGGCAGAGCATACCGATCCTCTGATCTTTCCCCCAAGCCCAAGGGCCAGCCCCGACGGGATGGGGAGAAGGGAGAAAAGAAATGTCGAAAATCAGGCAGACCATGCCGCAGGCGGTAACTGTGCCCATCCTGAGGGAGCGCAAGGCCGCCGGTGAAAAGGCCGTCATGCTGACGGCCTACGACTACCCATCCGCCCGGATCGCCGAAGACGCGGGCGCCGACGTCCTGCTCGTGGGCGATTCCCTCGGCATGGCGGTGCAGGGCCGCCACGACACGCTCGGCGTGACGCTGGACCACATGGTCTACCACTGCTCCATGGTGAGCCGCGCGGCCACGCGGTCCCTCGTTGTTGCCGACATGCCCTTCATGACCTACCACACCGGCTGGCAGGACGCCGTCAGGAACTGCGGCCGCTGCCTCCAGGAAGGCGGCGTCCAGGGCGTGAAAATAGAAGGCGGACAGAAGCGCGCCTCGCTCATACGGCGCCTGGTGGCCAACGAGATCCCCGTCATGGGGCACATCGGACTCACCCCCCAGTCGCTGCACGCCCTGGGCGGGTTCAAGGTGCAGGGCAAAACCCTCGCCGCCGCCGAGCAGCTTCTCAAGGACGCGAAGGCCGTGGAGGAGGCCGGTGCCTTCGCACTCGTGCTCGAGTGCATTCCCTCTGAAGTGGCCGCCGAGATCACCGCCAGGTCGGGCATTCTGACCATCGGTATCGGCGCAGGCCCCCACTGCGACGGGCAGGTCCTCGTTTTCCACGACCTTCTCGGGCTCTACGACGGGCGGCTTCCCCGCTTCGTGCGCAGCTACGGCGATTTCGGCAAGGAGATGCGTAAAGCGCTCGGCCGTTTCAAGGAGGACGTCCTGAACGGTCGCTTCCCCTCGGAGGCGGAGGCCTTTCACCTGTCTTCCGAACTTGCCGGCCTTTTCGGCGGTCGATTGAAAGATGTTGATACTTCGACGCATTAAAGAAACCAGGGCCTACAGCCGCACCAGCAGGGCCCGGGGCGAGACCGTCGCCCTGGTTCCGACGATGGGGTTTCTTCACAACGGGCACCTGTCCCTCATCAGAACGGCCAGAGATCTCGCCGACAGGGTCATCGTGTCGATCTTCGTCAACCCGACCCAGTTCGGGCCCAACGAGGACTTCGAGCGCTATCCCCGGGACCTGGCCAGGGACAAGCGTCTCTGCGAGGCCGAAGGCGTGGACGCCATCTTTCTGCCGGAGGCCTCCGAAATGTATCCCGATGGCCATGCAACGTTTGTAGACGTCGATGGTCCGCTCACGGTGAACCTCTGCGCCGCCAGCCGGCCGGGCCATTTCAGGGGCGTGGCCACCGTCGTCACCAAGCTCTTCAACATCTGCGAGCCGGACGTGGCGGTCTTCGGCCAGAAGGATGCCCAGCAGGCGGCCGTCATACGGCGTTTCACCGCGGATCTGGACCTTCCCGTCCGGATCGTCGTGGCGCCCATCGTCCGGGAGGACGATGGACTGGCCATGAGCAGCCGCAACGTCTACCTCTCGGATGAAGAGCGCGTCCAGGCACGGTCGCTGAACGCTTCGCTGCAGAAAGCGCGCGAGATCTTCGCCTCGGGCGAGCGCGACGGGGCCGTCATCCTCGAGGCCGTGAAGAAAGCCGTCGCCAGCCAACCGCTCGCGAGGCTGGAATACGTGGAACTCGTAGATCACGGCTCGCTGGAACCCATTCGCATTATCGAAAAGCCGGCCTTGCTCGCCGTCGCCGCGCGCTTCGGCACAACCCGGCTGATAGACAATACGCTACTGCCGCCTCAGACGGGGAATTAGACCATGTTTCTAAACATTCTGAAGGGGAAGATCCACAGGGCCACGGTGACCGAAGCGAACCTCGAATACGAGGGGTCGGTCACCATCGACAGGACGCTCCTCGACGCGTCGGGCATCTTGCCGCACGAACGCGTGGACATACTGGACGTGACGAACGGCTCGAGGCTCACCACCTACGCCCTCGAGGGGGCCCGCGATTCGGGAACGCTCTGCATCAACGGTGCAGCAGCCCACCTGGTGAACGAGGGAGACCTCGTCATCATCTGTGCTTATGCCCTCATGGACCCCGTAGAGGCAAAGTCCTTCCGGCCCCGCGTGGTCCTGGTCGACGACGGCAACCGGATCAAATCCGTGGGGCGCTACCGGGACGGGAAGCTCGAGCACGACCATTAGCCTCTGAGATGCCCCTCCCGGGCATCCCGCCCAGATCCCGCCCCCTATTCCGCCAATCCAACGGACGCCCGCCTTGTGGTATGCTGTGCGGGTCTTTTGGAGGTAGCACTTGGCAAGGAAGTTCCTTCTCGCGGTCCTTATCGGCCTGTCTTTCAGCGCGGCGGCATGGGCCGAAAGCCCCGGGTTTTCCTACGACGTTTACCTCAAGAGCGATTACGGCAGGGCGCGCTTCTGGCTGAACACGGGCACGGGCCGATTCCGCTGGCTGGACACGACCAAGAAGCTGGACGTAGAAGGCAAGGGAACGTTAGCCTTCCCCAACCTGGGGCCGATCATATTTTTCTTTTCCGGCGAGATGGACGGCTACGACTGGATCAGCATTTCGTTGAAGATATACGGGACGCGGGCGACGGGATACCTCGCCGCTTTTCCAGTCGGAGAACCGGTCCGGAAGATCACGTCCAACATGTACGACCGGGACATGCGCAACGACGTCGTCCGTCGGAGGCGGCCCAGGAAGCGCCCCGAACCCAAACCAAGCGTCAAGAGCATCCACCCGAGGCCCTCTGAGGTACCTATCGCCACTCCGGAGAAACACCGGCCTGGAGGGAACACGAAGCGACCACGCTGAGTGCCCCGGTTGCCCCCAAAACCCCTTGCGATTGTCAGAGCCCGTAACGGCCCACGTCGAAGGGCAGGGCCTCGCGTTGCGTGGTGATGAGCTGGTCTATGCCCGAGGCGGCGAGGTTCAGGAGGCTGTCCAGATCCTTCTTGGGGAAGGGTTCCTGCTCGGCTGTTCCCTGGATCTCAATGAACCGCCCGTCGTCCGTCATGACCACGTTCATGTCCACTTCCGCGATGCTGTCCTCCTCGTAGCAGAGGTCCAGTATCTTCTCGCCCCTCAGGATGCCCACGCTCACTGCGGCGACGTGGCGCTTGACGGGGAAACTCTTGATGAGCTTCGCTTCCATCATGTGATTGAACGCGAGCAGGAGAGACACGTACGCGCCCGTCACTGAAGCCGTGCGCGTTCCGCCGTCCGCCTGCAGCACGTCGCAATCGAGCCAGATCGTGGTATCCGGGATGGCGGACATGTCGACCACCGTCCGCATGGACCGGCCGATGAGGCGCTGGATTTCCTGGGTTCGCCCGCTCTGCTTGCCCCTCGCTGCCTCCCTCGGCGATCTCTCCGAGGTCGAAGCGGGCAGCATGCCGTACTCTGCCGTCACCCAGCCCTGGCCGGTTCCTTTTATGAAATGGGGCACCCTGTCCTCGATGGAGGCAGCGCAGAGAACCTTCGTTCTTCCCACTTCGATAAGGCACGAACCCGCCGGGTGGACGAGGTAGTCGGTTTTGATGGACACCGGGCGGAGTTCGTCGTGTTTACGACCGTCATTTCTCATGGCAGAACCAACCTTTCTTCATCCACGGCCTGCATGTCCCTGATTTTCTCGCCGAGGATGTTCTCCCCGACCTCCCTGAAATGTGTGCCGGCGTCCGTGACGTAGCACGTCAGCGAGCCCCGTTCGCGCTCCGCAGAACGCTCGTCTTTCGAAGAAAGCCGTTCCGCCAGGGCCGCCACCGCGCTCGCTGCAGAGGAGATGAGCGTGACGCCCTCGCCCGCGACGCGTTTCAGAACAGGAACCAGCACAGGATAGTGCGTACAACCCAATATGAGGCTATCCACGTCCTCCGCAAGGAGAGGCGCGAGATACCTTTCGGCAACGTCGCTCGCGATCGGATCGTCGGCCCAGCCCTCCTCCACGAGCGGAACGAACAGCGGACACGCGACAGAGAAGACGCGAACCGATGGATCGATGCGCTGGATGGCCCGGCTGTAGGCCCCGCTCGAAACGGTCGCCCTCGTCCCTATCAGTCCCACGCGCCCGCCCCTCGTCGCCTTGACAGCCGCCCTGGCACCGGGTTCGATCATGCCCAGTACGGGGACGTCCAGCTCCCCGGAGAGGGTGTCCAGTGCCCACGAACTGCTCGTGTTGCAGGCCACCACCAGAAACCTTATCCCCTTCCCGGAAAGAAAACGGCCGATCTCACGTGAATAGCGGATGACCGTGTCGCGGGATTTGTTACCGTACGGGACCCGGGCCGTATCGCCGAAATAGAGGATGTCCTCGCCCGGCAGGTGCCTGCGGATCTCCCCGACCACCGTCAGCCCGCCCACGCCGGAATCGAAGACGCCGATGGGGCCGCTAGAACTCACCTGCGCCACCTCCTCCATCGGCCCGCCGAATGGAAGGCTCCAGCATGCCGGGTTCGAACGGAATGGGGCGGCTCAGATCGAGGTGCCCGAGCAGTGTGTTAACCTCCTGTCCGTCCACGAGAATTCGCACGGACTTGATGTCGGCGAAGTTCCACGCAAGCGTGTCGATGATGCCGTAGACCCTCGCCATTTCCGTATCGGACCCTCCTCCCGTCCTGACCGGTCCGGCCAGGTCCACGACCGCCTGGTTCCCGTTCAGCACGAAGAATGCCCTGAGCGTGCAGTTCTCCGGAAAGGGCATCACCATGCCGTCGCCGGCCGGCCCCGCCAGGTAGCGCGACACCAGTTCAGCCATGTCCTTTTCGCGGTCGCCTAGTTCGGGCATCTCGACCCGATACTCGTTAAGCAGCATATCCGTCCCCGAAGGATAGAGAAGGATGCGCTGGACCTGCTGCTGTTCCTGAAGTGGCGCGGTCGGCGCCTCTTCCTTCGAGGGAGCCTTGCCGCGGCGGCCGCATCCCGCAGCCAGCAGAAGCACCACCGTCGCAAAGACGACGATCCTAAGGTGTGGGGACAGCGATCGGGTTTTCATAGCGATTCTTGAAATCGACAATGGCCTTGTCCAGCGCGTTGGCCGCCTGGTCCTGGAAGGCTGGATCCTCGAGTTGTTTGGCTTCCGTAGGGTTGGTCAGAAATGCCACTTCTACCAGCACCGCGGGCATCTGCGCTCCCTCCAGCACCACGAAGGGCGCTTGCCTGACTCCGCGGTCGCCGGTGTTCAGAAGCTGGTTGAATTCCTTTTGTATGGTCTCGGCCAGTGCCTGGCTCTCGACCATGTGGGCCGTCTGGGCGAGGTCCCAGAGAACGAGCTTCAGGTCCTGCCCGTCGGAGGATCCTGCGCCTCCCGTCGCGGCGTTCTCCTTGTCCGCAAGCTGCCTGGACCACTGATCCGTGGCGCGGCGACTCATGAAGTACGTCTCGGTACCCCGCGCGGAGCGTGCCGGCGAAGCGTTCAGGTGTATGGAGACGAAGAGATCGGCCTTGTTGTAATTAGCGATAGCGGTTCGCTCCATCAACGGAAGCGTCGTGTCCGTGTTGCGGGTGAGTATGACCTTGAAGCCCTGGGCCTCGAGGTCCGAGGCGAGTTTTTTCGCCAGCACCAGCGTGAGATCCTTCTCCCGGATTCCTCCGACGCCTATGGCACCGGTGTCGTTTCCGCCATGGCCCGGATCGATAACGATGACGTCGAAGGCCGATGTCCTCCGCGGGGCGGCCTGAGGCGACGCACCCCGTCCCGGCATCGCCGGAGTCTCCGACGTCGTCCCCTGAGGGACCACCTCCAGGCTCGGCGGAGGAACGGTCTGTCCCTCGCCTTTGAAGATCAGTATCAGCCTATCAGGGTTGCGAAGCCCGAGGCGATCCATGTGCCGGAAGCGTGTCCCCAGATTGACGCGAAGTACGTGCCGCCCGCTTTCGGTGGCCACCTCCTCGACGACCCCCTTCCCCACATCCTGAGACAGGGGTTCGAACCGGGCTCCGGACAGGGTCACCATGACCGATCCGGACCTCTGCCTGACGGTCGCCGAGGTAACCGCCGGCCCCGTGAGCGTCAGCCTGACCGCATCGGAGCTCACGGCCACGTCCACGCTCACGGCGGGTTCTTGCCTTTCCTTATCCCCATCGGAACCTGCTTCCGCCTGCACCTGCGATTTCCGTGGCGGCTCGATCGCAATACGCGCGCCGTAAATCTCGGAGAGTAACTTCCCGGTGTCGCCGACGGCGAGCCATAGACATCCCGATTCTTCCTGCGGAACGTGTTTCAGCTTCAGGATTTTTCCGTCCACGGACGCGACCGCAGAAGTCGTCGAAAAGACCACTCGCCGTCCGTTCATCGACATGACGGGATAACCCGAGACCGAATCTTTTGCAAAACGGCCTCCGAGCCCGTTGGCAAGCTGGCTGCCGCAGACCCACTCGACGCCGCTCCACGACCGGCTGGCCAGGGTCAGTGTGCCCTTTGGAGTTTTCAAATCGAGTGCCGACACAGCCTGCGCAACGAAGAGGACGGCGATCAGCATAATCAACAGACGCTTCATCGGACTCCTTCGGAAGCCTGCGGCGGACTTGTCCTCTCAAGTCCGGGCCCGCGCTCCGGTCTTATGAATTGTAGCCGCAGGGCCGTGCGATGGCAAGGCTCAGAGGCCAACCTGCCTTGACCGCTCTTTGATCCCCACGCGGAGTCACAAAGACGCGTAGGACTAGGGATGGGGGGAACAAGCACCCGCCCCCGCACCCCCCCGCCACGGCCGGGGCTTCGAGGACAGATGAAGATCGCCTGTACGACTTGGCTCGAGTTGGGTTTGAAAGGGACGTTGGAGCGGGCGAGGGGTCTCGAACCCCCGACCTCAAGCTTGGGAAGCTCGCGCTCTACCAACTGAGCTACGCCCGCGCCAGACGCCTAAGAGTACCCGATGGCGGACTTCCAGGTCAAGGGTCTGGGGAACCGAAGTTCGCCAGCCGACATGTCGTGAGGAGGGCATGTGCGGCCCCTCCGCCGCCTTTCTCACCGCCTCTCTGTCGAAACAGGAAGAGACCGCGAGGGTTAGCGACGGCTCTCACCTTCAGGGGACAACGACGGGTTCCTTTTGAAGCCGGATGCCGAAGCGCTGAAAGACGCGTTCCTCTATGACGCCCGCCAGTTCGAGGAGCTGCGATGCCCCTCCCCCGCGGTTCACGAGCGCGAGCGCGTGCCGCTCGGAGATGGCCGCCCCGCCTCGCCTGTATCCCTTTCGAAAGCCCGAGTGTTCGACCAGCCAGGCGGCGGAAACCTTCACGCCGTCCTCCGCCGGGTAGACCGGGGGGAGAGCTTCCCCCAGCTCCTTCAGCCTCCGTGAGAACGTCTCGTAGGCGTCGGCTCTCAGGACGGGATTAAGGAAGAATGAACCCACCGAGCGGGTGTTGGGATCGTCCCGGTCGACGACCATGGCCTTGCGTTTTCTTACGCGAAGGACCGCCTGGCGCACCAGGCGAAGGGCGTCTGCCGGAGAACCTTCCGTTTCAGGGCTTCCTGCGTTTTGTATCTCGTCGACAAGATCGGGATACCCAGACGGGGTCGGAAGCCCCTTCTCAAGCTTCAGCACCACACGGGTAATAACGTATCTGTCTCGGTCTCCTGCCTTGAAGCGGCTCATCCTGTAGCCGAAACCGCAGTGCCGTCGCTCGAAGTGCCTGACCGCGAGCGTATCTCTGTCGACGCACCGAACGGACGCAAGGCAATCCCCCACCTCCTGGCCGTACGCCCCTATATTCTGGATCGGAGCGGCTCCTATGCTCCCGGGAATGCCCGAGAGACATTCCACCCCCCGTAGTCCGCGTTCCACGGCGGCCGTCACTACGTTGTCCCACTCGACACCAGCGCCCGCGGAGATTTCGACAACGTCGTGTTCTTCTCTGAAGTCGATGCCTGGAATACTCACGCGGAGTACCAGTCCCTCGTACCCGCCGTCCGAGAAGACGACGTTGCTCCCACCTCCCAGGACCTGGACCGGAAGGCCTTTCTCCCCTGCCAGCTCGAGGGCCTCCCGTACATCCGACTCGTCCCGGCACTCGTAGAAATACCGGGCCGCGCCGCCGACGCCGAGACTCGTGTAGGGAGCGAGCGTAATGTCTTTCAGGAATTTTTCCGTCACTGCCATCGCCGCCCGTCCGGCCACGGCAGGGCCGGCCGTCGGCCCGCGCGCGGCCCCTCTATTGTACCCGATTCCGTTCCGGGGGAAGAACGCCGTTACGTCTCGGTCCGGCGCGGCCAGGAAATATAGGAAGCCAGCGTCGGGACGATCACGAGCGTGGCCAGCGTTCCCGAAAGAAGGCCTCCCAGAACGGTGATCGCGAATGGTTGGAAGACGCGCGAACCCGTCGCGGTCGTTATGGCCGCCGGCGCAAGTGCGAAGATCGTGGTAAACGCCGTCATCAGGATCGGGCGCAACCTTACGGTCGCGGCGGTCAGAAGAGCCTCGTGCGGCGCGGCGCCCGCCACCCGCTCCCTGTTTGCGTACTCCATCAGTACGATGGCGTTGTTGACGGAAATACCCGCGAGGGTCAAGACGCCCATTCCCACGGAGACGTCCAATCCGCGACCCGCCACGGCGAGCGCCGCCGCCGCGCCCACCAGTGACAGGGGGACGGTCAGCAGGATGATGAGAGGCTCGATCCATGATTTGAACTGCAATACCATGATGAAGTAGATGAGGAGCATGGCCAGCAGCACGGCGAATCCAAGCTCTTCAGCCGTCTTGACGAGGAGAGGATACTGCCCCGAGAAGGCTATTTCGTAGCCGGCGGGAAGGCGGATTCGTTCGAATCGTTTTCGCAGCCGGGAGACCATGCCGGGAATACTGCCTCCCACGTCCGTGATGAGGGTGACCTCGCGCTGGCCGTTCAGCCTTGTAAGCGCCGCCGGCGCGTTGCGGATTTCAACGTCGGCAAGCTTTTCGAGCGGGATGAACCCGCCGTCCCTCGTGGGCACGGGCAGTCGCTTGAGCGCCCCGATGGAATAGGGGTCGTAGCCTTCTCCCGGGTCCATCTTGACTATCACGGGGATGATCTCTCTCTGATGGACAACCTGCGTGGCACTCACGCCAAGCCTGGAGGCTTTCAACGTATCGAGCAGGTCGGAGGCCTTTACGCCGTAGACGCCCAGCTGGGGATAGCGAACCCGCACCACCACTTCTGGGACCGGGTACTGGGTCTCGTTGACCACGCCGGCAATCGCGGGATCCTTGTTCAGTATCTTCTGGACCTGCGAGGCAATGCGCGTAAGGGTGCTGAGGTCGGGACCGAAGACCGTGACGCCGAAAAGCGCAGGCAGGCCCGAGAAACTCTCGTCCATGTTTTCCTGTGTTGGCTGGTGATACAAGAAGATGACGCCGTGAAACCCAGAATAGGCGCGGCGAAGCCTTGCGGTGATCGCATCCGCCGTTCTGAGACGGCCTCTTCTCCTGAGCTTGATGTCCAGCTCGCCCCGGTTGATGGGATCGACCACGAGGCTTCCGCTGGGCGCACCCACGCGGAGGTAGACAGTCGTGACGTCGGGATCCTCGAGGGCTATGCTCTCGAGCTGCCTGCCGACCCGGTCCATCTCCGGCAGCGACGTCCCGTGGGGCATGCGGTACTCGATCAGCAGGGACCCTTCGTCGATGGGCGGCAGAAGGGCCACGTCCCTTATGAAGAAGACCGCGCACCCCCCTGCCGCGAATACGGCCGCGGACAGGATGAGCACGACTTTTCTGCGTTGCAGGGCGTAACGGAGCGTCCTCTGCAAAAGGCCGTCGACCTCGGCCAGCGCGCGAACCCCCGCAAAGCCGTCCGGGGGCTTCTCTATCCGCATTCGGCTGAAAGCCAGAGGCACGAAGGTCAGAGAAATAAGCAGCGATGCGAGAAGTCCCGCACTGATGGTCAATCCGAACGGCTTGAGAAAGACGCCGGCCAGCCCGGTCACCAGTACGAGAGGCAGGAATGCGGCCACCGTCGTGAATGTCCCGGAGGCGTCCG
>Ga0307440_1000648_pt1 | contig 17214 bp, 14 predicted proteins | sample SalMarWE160410MG_FD_202150 | JGI IMG/M metagenome (GOLD analysis project Ga0307440, IMG submission 202150) | Salt marsh sediment microbial communities from the Plum Island Ecosystem LTER, Massachusetts, United States - WE1604-10 | ecosystem: Environmental > Aquatic > Marine > Intertidal zone >... | reverse complement strand
ACACTTTCGACCTTCGCTCTTCCTATGAAGGTATGGTGAGCCAGGCTCGAACCGGAAGCGTCGCTCGGACGACGGTGGACCGGGCGAACCAGGCACTCGATACCCTGAAAAACGAACGAGCCCAGCTGGTCGTCGACCGCTCGCTACGAATCGACAAGATCGAGTTCAATCGGAAGTTCTCAGTGCCGTTCGCCTGTCTCTTCTTCGTAATCTTCGCCTTTCCCGTCGGCCTCACGATGGGCCGCTCCGGAAGATCGGTAGGTTTCGGGGTCGGTTTGCTAGTGTCGGTGCTCTACTGGGGAATGCTGGTTGCGGGTCAGTCTCTCGGTTATCGGCTCAACTATTCACCGGTCCTCTCGATGTGGTTTCCTAACCTCGTGATCCTCCTCTTCGGGCTTCTGTTCTTCGTACTGAGGTTCCGCCGATGAGGACGCTTCACTGGATGGTCGTTCGGTTGTTTCTCCCGGTCTTTCTGCTCGCGCTCCTGTTCTTTGTGCTTATCCTCGAGCTGACCGACCTCTTCACGAATCTCTGGAGCTATCTGAGCAACGACGTGGGTTCTCTGAACATCGCTCTCACACTCTACTACTATCTGCCGAAATGTATCTCTTACTCCGTGCCGGTATCGCTGCTGTTCTCCGTGGCTTTCACGCTCGGATCGCTTTACGCCCATAACGAGCTCATCTCGGTATTCGGGTCCGGCATCTCACTGTTTCGACTGGTCGCCCCATTGGTCCTCATCGGTCTCATCGTCTCCATACTCGGTTTTCTTTTTCAGGAGGATGTCGTCATTGACAGCTACCGTGAGAAAAGCCAGCTGACGCAGCAACTGCTGCAGCGTCAAGCGTCGTTCAGCAACACAAACGTCACGGTCTTGAGCGAGGCGGGCGACATCATATACCACGCCGATTTCTACAACGACAACACCCATACGCTTTCCGGCCTCGTCGTTCTCAAGCGTGCGGCAGACGGAGGTTTTCTCGAGCGAGTCGACGCGCAATCCGCAACCTGGGTCCGAGATCATTGGAGGCTGCACCGGGCGCGTGTCATTGAATGGAACAATGACCACTCTCATCTGGTCCAGGAGGACCGCGAGAACCTGGACGACGGCTCCCTCTCCGAGCCCCCGAGTACCTTCAAACGTACGGTTCGCAACGTGGATGAGATGCGCATTCCGCAAGCCGTCCAATGGCTCTCGTCGCTGCGGAAGGCCGGTTTGCCCTACCGCGGGGAGCTGACCGACTTCTACAACCGTTACACCTTCGCCCTTACTCCGCTCATCGTTACCCTGATTTCGGCGGCCATCGGAGGACGATTCAAAAAGAACATTCTACTCATGAGCCTCCTCATCAGCCTGGTAATCTCGGTGATGTATTATGTTACGCAGATGATGTCCGTTCTCCTTGCCAAGCTTGGCTACCTTTCTCCGCTGACCGGTGCTTCCGCGGGAGCCTTCCTCTTTCTCCTTGCCGGGATATGGCTCATGAGAACGGCGCGGACCTGAGGAGGAGAGCTGATGGAGTTCACAGTTACTGCAACAGATTCCTCGTCAAAGGCGCGGGCGGCCACTCTCGTCCTGCCGCATGGAAGCGTCGAGACCCCGAGATTCATGCCAGTGGGAACGAACGGCACCGTGAAAGCAGTTTCGCAGGAGACCCTCGAGCGTTTGGGGTTTCGATTGATCCTTTCGAACACCTATCATCTCTACCTTAGGCCCGGCTTGGAGGTAATCAGGCAGGCGGGAGGGCTGCACCACTTCATGGACTGGAGCGGGAATATTCTGACCGATTCAGGGGGCTATCAGGTATTCTCGCTTGCGCCGTTGCGCAGCGTGAAAAGGGAGGGGGTGCGCTTTCGGTCCCACATCGACGGTTCTGCCCACGAGTTCACCCCGGAGAAGGTGGTAGAGATCCAGGCAACACTCGGGAGCGACATCATGATGACTCTCGACGTGTGCACTCCACCAAACATCGAATGGGGCAAGGCGCTCGAGGCGCTCGAGATTACGACGCACTGGGCACGACGAAGCGTTGAACATCTCGACAGGGTCGGACCGGTAAACGGAAGCCTTTTCGGCATCATACAGGGTAACTTCTACAAGGAGCTCAGGCAGAGAAGCGCCGAGGAGATTCTCGCCCTCGACTTTCCCGGTATCGCCATCGGCGGGCTCTCCGTCGGAGAGCCGAAGGAAACCTTCGAAGAGTACCTGTCGTTTACTGCCGGTCTTCTGCCGAAGAATAAACCGAGGTACTTGATGGGTGTTGGTACTCCCGAATACATATTCGCTGCGGTCGAGAACGGAATCGACCTATTCGATTGCGTATTCCCGACAAGGGTTGCGCGCAACGGGGCTGCGTTTACCCGCCGGGGAACGATCTCCCTCAAGAAGATCGAGCATGCGCAGAGCTTCGGTCCCATCGATGAGACGTGCGGCTGCGCCGTCTGCGCCCGCTACACTCGCGCCTACCTCCGCCACCTCTTCAAGGCGAAGGAGATCCTCGCGCCGATGCTGACGACCGAGCACAATCTCTACTTCATGGACCGCCTCGTGAACGATATCGGACTGTCAATCCGCGAAGGCTCCTTCGTCGAGTTCAAGCGAGAATTCCTGATGGAATACAGCCATACCAAGGAGACAATCCTGTGAGCCGTTTCCCCGCTAGTAGACATTTCCTTGCCTCCTTCTGCGGGTTGATTCTTGCGCTTTCGCCGCTCGCATCCGCTCAGTCCACCGGGTCTTCGTCGACATCGTCGAGCGCGCAGACGACCCAGGGAGGCGCCGCAGATTCGAATACAAAGTCCATCCATGAAGTGCGGAAGCAGACCCTCCTGTACGGTATAGACTCGCAGGTCATCGAGCTCCTGAAGACCCTGACCCAGGACAGGGACGGTTCTCTCGGCAGTGAGGCAAAACAGGTCCTCGAGCAGACCCCGAATCCCGACCTCCGGCAGGCAGCCGTCGAATATCTCACGGCAGTCAAGGACTGGAGTGCCACGAGCTTTGCCGAAAAGATGCTGAGCGACCGCATCCAGTCCGGCGCAACGGGCAACGGCGCCGTCATCATCTCCGCAATTCGCTATCTTACGGCCGCCAAAGATACTCAGGCCGTTCCCGAGATCGAGAAATTGCTCCAAGACGAGAACGAGTCGGTTGCCTACGAAGCCGTTGCGGCAATTGGCAAGCTTGGAGGCGGCAGCCAGGCTTCGGCATTGCTGGCCGACCTCAAAGACCCTCAGTTTTCGTCCAAGCTCAAGCCGCAGATCATCCTCTCGCTCGGGGAATTGAAGAGCAAAGAGGCAGTTCCCGAGCTGACGAATATACTCAAGAACCAGGACGAGGATGCCACGATGCGTAGGTACGCCTGCGACGCTCTCGGCAAGATCGGCGATCCATCGAGCATCTCGGCGATCAAGGAGGCGTTCTCCGACAAGGACACCTATCTCCGCGCATACGCTGTGGCGGCGCTGGCGAACTTCAAGGGCAGCGAGGTAGACTCATTGCTGACCGGTGCACTGAAAGACTCGTTCTGGCGGGTGCGCGTCAACGCCGCTAAGAGTCTCGGTGAGAAGAAGGTCGCTTCCGCAGTGCCAATTCTCGAATACAAGGCGCGATACGATCCCGAAGCGGTCGTTCAGAGGGCGGCACTAACGGCCCTCGGCGAGATCGGTGACGCAAAGGCAATCGACTTCCTCAGAACCACCTTCTCGAACTCGCTCGTGAATCCGGCCCTACGCACGGTCGCCGCCGACGAGCTCATCTCAAAGGATCTCAACGGCTCATTGACGGAGATCGAAAAATTCCTGCAATCGGAATGGAACAACCCGGTGAGCCCGCTCTTCGATCACGTCTGCAAGCAGCTCTCCCAGGCTGAAAGCCCGAGGCTCGAGCCGCTCTTCGAACGATTTCTCAGCAACCCAAACCTCAATATCCAGATCTACGGTCTACGTGGAATCCGGGACAACGGTTTCAAGGACCTTCTCAAGAAGGTAGAAGCGTTCGACGATCCGAAGAAGAACGTTTCCGTTCGCGCCGCCGCGGAATCCGCGATCAGTAAGCTCAAGTAGAGGCGCCCGGCGTTCCCGGTTTGTCGATGAGATGCATGATTCGGTTCACCTCCTCGAGAGGCGAAACGTAGCGGCGGAAGGTAATCGTCACCTCATGCCCCTCGCTCGTGCGAACTCGAATCGGCTTGCCGAGACAGTCGTTGAGCTCGCCGCTCAGGTCGGGGAAGTACTCCGGACGGCTAGGCACGAACGAGTAGCTCTCGCCGACGGAGACGATCTCTCCGATATGAGCAGGGCAGGGGTAGAGGTAGATCAGGAAGGCCGAGCCGCCTCCGCCGACCGTTCGTCGCGATCCCGATCCGACAGGGTGAATGTTCCTGCCCCCGATATTGGGATTCTGACCGCTTACGCGAAGCTCGATCGGGTTGATGGCACCGTTTGCGCCGTCGAAACGGACCCGTGGCGCAATGGAGGCCGACGGAGCCGCTCCGAGGCCCGCAACGATTCGCCGAATGAAGATGATGATGAGGACGATCACCGCGACGAAAATGAGGCCGAAGAGCACCGGAAGGGCGTAGAAGCTGATCCCCTGCGCCTCGATCAGACCCTTTCTCAGGGTAAACGCAAGCCGGCCGGCATGCGGCGACACACGAAGCGAATCGGCGAACTGCAACTCGACATCGATAGTGTGCGCACCGGGCGAGAGAGAGACCGGCAATCGAAGCGGAGCCTTCAACGTGGCCTGTTTCTTCGCGCCCACCGGTTGATTCACCGGATGACGGAGGATGTTCACTCCGTCGTAAACGATTCCCGTCAGTTGCACCAGAATCGGCTGATCCTCGAAGTTGCGAATGACGAACGGCGCGGTGGTCTCGTAGCCGATGTTGCCCAGGTTCTTCGGGAAGGTTATCGACGGTGATCCGGTCGCGATATTCGCGAGGTTCTGCTTGCTCCCTCCCTCGAACTGCTGAATCGGTACGCCGAGAGTCTTCGATAGATCGTTGAGCAGTCCCGTCTCCCCGGAGCCTGCGGCACCGGAGCCGCTGCCGACGCCCTGTCCTCCCGCACCGCCGCCGGGAGCCTCCCCGGCCGCCGCTTGCCCCCCTGAAGTCTGGCCGCTTGAGCCTTGTCCCGATGTCTGCCCCTGGGCTTGACCGGCGGATGCGCCACCCCGCGCTGCCTGCGCACTGCCGCTCGGGGTCTTGCCGGCCTCTCCGGTCCCCGCCTGTGCGCCGTTTCCTCCGAGGAGCTGGGCTCCGGGCTGCTTCGGTACGCTTGATGCCGGCACCGACCCGGCAATCGGATACTGGATGATGTGTACCTCCCAGCCGTGCTGTCGCATTGCCTGGGCGGTATCGATGATGATCTGTTTGTTGCCGCTAAGGTCCTGACCGTTCGGTCCGAACCTCAGCGGGAAGCTGCTGTCGGGCGGGGGATCGTCAATGCCGTCGGTGAGAATAATGATCCTCTTCTGAGTCGCCAGAGGCAGGTCGATGACATATTGGTAGAGGTACTGTATCGCCGCGACGAGGTCGGTGTACCGGCCGAGCGGCTGGAGCAGCAAGAACCGGGCAAGGATATTCTTGACATCCTGCTGCGTCTCGATGCGTTTGGAGATCTCGAGCTCGGGATGGGAGGCGAAGCTGATGAGGTGGAAGGTGTCGCCCTTGTGGAGAACCCCCGTCACGATGTTCTTGATGATATAGTCGGTCGTATCCTGCCAGTAGGGGAGCATACTCTCCGACGTATCGACCAACACAACGAGGTCGATCGGATCGGATTGTTGGGCATGGATATATCCCACCCCGAACGACACCGTGAGAGCAACGACGAACAAAAGCTTCTTCATTTTTCGCCCCGAAGAGCTCCTGCCACAACCTGAAATCGGCGATCGGCGCCGCTGCGCCCGCTGAACGGAGACTACAGTTTGGCCGGAGCGATATCCTTTACCTCGTAGTTGTATTGTCGGTCGTTTATCACAAACGACACCTCCTCTCCCGCTTTGTGATTCCAGAGCTTGTTCACGAATGGGGAGAGGTACGACACGATGTTCTTGGACGGATCGGACTCCCATGGTCCGAGTATTGTGAACTCTTCGAGCTCCGAGGTGTTTTTGTTTTCAAGTTTGACTATCGTGCCGAACGACACCTTCGACACGTCGACCATGTCCTGACCGAATATCTGGGCCCGGTCGATCTCCTCCTTGAGGCGGGCGACGGTAGTGCTCAACAATTCCTGCCGCTCTTTCGCGGCCTTGTACTCGGCATTCTCCGAAAGATCGCCGAGTTGAATCGCGGCTCCGATCTCCTTGCTGTTCGCCGGGACTTCGACATCGAGCAGGCGCTGCAGCTCCTGCTGCTTTCTCTCGAAGCTGTTGGCTGTCACGTACAGCCCGCCGCGCACCCGTTCAGCCTCTTTCTCTCCGTAGAACTTGAAGTCTGGATACTTATCCATGATCTTGTGCTTCAGTCCGATTGCAATCGAGGGATCGAGGTCCTTCACGTCCTCGACGAGGGTGAACAGCCGCGCGATGGAGTCTTCGTCTGTTTGAAGGACATTCTCCTCGAGGTTGTTCTCCTTAAACAGGAAGGTCTGAATTTGTTTGTTCAGCTTGCGGTTCTCGCTCACATCCCTGCGGTTCGAGATTTCTCGCGAGGTTATGTCGAGCAAGTGGATCATACCGATGAGCATCTTTTCGTAGTTCAGGTTGTACTTCCGGCGCATCTCCTCGTCGAGGTTCCTCGCGAGCCAGACAAAGGCTTCCCGGTACTCGCGGTACTGATCGACGATTTGGCTGAAGAGATCCCCCAGCAACGCCTCGTTTTTGGAGGCCTCGAGCTCGTCGATGATGTAGTGCGAGAGGTAGTGGGGGAACAGCCGACCGAAAATGCTTGGCCACTGATCGATGTGGCGTTTCACCTGCTCGAGAAAATCGCGTTTCAGGTCCGCATCGTCAATCGCCTTGAAGAGCCCCTCTACCTCCTGGATCTTCTCGAAGAGCTCCTTGAACTCGTAACTGTAGCCGGGGTTCAAGAAGGGGAACCGGCGAACGATCCTGCGCACGATGAGGTAGCTGGCTACCACCTGCTCGTTCACGGCGTTGAAGGCCCGGAGGAAGCCGGTGAAGAAGGCGAACATCTCGGCGAAATAGTCCGACTCAGGATCCGAATGCTTTAGAAAATCCTGAATCGTCTGAAAACGGGCGAAGAAATCCTTTTCGGCCTTGAATTTGTTGTAGGTCTTTTCCTCGAAGGAGATCGGTTTCTCGCGCACCACGAAGGAATCGACTTTGTCGGGAAGGTTGCCGAAGTTGGAGTCCGTTTTCAGGATGCGTCGCGCTTCGGTGCTCCAGCTCGCCCACTCGCCCGGTGTAAGCACCCCGGGAACGAGCTCCGACTTGATCTGCTTCATGTTGGCGGCATTGTCAAAGCTCTTGATGATGGTCTTCAGTGCCCACGGAATATCGGACTTTGCCTGATCGTGCAGCTTGTCCTTCTTCCAGATCGCCTTGAGAACCCAAATGTGATCGTGCGGAAGGCTGATGAGGCTGTTCACAGCCATTTTGAGCGACATCTTGTGGCCGCGCTTGCGGGCGAAATCGATCTCGATTTCGTCGTCAACGATCGACGAGATGCGACCGATTCCCCAAGCCCGGTGAAACACGAAGTTGCCGGCGTCGAAGGAAATGTGCTTCTCGAAATCGGCGATGGCGTCATGGATGTTTCGCCAGCTTTGAGTGAGGTTCGACAGCCGCACGTATTCCTCGAGCTGACTGTGATAGCTGTACTTGTTCTTGAAGCAGGTGATGATCTCGCGCCGGGCCCACTCGTTCTTGGAGTCGTACTCGAGGATCTGTTTGAGGATATCGATGGCCTTGTCCCAATTCGAGGTCTCCTTGAAATGGGCGTAAAGCTCCTCGAGCAGCTGCGCGGCCCGCTCCGGGCTGATCGTCTTCTCCACCTTCTTGTTCACCGGGTAGAAGAAGTCGATCTCGTCCGGGCTGTATTCGATCAGCTTGTGCCAGATCTCGCGCACGTTGGAGAACAGCTTCTTTCCGACATAACGGTGAATCGCCTTCTTGTAGTACTCGACGGCCTCTTCGATCTCTCCGTCCTTTTCCTTCTTCTCAGCCAGGTGGCGGACGATGTCGGCCTCTTCGTAGTCGACACGGATGAGACGTTCCCAGACCTCATACTTCTTTTCTTCCTCGTTCTCGTGATCGTAGCAGTCCGAGAGAGTGCGCAGCGCAGTCTTGTTCTCGCCGAACTCGAGGATGCGATTGCAGAGATACTCGACGATCGCCCATTTGTGGTTGTCCGCGAAGATGCTTATCAGGTTGATGAGATTCGAATCGTCGACGAGCTGTCGGGAAAGGGCTATGACTCCGGAGATATAGAGTGCGATTATGCTATTCTTGGTGTGGGTGAGGTGCTCGTCACAGAGCTCTTTCACCTCCGATTGGCATTCCTCGCGGAACACCGCCTCGACCTCGGTATCGAGCTCTTTGAAATTGTTGATGGTGTAGTTGTTTAGGGTTGCACGTGTCCACTTCTCTTCGTTGAGAAGCTCACCGATCTTTTTGACGATTTTCTCAGCCATTTGGTCGCTCCAGTATTAGTTCGCAATTTGTTCGTAGATGGAAGGGTCTATGCGCTTCACCTTCGATAGCACTTCTTCGATCTTCTCTCTGTCCTCTCCCGTATGTATATAGTGATCGATCAACCAGAAGTACCGATTGATGAGCTTCGGCGCGAGCTTGGTCCGTTGATCTTCCTCCTCCTCATACTGATTCTCGAGTGAGAAGATCGATTGCCGCAGTTTTCCGTACTCGAGCGACTTGAGCTCACGCTTGACATTGAATACGCCATAAACGACCCCGTAGACAGGAATCCACTCCTCCAATTCAGGTGATTCATAGCCTAGCTCGCGAACTCTTTCCGCCAGCCTTCGAATTAGCAGGCTTTCGAGCAACTTCAGGTCGACCCTCTGCGGATCGATGAAGAAAGCCTCTCGAAAGAACGCTTTCGAGGCACGCACCTCGTTGATGAGCGCGTAGCAGTCCGCCAGCTCGCAGATAATCTCTGCATCCTCCGGCCGTGCGTGCCCGGCGGCCTCCAGGTACTCCACCGCGCGGTCGTAATCGCCCTTGCCCTTGTAGCAGCGCCCGATACTAAAAAGTAGATCGGCGTCGCTGCCTGCACCCCCGTCGAGTATCTGGAGGTAGCATTCCAGCGACACTCCGAAGACCCATTGACGGATCGAATAAAGGCAAGGGTCGAAGACATCCTTGATCTGCTCAAGGAAATCCATGAAGCTCCGCCAGGTCTTCAGGAGGTACTCCGCCTGATCGAAGGGTTCGCTGATCGACGCGAGCCGTGCCTTCTTGTCCTTCCAGTAATTGGCACACTTCAACGCCGAGAGGACCTCGCGGTTCTCATAGTCCAACGACAGCGCTTGCTCGATAACCGGCTCAGCTTCGGCGAACGCACCGTTCCGTTGTAGCTCGTAGGCCCTGCTTAGGATTGACGATATTTCGCCCACCTTCGCTGAAAGCTCTCCCATAGTCCTTTGCATATTGTGCAGACAAGTAGGCGCATCGAAAAACAGAATACCAAGTGCGTCGAAAGCCACTTATGCCTGCGCAAGCATCATTCCTGCTTGTTCGGCGGTATCGAGGGCTCTGGGCGCATCCGCGCGGAGGCGCCCGCTGATGCACCTCATTACAAAAGTATAACATCTCACCGACTTTAGTCAATTAAGCGGCAGAACGGCCTCCATTGCTTTTCTTCCTGATTTTTGACAAGATGAGTCCAGTGGGAAGGATACAGTGGATCGAAGCAGGCAGCACCTCGTAGCACCCTCCATTCTCTCAGCAGATTTCGCGCGAATTGCCGATGCGGTGGCTCTCATCGAGAAGTCGCGCGGCGACTGGGTTCATCTTGACGTCATGGACGGAACCTTCGTCCCGAACATAACGTTCGGCCCCAAGATGGTCGCGGACATCCGTCCGCTTACCAAGCTCCCGCTCGATGTGCACCTGATGATCGAGCACCCGGACAGGATCATTCCGGCATTCGTGAAGGCCGGCGCCGACCACATCACCTTTCACGTCGAGAACAACGTCCATGTCCACCGGATCGTATCTCAGATTCAGGATACCGGTCTGAAGGCCGGCATTTCCATCGTACCTTCCACCCCTGTCTCGGCTATAGGAGAGCTCCTCGATACAGTCGATATCATACTCGTCATGACGGTGAATCCCGGCTGGGGAGGACAGGAGCTCATACCGAAGTGTCTCGAGAAGGTCCGCCTGCTTGACTCCCTCCGCCGCGAGAACAACTATCACTTTCTCATTTCCGTTGACGGGGGCGTCAATCGAGATACGGCGCAGGCCGTCCGAGAGGCCGGTACCGATGTTCTGATATCTGGCAGTTCCTTCTTCGCGGCGGCGGATCCTCCTCGCGAGGTCACGCTGTTCAGGACGGGAAAAGAAGTTTAGTTAAGTCCTTAAAGCGACGAAAATTAGTTGGGAGCCCATTTTCTTCGCTCCCAGACGCCGGAGGAGTTCGCGCTTTGATGATGAAGAAAAAGATCCTATTCTTGATCACCCTAGGCCTGGTGTCGGCTGTGGGCATGGTTGCCGCTCAGACGACCGCACCGCAAGACATCCTTCAGAAGGGTAAGCAGGAGTACCAACGGGCGCAATACCAGGCGGCACTTCAAGATTTTCGCGATATCATCCTCAACCCGCAGTATTCCGCTGCCCATGGAGACGCCTATTTCTGGGTCGCGCTTTCCTACATGGCCCTTGGCAGGCTGAGCGATGCGGAAAAGAACCTCGAGTACTTTCTTCAGAACTACCAGAACAACAGCGACATTCCACAGGCCTACTATCAGAAGGGGAGGCTTCTTTTCCTGCAGGGTGAATATCAGAAGTCGATTCAAGTCCTCTACACCTTTATCAAATCCTACAAAGACAATCCCTACGTAGCGAACTCCTACTACTGGATCGGGGAGTCCCTCTACCGGCTGGGTCATTTCGATCAAGCCAGGCGGGTGCTTCAGGTCGTCGTCGCACAGTACCCGACGAGCTACAAGGTCGAGGCCGCTCAGTACAGGTTGTCGGTTATCGATTTGAAGCAGCGAGAGCTCGAGTTGATGAAGCTGTTGCGTTGGAGCCACGAAGAGGCTCTCAAGGCTCAGGAAGACTTCGACCAGAGGGAGACCGCATACGAACAGGCGATTATCGCCTATCAGCGCAAGATCGCCCAGCTCGAAAACGGCACCACGACCGCAGTGGCCGGCGGAGCACCGGCCCAGCCTCAGAACGACCAGATCACTACCCTCGAGAACCAGATTGCCCAACTTCAGGCGCAGATACAGTCGCTCTCCCCCCGGGCGGAGGGGACGGGTCAGTCAAGCGGAAGCGAGGTCTCCCAAAGTCTTCTCGCGCTCAAGGCCGAAGCGCTCAACCTGAAAGAGTACTACTTGAACTGGCTCTCGACCCATCAGGGAGCCGGCCAATGAAATCTCGATTCCCCCTCGTCTTCGTGGTTCTGCTCCTTACGGTCGGCGCCGGCACCTACGGCCTCGAGCTGACGCAGGGCAATATGCGGGTCGTTCTTTTCGAAAACACCGGGCGGTTCAGTGCCTACTTCAAGTCGAGCGCGGGGGAGTGGACCCCTCTGTTCTACTCCCAGGATCCCCGCACGACCGTGCTGGAGCTACTCGTCGGCAACGACCTCTATCGACTTGGCGACAGCTCTCGATTCCGGCAGAACGTGACCAAGACCCCGAACGGCGGCGGGCAGATCACATTCACGTCTCAGAAGGTTTCAGTTACGGAGACCTTCTCGTTCGCCAAGTCGGCAAATGCCTCCCAGGCCGACGGTGTACGGGTCTCACTGCGCTTCACCAACCTGTCAAGCGGCTCACTCTCGGTGGGTGCTCGCTACATCGTCGACACTTATCTCGGTGAGCAGAGCAGGATAGAGTTCGTCACCCCCACCGACGGCTCCATGACGAACGAGACTGCCTTCAGCGGTTCGCAGGTACCCGCCTACTGGGTCTCACCGAAGGACAAGCAGAAGAGCGTCGCGCTCGAAGCGGTCTTGCGGGGATCGGGAGTCACAACTCCCAACAAGGTCATCTTTGCGAACTGGAAGCGGCTCAACGAGAGCAACTGGGACTACACGGTGGACACCACCCGTAACTTCAATATGCTTCCCTATTCCATCAACGACTCGGCCGTGGCGATGTATTACGATCCCGGACAGCTCGCCGCGGGCGCTTCACGAACGATTGAGCTCCTCATCGGTCAGTACAGCCAGAGCGGATGGGGCGCCGCAGCAACCTCACAGCCAACCGCGACCCCCGCGGCAGGCTCTTCGACGACGCCGAACCCTGCGGTGACTCTCGATCAGGCGAACACGGCCGGACAGGGCTCCACATCGAGTAGCACGGGTCTCTTCTCGCAGCCGGCCACCCCGGCAACGATTCAATCCGATCTCAATACCGTCAACGGCGTGCTCCTACAGATACAGAAGATGCTCGCATCGCCCGACACTGTCAGCCAGTCCGATATTGACGGACTGCGGCAGGTCCTCGACAAGCTCAACGCACGAAAGACACGGACAGGCGGACAGTAGGGATCGAGATGGCGGGAGACCTTGGGAGGGCGGCTCGGCTTTTTCGACGTCAGCGATACTCTGAAGTGATTCGTCTGCTCGAGCCCGAGATCTTCCAGTATCGCGAGAGCTTTCAGTTCTACCATTTCTTGGGCATGTCGTGCCTCCGTACCGGAGATCTTGCGGGCGCTTTTTCCTACCTGAAGCGAGCCGGGCAAATTCGCCCCGAAGACCTGAATATCTCCCTCGCTCTCGCAGTAATCTACCTTCGCCGCGGGGAAACCGGTGAGGCCATCGAGCAGTGGCTCGAGGTTCAGGACAACGATCCGGCCAACAAGTACGCTCGCCGTGGGCTCAATTTTCTCAAGAACAACCCCGACCCAACCGCCGACTCCCTCGAGATGAGAAAACTCGAGCGATTTATCCCGTCGCAGGGCCGTTTGGAGCGTGTCATACCACTCATCGCGGTCTCGATCGTCGCGGCGGCCCTGCTCGCCTTCGGCGCCTCCTACGCGGTCACGAAGCTGCGTGCGCCCGGCGCCCCGACGCGAGAGGGACTCGACCAGGCTACGCTCCAGTCCAGCGCGACGCTCACCCAGACGACCGGTCAGTATCGATACGTGCTGACGAACAACGAGATCCGCGCAGTCTTCAACCGCCTTCGCGATGAGTTCGCACACTACAAGGACAACCTCGCCCAGCGAGACATCAATCGACTCATCGGCTCAAACGCCTCGGAAACGGTCAAAGAGAAAGCGAGAACCCTGCAGAGCTACCTCCGGACTCCGAATTTCGCCACCTTCAAGGACTCCTTCAGCTACAAACAGGTCTCCTCGGATCCGTTCCTGTACCAGAGCTGCTTCGTCGACTGGAAAGGAATGGTAAGCAATCTCAAGATCACCTCCCAGAAGATCTCCTTCGACTTCCTCGTAGGCTACCACAACGAACAGGTGCTCGAGGGCATAGTCCCCGTCTACCTCGATTTCGCGGCAGATCTTCGCGCGTCGACCCCCTTCGAGGTCCTCGGTCAGGTTAAGCTGAACGGCAATCATATCGAGCTGAAGGGCATATCAATCCACCAGCTCATGCCCGGAGGAGGCTGATGCGGGCGGTAGTGCAGCGTGTGAAAGACTGCACGGTTACCGTCGGCACCGAGACTGTGGGCGCGATCGCCGCCGGGCTTCTGGTCTACGTAGGATTCGAAAGCGACGACTCCGATCCCGATATTCGGTTTCTTGCCGAGAAGCTCGTCAACTTGCGAATATTTCCTGATAGCGAAGGCAAGATGAACCTCTCAATCAAGGAGATCGGGGAGCGGATACTTGTCGTATCACAGTTCACACTCCATGCGGACGCTCGAAAGGGCCGAAGACCCTCCTACAATCGGGCGGCGCCGCCCGATTTGGCGAAGACTCTCTACACTGCCTTCCTCGCCGAGCTCGAGCGCCTCGAAATAGTCCCCGAACAGGGGCGCTTCGGCGCGAGCATGGAGGTTCGATACACCAACCAGGGCCCGGTAACGATCCTCCTCGATTCCAGGAAGGAGTTCTGAGCCACGATCGTCGTCCTCGTGCTAACCGGATTTCAGATATCTGCGTGCAGAGCGCACGAAGCTCGCATCGCGAGCTAGCTCAACAAGGGTGATGACCTCGCTTCGGAGCACCGCATTGTCGTGCGCGGAGCAGGCGGCGAGGAAGGCCTCCGCCTCGGCGAGACGTTCGGGAGCGAAGGCGCCGCCGGTAGAACGCAGGTACTCCGCCAGGAATGCCCCTTCGTCGAGCAGCGGCTGTTGTGAGGCCGAGGCCGGAAGATAGACTGCAACCTGAAGAAGGGCTCGTTTCGTCGCCGCGTCGCGGATCGACTGCAGCTTTTCGAGTAGAGCGCTCAGCGCATGGCTGTTGGCGTTTATCTTCGCGGGAGCGGGCCTCGGCAAGAGGAAGACGTATTCCAGCACTACGCGAAAGAGCAGGGTGGTCCGGTAGGATTCCGGTCCGTTCATATGCGCAAAGAGCCCGTCGAGAATGTCCGCGACGTAGGGATCCTTACGTCTACCGAGAGCCTTCGCGGCCGACATCGCATCCGTCGTGTCGTTGCTCAGCAATATCGAGAGTACAACGCCGTTGAAAGAACGAGAGCTGCCGGCGACGACGCCACCAATCGATTGAGCCTGTAGAACGCCGATTACACCAAACAGGAGAGCTCCTGCGATGATCGCGGTCGCACCGCGTTGACTCCGGCTCACCATTCTCGCGTCCCCGTTCCCCCTTCTTGACCTGGCCAAATACGGACCTATACAATAATTATGTTCGGAGCATCGGCCGCCGAACTCAACCGAAGCCGACACAGCACCCGCCGAGGTCGCGGGGTCACATCTCGCGAGGAGGTACGTCCTTCACGGCTATGTTCAGTTGAAGCAAAGGCCTGAGCCCGCGCGTATTTAAGGTAGGAGGACCTATGGCGAAAAAGGGCAGCGTTCCGCCCACTCATTCAATCTCTCGTGAAGACGTAGAGGAGAAGAACCGAGCCATCGAGGCCGCAAGGCTTCAGATCGAAAAGCAGTTCGGCAAAGGCTCGATAATGAAGCTCGGGGCGCGGACGGGGAATGTGAATATAGAAGTCATACCGTCGGGTTCCATTCTTCTCGATGCCGCGCTCGGCGTCGGCGGTTATCCGAAGGGGAGGATCATCGAGATTTACGGTCCCGAATCCTCCGGCAAGACCACGCTTGCCCTCCACGCAATCGCGGAGTCGCAGAAGCGCGGGGGAATCGCCGCATTCATAGACGCCGAGCACGCACTCGATCCGCCCTATGCCCGCAATCTCGGGGTCAACATAGACGAGTTGTGGGTGTCCCAACCAGATACCGGCGAGCAGGCGCTCGAGATCGCCGAATCTCTCGTCCGCTCGGGCGCCGTCGACGTTATCGTCGTCGACTCGGTCGCGGCACTCACCCCTCAGGCGGAGATCGAGGGTGAGATGGGGGACTCCCACATGGGTCTCCAGGCGCGGTTGATGAGTCAGGCACTCCGAAAGCTGACTGCAACGATCTCCAAATCCGGTAGTTGCCTCATCTTCATCAACCAGATCCGTATGAAGATCGGCGTCATGTTCGGCAACCCGGAGACTACCACCGGCGGCAAGGCGCTGAAGTTCTACTCCTCGATTCGACTGGAGGTTCGCAAGGTCGAAACCATCTCCAAGGGAAGTGAGGACGCGACCGGCAACATCGTCCGTGTGAAGGTCGTGAAGAACAAAGTCGCCCCACCGTTTCGAAAAGCGGAAATGGAGATCATGTTCGGGAAGGGGATCTCGGCCAGCGGGAGCCTTCTCGATGCGGCTCTCCGATTCGAGGTAATTCAGAAGACCGGCAGCTGGTACTCCTATGGCGAGGAACGAATCGGGCAAGGAAGGGACAACGCCAAGCTGTTCCTCGAGTCGAATCCGGACATCGCCGAGGCAGTCGAGAAGCGGGTTCGCGAGCTGCTCTTCACGCCGAAGACGGCCCCGGAGCCGGTCGCCGCGCCAAACGAAGAGATTCCGGCGCCTGCAGAGAGTGCCGACTCCAGCGAAGACGACAAATCGCCTGGTGACGGGGAAGAGGTTGCGGAGCCTGCTCCCGCAGTCCAAAAGGACGCCAAATCGGGCAAGAAGGGTGGTCGCAACTCCGAGACGGGGGAGGGCGGCGGCGAGGACGAGCTCTTTTAGTCTCGCCCGCGACCTCGACAGGATAACCTCTTCTCTCCGCCCGCCTCGATTGGAGACTTGCATGGATGAGGTGAAAGTCTATCTCGGAGTAGGGTCGAACGTCGGTGATCGCGCCGCGAACATCAAGTGCGCATGCGAGGCGCTGCAAGCGGTTCTGCACGGCACCGAGCAGGCATCGCTCTACGAAACCCGTCCCAGGGAAGTCGTCGATCAACCGCTCTTTGTGAACACGGTCGTTTCAGGCTATACCTCCCTCTCCGCCGGCGATCTTCTCGCCCGCCTGAACGAAATCGAGGCGAATCTTGGTCGCGACCGTCCCATGGAGCGGCACAAGGGGCCAAGAACGATGGATATCGATCTGCTGCTCTACGGGACAGAGATCATCGAGAGCGACGATCTCACCGTGCCGCATCCACGCATATGTGAACGCAAGTTCGTCCTGGTGCCTCTTCTCGAGCTTTCACCGACCCTTGGACATCCCGCCACCGGAAGGACGTTTCAGAGCTATCTCGAGGCGCTCGAACCGCAAGGTATTTACTACTTTAACGCGACACGATATAGTCGGGGCACTTCCGGACAGTAGCGGCGGGCGGGACGGTCGTTCCCGCCGTCTGCGGGTTGTTGAACAGCAAGCAAGCGCTCCCAACGCCTGACATTTTCACCAAACCGGACGGAATCGGACAGGGCGGAATTGCACCCTCGTGCTTCTGCGGAGCGCCGGTATGCGGCAAAGGGAACGATGGACAGAAGCGTCTCAGAGGGCGACCAGGGGAAACAACATTTCAGGCTCGGAGATTTCGAAGGTCCTCTCGACCTCTTGTTGTTCCTGATCAAGAAGAACGAAATCAATATCTATGACATACCCATCGCTCAGATC
>Ga0307440_1000647_pt1 | contig 17245 bp, 16 predicted proteins | sample SalMarWE160410MG_FD_202150 | JGI IMG/M metagenome (GOLD analysis project Ga0307440, IMG submission 202150) | Salt marsh sediment microbial communities from the Plum Island Ecosystem LTER, Massachusetts, United States - WE1604-10 | ecosystem: Environmental > Aquatic > Marine > Intertidal zone >... | reverse complement strand
CGTCGAACAGCAGGACGACGTAGGTGGCTGCTTCAGGGATGGATGCGGCGATCTCGGGGGAGAGCGCCGCACCTGGGCTCGAGCCGGCGAGCCGGTGTTCGAGTTCCGCAGCCAAGTTGGCGATGGTGCCACCCGCGTAGTCGGGCGGCCGCATCAACCGAGCCCGTGCAGGAAGCCGGCGATCGCTTCACCGATCTCGTGGGGAGAGTCCTCCTGGATGAAGTGAAGGCCGCGAACGGTCACCTCGTCCTGCGAGGGCCACGTGCGACAGAACTCCCGGGGCCGCCCCGTCAGGATGATGCCGGGGTCGGCGTTGATGAACAGCTTGGGAACCAGTGACGAGGTCAACCACCGTGAATACCGGGACACGATCTGGTGGACGTCCGCCGGTTCTCCCGCGATGGGGGTCTCGCGCGGCCACGTCAGGGTTGGGCGGCGGTCTTCGCCTGGGTTCAGGTACGGGCTGCGGTACTCGTCCATCTCCTCATCGGTGAGTGTTCGTATGACCGAGGCGGGAAGGATCCGTTCGACGAACACGTTCTTCTCCAGGACGATCTCTTCGCCTGCCGGGGAACGCATGGCTTCGAAGATCGGCCTCGACTGCTCCGGCCACTCCTCCCAGGTGACTGGACGGACGATCGCCTCCATGTATGCGATGGCCTTGATCGCCGCAGGGTGCCTCTGTGCCCAGTCGAAGCCGAGAGCCGAACCCCAATCGTGCACGACCAGCGTCACCCTGTCCTGTACATCCAGTGTGTGGAGGAACGCGTCCAGGTAGGCGGCGTGGTCGATGAATCGGTAGCGAGAGCCCGGGATCTTGTCGGAGTCACCCATGCCGATCAGATCGGGGGCGATACACCGGCCGAGCCCTTCGAGATGGGGGATGACGTTCCGCCACAAGAACGACGATGTCGGGTTGCCATGCAGGAAGACGATCGGGTCACCCTGCCCGACCTCGATGGTGGCCATCTCGTGACCGAGAACCCCGATGCGGTCTTTCGGATACATGAGCCAAGAGTAGCTGTGAGTCCTGAGGGGGGCCGAAGCCCCGCGGCGCGGTCATCGGTCCTCGTTGTCGGTTCTCAGTAAGAGTCTCGACCCGCGGTCTCGCGTTGTCTCGGGCTGTGTCTTGAGACTGATGACTGAGACCGCGAACGCAGCAAGCGTCCGCCCATGGGGTCCCGCGTTGCTTTGCATTCTTGCCGATAACTCAGGACTCATGACTGGCAACCGCCTTCGTACCTGGTACCTGGTACTTGGTATGGCTCGCCCCGCGGTCTCGCGTTGCCCTTGGCTGCGTTCCGGCCATTAGCTGTCAGCCGTGGGCTGGGCTCGCGAAGTGAGCCCTGGGTTCGGAGGCTCGGGTTCCCGTTCCTATACTGCGCCGCGACGGGGCGATGGCCCCTTTGTGGCGAGAAGGGTGGGGCGTTGAGCGCCTACTTCAAGGACTACGTGAGTGTGGCCGCCTTTGTCGGCCTTGGCGTCTTTCTCGTTCTTGTCTTCCTGGCGATCGCTTCGATGTTGAGGCCGTCGAATCCGCATCCCACGAAGATGCTCACCTACGAGTGCGGGGTCGATCCTGTCGGCGCAGACTGGAGCCAGAGCCAGGTCCGCTACTACATCTACGCGTTGCTGTTCGTCGTGTTCGATGTGGAGGCGGTCTTCATCTTCCCGTGGGCGGTCATTGTCGAGAAGCTCGGTGCGTTCGGTCTGGGTGAGATGATGTTGTTCATCGCGGTGCTGCTGGTCGGTCTCGTCTACGCGATCCGCAAGGGGGTCCTCAAGTGGGCGTGATCGACAAGTTCGGCATGCCGAAACCGGTCTCGTGGCTGCTCAACTGGAGTCGCAAGTACTCGCTGTGGATGTTCAACTTCGGGCTGGCCTGCTGTGCCATCGAGATGATGGCCGCCGCGTCTCCTCGCTACGACATCATGCGCTTCGGCGTCATTCCGTTTCCCGCGTCGCCGCGACAGGCCGACTTGATGATCGTCGCGGGGACCGTCACCGACAAGATGGCCCCGTCGGTACGGCGGCTCTACGAGCAGATGCCCGACCCCAAGTACGTGATCTCGATGGGATCATGCTCCAACAGCGGCGGGCCGTACTGGGACTCGTATTCGGTAACCAAGGGTGTCGATCAGATCATTCCGGTCGATGTGTACGTGCCGGGATGCCCGCCCCGCCCCGAAGCCCTCCTCGAAGGTGTCGTGATCCTTCAGCAGAAGATCCAGAAGGAAGATCTTCGAACGAAGTGGAGAGAGCATGAGCGACGTCCCGTCTGAGTCGGTCTCTCCCCACGAGGAGTTGTTTACGTACGCCGAACACGTCTACGACGTGATCGGCTTCGCCGACCCCGTCGCCGTCCGCAACAGGACAGTGAAGGCGTTCGTCAAGCGCGACCGATGGGTCGATGCCCTGCGCAGAGCTCGGAATGATCTGGGCTTGGTCTTCTTCTCGTGGTTGTCGGCGATCGACTGGACGAACGAGGTGCAGGTTGGCGATCCCCCTGCGAGTCACGTCAAGGAGCGCTTCGAGGTGCTCGCAACAGTTGCAGACATCACAGAAGGTCGACGGGTGACATTCACCACGGACGTGCCCAAGGACGATGCCCGGATCGACAGCCTGTCGGAGGTGTACGGCGGTGCCAACTGGTTCGAGCGTGGGGCGTTCGAGATGTTCGGCATCGACTTCGTCGGGCATCCGTACCTTCGCAAGCTCTATCTGCCTGAGGGATTCGAAGGCAATCCGATGCGCAAGTCATTCCCGTTGCTCAGCCGGGAGATTCGCCCGTGGCCGGGCTCGGTCGATGTGGAACCGATGCCGGAGGCGGGTTCGTGACTGTCGATCCGATGATGCACCTCGCCGATGCGGCCATCTCACTCGAACTCGAAACGCCCGAGATGACGCTGAATGTTGGACCACAGCATCCATCCACGCACGGCGTGCTTCGGCTGAAGGCGCGGATCGACGGGGAACGTATCATCGATGTCGAGCCTGTCATCGGCTACATGCATCGGGGGTACGAGAAGCTGGCGGAGGTTCGCACCTACCCGCAGATCATCGCCCTTCTCAACAGAATCGACTGGGTGTCCGGCTACGCCAACGAGATCCCGTTCGTGGTCGCGGCGGAACGCCTCATGGAAGTGGAGCCGCCGCCTCGCGCGCAGTACATCCGGTTGATCCTCAACGAGATGGCACGCATCAGCTCCCACTTCCTGTTCATGGCGTCCTACCCGCTGGAACTCGGGGCGGCCTCACCGTTCTTCTTCGCGTTCCGGGAACGGGAACGGGTTCTCGATCTGATCGAGTCGGTGACTGGAGGACGGTTCCACCCGAACTTCAACCGGGTGGGGGGTGTGAAACCGGCCGCCGGCGCGGGATCGACCACGAAGACGATCGTGCAGGACCTGCCAGCGGGCTTCTATGCGGAGACCCGCGTGGCGATGGCAAAAGTGCTGGCCGTCTGTGACGAACTCGAGGATCTGATCATCGGCAACGAGATCCTGCTCGCTCGAACCAAGGGTGTGGGCGTGATGAGCGCAGAGCTGGCGGCGTCCTACGGGGTGTCCGGCCCAAACCTGCGCGCGTCCGGTGTCGAGTTCGACCTGCGCAGAACCGAGGACTACTTGCCGTACGGCGACTTCGACTTCTGGGTACCGACGGGGGAGAACGGGGACTGCTACGACCGGTACGTGATGCGCGTCTACGAGATCCGCGAGTCGGCCAAGATGGTGCTCGCCGCGATCGACGCCATCCCTTCCGGTCCGATCATCGCCAAGGTACCGAAGGTCATCAAGCTGCCGAAGGGTGAGATCTACATGCGGGCAGAGAACCCGAAGGGTGAGGTGGGGTACTACCTCGTCTCCGAGGGTGGGACCGGACCGTACCGTCTCGTGGTCCGCACGGCGTCGTTCTCCAACGTCTCCGTACTGCCCGAGCTGCTCGAAGGGGTCTTGATCCCGGACTTGATCGCCATCTTCGGCAGTTTCGACTTCGTACTCGGGGATGTGGATCGATGAGTCTTCAGTCATCAGTCGTCAGTCATCAGTCTTCAGTCTCCGCTGCGGGACGAGCCCGTGTTGTGGCCTCGTCGAGGTACCAGGTACCAGGTACCGGGTACGCCGATCCTCCACACGAGGTTCGGCGATGAGCTTCTACCTCGAGCTCGCCATCAAGATGGTCGTGATCTTCGCGATGGTGCCCGCCACGGCGTTGGTGATCGGGTATGCCGAGCTGAAGCTGTCGGCGCACATGCAGTCCAGGATCGGGCCCTACTACGCGGGTGTTCGCTGGGGGTGGGCACAGCTCATCGCCGACGGCGTCAAGTTCCTCCAGAAGGAGGACATCATCCCGGACAACGCCGACCGTCGGGTGTTCTCACTTGCGCCGGCCGTAGTGATGATCTCGACGGTCGCCTTGTTCTTGATCATCCCGTTCGGGTCGAGCGGGTACGCCATCGGTCGCAACGTCGACATGGGCATCTTCTACGCGATGGCGATCTCGTCGGTCGGCACGCTCGGTGTGTTGATGGCCGGGTGGTCGTCTGGCAACAAGTTCTCGTTGATTGGGGCACTGCGGGCAGGCGGGCAGCTCATCGCGTACGAGCTTCCAATGGTGCTGGGGGTCGTGGGCGTGATCATCCAGGCAGGGACGCTTTCGATGCAGGGAATCGTGGAAGTCCAGATAGCGCAGGGTTGGCCTTTCGCCTTCACCCAGTTCGTCGGGTTCTTTCTGTTCCTTCTCGCAGCACTCGCCGAGATGAACCGGACGCCGTTCGACATGCCGATCGCCGAGTCGGAGCTGGTCACCGGGTACCTCACCGAGTACTCGGGGTTCCGGTTCCTGTTCTTCTTCCTCGCCGAGTACGCCAATATCTTCGCCTACTCGGCGATCGCAGCCACCCTGTTTCTCGGGGGGTGGGGATTCTGGGGTGTCTCTGCCGCCTGGGCGGGACCATTCATCGTGGTCGCCAAGACGTTCGCGCTCTCGTTCGTGGTCATCTGGTTCCGCTGGACGTTCCCTCGATTTCGAGAGGACCAGCTCCAGTCGCTCGCGTGGCGCTGGCTCGTCCCGCTCGCTCTGGCCAACATCGCGGTGACGGCGATTCTCAAGGTGGTGATCTGAATGGCGACCGGGATGGGACTGCTCAAGGGCCTCTGGGTGACATTCTCGACGATGTTCACGAAGCCGGTCACCGTCATGTACCCCAACGTGAAGGAGCTGCCAGTCGACAGGTCTCGGGGCGTGATCGCCCTCGACGAGGACGCCTGCACGTCGTGCATGTTGTGTGCCCGCCAATGTCCCGACTGGTGCATCTACATCGAAGGCCACAAAGAAGAGAAACCTCCGAGCAAACCTGGAGGCCGTCCCAGGACTCGCAACGTACTCGACCGGTTCGACATCGACTACGCGCTGTGCATGTACTGCGGCATCTGTGTCGAGGTGTGTCCTTTCGATGCCCTCTTCTGGAGTCCCGAGTACGAGTACAGCGAACTCGAGATGAAGCCGCTGCTGCATGACAAGGCCAAGTTGGGCGAGTGGCTCACAACCGTTCCCGAACCACCGGCGTTGGAGGATCGATGATGGGCGGCTGGTTCTCAGAAGCCTCCAACTGGTGGTTCCTGCTGATTGCAGTGTTCATCGCGTTCTCTGCGCTGCGAGTCGTCACCGCCACCAACGTGGTGCACTCTGCCCTGTTCCTCGTTGGGGCGCTCGCGGGTACCGCAGGTCTGTTCCTGCTGCTCGGAGCGCAGTTCGTCGCCTGGGTACTCGTCCTCGTGTACATCGGGGCGGTGATCGTCCTGTTTCTGTTCGGCATCATGATCACCAGGGCGCCGACCGGCCCGAAGGTCGAGGTCGACAACCCGCGCAGGGGATTCGCCGCCACCGCAGCGATACTCACATTCGCCGTGATGGTGTACTCGTCGGTGTCGGCATTCGGTCACATGGAGGTTACGACGGTCGGCACCGGGACGGCCACCGACCTGATCGGCAGCCAGCTCATGGGCAGGTTCGTACTGCCGTTCGAAGCCGTTTCGTTCGTGTTGCTCGCAGCGCTCGTCGGCGGTGTGACCCTCGCCAGGAAGGACACGGCGCGTGATGAAACGGACGAAGGGGGGACGGCATGAGTCTCGTTCAGTTCCTCGTCCTCGGAGCGTTCATGTTCTCGCTTGGCGTGTACGGCCTGCTGGTCAGGCGCAACGCCGTGATGGTGCTGCTGGCGATCGAGCTGATGCTGAACGCGGTCAACCTGAACCTGATCGCTTTTGAAGCGGCATTGCGCACGACGTTCGCCGGTGGTCAGATCTTCGCGATCTTCGCGATCACCGTCGCCGCCGCCGAGGTCGGTATCGGTCTCGCGATCGTGTTGCTCATCTTCCGCAACCGGCGTTCCGTGAACGTCGACGAGCTGGACGTGATGAGGTGGTAGCGGTGGTCTTCGCGGCGGAGGAGGTGATGGTGCACGCGACCGATGGCGGTTGGCTCGCCCAGTGGGCATGGCTGATCGTGGTGGCGCCGTTCGTCGCGATGGTGGCGATCGTGTTCTTCGGCAAGCGCATGCCTCGCAAGGGTGGCGAGGTGGCCGTCGGCGCCATGGGGTTCGTCTTCGTGTACGCCGCCGCCCTGCTGATCCTCAACATCACCAAGGGTGTGATCTACCAGCACAGCATCCAGGTCGCTCAGCTCGGGAACGTGAGCGTCGAGTGGGGCTGGGTGGTCGATGGGCTCTCGACGATGATGTACTTCGTCGTCGGCATCCTCTCGTTCCTGGTCTTCACGTACGCCATCGGGTACATGAAGGGTGATGTGCGTGAGACGTGGTTCTTCGCAGCGTTCTCTCTGTTCGTCGGCTCCATGCTCGTGCTCGTGTCCGCACCGAACCTCATCCAGCTCATCGTCGGCTGGGAGGGCGTCGGTCTTTCCTCCTATCTCCTGATCGGGCACTACTGGGAGGAGAAGGAGAACTCGTCGGCCGGCATGAAGGCGTTCTACACGAACAAGATCGCCGACGTCGGGCTGATCATTGGTGCCATCGTGCTGGGCACCGCTGTCGGGTCGTTTCGCTACTCCGACATCCTGGACGCGGCTGCGAGCAACTCGTCCGTGCTGGTGCCGGTCGCGGTGCTCGGTGGAGTTCTGCTGTTCATCGGCGCGATGGGCAAGAGCGCCCAGTTCCCATTCCATGTCTGGCTGCCGGATGCGATGGCAGGGCCGACACCGGTTTCATCGTTGATGCACGCAGCGACGATGGTGACGGCCGGCGTGTACCTCGTCGCGCGGATGTACCCGCTGTACGCCGGGATGGCATCCGATATGCGCGTGCTGATCGTCATCATCGGAACGGTCACCCTGCTGATCGCCGGGCTCCTCGCGATCGTCCAGGACGACCTCAAACGGGTGCTCGCGTACTCGACGGTCAGCCAGCTCGGCTACATGGTCGCCGCTCTGGGCGCGGGCGGGTACACAGCGGGCCTCTTCCACCTGTGGACCCATGCGTTCTTCAAGGGACTGTTGTTCCTCACCGCCGGATCGATCATCCACGCGGTCCACTCCAACAACATGAGCGACATGGGTGGGCTCCGCAAGCAAATGCCGGTGACATTCTGGTCGTTTACATCGGCGTCGCTCGCACTTGTCGCCATCATCCCGTTCGCCGGGTTCTTCTCGAAGGACGAGATCCTCGCGACCCTGGGGAACAACGGATACACCTGGGCGATGTGGATAGGCATCCTCGGTGCTTTCATCACCGCCTTCTACATGGGGCGTGCGATGTTCCTCACGTTCTTCGGCAGCTACAAAGGTGAGGCGCACGTACACGAGTCACCGGGCGTGATGGCCGTCCCAATGGCGATTCTCGCCGTCGCCTCTCTCATCGCCGGGTGGGTGAACATCCCCGGTGTCTACGAGGGATTCCATCACTGGGTGACGGGGCGAGCGATCGCCTTCCCCTCGTTCTCGACGGAAGGATTCGATGTTCCGGTGATGTTGACCGGGCTGGGTTTCGCATTGGCCGGCATCATCGTCGCCTATTTCGTGTACTTCCGAGACGCGGAGACACAGCAGGCTCGGGACAGGGTCCGGATCCCGGTTCTGTGGCCGTTGCTCGAGCACAAGTACTACCTCGACGACCTGTACCTCGCGACGTTGATCAACCCGATCAAAGGACCCATCGCGAGGGCGGTCAACTGGACCAACTCGTACATCATCGACGGGATCGTCAACGGTGCGGGCGTGGTCGCTCGCATTCTCGCCCGTTTCGTGTACGGGGACCTCGATCAGAAAGGCATCGACCTGGCGGTGAACACCGCCGCGATCGTCACGGGCTCGGCGGGCGGCCAAGCACGACGGTTGCAGACGGGCAAGGTGCAACAGTACGCAGCGATGACCGTGGCCGGAGCGGTACTGCTGGTCATCGCGATCGTCATATTCACGTAGGAGGACTGAAGGATGGCATGGTTCGACAACGGATGGGGCTTGAGCCTGATCGTGTTCTTGCCGATCGCAGGGGCGCTGGTCATCTTGCTCGCCCCGAAGAAGAACCTGACGGCCATCAAGTCGTTCGGGTTGATGTTCACCGCGCTCCCGGTGCTCCTCGCCGCAGTCATGATCGCCCGCTTCGACTACGGCCACGCGTCCACATTCCAGTTCGGCACCAACCTGTCGTGGATCGCTTCGATCAACGCCCGCTACCACATCGGGATCGACGGCATCTCGTTCCCGCTGCTCGTCCTGTCGACCGTGCTGACGTTGCTCGCGGTGATCTACACGTTCAACCACTGGCCCGAGCCGTACAACCCGAAGGCGTTCATGGCACTCATCCTGGTGCTGGGTACCGCCATGAACGGAACGTTCGTCGCGTTGGACCTCGTGCTGTTCTTCGTGTTCTTCGAGCTGGTGCTGCTCCCGATGTACTTCATGATCGGGATCTGGGGCGACAAGACGATGATGAAGGTCCCTGGCTTCAAGATCGAAGCCGAAACACGCCTCTATGCTGCGATCAAGTTCTTCGTCTTCACGCTGTTCGGGTCGGCGTTCATGCTGCTGGGATTCCTTGCCCTCTACTACCGGTCCGGTGATTTCCTGGCGTCCGGCGCACGCACATTCGACATCCCGACTCTGATCGACCTCGGCTCCCAGGGTCTGTTCACCGGGACGTTTGCGTTTCTGGTGTTCGGTGCCCTGTTCCTCGGCTTCGCGGTGAAGGTGCCGATGTGGCCGTTGCACACGTGGCTCCCGGACGCCCACACGGCCGCCCCGACAGTCGGGTCGGTGTTGCTGGCCGGGATCCTGCTGAAGCTCGGTTCATACGGATTCATCCGAATCAGCCTGCCGATCCTCCCGCAGGAGGCGCACCGGTGGGCTCCAGCGATCGCGATCCTGGCCGTGATCGGCATCATCTACGGAGCGCTGGCCTGTCTGGCCCAAACCGACATGAAGCGGCTGATCGCCTTCTCCTCGGTCGGCCACATGGGGTTCGTGATGCTCGGCATCTCGACGCTGACGGTGGTCGGTATCAACGCCGCCGTGATCGGCATGGTCGCCCACGGACTGATCACCGGCCTGTTGTTCTTTGTCGCAGGGTCGATGGCACACCGGTACCACACTCGCGAAATGGCCAAACTCGGCGGCAACCAGACGCTGATGCCGAAGATGGGCGCCATTCTCAGCTTCACAGCGATCGCCTCCCTGGGGTTGCCGGGGTTGGCGGGATTCTGGGGCGAGTTCATGTCACTCGTCGGCTCCTACAATCCTGCATTCGGGCTCGATCTCGGTGTGTTCCGTACGGCCATGGTGTTCGGAGCCATCGGCACGGTGCTCACCGCCGGCTACATGCTGTGGATGCTTCAACGGGTCAATCTCGGCGTACCGAGCGCCGAGTGGGACAGCCACGCGCTCATCGACACAGACGTCTACGAACTGACCGCGTGGGTGCCGCTGATGGTGCTGATCGTCGCCGTCGGCGTGTTCCCGAAGCTGGTGTTCGGTGCCACGAACGGGGCCGTCGTCGCGCTGGTTGCGAAAGCGTTTGGGGGCTGAGTGATCGACTACCTGGCACTCGCACCCGAGATCATCATCGCGGCGACCGCGGTGGTGGTGCTGCTCGCAGACCTGTGGCTGGTCCGCAAGTACTGGACCGCGATCATTGCGGTCGTTGGGACGACTGCCGCGGCGATACCGCTGATCGTGATGGCGGTCTCCCCCGTGGGGGACAGGGTGCTGTTCGACGGCAGCTACGTCGTCGATCCGTTTGCGCTGGTCATGAAGGGTGTCTTCTTGATGGCCGGCTATGTGGTGCTCCTCATGTCGTTCTCGTACGTCGAGTCCGACAGGTACTACGAGGGCGAGTACTACTTCTTGTTGTTGGTGTCGATCCTCGGCTCGCTCGTGCTCGGCTCTGCGCGCGACCTGATCGGCCTGTTCATCGGCATCGAACTCGTCGCAAGCCCCATGTACGTTCTGGCGGGCTTCCGCAAGGGGGACCTCAAGTCGAACGAGGCCGCACTCAAGTACTACCTCCTCGGAGTGCTTGCCTCGGCCCTGCTGCTGTACGGATCGTCGTTCGTGTTCGGCCTCACCGGCGCGCTCACGTTCGACGGCATCGCGTCCGCGGCAGGCGGACTCGTTCACGAGCCGGCATTCGTCATGGCGGTGTTGTTCATCCTGGCAGGCATCGGGTTCAAGGTGTCCGCGGTTCCCTTCCACTTCTGGGCGCCGGACACATACGAGGGCGCTCCCACGCCGATCACCGCGTACCTGTCGGTCAGCTCGAAGGCCGCCGGCTTCGTCGCGCTCCTCGCCGTTGTGTACCGCGCGTTCGGTCCAGCCTCGGCAACCTGGGCGCCCGTCGTGTGGGTGATGGCGGCATTGTCGATGACCATCGCCAACCTGGCGGCCTTGAAGCAGGACAACATCGTGAGGATGCTGGCCTACTCGTCGATCTCGCACGCCGGCTTCATGCTCGTGCCGTTCGTCGTCGCGCCGTATGTCGGTGTGGAAGGTCTCGGCAACGCGGTCGCAGCGACCGTCACATACCTCGTCATCTACGCGTTCATGAACCTCGGAGCTTTCGCTCTGGTGATTGCCGGATCGCGCAAGTCGGGCAGCGGAACCGTCGACGGGTGGGCAGGCATGGCTACGTACGCCCCGGGGCTTGCGTTTCTGGGCGCCGTGTTCTTCTTCGGGCTTGCAGGCATCCCGCCGCTCGCAGGCTGGTTCGCCAAGTTCGTCATGTTCCGCGCCGTGCTGACTGCCGGCAGCGGATGGGCGGTCGGTCTCGCGGTGATCGCAGCGCTGAACTCGGTCGTTGCCATCTACTACTACGCGCGGGTCGTGAAGGCCATGTGGATGGACCCGGTCCCTGCGACGGTGCCTGGCATCGAGGTGCGCGAAGCGGCGGTACCGGTGCCGCTGGCGCTCGCGCTCGGGATCACGGCCGCGATCGTCCTCGTCGTCGGTGCCGTGCCGGGCCTCGTCACGTTCTTCTCGGACGCGACGAAGGTGCTGGCCGGGGGCGGATGACCCCGACCGGGCTTCGCCCGGGGTTTTCGGTTCTCGGTTTTCGGTAGGCCACTCGCCCTGAGGCCTCGAGCCGTGCTCCGGTCGCGTTCCTACCGACAACTCACAACCGACAACTGAAGACCGCGAGCGGAGCGAGCAGAGTTCGCTTCGCTCGCACAGCTAGCCTGAGATCCATGAGCTCCACCGACCCCGTCATCCTGACCTCCGACGATCTGTACCTGTTCAACGAGGGATCCCACTCGCGCCTCTACGAGAAGATGGGCGCACATCTGATCGATGGCGGCTGCCGGTTCGCCGTGTGGGCGCCCGACGCCGGCCGGGTGGCCGTGGCCGGCGACTTCAACAACTACGACGAGAGTGCCAACCTGCTCAAACCGCAAGGGAACTCGGGGATCTGGGCTGGAGTCGTTCCCGGTGTCGAGTCGGGAGACACCTACAAGTACCTGGTCGCCAACCGGGACACGGGCAACGAAGTGTACAAAGCAGACCCATACGCGGCGTACGCAGAGATTCCACCGCGTTCGGCGTCGGTGGTCTGGGATCTGTCCTACGAGTGGGCTGACACCAAGTGGATGGCGGATCGAGTCGAGCACAACCACAAGGACGCTGCGATCGCGATCTATGAGATGCACGTCGGGTCGTGGCGCACGGACGATGAGGGCAACCCACTCGGCTATCGGGAGCTTGCGCCGCTGCTCGCCGAGTACATCAGCGGGCTCGAGTTCACTCATGTCGAGTTCCTGCCTGTGATGGAGCATCCGTTCGGGGGTTCGTGGGGCTACCAGTCCACCGGCTACTTCGCACCAACCTCGCGTTTCGGCACCCCGCAGGACTTCATGTACCTCGTCGACACCCTTCACCAGGCGGGAATCGGTGTCATTCTCGACTGGGTGCCGTCCCACTTCGCGACCGACGAGCACGGCCTCGGCATGTTCGACGGGACGCACCTCTATGAGCACGCCGATCCGCGCCAGGGGTTCCATCCGGACTGGGGCAGCTACGTGTTCAACTACGGGCGCAACGAGGTGCGGTCGTTCCTTCTGTCGTCCGCGATGGTGTGGCTCGACCGGTACCACGTGGACGGGATCAGGGTCGATGCGGTGGCGTCGATGCTCTACCTCGACTACTCACGTCGTGACGGCGACTGGATCCCCAACCAGTACGGCGGCAACGAGGACCTGGAGGCGATCGGATTCCTTCGGCGATTCAACGAGGAGGTGTACGGAACGTACCCGGATGTGCAGACGTTCGCCGAGGAGTCGACCGCCTGGCCGATGGTGTCACGACCCACGTACCTCGGGGGCCTCGGGTTCGGGTTCAAGTGGGATATGGGGTGGATGCACGACACGCTTCAGTACTTCTCGCTCGATCCCATCTATCGCCGCTTCCACCACAATGATCTGACGTTCAGGGGTCTGTATGCCTTCACCGAGAGCTACGTGCTTCCGCTCTCACACGACGAGGTCGTACACGGGAAGGGATCGCTGATCGGCAGGATGCCTGGTGACGATTGGCGCAAGTTCGCCAACCTGCGACTCCTCTACGCGTCGATGTTCGCCCAACCCGGCAAGAAGCTGTTGTTCATGGGTGGTGAGATCGCGCAGTGGCACGAGTGGGACAGCGACGGGAGCCTCGATTGGAGCCTGCTCCAATGGGATCCGCACAAGGGCATTCACAAGCTGGTCTCCGATCTGGCATGCCTCTACAAGGAGGAGCCATCGATGCACGTCCGAGACTCCGATCCGGAGGGATTCGAGTGGGTCGAGGCAAACGATCCGACCTCGAGCGTCCTTGCGTACCTCCGCAAAGGGGGAGACGACGTGATGCTCGTGGTGATGAACTACACACCCGTCCCGAGGTACAACTACCGAATCGGGGTGCCGCGCGATGGCGTGTGGATGGAAGTGCTCAACACCGACGCCGGCGACTACGGCGGGTCGGGCATGGGCAATCTCGGTGGGGTCGAGGCGCACGAATCCGGTTCCCACGGCAGACCGTTCTCGATCAATGTCACCGTCCCTCCTCTGGCCGCCGTGTTCCTCAAATCGGTGGGAGAAGCCTGATTCTCGGGCTCGCTTCGTTCGCTTGTTTCTCCCCCCAGGAGCCCGGCAGGGCGACGTTGGGGGGAGTACCCCGAAGGGGGGGGGTCCTTCGCTGGCTATCTACATTGGTGGGAACCGCCCCCTCCGTCCTCGACCTTCGGTCGAGTCCACCTCCCCCAACGGTCGCGTCCGCTCCCTGGGGGAGGAAACGGTGAGCCGGTGAACCTTCGGATACGCTCGATCGAGGACTGTGCGGGGATGCCCGGCGATTCGGATGATTACACCCGGACCGGCTTGTGGGAGTCCGGTGAGGGCCGACCCGAGTGGTCGTTCGTCCTGGAGAGGTGAGCGGTGCCGCTTCTCGAGCGTCTCGTCGGCCGGATCCGTTCTGAAGGACCGATGCCGTTCGAGGAGTTCCAGTCGATCGCGCTGTACGACCCTGACGGCGGGTTCTTCGGTACAGGGAAGCTGCGATCGGTCAAGGAGGGGGACTTCCTCACTTCGCCCGAGGTGAGCCCCTTGTTCGGTGAGACGCTGGCCGTGTTCGTCGATCAGGTGCTGGTTGGCCGGTCGGTCGAACCAACCGCTCCCGGGCCAGAGTTCGACGACCGTCTGTCGCGAGCGAGGCGAGCTGTTTCTCCCCCCAGCGAAGCGTTGGGGGGAAAGTACCGCAGCGGCGAAGCCGCTGGGGTAGGGGGGCAATTTCTCGTCGAGGTTGGCGCCGGTTCAGGATCGCTCCTCCGTCCGTTGCTGCCTTCGCTGCACCACCCGGTCGACGCCTGGGCGATCGAAGCATCGCCGGCGGCACGAGCAGCGCTGGGTGAGATCCTTCCTGAGGATCGCATCGTCCGGTCCCTTGACGATCTTCCATCTCGGTTCGGCGGTGTCGTGGTCGCCAATGAGCTGCTCGACAACCTGCCGGTCGCGCTTGCGGTCCGTGCCGGCCACGGGTGGGAGGAGCGCTGGGTCGGAGAGGAGGAGGGCCGGCTGGTGCTGATCCGCCACGAGGCTCGGTCGGAGGTGGTTTCCTGGGCCGATCGATTCGGGTTGCCGTGTCCGGACGGAGGCCGGGTAGAGGCACAGCTTGCTGCCTCCGTCTGGCTGCGTTCGGTACTCACACGACTCCGGGGAGCTGTACTGATCGTCGACTACGGCGACACGGCCGAAGGACTGGAGCATCGGCGCTCCGACGGGACGCTCCGCACCTACCGGGCCCACCACTTCGGGCCTCAGCCTCTGCTCGAACCGGGCGAGACCGACATCACAGCGGATGTGAACTTCTCGGCACTGATGACAGTCGCCCGAGAGGCAGGGGCCGAGGTCGAGCTGCACCGTCAGGATGACTTTCTGGAGTCCCTGGGCCTCCGGGATCGGATCGCGGAACTGCGTGAGCGAGAGCTGACTGCTGCCCGCTCGGGTGACGCGATGGACCAGCTGCGCTTTCGTTCCGATCGCACCAACGCCGAGACGCTGTTGCATCCTCGCGGGTTGGGCGACTTCAAGGTGCTGATCGCCAGGAAGTGAAGCCGAGCTAGCCCTGTGTCGAGTCGAACGTGTTGCAGGCGCTCGGGTCACGGGTGTCGTGGCCGGTCATGAACCACGAAACCCGTTCCTCGGCGGATCCGTGCGTCCATGTCTCGGGGTTGACCATGCCCGTGGTCTTGCGCTGGATGCGATCGTCGCCGACGGCCTCGGCCGCGTCGATCGCCTGGCGTAGCTCACCCGGGAGGATCACGTCACCTTCGAGCATGCCCGCCCAGACTCCTGCGAAGCAGTCCGCCTGGAGCTCCGTCGACACCGACAGTGTGTTGGCCTCCGACGGGTTCTCCTGCTGAAGCTTCGTCACCTCGGCGGTGATGCCGAGTTCGTTCTGGACGTGGTGTCCCACCTCGTGGGCGATCACGTACGCTTCTGCCACGTCGCCGCCGGTCGCGCCGAGCTGCTTCTCGAGGACGGCGTCGAAGAACGTTTCGTCGAGGTAGATGACGCCTGGTTCGACCTCCGGGGTGGAAGGATCGTCCCTGGGGCAGTAGTGGGGACCGACCGAGGAATCGGCGCCACCACAGCCAGAGTCGGTGTAGCCACGGAACAGCACGAGGGTCGGAGGATCGTAGGTGAGCCCCGCGTCGGAGAAGATCTGGGACCACACGTCGTTGGTGGACCCGAGAACCGCAGAGGCGAAGTCGGCGTACTGCTGCTCGCCCTGGCTCAGCTGGATCGTCTCTCCGGTCGCAGCCCCCTGAGCTCCCTGGAGTTGGCCGAGGACATCGTCCAAGCTCCCGCCATTGCCACCAAGGAAGAGGTAGAGCAGGAGCCCGATGATGCCAAGACCGCCGAGGCCACCGGCGGCTGCTCTGCCCGGCCGTGAGCGACGATCTTCGACGGTTCCCCTTGACTGGATTCGATTCCAGCGCATGGCGTGACGCTACCAGGAACAGGTGGCGCAGGAGGGTGGCTCACAGGGCGTTCCGGGCGAGTTCGACGGCGTCTCGTGGCGTTCCTCGCCATGGGTTTCCGTGGCCAGGAATGAGCACCTCGGCTTCGAGATCGACGAAGCGGTCGAGTGACCTGATCGCCTGCTGGTGGTCGTGATTGAACTCGCGACGCAGTAGCTGGGGGCCGGTGTGGGCCGGATCCCAGTGGTCGAGGGTGACGAGCGCGTCACCGGTGACCACGACACCCCTGTCGGGCAGGTGGATGGAGCAGTGTCCCTGGGTGTGGCCGGGGGTGAAGACAGCGACCGGGTTTCCCGGCACGTCGAGGGTCTCACCGTCACCGAACGTGATGAGAGAGGTCACATGCTCGGGTTTGAGCCCACCGGCTCGGATGGCGTTGAGCGCGAACCGGAACACGTTCGGTCGCCAGGCCTTGCGCAGCTCCCAGAGGGATATGACCTGCTTGATCTCGCCACGGGCGACCGGGACTTCATCGGTGTGACAGTGCACGGGAACGTCGTGGTCACTTCGCAGGCGCTCGGCGGAGCCTGTGTGGTCGGGATGACCGTGGGTGAGCACCAGCGCGTGAACGTCCGCAAGGGATCGACCGATCTTCGTCACCGCGGTATCGACGAGATCGCGGTCCTTCGGGTAGCCGCTGTCGATCATGGTGAGTTCGGCGCCATCGACCACGAGTACGAAGTTCGTGCGCGACCCCTCGACAAGAAACACTCCGCCGGCGACTTCTTCGATATCCATGCCATCCCTCCCGAAAGGCAGGGTACACGAAGAGGGGCCGTTGAGGCAGATAGCAAGAAGAGATCCGGGGCCCTTTTGGGCCCCGGACCTCACGTAATTGGTGGTCAGCGTTCAGTGACCCGAGTTGCCTCCCTTGTTGCTCGGAGCCAGGTCGACCACCTGATACTGAGAGTCGACCGGGTTGTTCTGGTAGAGCCACAGAACAGCGTCGGTGTTGGCCGGAAGCGGGAAGAGCACGCCACTCTCGCCTGGCAACAGGCCGAAGTAGCCGACCGTGCCACCTTGCTCGTTGAGGTTCGCTGACCCCGCGTAGACGCCGTTGAGCGCTCCACTTCGGGTATCCCAGCTTGTAGCGACGAAGCTGAACTTCTTGTCGCCCTGCGTCAAGAACCCATACGGGCCGTAGTGGTCCACAGTCATCGTCTGAACCTGATCGTTCAGGTCTCCGGTGACAAACCACTCCAGCTGGGCTCCACCGTGAACCAGGTC